>Ga0134125_10001112_pt1 | contig 33746 bp, 30 predicted proteins | sample KB31751_FD_96464 | JGI IMG/M metagenome (GOLD analysis project Ga0134125, IMG submission 96464) | Terrestrial soil microbial communities with excess Nitrogen fertilizer from Kellogg Biological Station, Michigan, USA - KB3-175-1 | ecosystem: Environmental > Terrestrial > Soil > Unclassified ...
AGGCGCAGGAGCTCTTCCCGCTGATGTCGACCGAGGGCGTGCTCGGGGCGGCCTGGCTGCCGACCGACGGCTACATCGACCCCTCGCAACTGACCTATGCGCTCGCCGACGGGGCGCGGCGCGGCGGCTGCCGGATCTTCACCGACACCCGGGTGACCGGGATCGAGGTGCGCGACGGTCGGGTACGCGGGGTGCGGACCGAGCGTGGCGACATCGCCGCCGAGGTGGTGGTCGACGCGGGCGGCATGTTCGCGGCGGCGATCGGCCGGCTGGCGGGCGTCCGCGTGCCGCTGCTGCCGATGTCCCACCAGTACCTGGTCACCCAGCCGCTCGACGCGGTCCGCGACGCGCGCGGATCCGGTGATGCGCGGCGCAGCCTGCCGACGCTGCGTGACCCCGATCTCCTCGTCTACTACCGCGAGGACGGCGACGGGTTGGTGATGGGTGGATATGAGCGCCGTAGCGAACCGGCGTTCCTCCCGCGCGGGACCGGCGGCTTCGAGGCGATCCCGCCGGACTTCAACGGTCGCCTGCTGGAAGAGGACTGGGACCGCTTCGAGGAGATCACCCGCAACTCCGAACGTCGCGTCCCGGCGATGTCGGAGATCACCGTCACCAAACTGATCAACGGCCCGGAGGCTTTCACCCCCGACAACGAGTTCTGCCTCGGCGAATCCGAGGTGGCGGGGTTCTTCGTCTGCGCCGGCTTCTGCGCCCACGGCCTCGCCGGGGCGGGCGGGATCGGCAAAGTGGTCGCCGAGTGGATCGTCGACGGCGAACCGGGCCTCGACCTCTGGCACATGGACATCCGCCGCTTCGGTCCCGCCTACCGCTCGCCTTCCTACACCTACAAGCGGATCCGGGAGACCTACGAGACCTACTACGACATCCGCTACCCCAACCACGAGCGCACCGCCGGCCGGCCGCTGCGCGTCCCCGCCGCCAACCTCTGGCACCGCGAGCACGGTGCCGCCTTCGGCGAGAAATCCGGCTGGGAGCGGGTCAACTGGTACGAGCCGAACGCCGCCGCCGGTGAGGAGGATCTGCGGCCGCGCGGCTGGGCGGGGCAGAACTGGTCGGCCGCGATCGGTGCCGAGCACCGGGCCTGCCGCGAGGCGGTGGCGATCTTCGACGAGTCCTCCTTCGCCAAGCTGGAGATCGAGGGGCCCGGGGCGGCCGACTTCCTCGAACGCCTCTGCGACAACCGCGTCGCCCGCGGGGTCGGACAGATCACCTACACGCAGATGCTGAACCGGCGCGGTGGGATCGAGTGCGACTTCACCGTCTCCCGGCTCGGCGAGGAGCGCTTCGGGATCGTCACCGGGACCGCCTTCGGCAACCACGATCGCGAATGGATGCGGCGCCACCTGCCGGAGGACGGCGGCGCACGGATCGCCGACGTCACCTCGCAGTGGGCCTGCTTCGGGATCTGGGGCCCGCGCGCACGAGATGTCCTGCAGCCGCTTACCCCGGCCGACCTCGGTAACGAGGCCTTCCCCTACATGACGGTGCGGGAGATCACGATCGCCGACGTGCCGGTGCGGGCGCTCCGCGTGACCTACGTCGGCGAGCTGGGCTGGGAGCTCTACTGCCCGACCGAGTACGGGCTCGGGCTGTGGCGGACGATCTGGGAGGCGGGCCAGGAGCAAGGCATCGTCGCCGGCGGCTACCGGGCGATCGACTCGCTGCGGCTGGAGAAGGGCTACCGGGTCTGGGGCGCCGACATCACCCCGGACGAGACTCCCGAGGAAGGCGGGGTCGGCTTCTGCGTGAAGCTCGACAAGGGCGAGTTCATCGGCCGCGAGGCGCTGGTCGCCGAGGAGGAGGAGGGCACGGGCCGGCGGCTCGCCTGCGTCGTCCTCGAGGACCCGCGCCGGGTGGCGCTCGGCAACGAGCCCGTGCGGGCCGGTGACGAGGTGGTCGGCCGGGTGACGACCGGTGGCTACGGCTACACGGTCGAGCGCTCGATCGCCTACGCCTACCTGCCCGCTTCGCTCGCCCTGCCGGGGACCGCGGTCGCGATCGAGATCTTCGGCAGCTGGGTTGAGGGCGAGGTCGCGGCCGAGCCGCTCTTCGATCAGGCCGGCGAGCGGATCAGGTCCTGAGCCCGCGCCGGCAGGAGGCCGGCGAGGATGTGCTCGGTGCCCTCGGTGTGCTCGCGGATCAGCCGCACGGCGCGCGGGCCGTCTTCGCGGCGCAGCGCCTTGACGATCTTCGCGTGCTGCTCGTTGGCGCGGACGAGGACCTCGGGCGGGTGGGGGATCAACGCGATCAGGTCGGTCATCTGACCCTGCACGTCGGTCATCGCCGCGACCAGGCGCGGCGAGCCCGCCGCCTCGGCGAGACCGATGTGGAAGCGCAGGTCGGTGCGCCGGTACTCCTCGAAGTCCTCGGTCTGCCCCGACATCGCCTCGATCAGCTCGTCGAGGCGGTCGAGTCGCGGCGGTCGAGCCCGCTCGGCGGCGAGCAGGACCGAACCGGCCTCGACCGCGACCCGCTGGTCGAGCACCTCCCAGGCGCCCGCGTCGAGGGGCTCACCGGTCGGGTCGACCAGCGGCGGCTCGGCGGCGACGAAGGTGCCGCCCTTGCGTCCCCGCAACGAGACGAGGTGGCCGCTCTGGACCAGCGTGGTGAGCGCCTGGCGCAGGGTCGAGCGGGAGATCCGTAGCTGCTTGGCCAGCTCCCGCTCCGGCGGCAGGCGGCTGCTGGGCGCGAGCAGGCCCAGACGGATCGCGGTGCCGAGACGCTCGACCGTCTCCTCGAAGGTGCTCGGCGGCTGGACCGGCATGAAGACGGCCTCCAGGGCGGCGTCCTGCTCCATGGACCCAACGGTACTCCCCCGGCGGTGTCGTTGATGGGCCGAAAACTTGCCGTATAGGCAAGTTTTCGGCCCATCAACACCGCGGTGCGTGGGCGTTACTCGAGGACGACCGGGGCGTGGGCGGCGTCGCCCGCGTCGGCGGTCTTCCATTTGCCGAGGGCCATGAAGAGCGCCGGGATGAAGGCGACGCCGAGCAGGACCAGCGCCCAGACGAAGGTGGCGGCGAAGGATTCGGCGAGCGGACCGTTGGCGGCCGCCTGCTGCGCGGGACTCAACCCGCGCACGCCCTCGAGGCCGCCGCTGCCGGCCGCCCCCAGGTGGCTGGTGATCTGCGAGGCGAGGATCACCGAGAGGACCGCGGTGCCGATCGAGGCGCCGCCCTGGCGGATGATGTTCATCGCGGTCGAGGTGCGGGCGATCGCCGCCGCCGGGACCGCCTGCATCGCCGCGGTCATCGTCGGCATCATCGAGAAGCCCATGCCGAGGCCGAGGACGAAGCTGAAGCTGCAGAGCAGGACGTAGGAGGTCGTCGCGGTGACGAAGGCGAAGGGGGCGATCCCGATCACCAGCAGCGGGATACCGCAGGCCGGCAGGCGGTTGGGGCCGTATCTGTCGGTCAGCCTGCCCGCCAGCGGCATCGTGATCATCGCGCCTAGCCCCTGCGGGGCGAGGAGCAGGCCGGATTCGAGTGCCGAGGCGCCGCGGACCGTCTGGTAATAGAGCGGGATCAGTAGCAGCGCGCCGAAGAAGGCGATCGCGAAGAGGGTGAAGACCCCTGCGGAGGCGCCGGCGCGGGTGTGGGTGAAGGTTTTGATGTCGATCAGCGCCCCCCCGCCCTTGCGCCAGCTGTGCAGGAAGAAGGTGGCGATCAGGACGGCCCCGGCGAGGATCGGAGCCCAGGACTTGAACTGTCCGAAGCCGCCGCTCGACGACTCGGCGAGGCCGAAGATCAACAAGGTCAGGCCGGGCGACAGCAGTGCCATGCCGAGCCAGTCGAGCCGATGCGCTTTGTCGGAGGTGTCGCGCTCGAGCTTGATCCAGGCGAGGACGATCGCGACGACGCCGATCGGGATGTTGATCAGGAAGATCCAGCGCCAGGAGACGTCGTCGACCAGCCAACCGCCGAGGATCGGGCCGAGGATCGGCGCGACCAACATCGGCACGCCGAGGATGCCCATCACGCGGCCCATCCGGTGGGGGCCGGCTTTCTTGGTCATGATCGTCATGACCGCGGGCATGATCATGCCGCCGCCGATGCCCTGGAGCACGCGGAAGGCGATCAGCGAGTCGGCGCTCCAGGCCACCGCGCAGAGGGCCGAGCCGAGCATGAAGAGGGCGAGCGAGGAGAGGTAGATGCGCTTGGTGCCGAAGCGGTCGGCGGCCCAGCCGGTCGCCGGGATCACCGCGGCGAGGGCGAGCGTGTAGCCGGTGACCACCCACTGGATCGTCGTCAGCGAGGCGTTGAAGTCGATCGCCAGGCGATTGATCGCGACGTTGACGATCGTCGTGTCGAGGATCGACATGATCGCCCCGAGCAGGACGACCCCGGCGACCACCATCGTCTCGCGGTCGAGGGCGTTGGGGTCTGCAGGTGCGGCTGCGGCTTCTGGCTGGCTCACGTCGTACACCGTATCAAAAGTTCGTACGCCGTATCGGGTCGGTATGCTTTCCTCATGGCAAGCGGGATAGACAGCGTCTGGACGCGCGACGAGAAGGAGGCGGCGGGGCCGCAGCCCCTCTCCCGCGGGACGATCGTGGCCGCCGCGATCGAGATCGCCGACACCGATGGGATCGAGGCGGTCTCCATAAGGAGACTTGCTACCAAGCTCGGCGCCCGGCCGATGAGCCTTTACTCACACATCGAGCGCAAGGGTGACCTGATCGACCTGATGGTCGACGAGGTGATGGGCAGCGCGATCCTTCCCGAGTCGCCGCCGTCGGGGGACTGGCGCGACGACCTGCGCCGGATCGCCCAGCGCACGCGCGAGTCCATCCGCGCCCATCCGTGGATGATCGCCACCGCCTTCCGTCGCCCCTTCATCGGCCCCAACGCCCTGCGCCACATCGACCAGAGCCTCGCCGCGGTCTCCTCGCTCCCCCTGCCGCCGGAGCGCAAACGCGCCGTGCTGCTGGCGATCGACACCTACACGCTCGGCTTCGTCCGCTGGGAACTGAAGTCGATGAAGGGTGGTGAGGACACGGCCGGCGCCTGTGCCGGGATCGACGACGGGGGGCCGAGCGGCGCCGAGATCGACGCCTACATCGCCGCCCAGGCGGCCAGCGGCAAGTACCCCCACCTGCATGAACTCGGCGGCAAGAAGAGCATGAGCCTGGGGGTCAAGGCCGAGGCCTTCGAGACCGGCCTCAACTGGCTGATCGCCGGGATCGAGGCCGAGGTCGGCGCCCTCTCCGATTCGAGCTGACCCGAGGCTCAGGCAGCGCGTCCGGGCGGCCGACCTTCGAATTCGTCGAAACGGTCGACCAGCTTCATGATCGCCTCGGTCTGGGCTTGCACGGCAGCCTTCAGTTCGCCGAGCTCTTCGCCCACGTACGCCATCGTGGCGTTGAGATTCCCGTACGTCTTCTCCATCCGGAGCAGCAACTCGCGATTGAATAGGCGCGACTCCCGGATCTCGTGGTCGTAGTCAGCTCGTAGGTCGCGGGTTTCCTCCCGCAGCTCCCGCATCTCCTCGCGGAATCGTCGCGCCTCATCGTGGTACCGATCCATGTCCTCGCGGTGGATCTCCCACTTGCTTTTCCACAGCCCCAGCGGCATAGGACCAGTGTGGCGCTGAAATTCGCGTGAGTGGTGCGGGGAACGTAAAAGTTCTGTGGCGGAAGTCGACTCAGACGGTGACGAGGCCGACGACCAGGAGGACGGCCCCCACCAGCCCGACGCCGATGCCGCTGCCGAGGAGCCAGCGGCGGTGGGCGATGATCGAGACGGTCGAGAGGACGATGCCGACCTCGAGCGCGACCTCGGCCAGCTCGTAGAGGAGGTGCTTGTCGTTGTAATGGTCGACGTGTTCCTCGTCGTGGTGTATCTCCGAGACCAGGGCCTTGTCGGCCGGGACCAGGTCATGGGCGATGCGGCGCTCGTGGGCGATCGCCGCGATCGCCGCCTGCGCCTCGTCGTGGGGGCCGTCGGCGAGCACTCTCAGCATCGTCGAGTTGCCGGCGGCGACGTCGATCTTCAGCCGGTTGCTCTCCAGCCGCGAGGAGGTGTCGGCGCGGTCGGTCTCACCGGTGATCACCTCCTTCACCGCCTCGTTGGAGAGGAAGGTGGCGACGGCGAGGAAGGCGGCCAAGACCGCGACGATCAGCGCCGCCTGCCGGGCGAATCCGGGCGTGTCGAGCTCGCCGCTCCCCACGCGGTGCCCCGACTCGAAACGCTCGACCGAACGATGGGCCTCCATGGACCGGGCAATCTACGCGGAGCGCGTGACGCCGCGCAGCGCGCTCAGTCGCCCGCAGCCCAACCGCGCCAGCGCGCCACGTCGACGGCCAGCACCTCGCCCGCCTCGCGCTGGCGTGGATATCGCTCGCGCAACAGGGCGGTCGCCCGCGTCGCCTCCGGCTCGTCCGGCCTCAACACCCTCCCCGCGCCGTCGGCCCGCACCCACCAGAGCCGCTCCCAGTCCTCCTCGTCCCAGTGATCGACGAGCAGCGAGACGGCGGCGTTCTCGCGCACGTTGGCGAGCCGCCGCAGCGCCCGGGTCCGCTTCGGTTTCGCGTCGACCGCGCTGTAGATCGTGTCGCCCGCGACCGCGAAGGCGATCGGCACCAGGTGGGGACGACCGGCGGCGTCGGCGGTGGCCAGACGGGCGACACGGGCGGCGGCGAACCGGGCGCGGGCCTCCTCCGGGCTCATGCCCGCTCCCGTCCTACGCCTCGCCGGTGAATTCGGCGATCGCCTTCTCGATCCGCTCCAGCCGCGGCTCGATCACGCTGCGGCCGGCGCTGGGCACCCACCAGGAGACCCTGCGGGTGCCCGCCTCGAAAAGCTCCTGGATCACCTCCGGCTTGGCCGGTGGGCCCATCGCCATGAAGTCGATCGGCCGCTCCGCCCGCTCGCGCAGCTCGGCGGCGCGGTCGAGGATGTCCGGGGTCCAGTTCGGGACCCAGGCGTCGCCGAAGGCGAGCACCCGGTCGATCACCGTCGGCCCGAGGCCGCCGACCAGGATCGGCGGATGCGGCCGCTGCACCGGCTTCGGCTCGCAGAGGATCCGCTCGAAGTCGACGAACTCGCCGTGGAAGCTTGCCTCCCGTTCGGTCCAGATCGCCTTGATCGCTTCGGTCCGCTCGGCGAAGAGGCGCATCCGGGTGCGCGGGTCGGTGCCGTGGTTTTCCATCTCCTCGCGGTTCCACCCGGCGCCGACGCCGAGCTCGAAGCGCCCGCCGGAGAGGACGTCGATCGAGGCTGCCTCTTTGGCGGTGATGATCGGGTCCCGCTCGACGACGAGGGCGATGCCGCTGCCGACCCGCAGTCGCTTCGTCGCCACCGCCGCCGCGGTCAGGGCGACGAAGAGGTCAAGCGTCGCCGTGTATTTCCGCGGCAGCTCGCCGCCGGCGGGATAAGGGGACTCGCGGCTGGCCGGGATGTGGGTGTGCTCGGCGAAGACCAGCGACTCGAAGCCGCGCTCCTCCAGCCAGGCGGCGAGCTCGCCGGGACCGACCGCGTCGGCGGTGGGGAAATATCCGATGCCGAAGTCCACCCTGCCCGTATGTTTACCAGCGTGAGCGAGCCGGCCACGACGATCGTCTTCTTCCCGGAGGGGGCGTTCGGGCCGACCAACAACTGCGTCGGCATCGGCGACGTCCTTCGCCGTCGCGGCCACCGGGTCGTCTTCATCGTCGAGGAGTCGTTCGCCGGGACGCTCGAGGCGCAGGGGTTCGAGGAGCGGACGATGCGCCTCAACCCGCCGCCGGAGACCGAGGAAGCGCCGGGTCAGTTCTGGAAGGACTTCATCCGCGACACCGCTCCCGTCTTCCGCAAGCCGACGATCGACCAGCTCGCCGAGTTCATCGCGCCGACCTTCCAGGCGCTGATCGACGGCTCCCAGTACGTCGACGCGCGGCTGACCGAGATCGTCGGCGAGGTCGAGCCCGACCTGGTGGTCGAGGACAACGTCGTCACCTTCCCGGCGCTCTTCGCCTCCGGGGTGCCATGGGCCCGGATCGCCTCCTGCAATCCGCTCGAGATCAAGGACCCCGACCTGCCGCCGGTCTTCTCCGGACTGCCGAGCGAGGACCGCTCCGGCTGGGCGGAGTTCTGGGACGCCTACCGGGCCGCCCACGCCGAGATGCACGCCGACTTCGACGAGTTCTGCCGCGAGCGCGGCGCCCCACCCCTCCCCCAGGACGACTTCATCCACGCCAGCCCGACGCTGAACCTCTACCTCTATCCGGAGGAGATCGACTACCCCCGGCGCGAGCCGCTCGGCCCGACCTGGCACAACCTCCAGGCGAGCGTGCGGGCGACCGACCCGGCCTGGCGACTGCCCGAGGAGCTCTCCGGCGGCGCCGAGCCGCTCGTCTACCTCAGCCTCGGCTCGCTCGGATCCGCCGACGTCGAGCTGATGCGGACCCTGGTGGGGGAGCTCGCCGAGGCGCCCTACCGCTTCATCGTCTCCAAGGGGCCGCAGGCCGACGAGTTCGACCTCGCCCCGAACATGGTCGGCGCCGAGTTCCTTCCCCAGACCCAGGTCCTGCCCCTGGTCGACCTGGTGATCACCCACGGCGGCAACAACACCGTCACCGAGTCGCTCTTCTTCGGCAAGCCGATGGTCGTGCTGCCGATCTTCTGGGACCAGCACGACAACGGCCGGCGGATCGCCGAGACCGGCTTCGGGATCCGCCTCGACACCTACGACCACGGGGCCGACGAGCTGCGCGGGGCGATCGCCCGGCTGCTCGACGACGGGGAGCTGGCCGACCGTCTCGCCCAGACCTCGCGCCGGCTGCGGGCCGCCCGCGGGACCGAGGTCGCCGCCGACCTGATCGAGCGCGCGTCGATTAGTTCCGGCTGAGTTCGTCGTCTAGGTAGCAGCAGGGCAGGGAACGGGTCCCGCCCACCGAGACCAAGGAGGACATGATGGGAAAGATCGTCGCCACCGAGTTCATCTCGCTGGACGGGGTGATCGAGGATCCGGGCGGTGCCGAGGACTACGCGCACGGCGGCTGGACCTTCGAGATCGACCGCGGTGAGGAGGGGAACAAGTTCAAGCTCGGCGAGCTGGAAGAAGCGGAGGCGCAGTTGCTTGGCCGGGTCACCTACGAAGGCTTCGCCGCCGCCTGGCCGGAGCGCGAAGGCGACCCCGACATGGGTGGCTTCGCGAAGAAGATGAACACGATGCCGAAGTACGTCTACTCGCACACCCTCGAGTCGGCCGACTGGCAGAACACCACCGTGCTCTCCGGCGACCTCGCCACCGACACGGCGAGGGTCAAAGAGGAGATCGACGGCGACATCCTGATCGCCGGCAGCGCCCGACTGGTCCAGGGCCTGCTCGCCGCCGACCTCCTCGACGAGCTCCGGCTGATGCTCTTCCCGGTGGTCCTCGGCGGCGGCAAGCGCCTCTTTGCCGAGGACGGCCGCAAGGCGCCGCTGGCCCTCACCGACGCCCGCACGGTCGGTGACGGCGTCCAGCTGCTCACCTACGAGCGGACCGCGGCCTAGCGCCCGGTCTGTTCGTAGGTGTGCTGGTACTGGGTCTTTTCGCCGTTGCCGTAGATCGATTCGAAGGTGCCCTGCGGGTTGCAGGGCGGGGCCGGCGCGCCGGCGGTCCCCGCCTGACCGCCGAAGGCGTACTGCTTGATGTAGCTGAGCAGTTCTTCGGATTCTTTGAGGCGTTCTTCGTTCGGCAGCACTTCCTGTTTCCCGGTCGCTTCGTTGAATTTGCTCTTCGTCGCCGGGGTCCGTTCGAGGAAGGCTTTCGAAGAAGCCGTGGCCGGGTTGATCGTCACCGAGTGGCCGGCGGTGCATTGGCGTGAGTCGTAGGTGGGCAAGGCTCCGTTCTTCAGCAGCTCGGCCCACCCGGGCGGGCTGTAGGGGCTGTTGCGGTTGGTGACCAGGCGGTTCGAGTAGCTCGACAGGCCTTCGGCGTTGATCGGGCCCATCACCCGCAGGTAGCGGAGGTGTTCGCCCTTCGCATTTTCGCCGATCAGCTGACCGTGGAAGGAGGCGGCGAGGTTGCCGAAGGTGGCGGCGATCTCGCGCTTGTAGAGGTCGAGCCCGGTGACCAGCGGATTGAGGTTGCGCACGAACGGTTCGGAAGCGCGAAGCAGCGGCGGGAAGTCGTCGCGGAAGAGCTTGCGCAGCGCCGGGAAGCCGGTCGGGGCCTCTTTCTCCACCGCCGGCAGCGCTTCGAAGAGCTTCTTCGCTTCCGGCGCCAGCTTGCCGAAGGCGATCAGGGTCGGCGACAGCTGTTCGGCCACCGGGACCAACTGCTTCGACAACGGGTCGGCGTTGACGGCGAATCGCTGCAGGCGATCGATGGTGAGGCGCGACTCGTCCTGGAAGGTCGGGAAGGCGCGGAACAACGCTTCAATGTCCTTGTTGCGCCCCGCGGTCGTCTTGAAGAGTTCGTTCGAGCTACGGATCAGGTCGGCCAGCTCGCCTTCGCGCCCGCGCAAGGCATCGAAGGTAGTCGCCCCGGTGCTGAACAGGGTCGAGACCGCGGCTTCCTGGCTGTTGAGGACGCGGAAGAGGCCTTCGAGTTCCCGGAAGGTCGGTTCGAAGTTGCCGATCGCGTAGGAGAGGTTCTGGCCCTGGCCTTCGATCGCCACCGCGGCTTCCTGCATCCAGGTCTGGAAGGCATGCCGGGTCTTCGGGTCGAACGTCTGGAAGATCTCGTCGAGCTGCACCGAGTCGGTCACCTGTGCCGAGGGCAAGGTGCCGCCGTCCTCGAGCGGCGGTTCGCCCGCGGCGCCCGGGCTCAATTCGACGTAGGTCTCGCCGAGCAACGTCTTCGTGCGCAGCATCGCCCGGGTCGCGGCAGGGAGGGGCGCGTACTTGTCGTCGATGTTCAACAGCGCGACCGCTTCCTTGCCCTTCGAGCCCAGTTCGATGCTTTCGACTTTGCCGACGTCGACGCCGGAGATGCGCACGTCCGACTGTTCGGCCAGCTGCGACGCCTCGGTGAACGGCACCTTCACCTGGTAGCTCTTCGCTTTGAACGGGGTCGGCCCGCCGAAGGTGATCCAGAGGAAGAGCAGGATGCCGAAGCAGGCCAGGGCGAAGGCCGTGATGACCAGGAGCTGGGTGGTGCTGGGGGCGCGCTTGCTCACTTTTCTTCGCCCTTGTGTTCACAGGTCCCGGAGGCCGTCTTGAACGGGACCGGGATTTCTTCTTTGTAGGGCACGTTCAGCAGCTTCAGCAGGTATTCCAGGTACGGATGCCCATTGATCGTGCGCTGGTTGGCCGCGTAGGAGTAGCCAAGGTCCGCACCGGTGCAGCTGATCTGCAGGATGCCGCGGAGGACCGGCCCGCTCGCGTCCTGCAGGCTGAAGGCGCTGTTCAGGTTGTGGTTCGCCCAGGGCAGGTAGAAGAGGTAGCTCTGCGCATCGCCCTTCGGCTTGTAGGCGAGCTCGTTGAAGAACGAGTTGAGCCCGCCGATGCCGTTGCCGAAGCTGCGCACCGTCTTTTCCAGCGGTTCGGAGCCCTTCGCCGCCTGGCTCAGGATCGGTCGGACTTCACGGCTGAGCGGCCTGATGCCGTCGCGGATCGGCGCCGTCGTCTTCGCGAAGAGCTTCTCGGTCGCCTTGAAGGCCGGGGTCGAGGCCTGCGCCTGCGGGATCAGCTTGGTCAGCGTCGGCAATGCCACCTTGGAGAATTCGTTCGAGCTCGCGAGCCCTTCCTGGGCCGCCCGCAACGTCGCCGGGAACTCTTCGAAGATTTCTTCGAGCGCCTGTTGCTGGTTGGCGAAGTTGCCGAGGGCCTTGTTCGAAGAGCTGACGAAGTTGCGGACCTGCTGGTCGTGCCGGCCGAGTTCGGTGGTCAGTTCGCCGAACAGGTGGATCACCTTGGCCAGCTCGGCGCGCCGTTCGGCGATCGGCTTGTTCAGCTTGGCGGTGTATTCGACGAACGGCTCGAAGCGACGCAGCGCATCGCCGAGCTGCTTGCTGTGACCGCCGATCCCTTGTGCCCCGCCGGCGACCAGCAGCTGGACGTATTGGCGGGTGTCGGCGTCGAGGCTGGCGAGGAACTGGTCGAGGTTGACGTTCGGTTCGGTCTGGGCGAGACCGAACTCATGGCCGTCCTTGACGGCTTCCTTGCCACTCCCCGGTTCGACCTCGACGATCATGTCGTTGAGGCCGGTTTTCGGCCGCAGCAGGAACTGGGCGTTCGGGTGGAGGAGCTTCATGTATTTCGGCTCGATCTCCATCCCGACCACGGCGTGGCCGTCTTCGAGGCTGACCGAGGCGACCTTGCCGATCTGGATGCCGGAGACGTCGACCGCCTGGCCCTGGCCCGGGGTAACCGCCTGGGCGGTCGTGAACTCGGCCGAGATGTGGTCGAATTCTTCGCCGACGAGGGGGAGCCACGCCGGCAGCGAGGCTTTCTGCTGGGTGAAGATCCCGAGCATCATCACGATGCCGACGAAGGCGAGGACGAGGATCGCGATCGTGTCGGTGCGATGGCCGCGGGCCTGTCGACCGAGCCAGGCGCGGAAGTGCCGGAACCCTTTGCGGGGTTCGGGCGCCGGGTTCGGGCTGGGCGTGGGCTTGGGCGTCTGGTCGCTCAATGGACCACTCCGGAGGTAGAGGGCGAAGCCGGGCCGACCTGGCCGAGTGCCCCGTTGACGTCGGGCACCGGCTGGGTGTCGCAGCGGACTTCGGGTTTGAGTTCGGGCTGGCCACCGAGCTGCGGCTGCGTGCCGAGCGGGTTTTCGACCACGTGCGCGTAGTTGATCTTGTCGCTGAGCAGGTTGCCTTCGGGGTTCGGTTCGCCGACCAGCAGCGGGCCGCCGCCGGCCTGGGCCCGCAGGAACGGGCCGTTGCCGTCGAAGTTCTGCGCGGCGGCGGCGAAGTTGGTCAGGTCGTAGAGGAATTCGCGGTAGTTCGGGCCACCGGTGCTGAACTGATCGTCGATCACCTGGTTGCCGGTCGGTACCAATACCTGCGAGGTGCAGAGGCTGAGCCGGTTCAGCTGCGGCAGCGCCACTTTCTTGCCCGCCTGCGCGGCGCCGGCGAGCCCCGGGGTCGATTCGGCCAGCAGCTTCGCCGCCCCGCCCGCCTCTTTGCCCGACAGCAATGGACGGACCTGGGCGAGCCACGGTTTCGAGGCGTTGATCAGGCCGGGCAGCTCGGCCACCGCCGGGGTCAGCTCGATCGCGTAGGTGCGCAACGGCGGCAGCGAGTTGTTGAGGCTGACCAGGGAGGTATGGGCCGTCCTCAACGTCGGGGCGAGGAGGCGGACGGTGGTCGCCAGGTTGTCGGACTGGTTGGCGAGCGCCCCGGTGAAGGTGTCGAAGTTGTCGATCAGCCCCTGCAGTTCCTGCTGATCGGCGGCGAAGGCGGCGGCGGTCCGGCCGGTGCCGGCGATCAGCCGGGCGAGATCGTGCGGTTCGGTGCCGGTCAGCGCCTGGGTCACCTGAGCGCTGTACTTGCCCGCTTCGCCGCCGTATTCGAAGACCTTGTTCAGCGCCTGGCCGCCGGAGAGTCCCGCCACCTGAGGCAGATGGGCCAGGTCTTCGGCCGGCGTCGGTTCGTGGGTCAAGGCGCCGCCGTAGCTCTCCAGGAGGCGGCCGAGATCGGCGCGGACCGGCGACTGCAGCGCGGTCAGGACTTCGTCGATCTGCACCGCGGTCGAGGTACGGCTGATCGGGATCGTGCCACCGCTCGCCAGCTCGGGCGCGCCGGGGCTGCCCGGGTCGAGTTCGATGAAGAAGTTGCCCTCGAGGAAGATCCGCGGCCGGATCGAGGCGAAGGCGTTTTCGTGGATCGGGCGCCCGGTGTCGTCGACGGTGAAGGTGACGGTCGTCGCGTCGCCGTCGCGTTCGCTGGAGATCACTTTGCCGACTTCGACCCCGGCGATTCGCACCGGGGACTTCAGCGCGATGTTCGCCGAGTTGGCGAAGGTCGCCTTCAGCTCGTAGCCGTAGCTGGTGAAGGGGATGTGTTTGGTGAAGGCCAGGTACGGGCCGACGGTGAAGACGAGGATGAAGATCACCGCGATCAGCCAGTTCGGCACGCGTTCGCGTCGGCGGTTCATTTGCCCCTGCCTTCGGATTGGCCTTCGTGCGCCGCGATCCCTTCGGTGGTGGTGCCGAAGACTTCCGCCGCGTGGCCGATCACGGTCACGCCCGGCTCGTACACCTCGTTGCCTGCTTCACAACCGCGCGTCTGCCCCGGCGCGGCGGTGTTCGGCAGCGGGTTGTAGTGCAGGTGGTTTTCCCGATCTTTGCCGTTGGCGGGCGCCGAAGCCTGGCCGGACTCGCTGTTCGGGCCTTCCGGCGGGGGGAAGGAGACGAAGTTGAGCCAGCGTCCGTACTTGTTGCCCTGGCTGGAGGAGTTGGCGATCTGCTTGAAGGTGAGCGCGAAGTAGTTGCAGGTGGTCTGTGCCGGGGTGATGAAGCGGAGCGGCGATTCGAGGTTCTTGTTGAGGTCGGTCAGCAGCTGCAGGCCGGTCATCGTGCCTTCGGCTTCCTGGAACGCGAGCAGGGCCTGCGCCGTCGGCAGCAGCTGGTTGTTCAAGACCGGCGAGGCGTTCAAGGCCGGGATCCCGGCGTGCAGCGATTCGGCGATCACCGGCGCGGTTTCCTGCAGCGCCTTGGCGCCCGGTCGCAGAGCGGTGAAGAAGCGTGCGGTGTCATGCAGGAAGGGATCGATCTTCGGCAGGCCCGCGTTGACGGTGTCGAGCGTCGGCGGGCCTTTTTCGATCGTTTCTTCGATGTAGGGGGTGGAGACGCGGGCGAAGGCGGCGAAGGTCTGGTCGAGGGCGACGAACATGCTCGCCTGTTCCCCGGCGACCGGGGCCACCGTGGCCGAGAGCGCCTCGAGCGCGCGGAAGAAGCCGGCGAAGTTCGTCGTCGACGAGGCCAGGGTCGCGGCCGCGGGTTCCCCTTCTTCGAGCAGTCCGCGCAGGGCCCCGATCGCTTCGTTCAGCTGCGGACCACGGCCGGCGAGTGCGTTGCCGAAGCCCGCCAGGTTGCGCTGGATCGCCTTCCGGGTCGGCGTGTTGAACATGTCGAAGAATTTGTCGATGTCCCCCGGTTCCGGGGTCGCGTAGCGGACCGGGATCGTTTCGCCGGCCTTGTAGCCGGTCGTCGAGCTGCCCGGGGTGATCTGCAGGTACTTGAGGCCGAGCGGCGATTTCGGCCGCACCTCGATGGTCGAATCGTTGGGGATCGGTTCGGCGCTCTTGTCGAGGCTCAGGGTCAATTCGGCTTCGACTTCGCCGTTCTTCTTCTGCACCGGGACCACCGACTTGACCACGCCGACCCGGGCGCCGCCGATCCGCACCTCGTTCGCCTTCACCAGCGCATCGGCGTCGTGCACACGGGCCTTCAGGTCATAGGTGGAGACGAAGGGCAGGCCGTTGTTGGCGTTGTAGGCGAGGAAGACGGCGACGATGACCACCAGCACCGTCACGGCGCCGACCAGCACCGGGCTCACCGCGAATCCTCCCTGGCGGTTCCTCATTGGCCCAGGAGGTAGTCGAGAAGGGGTTCGGTGGCCCCTTCGGTGGTCGTTGCTTCGCCGAGTTCAGCTTCATCTTCGCCTGCGCCGCGTTCGACCGGCCCGTTGCCTTCGGTCGATTCGGCCGCTCCGAGCCCGGTCGTCGGTCCTTCCGATTCGAATTCGGCGCCGGTTCCCCCGTTTGCCTTCGTCCGCATTTCGTTGATCAGCCTGATCAGCGCGCGGGGGCTCGTTTCGGCGCCTTCGGACTGGCTCGCGTGCGGACCGTGGAAGCGGGCGGAGCAACCGCCGCCCGAGTAGCCACCGACGTTGGCCTCGTATTCGAGACAGGTCGAGAGGGTGACCAGGGTGCGGCCGAAGTGACCGTATTTGTCGAAGCCGTTGAGCGAGGCGGCGGTGTTGTAGATCAGTTGGGTGAGCCCGTCCCAGCCGCCGGTCTTACGCAGGCTGACGAAGAGGCGGGCGAGTTCTTCGGTCGGCACCTGCCCACTGACCGCGAGCCTGGTCGCCTTGCGGACGACCGGCGTCGCTTCCGCGAACACCGGCCCGGCTTCTTCGCCCGCCTTGCCGAGGCTGGTCAACGCCGTCGTCGTCGCTTCCGAGAACGGGGTCAGCGTCCGGGTCGCGTCGGTCAGCGAGTGAGCGGCGACGCCGAGGGCTTCGAGCAGCGGCGTGCCCGCGTCCGAGAACTCCTTGAGATTGGCCATCGTCGACCGGAACTCGGTCAGGAACCGGGGGAACTTCTGCAGCGCTTCTTCCAGTTCCGGCCCGTGCGCGGAGCTCGCCGCGGCGGCTTCGCCGGAGTGGGCGAGGAAGCCGACGACGTGTTGCTTTTCGCGCGTCAGCGGTTCGAGGATTTCCTCCGAATCGGCGGCCAGCTGGGCGAGCTGGTCCTTCTGTTCGGTCAGCTGCTTGAAGAGTTTGTCGACGTCGCGCAGGGTCGGGTTGGCGTGCTTGATCGCCGCCTCGAGATCTTCGCCCCGGCCCGCCAGGCCGGCGCCGAGTTCGTTGAAGATCAGTCGGAAGCGCTGCGCGTAGGGCAGCGTCTGGATGTCGTTGATCAGGTCGGGATCGACGCTGGTCGCGTTGCTGCCCAACGGCAGCAGGCGCTGGCCTGCGCCGGGCTCGCCTTCGGGGATCTGTTTCAGCGGCGGCGCCGGTTCCTGCCCGGGCGCACGGGGCACGGTCGGGGTGCAGTTGACGTACTTCTCGCCGATCAGCGATTGCGGCCGGATTTCGCAACTGGCGTCTTCGCGGAAGTCCTGGAAGCCCGGATCGCTGATTTCGAGCTCGATGATCGCCTTGCCGGGGACGTCCTTGAACTTGCCGTCTTCGATCGCCGTCGGTTCACCCGGTAGCGAGACGCTGACCGACTTGATCGTCCCCACGTTGGCGCCGGCGACCCGCACCTGCTCGCCGCTGACCATGAACGAGCCTTGATCGAAGACGGCCCGCACGACGTAGCCTTCGTTCGAGCCGCCGCCCGCGATCAGGATCACCGCGACGACGATCGCGGCCACCACCACTGCCCCGGCGATCAGCTTTTTCACGGGCCACCCACCGACTGCGAGGGGTTGCATTCGTAGGCGCCGACGCGACTGCCGCCGTGCGGCGGATTGACGTAGGGGGCCGAGTTGTCGCCGGGCGCCTGCGCGGCTCCGCCCGGGCAGCGGCGCGGCGTCGCCGCCGGGCCTCCGAGCGGAACGAGCTGTTCGGAGCGTGGGATCGCGTTCAGTTCGCCGTTGTCGTCACGGAAGGTGTTCTGCAGCGAGGTGGCGGCGCGGACGTAGTGCCCGTTGCCGTCGTAGAAGCCGCTGATCTGGCCGAGCTTGGCGACGCCGTTGAAGATGTCCGGCGTGTAGGAGCGGATGAAGTTCAATTGCGGCTGGAAGTCGGCGATCGCGCCTTCGGCGTGCGGGAACGTCCGCGAGGCCAGCTGCTCGACGACCGGGAGCGTCGCCAGCAGTTCCCGCGAGTCGTTGTGCCGGCCGGGCCGATCGAGCGCCAGTGAGAAGTTCCGGGTGAAGGGGATGAATTTGCTCAGCACCGGCCGCAGTTCGGCGAGGAACGGGGCCAGGTTCCGGGTCGCCGGCTTGGCGGTGTCGACCAGCGGTTCGACGTCGTCGAGGGCGGCGCGCAGGTTGACGAAGGTCGTGTTGGACTGCCGCAGGACCGGGGGCAGCTCCTGCAGGGCTTGGTCGAGGGCGACGTTCTGGGTGTTGATCGACTGGAAGGCGGTGGTCGCGTTGGAGATCGCGCTGGAGAGCTGGGCGCCGCGGCCGGAGACCGCCGAGGTCAGCTTCGAGGAGCTGACCAGGAAGCGGGAGAGCAGCTGTTCGTCGGCGTTCAGTTCGGCGGCGAAGTTGGCGGTCCGGTTCAACGCCGTGCCGAAGTATTTGTAGCTTTCGTTGGCTTCCTTGCCGCGGCCCGCGTAGATCTGCCCGTTCCCCTTGATGAAGTTCTGCAGCCCTTCGCGGACCTTCGGCGGGAAGCTGTTGAAGAGCTGGTCGATGTCGACCGGGGTCGTGGTCGAGGAGAGGCCGAGGGTCGCCCCTTCGTCGAGCGTCGGGCTGCTGTTCGGGCCGGGGCTGATCGAGAGGTAGTGGTTGGCGACGCCCGAGAGCGAGGTCGCCCGGATCACCGCGGTCGTTCCTTCGTGCAGCTCCTGTTCGACTTCGACTTCGACTTCGGCCAGGTTTTCCGGGCTCAGTTCGATGTTGGAGACGGTCCCGACCGGTGAACCGCCGACCAATACCTGGTTGTCGTTGACCAACTGGCCGGCGTTCTGGAACAGGAAGGTGTACTTGTGGCCGCCGCCGCCGCTGAAGAGGATGATCGCGAGGACGATCACCACGGCCGCCAGCGCCCCGATCGCCGCCAAACGGGCAGGAGTGGTCCCACGGCTCGGAGCCGAGCGTTTCTCCTCGCCTTGGGGTTTCACAGCCACGGGTCGTTGCTTGCCCCTCCCTGGCCCCCTCGACCCTCCGGAACGGGCGCGGGAATCGTATCCGAGGCATTCCCCGGCAAACGGCGCCTCAGTGGGGACTTAACTGGAAATCAACGCGCTACTCTGGCGCCGCGGACCGGTTGGGGGAGTGGGAGGCGATCCGCAAATTTCCGATCCAGGAGCAACTCAATGCGCAAACGTTTCATTCTGACCGCGAGCCTAGTCGCCCTCGCGGCGACCGCGATCCCGGTTTCTGCGGCTATCGCCGGCGAAACCGTGACCGGTCCTGACAACAACACCCAGTCGATCGAAGCCGCGGTCACGCCGAAGGTCCTCTACAAGAAGACCGCCAAACCGGCCTCGCTGTTCGTCGACGTCAAGACCGGGGCTACCAGTGGGATCCCGAGCCCGGCGGTGCACGACATCATCGACTTCGACCAGAACCTGTCGCTGGCGACCAAGGGGCTGCCGACCTGCAGCGCCTCGGAGCTCCAGAACACCTCGACCGAAGCGGCCGAAAGGGCCTGTGGCGACGCCAAGATCGGCAGCGGCTCGGCGACCACGCTGCTGCCATTGGGCACGCTCTACACCGAGGCGACCAAAGTGACCGCGTTCAACGGCGTGCCGCAGGGCGGCAAACCGGTGGTCCTGCTGCACGCCTACGGCACCTCGCCGCTGCAGACGACCCTGGTCCTGGTCGGCAGCGTCTCCGGTTACGGCAAGGAAGGCTACGGCCCGCGCCTCGACGTCACCGTGCCGCCGATCGCCGGTGGGGTCGGCGTGATCACCGACTTCAACGTGAAGATCCAGAAGAGCTGGACCTACAAGGGCAAGAAGATGAGCTTCGTGTCGGCCAAGTGCCCGGCCTCGAAGAAGCTCAAATACCGCGGCGCCTTCACCTACGCGGACGGCACCACGATCACCGCCACGCACACCCAGGCCTGCACGCCGAAGGCGGAACCGAAGAAGAAGTAGTCCGGGAGCTGAAGTAATTCGGGCTGAGAGGGGAGGGAGTCGGGGCACCCTCCTCTCTCAAACTTGCGCTGGATCGGTTGCGGCCGTGCGAGGAGCCTTTTAGGGCGCTCGTTACAAGCCGTTCGGAGGGTGCCCCGACTCCCTCTCACGGAGCGCTCTTCGAACGCATCCGGCCAGCTTTGACGAGCTGACGTGGACCCCAGGGCTTCGGCTCGCTGTCGACCGCCGCCGGCGCTGGTGCCCGGGGGTCTCCTCGCTATACCTCGAACTTCGGCAGTACCCGTTGGAGGGGGCGCGGGAGCCACCAGACGCGGTCGCCGAGCAGCAGCATCAGCGCCGGCAACAGGACGATCCGCACCACGGTGGCGTCGAGTACGACCGCGACGGTGAGCCCGATTCCGAGTTGGCTCACCGTCGCGATCGACGCCCCGGCGAAGACGACGAAGACCGCGAGCATGATCGCCGCGGCGCCGGTGATCACCCGGGCGGTCTTCTCCAGCCCGAAGCGCACCGCGGTGGCGTTGTCGTCGCCCGCCTCATAGCGCTCCCGCATCCGGCTCAAGAGGAAGACCGCGTAATCGATCGAAAGGCCGAAGACGAGGGCGAAGATCATGCAGGCACCGACCCCTTCGACGTATTCGTGCCCGCCCAGCGGCCAGTCCTGGGGCACGTGGAAGAGGATCGTGAGGACGCCGAAGGCGACGCTGACGCTGAGCAGGTTGAGCCCCACCGCGATCGCCGCCAGCAACACCGCTCGCAGGATCACGACCAGCACCAGGAAGGTGACCAGGGTGATCACGGCGATGATCAAGGGGATCCGATCGCGGATGATCTGGCTGTAGTCGTTGAGCTGCGCGGCACCCCCGGCGACGCCGGTTTCCAGGGAGGCGTCCTGCGCCAGTTCGCCGGCCGCCGTGTTGAGCTTTTTGTTCAGCTCGATCGATCCCGGCGAGTTGAATTCGTAGTTCGGGAACACCACCATCGAGGCGGCCTGGCCGCCGCGGTTGAGGTCGATCGTCTGGCCCACTCTGGTGCGCGTGGCGGGAGGCGTCCCGTCGAGGGCCGAGAGCACGAAGTAGCCCGAGTTGAAGAGGCCTGGCGTGGTCTGTGCCACTTTCGTCGCCTGGCGGTTGATTTTGGTCTTTCCTTCCAGCACCTGGACGCTCGCTTCTTCCAGCCCCGTTTCCAGCGGTTCCGATTTCGGCACGCCTTCGGCGAGATTCTGTTCGAGCGCTTCGGCACCGCCGCTCAGCTGGGTGAGGCCCTTGACCAGCGCCGTGGTGCCGCTGCTCAGCCGTTCGAGACCTTCGCCCAGACCGCCCGCGGCCTTCGCCAGTTTGTTGGCCCCATGGGCGAGCGTGTTGGTGCCCTTGTGAAGTTTGTACAGGCCGGCGATCAGGCGGCCCATTTCATTCGAGACGCGGTGCATTTCGACGATCGTCGAGTTGATGTAGGTGGCGACTTTGTGGGCTTCTTCGCCGTCGTGACCGAGCCGCCGCTCGAGTCCTTCGATTTCCCCGACCAGGCCCGCGTAGCCTTCTTCGTAGGGCGTCCCGGTCGCCGGATTCGTCCCGGTCATCGCGGTCAGCGCCGCCTGTACCTCTTCCAGCGCCGCGGCGGCCGCCGGATCGCCGCCCGCCGCTTCTTTCAGTTTCGCTTCCGCCGCCTGCAGTTTTTCGACCGTCTCCTGCGCCGGTTTCAGCAGCCGTGGCAGCGTTTCGTTGGCCTCCGCGAGCAGCCGGCGGACCAGGTTGCGCTGGGTCTGCAGGCCGTTGTAACGGAGGGTCGGGCCGACGAAGGTCTCGGTCGCGGCGCGGATCTGCTGCGTGCCGATCGCCGCTTCCAGCTCGAATTCGACAAGTTTTTCGGAGCCTTTCGCGAATCTTTCGAGCGCATCGATGGCCCGCTGGCTGCCGCCCGCCGCCCGGGTCAACCCGCGAGCGATCATCTGCGCCCCCTCGGTCGCCCTTTCGGACCCCTGCGCCAGGAGCCCGGCGCCGTCACTCGCTTCGCCGATCCCGGCCCGCAGCGCCCCCACGCCACCGGCCGCCACGTCCAGTTCCTTGCCCAGGTGGCCGAGTTCCTTGACCGGCCCGATGTTGCCCTTTTTGGCCAGCGCCGCGTTACCGAGTTCCCGCAGCGGTTCGACCCGCTTCGTCGCCGCCTGCGGGCCGATCACCAGTTTCACCCCGGCGAACTTGGCGACCTTGCGCTGGAAGTGTTCGAGCGCCGCCATGCTGCCGGCGTCGGTGATCGGTCCGTTTGGGTTGCTGGCGACGACCACGAAGGAGGCGGCCCAGCCGGGACCGATCGCGGCGGAGACCATTTCCTGGTCCTTCCGGGTCGGCGAGTCCTTGGACAGCTGTTCCGGGCTGGGCGGCCCGAGCTTCAGCCCGACCGCCGGTCCCGCCAGCGCCAGCAGCACACCGCCGACGATGACGGCGGCGAGCAGCGGCCTGCGCAGCGCCGCGTTGACGAACAGCATCACCCCGGAACGCTCGGCGGTCGCCGCCGAACCGAGGCGCCAACGGTTCACGTTTGCTCCGGCCAGGGTGAGGACCGCCGGGCCGGCCAGGGTCGCCACCAGGACCGAGAGGACGACCACCATCGCGACCGTCCCGGCCAGCGAGACGAGCAGCGACCCCGGCAGGACCAGCAGCGCGACCAGCATCGACAGAAGCAAGGTCGCCCCGGCGAAGACGACCGTTCGCCCGGCATGTCGGCGGGTTCTTCGCGCCGCCTCGATCGGCTCGGCTCCGGTCGCCAGCTCCTCGCGGAAGCGCGAGACCATCAAGAGGGCATAGTCGACCCCCAACGCGAGGCCGATCATCGTGCAGACGGTCAGCGCGAAAGCGTCGATCGAGAACCACGAAGCAAGGAAATAGAGGACCCCGCGCGAGGCGAGCACGGTGATCGCGCCGAACACGAGCGGGATCGCCGCGGCGATCGGCGAGCGGAAGACCAGCAGCAGGACGATCAGCAGGATCGGCAGCGCGACCAGCTCGCCGTGCTCGGCGGCATCGATGGTTTCCTCCTGCAGCGCCCGCGACAGCGTCGCGTACCCGGTCTGGGTCGCGGTCACCGGCGCGGTCACGTGTTCTCCCAGCAACCGTTCGAGGTGCGGCACCGTCTCGTTGACCGCCGTTTTCGTGTCGACGTGGAAGTCGACGAGGATCAGCGCCTTGCCGGGACCCCGGCGCAGCCCTTCGACCGATCCCTTGTCCCAGGGCGACAAGGTCGTCACCCCTGGTTCGCCCCGCAGCGCGTGGACCAGGCGCGGACCTTGTTCGTCGAGGCCGGCGGCCGGGCCCTGCAGCAGGATCGCGAACGATGCCGAAGGCCCGAAATGCTCTTCCAGCAGCCGGTTCGCTTCCGTCGCCGTGCCTCCGGGGACGTTGAGCGTGGTCGGGTCGAGGCGCTTGGTGACCCCGTTGCCGATCACCGCCAGCGTCGCGAGGACGACCACGGCGATCAACAAGATCTCGCGCGGATGTCGCAGCAGCCATGGCTGCCGTCGCGCGGCCTCCGGGCCCGAAGGCCCAACCCCTCCCTTACTCCTACCGCTTCCCACGACCGATAGTTTGGCGCCCCCGGCCCGCGAGTGAGCGAACGCTTGCGGAAGAACGTGTTAAGGAGCCCTGCGTGGCTCCGCCCGATGCGTGCTAGTTTGGCCTCCAGGGGCTACGGGAGGGAGTAGAGCTATGCGGAAGAACGTGTTGAGGACTTTGGTCCTGACCGCGATCGCGTTGTTGGCGATGAGTGGAGCAGCGCTGGCACTCGTGTTGCGTACGGGGCCGATCGAAGTGGTGGCCGACGGCGGCTTCACGCCGACGACGCTGCCGAAGCATGAATTCGCGCCGATCACGATCCATGGCGAAGGCAGGATCGGCACCACCGACGGCTCCTTGCCGCTGATCCTCAAAAAGCTCACCGTCTGGTACGACAAACACGGCGAAGTGGTGACCAAGGGCCTGCCCTACTGCACGAAAGGCAAGCTGGCGGCAACCACCGCCAAACAGGCACGCAAGGTCTGCGGCGACGCGATCCTCGGCGAGGGTCACGGCACGGCGCTGATCGCGTTCCCCGAACAGCGGCCGTTCAAAGCGAGCTCACCGATCACGATCTTCAACGCGGCGCCTCACAACGGCAATCCGACCGTGCTCGCGCACGCCTACCTGAGCGTGCCGGCGCCGACCACGTACATCGTCCCGGTCGAAATCCAGCGGATCCATAACGGGCCCTTCGGGTTCAAGACGGAAGCGACGATCCCGAAGATCGCCGGCGGCTATGGCATCCCCTTGGAAGGGGCGTTGACGATCGGTAAAAAATGGACCTTCAAGGGCCAGCGGCTCAGCTACATCAATGCCAGCTGCCCGAGCGGGAAGCTGCAGGCAAAAGTCGAAACCGAATTCACCGACACGACCAAACTGAGCGGCCTGCTCCTCAAACAGTGCACGGGTAAGAATTGAGCGGTCGCGGCTCACGCCGGCGGCGGGTCGGGGCTGTCGCGACCGTCCTACTCGTCGCGGCGCTGGCCTGCGGTGCGGTGGCCTACGCGGTCACCACCCAGATCGGCAACCTCAAAGTCAGCGCCACGGTCGAATTCCAGCCCCGGGCGTTCCCCGAACACGGCACCTTGCCCGCTACCTTCGGCAGCACCGTGCGGATCAAGACCGTGAACGGCGAACAGCCCCCGGCGCTGAAGACGCTGGTCTTCGAATTCGACAAACACGGCAGGCTGAACTTCAAGGGCCTGCCGACCTGCACGGTGGCGAAGCTGGAAGGGACGACCCCCGACGAAGCCCGCAAGCGCTGCGCGGCCGCTCTGCTCGGCACCGGCGTCGGCAAGGCTCGGGTCGAGCTCCCCGGCAAGCCCGCCTTCGTGTTGACCTCGCCGATCTCGATCTTCAACGCGCCGCCACAGGGCGGCAAGCCGGCGCTGATCGCCCATGCCTACGAGACCGTCCCCTCGCCGCAGGCGCTGCTCGTCCCGTTCACGGTGGAAAAGATCAACCACGGCCGCTACGGCTACCGGGCCGAACTCGAACTGCCCCCGATCGCCGGCGGTGACGGCTCGGCGATCCTCGCCGAAACCACCTTCGGTCGCACCTACGTACGCCATGGCCACAAGGTCGGGTACGCCGAAGCCGAATGCGCCGGCGGCCGACTCCAGGTGCATGGCGAACTGATCTTCGCCGACGGCAGCTTCCTGCAGTCGCTGCTCACCTCGCCATGCCACTTCGAAGACTGAGGCGCGCCCTCCCCGCCTTCGCGATCCTCGCCGTCGCCTGCGCGATCGGCGCCGCCGTCGCCGGCGCCACCGCGTTGGTCGAAACGCGCGAAGTGCGGATCGAAGTCAACGCCGCCTTCCAGCCACGGAACCTGCCGGTGAAGAGCTTCGCGCCGGTCCGCTTCTCCGGCTTCCTCGACGTCGCCAAACCGGGCGGCGGCCAACCGCCGGCGCTGGAACGGATCGTGGTCGACTTCGACCGCGATGGCCGCCTCGACGCTGCCGGCCTGCCGACCTGCGCGCCGGAATCGATCGACCAGGCGAGCGTCGAAGAAGCGCGCCAGATCTGCAAAGGGGCGATCGTCGGAACCGGCAAGATCGAAGCCCTGGTAGCCCTGCCGGGCTCCGGCGACCTCGTACCGACCAGCTCGCCGCTGACCCTCTTCAACGGCCCACGTCTGGAAGGCAAGACGACCGTGATCGTCCACGCCCGCACCACCGTGCCCGCGACCCAGACCTATGCCTTCACCGTGCCGATCGAAAAGCGCCCCGGCGAATTCCGCTATCGCGCCACGGTGGACATCCCGCCGCTCGCCGGCGGGCTCGGCGCGATCACCAAGATCAGCGTCCAGATCGGCCGCGAATACACCGCCGGGGGCAAGAAGCGGAGCTACATCGCGGCCCGCTGCAGCGACCACATCCTCCGCAGCCACGGCGCCTTCACCTTCAGCAACGGCCTGACGATCGAAGGCGTCGGGCTGGAAAAGTACTGCGCCCAGCGCTGAGACGGCGGGGGTCAGCGCCGACCCGGCCGGCCTTCCTATAATCCGCGGTTCGGGCCGTTAGCTCAGTTGGTAGAGCAGGAGACTCTTAATCTCAAGGTCGTTGGTTCGAGCCCAACACGGCCCATTCGACGCTCCTAGAATTCGTCGACCCCGAAGACCAGCGCACTGGGAAGTTCTGTATTGAGTACCCCGGTCAGCGTCGCGGTATTGCCGCCGAGTTTGACCGCACCGCCGGCAATCGCATTGACGGTCGGTGAGAAGCCCATCAACTGCGCGGTGAATTCTTCCCCTGTCACGTTCGTGAGTTCTTCGCCTTCTGGCCCGGCGTGATAATTCAGCCCGAAGGTGGTGCCCGTCAGGGCGTAGACGCCTTCGGCGGCGCATCCCGTGATCGATACGAGAGCCAAGGTTTCCCCCGAAGCAGGCGAGAACTTGTCGTAGATGAGGAGGCCTTCCATCTGGATGTCCGTCTTCAGCGCCGTGGTGGTGAAGGCTTTCCCTTTCACCCCGCAGCCCGCCGGTTCGCTGACGGTGACGCCGTTGAACTGCAACTTGGTGGAGCCGACGGCCATCCTCACCCCGCCGACTTCGACCTCTTCGATCTTGGCTTCGAGGCAGAAGACCAAGGTCGACACCATTTTGAGTTTGGCGCCCGCGATCTGCCCTTCGAGCGCGAAGTTTCCTTCGCTGCGGCAGGTGGCCGAGACCGGGCTACCGGTCGTCAGTGTCGAGCCCCAGACCCACCACTCTGCTCTTTTTGTCGATGCGTTGCCAAGGGCGCTTCCCGCCACGACACCGGCGAATACCGCCGACATGGCCAGGGCCACGACCAGTTTCTTCAGCCTCATACGAACTACGCCTCCCCATCGAGTCGATCCCCGAGCCTGCCTAGGGTCTCGGGTCTCAGCGCGTAGTCAACAATTACTGCGTGATGTTTCCCATCACGCGCGACGCGGCGCGTCCCACCCGAGCGTCTTGGAGCCGAGTGGCGCTATTCCCCGCCGAGCGAGGAGCCGCCGAGGCTGTTCAGCGGGTTTTCGAGAGCTTCTTTGCCGCCCGATTTGTTGCTCTTCGCCGCCGCTTTTTCGGCTTCGAGGTTCTGGCCGAATTCCTTGGCATTTTTTTTGATTTCGTCGAATTTGTTTTCGAGCGATTCGCGTTCGAACTTGGTGCCCGCGAATTTGGTCGCTTCTTCGATCGATTTTTCGGCGGCTTTCGGTTCCTGCGCGAAGGCCTGGTAGATCCCCAGCGTGCTCAGGCTGTTGAGGCTCGGGCGCGCTTCGGCGACGATCTTCTGCGCTTCGGTGGCGGCGACGATGTTTTCCAACGCTTCTTCGCCGGTGGTCGAGAGTTCGGCCAGCTGGAACAGCGCCGGTGACACCTGGACCGCCAGGCCGGCGCTCGGTTCGGCGGCGGCGTCCACGTATTTCGACCAGTCTTCGCTCGCCAGGGCCAGCTCCTGCTTGACTTCTTCGACGCCCTCCTGCGATTCGCCGGCCCCGTTGGTGATCATCGTGTTGGCGACGTTGATCCGCGTCCGGGTCAGGTTCAGCAGCATGTCTTCATCTTGCGGCGATTTCGCCAACTTCGCTTCGATCCGCGTGGCCTGGTCTTCGAGGCTCTGGGTGGCGCTTTCGCCGCTCGAGCTGGTGCCGAGGATCGAGCCGATGTTGAGCGCGCCGGTGACGAGGAAGAGGCTGAGCCCCATCAGGACGGCGAGGATCGCGTAGACGACTTTGACCACGTGCCGCCTGCGGCCGCGGATGTCGAAGACCATCCTGTGCTCTTTGCTCCCCTGCGCCATTGCCCCTTCTCACTCCTGCGTGGAGGGCTCGGCCGCGCTCGCCCCTTCGCTCGGTCGGCCGAACCAACGAGCCAACAAGATACTCAACTCAAATAGAACCAGTAGCGGGACCATCTCGATCAGCATCGAGACCGGGTCCACACCGGGCAGGGCCGCGGCGACGATGGCGATCGCCAGGTAGGCGTAGCGGCGGTTCTGGGTGATCTGCTCGACCTTCACGATCCCGAGGCGGGTGACCGCCAGGATCGCCATCGGCAGCTGGAAGATCAGGCCGCCCGCGAGCATCGTCATCGAGAAGAACGAGTAGTAGTCCCGGGCGCGGACCTGGATGTTGAACTGGTTGTCGTTGAAGCCGAGCAGGAAGTGCAGGGCGGCAGGCATCACGGCGAAGTAGGCAAAGGCGACGCCGGCGAGGAAGAGGACCGGGAAGAGCAGCAGGATCGGCAGCACCACCCGTTTCTCGACCGGGCTGAAGGCGGGCAGGACGTAGGCGTAGAGCTGCCAGAGGATGAACGGCGCCGCCAGGATCGCGGCGCCATAGGCGCTCACGGTCAGGGTCGTGGTGAACGGCTCGGTCACCCCGAAGGTGATCAGCTTCTTGTGGCCGTCGGGCAGCGGGCTCTGCGCGATTTCCAGCAGCAGGTGGTTCTGCCAGAAGGCGAGCGCCAGGGCGACCGCGAAGATGACCAGGCAGACGATCAGCCGGTGGCGCAGCTCGTCGAGGTGCTCGACCAGGCTCAGCTGGTCTTCGTGGGAGACCGCCCGGACGCGGCGCGGGCGACGCGGCATCCCTCCGGCCTCAGGCGTTTTTGTCGTGGACGACCTCGGCCTCGTCCGCTTCGACCCGGTGGGTCGTCGCGGGCTCGACCGGCGTGGTGGTTGCTTTCGGGGTGCCGATCGACTTCACGTCGGGGTCTGCGACGGCATCGTCGTCCTTGTTGTCACCGGTGACCGAGTCTTTGAACTCGCGGATCCCTTTGCCGAGGCTGTTGCCGAGCTCCGGCAGCCGTTTGGGACCGAACACGATCAGCGCGATGATGAGGACGACGATGATCTCGAGGGGGCCGATATTTCCGAGCATCTCGTCAATGGTAACGAGAGTTGCCTGCCGCCGGATCAGCTATAGCGCTGGACGAGGCCGTCAGCCACGAGTTCGAGCAGCCGCCGACCTTCCGCGTCGAACCCGGCGCCCGCCAGCCGACGCTTGGCGGCGGCGACCAGGTCGAGCGCCCGGCCCCTGACCGTGTCCAGCGCCCCGGTCGCGGCGATCCGTTCGCAGACCTCCTCGGCGCCGGTCGCGTCGAGGCCCGGCAGGTCGATCGATCGCAGCCCTGGGTCGCGCTTGGCGGCGAGGATCAGCGGCAGCGTGACGGTGCCGTCGAGCAGGTCGGTACCGCGCGCCTTGCCGGTGCGCTCCGGCGGGCCGGTCACGTCGAGGACGTCGTCGAGCAGCTGGAAGGCGAGACCGACCTCGGCGCCGAAGCGGCGCAGCTCCGCGTCGTCACGCCCCAGCGACACCGCGCACTCGAAAAGGGTCGCGGTCTTCAGCCGGCAGCGATAGAGGTAGCGCTCCTCGCTGATCTCGAGGTCGAACGCATCCTGGCGCTGGGCGAGCTCGCCGCGGGCCAGCGCCACGGCGGCATCGGCGAGAAGCGCCACCGCGCGCGCGTCGCCCGCCTCGCTCAGCAAGGCGAAGGCGCGCGAGAGCAGCAGATCGCCGGTCGCCACTGCCCGGCCGCGGCCCGAGGTCGCCGCCACGGTCGGCAGCCCGCGCCGCAACGGCGCCTCGTCGAGCACGTCGTCGTGGACCAGGGTCGCCATGTGGACGAGCTCGATCGCGGTTGCCGCGCGCACCGACTCCGCGCCGCCCGGCTCGCCCGCGCAGAGCAGCACCAGCATCGGCCGCAGCCGCTTGCCGCCCGCCGCCAACGTCGCCCCGGCGTCCTCGCCGAGCGGCCCGCCCCAGCCGTCGATCGCCCCCCGCAGCATGTCCTCGACCTCGGCCAGACGGGCCGGCAGCCACCGTTGGGAGGCGTCGAGGACCGCCGTCACCGGCGGTGGGACCGCCGATCCGGGGGCCATCAGCGGTGGCTGTGGAGCGGGCCTTTGACGCCGCTGTGGATCGCGATGATCCCGCCGGCCAGCACCGTGTAGCGGACCCCGGCGAAGCCGGCGCGATCCATCTTCTCGGCCAGCCCGTACGGCGAGGGGAAGCTGCGGACCGACTCGGGCAGGTAGCTATATGCCTCGGGCTCGTCGGAGAGGGCACCGAGCAGCGGCACGATCCGATCGAACCAGAGCGAGAAGAAGAAAGAGAGCGGCGGTCGTGACGGCGTCGTGATCTCGAGGATCACCAGGCGCCCGCCCGGCTTCAGCACCCGGGCCATCTCGCGCAGGCCACGGTCGAGATCCGCCAGGTTACGGACGCCGAAGCCGACCGTGACGGCGTCGAAGCGTTCGGCATCGTAGGGCAGCTCGAGTGCGTCGGCCCACTCGAAGCGGACCCCCTCGGCGCCTCGTGCGGCGGCCTTGTCGCGGGCGAGGTCGAGCATCGGCTCGGAAAAGTCACAGCCGACCACCCGTCCACCCGGGGCGACCCGGCGGGCCAGCTCGAAGGCGAGGTCCCCGGTGCCGCAACAGACATCGAGTGCCGACTCGCCCTGGCCGAGCGCCGCCCGGTCGGCCGCCCGCTCGCGCCAGCGGTGGTGCAGCCCGGCGGTCATCACCTCGTTCAGCGCGTCATAGCGCCCGGCGACCCGGTCGAACATCCGGTTCACCTGCCCGGCGAAGTCGGGCGAGGAGCGGTTGTCGTTGATCGTGTCCATCGCGCTTGGGAAGACGTTACCCGTCCTCGGTACCCCGTCCTACGCTTCTCGGCGTCGGATCAGTTCAGCGAGGAGAGGAAATCCGCGAGCTGGTCGAGCTTCTTCTTCGGCAATTCGCGGAAGGAAGGCATGATGCTCGGGCCGATTTCGATCGAGCGGATGATCGCCGCGCGCGGGATGCGGGCACCGATATGGGTCAGTTCGGGCCCCGGCCCGTTGTTGCCGTTCTCGCCCAGCTTGTGGCAGGCGAGGCAGCCGGAGGAGGCGACGACCTCCGATCCAGCCTTATATCGAGGCGCGACGTCCGATTCGACCTCGAACGGCGAGCCCGTGGTGGCGCCGGCGAAGGTCAGGTAGCCCATCGCGAGGATGGTCAGGATCCCGGCGGTGGTCGCCAGCGGCCGGCGCTCGGGGCGGCGCTCCGGGCCGCGATCGTAGAACGGCAGCAGAAGCAGCAGGACCATGCAGATGGTCGGTATCCCGATCGTCGCCACCGGCACCAGCTCCGGCGGCTTGATCACGCGCAGGACCTCGAAGAGGAAGAAGAAGTACCACTCGGGACGCGGCACGTAGGTGGTCGAGGTCGGGTCGGCCTTCGGGCCCTGCTCGGCGCCGAGGATGATCGACATCGCGATGATCACGCCGACGACGATCAGCGCCATCGCCGAGTCCTTGAGGACGGCGTAGGGGAAGAACGGCTTCCCCTTCTTCTTCAGGACCTCGTATTCCTCGAGGTATGCCTGCTTGTCCTGCGGCTTCATCAGGCGTGTCCCGTCCCGTCGCCATCGCTGGTCTCGAGCTGGACGCCCGCGACCGTCGGGCCGCCGCCGTTCGGCCGATAGCCGTTGCCGGAGGCGACGCCCGCGTCGAGGCTCGCGGTCTGCTCGGCGACCCGCGGTTTGCCGACCTTGACCCACGGCGGCGCGGTCGTGCCGAGCTTCACGACCAGGTACAGGTGGGCACCGATCAGGGCGATCAGCGCGCCCGGCACCAGCAACATGTGGATCGCATAGAAGCGCGACAGCGTCGTCGCCCCGAGCTCCGGCCCGGCGCGGAGGAAGTCACTCAGGTAGGGGCCGACGATCGGTCCGGTCCCGTTGATGTTGATGCCGACGATCGAGGCCCAGTAGGAGCGCTGGTCGAACGGCAGCAGGTAACCGGTGAAGGCCATCGTCATCGTCAGGATCAGGATCACGACGCCGATCACCCAGTTGAGCTCGCGCGGGTACTTGTAGGCGCCGAAGAAGAAGGTCCGGCCCATGTGGAGGAAGACCAGGATCACCATCACGCTGGCGCCCCACTTGTGCATCCCGTGCACCAGTTGGCCGAGGAAGACGTCGTTGTTGATGTGGGCGATCGAGCTGTAGGCCTGGGTCGTCGACGGCGTGTAGAACATCGCCAGGAAGACCCCGGTGACCGCCTGCACGATGAAGGCGAAGAGAGCGGCGGAACCGAGGGTGTAGAACCAGTTGGTCCCCTTCGGCACCTTGCGGAAGAGCATCCCGTTGAGGAAGCCGCTCGCCGCCAGCCGCTGGTCGATCCAGGCGCCCGCCTCGACCGGCGCTTCCAGCGCCTGTCTGCCGAGCCGCTGGTAATCGGTCGGTCGCTGCGGCGGGTTGTCCTTGAGGTCCTGCGGCGCGGGCTGGTTGGGCACGCCGGCCTCGCCGGGCTTCGGCGTTTTCCGCAACGGCGCGGGCACGAGTAGGTCAGAAAGCTTGGGCATCAGGGGGCCGGGAAGGTCGAGGGCCGCGGCGGGTAGAGGTATTCCCAGATCCCGCCGGTGAACTCCCCGGGATCGCGGGCGCGGACCGGCTTCAGCTGCGAGGTGACGCTGTAACGCGGGCCGACTTCGACCTCGCCCTTGGTGATCCGGGTCTGGAAACGGTCGAGCGGACGCACCGGCGGGCCGCCGATCCGCTTGCCCTGGAAGTCGTAGACGCCACCGTGGCACGGGCAGATGAAGTTGCCTGCCGATTCGACGAAGCGGACGGGGCAGCCGAGGTGCGCGCAGCGGTTCGACACCGCCACGTACTGGCCTGGTTCCTCGCCCAGTTCCTTCGAGCTTTTCCGCACGTAGGCGAGCGTCTTGCCGGCGTCGCCGATCCCGGGCACTTCGGTGAAGGTGACCTGGCGGTAGGTGTCTTCGACGAAGTTCGAGGTCGGCCCGATCTTCTCCCAGCGCTCCTTGCCGCGGTGGAAGATCGGCGCGACAGCGAAGCCGACGGCGGGCAGGATGATCGCCGCGCCCGCCAGGCCACCGAGGCCCTGGGCAGCGATCGTGAAGACCTTGCGGCGGGTCATCGACTCGCCCTCGAAGTAGCCGGGAGGAGCCGGTTCGTCCCGTACCTGCTGGGGCGCCCGGTAGGGCACGTTGGTGTTGTCCGCGTCGTCTGGCACGTTTGCTCGTCGCTCGGCCGCGCAGTCTATTCAAAAGGGAGACTGCCGAGGATGCCGCGACCCCAAGGGCTAGTGACGATTTTGACTACCGCGCTGCTCGCCCTGCTCGGGGCGCTGATCGCGGGCGCCCTTCTGGTCGCCGGCGCGGGCGGCGAGACGGTGCGGCAGGGCGACCTGCAAGTGTCGTTCGGGGGCAGCGTGACGCCGAAGGAGCTGCCGCGGGCGGGGACCACGCCGGTCTCGGTGGCGATCCGCGGGCGGGTCCAGGCGTTGGAGGGCGGGCCGCCGCCCTCGCTGCGGCGGATCGCGATCGAAGTCAACCGGGTCGGCGTGCTCGACCGGCGCGGCCTCCCGATCTGCCCGGCGGGACGGCTGCGCGCCTCGAGCACGGATGGCGCACTCGCCGCCTGCGGCCCGGCGCTGGTCGGAGAAGGAAGGGTGACCGGCGTCCTCGTCCTGCCCGAACAGGAACCGACCGAATTCGGCGGCCGGGTGGTCGCCTTCAACGGACGGCTGGCCGACGGCTCGCCCGCGATCCTCGCCCACCTCTTCGCCGCGCGGCCGGCGCCGCTGGCCTTCGTCCTCGCCTTTCGGGTCGAGAGCGGCCACGGCACCTTCGGCACGCGCCTGGTCGCCACCGTCCCGGCGCAGACGCGGCGCACCGCTCACATCACCGACTTCTCGCTGCGCCTCCACCGGGTGTTCCGCGTGGGTGGAGAACGGCGCAGTTATCTGAGCGCCGGCTGCCCCGCCCCGGAAGGGTTCGGGAGCGCCACCTTCCCCCTGCTGCGGGCCAGCTACGCGTTCGTCGGCCGACGGACCATCGCCGACACCCTCGTCCGCACCTGTCGGACGGCTGGATCGGGCAAAGAACCCTAATAACGGTTAAAGGTTTCCCTCTCACCTGGCGAATAGGGCGCCATGACGACTGCCCGCTCCGCGCCTGCGTCCCTGCCCATCCGCCGCCTGGTCGGCCTGATCGCCGCGCTCGTAGCGCTCGCCGCGCTGGCGCTCCCCGGCCTCGCCTCCGCACGGCCCCAGCCTTCGCTGCCGAAGCCGGCGGTCTTGACCTTCACGGTCGCCAAGGTAGGTAAACCGGGCAACCCGTCGGTGGCGATCGTCCCCTTCACCAACGCGATCTACCCCGACTGCGCGGCGGCGCCGGCGGAACCCAAAGTCGAACCGACCAATCTTCCCGACCCCTGCCAGGAACTCGGCAGCGTCGGCTACGAATACGGGATCGGCGAAGTCGAAGTGACGGTCGAACAGTACGTCGCCTTCCTCAACACGGTCGATCCGTTCGGCCGCAACCAGATGGGC
>Ga0134125_10001113_pt1 | contig 33744 bp, 33 predicted proteins | sample KB31751_FD_96464 | JGI IMG/M metagenome (GOLD analysis project Ga0134125, IMG submission 96464) | Terrestrial soil microbial communities with excess Nitrogen fertilizer from Kellogg Biological Station, Michigan, USA - KB3-175-1 | ecosystem: Environmental > Terrestrial > Soil > Unclassified ...
CATCGTCCGGCCGCCGCGTCTCACGAATGGACCCGCCACGCACGCCTATCGCATTGCCGACGACCATCTGCCCAAAGGCGGAACAGTCGTCTCACGGAGAGACGTCGCCGAATTCATGATCGGCGAAGCAGAAAGCCCCGCGCACATTCGCCACATCGTAGGAATCGCGCGCTAGGTCAGATCTCTCGAATGGCGGCTAATCCGCCCGGCATCGAAATATCGCGCCATCTTCGTTCGATTTATAATCGGGCGACTCTCTGGATGTCAGGCCATGGGCTTCGGCAGCATTGTTCACGAAACTCCAGACGGATATATCCGGCGCGAGGCGCGCTCTCCCGAAGTACGAGATGCGTTCGCGCGGCAATTGCAATTTCTGCCGTGGCTCGCGCGCGCTTTGCCAGTAGCTGTACCCCTGCCCGAGTCGCTGCTCGACAACGTGCTTGTTTACAGGCGCCTACCAGGAGAGATTGTCGGGCCGGAGTCGGTGGCGGCGCATGCAGACTCGCTTGCCCGCGATATAGCGGGTTTCATAACCTCCCTCCATTCGATTCCGATAGGCGACGGAATTGCCTCGGGCATGTCGGCGCCGAACCGGACAGAAGAACTGCTCTCTTGTTTCGAAGCAACTCTTTCGTTGCTTTCCCAGGAAGACCAACGCGCGGCTCGAGCCTGGCGGGAGGGGTTCAGCGGACTGGATCGCAGTTCCGCCATCATTCATGGCGATCTCTGGTACAGAAATCTCCTGATCGACACGGATACGGGTAGGCTATGCGGCGTGCTTGATTTCGACAACGCTGGAGCAGGAGATCCGGCGTGGGATTTGGCCGCGCAATTTCACCTGGGGTTTGAATTTGCCCGGCGCATATTCGATGCGTATCCACATCGCGATGCGGATCTATGGAACCGAGCGAAGGAATTATTTCAACTTAGGCAATTTGAAGGGCTCGCGTGGTCGGCGCACCATCAGGACAATGCCGAACTCGAAGAGAGCATCGGAAAGCTTCGAGCAGCCGGAGTGCTGCCTAGGGTTATCAACCCGCGCTGACGTGCGGCAGCTCCGTTTGGAGTTTGCCTTCACTCAGAGCCGCCTTGCGTCAGCAAGCGGGTTTTTCGAGCGGCAAGGAAAACTCGGCCAGGATAAGATGATCCTTTCACTTGCGTCTGTAAGGCGCTGAGACGCAAGAGATAAGCATGCGAAAAAGATGATCCGGCGCTGTCCGCTCATCGATGGATATTGGCGCCATGCTTCGCCCACTCGACAAGCGGTCACCAATTCTGTATGTGCCATGCTGTACCATTAGTCGGGCAATGGTTTGAGTAGATCTTTCAAATACTGCCGGGTGCTGGGGCTGCTAACGTGCGCGATCCTGCTCACGTCTGTGCTGGACAACGTTCCGGATTGCCCGGAATTATTCAACCACCCCAATGCAGCCTCGTCATCGCTTCAATGTGGCGGTCACCTTGATGCCGCAACGATTGTGCCTTCTCCTTCTGGAAGTTTCTTGCCGGCGCCGCAGTTTTCGATTTATAGCCAGCTCGTAACATACGAAAGCGCGTTAAACGCGACAGGGTGTGTAAGAAGATCCCTTCCCCTAGCTGCCGATCCTTCGCCGCCGTTGATCTAGTTTGTTTACAAAATCTCCGGTTCGTCGGACTTGCATGGGTCAAGTCCGCACAGAGCCACAAAATTATTTTATGAAAAGATTTGGATCAATGAACGTACATCTAATCAATCCGAGCGACATTTCTTTTGGAACCGCGGTAATAACTCCGCGGTGGCTCTATGTACTAGCGGCCGCCACGCCACAAGCTTTTGGCGATCCCAATATCATCGACGAGACCTTGGAGCGGATGGACCCGGCCTGTATTCAGGCCGGCGATATCGTGGGAATTGGGATTCACACAGGCAATGCCTTACGCGGGTATGAAGTTGGAAGAATCGCGCGCGAAAAGGGCGCCTGGGTCATTTTTGGCGGCATACACGCCACGTTGTACCCCGAAGAGTCTTTTGAGTTGGGCGCCGCTCATTCAGTTGTGCAGGGGGACGGGGACGTCGCCTGGGGCGAAGCGCTGAACGATTGCGCAAGCAATCGTCTTCAGCGAGTGTATTCGGGTGGCCGGATCGAGGCGAACCGATTCCTACGCGCGCGGTGGGATTTGATGCCAAACAATAAATACATGTGGGCATCCGTTCAGACGATTCGCGGCTGCCCAAAGCATTGCTCGTTCTGTTCCGTGTGGCGCACGGATGGCCAACAGCCGAGACAACGCGCTTCGGACGTTGTGATTGAAGAAATAGTTGAACTGCGGCGTAAGGGCTTCCGGTTCATTGCTCTCGCCGACGATAACTTTTATCCTGTCACCTTGACAGACCTACGGCTCGCCGAGCGCCAGCACAACCATGCAAGAATTGCCGAGTTAGAGGCGATTCGCGAGGAACGATTCACCTTGATGGCGCGCCTGGCTGAATTGCCTAAGGACATGGTTTTCTTTACGCAGATCACGATGGAGGCCGGCGAAGACCCGGAGTTCCTGAAAGCCATGCGGAAAGCACGAATTAAGGGCGCTCTGGTTGGAGTCGAAGCCGTAACGCCGGAAGGCCTGAAAGCGGTCTTTAAGGATTTCAATTCTTCGGGCGACGATCTGATCCGGCAACTACAGACATTTCGGCAGCACGATGTTCACGTTTTGGGTTCGTTTATTTTTGGTCTACCGACAGATAACCAAAGTACTTTTGCGGCGACGGCCGAACTTGCCCAGAAAGCCGGGATTACTTTTGCCCAATTTGTAATGCTGACCCCGTTCCCGGGAACGATCGATTTCGAACGGTGGGAAAAAAATCTGGGTGAAGAAGCCGAGCGGGTCGCGGGTACGCCCGTAACTCGATATTGGCTGATTCCCGCCCAGGTAAGGCCGAAAATGTTCACGCCGCATCCTTCCATGAGCTCAGACGAAATACGGGAACGAACACAAGAGGTCTGGAATCGTTTCTACAGCCTTCCATTCATCTGGAAGCGATCTCGATGTGTCTCTTCCATTCGCAGCCGGCTGGCGTTTTTGTTCGTTTCAAAGCTGTACCGGCAGATGTATGCAAATACCGGGATATCGAGCGACAGCGCACGCAGAAGCCGCTCCAGCTTCTTTGCTCGTTTGCTAGCGAAGCCATGTCTCCGCCTATTTCGAGCAAAACCGATGCCCGATCTGCAAATTCCATCCATGGCCGCGGCAGGTCCAGCCAGTCCGTTCACAGTGCTTCAGGAAAGCACGCGCGCCTGACCTTTTCGAGGGTCTCCAGTAGATAGGCTACGGAACCGTTCTACTCAGGAGGTCATCAATTTCCCGACATACTCGCGCAACCCGGGTACGCAGGCCCAGGCATTTCCGCCGTAAATGCTATTCGATCCATCGAACGCGCCGAAACAACCGCCGGCTTCTTCCACCAGAATCTTGAGCGGAGCAAGATCCCAAGGCTGGGCATTCGGCTCAATCCAGACGTCCGCGCGGCCGGTGGCGAGTAACATTGCATCGACAGCGCCGCCCATACCACGAACCGCCCAGAATTTGCTCACCCAATCGAGCAGTTTTGGAGCGAAATGATTTACGCCGGCCTTATTGAACCCGTTAAACGAAAGCACGGCGTGCGACGGGTCCGGCTGGTCCGTGACACGAAGCCGCCCGTCGCCGCTCCATGCTCCCCCGCCCTTCGATGCCCACAGCAACAAATTCTGACCGGGACTATACGCCACGCCCGCCACCACTTCGCCGCGATCTTCAAGCCCGATCAGAATCGCCCAGAGCGGAATACCACGAACAAAATCTTTGGTGCCGTCAATTGGATCTATAATCCACTTCCGGCCGCTGGCGCCAGCGCGGTTTGCGCCTTCCTCACCGAGCGTGCCGTCTTCTGGGAACGCTTTCACGATTCCTTCGACAATCAGTTTTTCGCAAGCGCGATCCGCCGCGGTGACCGGGGATTCATCGGCCTTTTCTTCCGTCTCCACACCCCGCCGTTGGAATTCCAGCGCGGTGCGTCCGGCTTCTTGAGCGAGAGACTTCGCCAAAGCCAGTTCCTGTTCGTAAGCCATCTCCCGATTATCGCTGGCGAGCCAGTTCGAACACGTTACTCAACGCCTACGCGCCCGTTCGGCCGAGTGATGTGTTTGGCCGCGAAAACCGGCCGCATGGCACGCCGGCCATGGTCCTGAGCGCCCACGAAATCTCATGTTGCCGAGTCGCTACGCAATTTTTGCTGCGACCCGGCAGATTTGTCGTGGTCTTTTGGCCAGTTTGAAGCGGCGCCGCGCCCCGGCTGGGGGCGTAAGCCTCTCCAGTGCAAGCACTTGCGAAGATCCGCCGAAAGTTGGCATGAAAACTGCCCTACAGAGGGCGCGATGACGAAAGAAGAATACGGAAAAGCTTACCAACGCGGATTTAACTTGACAGTTCGCTTCCTCGTATCGCGAGGACTTTCATACGATGCGGCTCTGGACACAGCCCAAGCGGCATGGGCAAAAGGATGGGAACGTCGCGAGCAATTGCGCGATCCGAATCTGGTCCTGACGTGGACGAACAGTATCGCCCTGAATATCCATCGCACGTTTCTTCGCCGCGAGCCGCAAACACAGACGCTGCCGGAACTGGCGGCGCCGCCGAGATTGAATGTTGCGGCAATTGACGCCAAGCGGATTCTAAATAGCTGCAAGCCCAACGACCGCATTGTGCTTCACAGTCATTACATCGAAGGATACAAAGTACAGGAAATCGCGGAGCAGCACGGCTGGACGGAAACAGCCGTTCGCATTCGCCTGCTGCGGGCACGCAGAAGCGTGGAAAAGAAACTGGCGAAACCCCGGCACGCCAAACTGCGCACGCTAGCCGACAAGGCGCGCGAAGCGCTTGCGCCCGGGTTCAACATGCAGAACCTCGAAGCCAAGGTCGCTTGACCTCGTCATTACTGGATAACCCTCAAATGGGCGGGCGGAGACATCAGTCTTCGCCCAATTTTTTTGGTCTTAGCGCCCGGCCCGAGCGCGCTGCTTCCTGGCTGGCTTCGCCTCCGCCGTTTCGCTTATCTCGCGCGCGGCGGGTTTCTTCTGAACTTGGCCGAGACTCTGCTGGAGAGCCTGCATCAGATCGATCACCGGCGCGAGTTTCCTCGCAGGACCGGCCTGCACCTCTTGCCCTTCTTTCTTTGCCTCGATCAGTTTCGCCAGTTGCGACTGATACTCATCGTGATATTTGGACGGTTCGAACTCCGTAGCGAGCCCTTCCACCAGTTTCTCTGCCAGCGCGGCTTCCTGCGGCTTAACCTGCACGTCGGTATCTCTCCCGTATTCAGGCACTTCCCGAACCTCTTCCGGGTAGAACATGGTGTGAAGGGTCAATCCATGCCCGTGCGGGCGGACGACCACCGTGTATTCGCGCTGGTGCATCGTGACCTTTGCGATGGCGCCGAAGCCGGACTTCTCCATGGTCTTCAGCAGGAGTTCGTAGGCTTTCTTCCCCGCCTCTTCCGGCACCATGAAGTAGGAGGCATCGAAATAAATGGGATCGATGTCCTGGACCTTGACGAATTCGAGGATTTCCATGGTTTCGCTAGATGGAGGGGCAATCTTCTTAATTTCCTCGTCTTCAACAATGACAAAACGCCCTTTGGCAACCTCGTACCCCTTCTTCAGCTCACTGCGTTCGATGGTGCGTTCGCAAACGGGGCAGTAGGTCTGCTGCTTGATCCGGCTGCCGCAGGGCTCGTGAATTTGGTTAAAGCTGATCCGCTCGCTCCGCGCCGCCGCGAAAAGGCGGATGGGAACCGAGATCAGCCCAAACGCCAGATACCCTTTCCATACCGTCGAAGCCATGTTTGCGATCTCCTTCGATTGCTAAAAACGGCGCGCCGGGACTCCGCCAGCGCTACCGGAACAACTCATAAAACAATACCGCGAAATAATGTCGGGCAGCAAACTGGCGAACTCGAGCTACCCCGCTCCAACCTTTATTGTTGGACTCGGATGTTCTTCTGGCAATTACGAACATTTGGCCCCATAGCCGCTGGTGATGGCGGCGTGGACACCCGTGTCGGCGGTGCCAAGACTTGGCGTCCGGTGTCTCGAACTCGTCGAGACAAGTCTCGGTGCTGCATGCCGAGGCTGGCTGCAGCCTGCACCACATAGATAACATCGGAAGATTTTGCGGCGGTCTGGTACCGTATCGCTGATGAAGAAATTCGCCGCTCTGTTGCTCACGATAGCGTCATTGGCGTACGCAGCCGACGACAGCGCTGCCCGCAAACAGGAACTGCTCTGGCAAAAGCTGGAACACGGCGTCGAGACTTTAGACTCGGGATTGGACGGCGTGATGGGCGTAGCGATCCTGGACCTCACGACGGGCCGCGAATGGATGTATCACGCAAATGAAGTTTTTCCGACCGCGAGCACGATCAAGCTAGCAGTGCTAACCGAACTCTATCATCAGCAAGAGCTTTCGCTGCAAGGCAAGACAGGCGCGGCGAAACTCACGGACATGTACACCGTGCGCAAGGAGGATCTGGCCCCCGACAGCACCATTCTCGACAACCTGACGCCAGGAGTTACGGTTCTTACCAACCGCGATCTTGCCGCGGCGGTGGTGGCGGTCAGCGACAACTCGGCCTCGAACATACTGACCAATCGCCTCGGTATGGCCCGCATTAATACCATGCTGGATGGCCTGAATTTGAAACAGACTCGGATGCGCCGCCTGATGATGGACCTGGAAGCGGCGAAGCAGGGCCGCGAGAATGTAGCGACACCGCACGAACTGGTTCTATTGCTGCAAGCTATCTATCAGAACAAGTTGTTCCGTCCGGAATTGACACAGGACCTGCTCAATCTGCTGAGCACTCCGAAAAGCAGTTCCATCCCGCGGCTTCTACCTGAAGATCTGAAAATCGCCAACAAGCCGGGTGAGCTATTCGGAGTGCGTTGCGACGCCGGGATCGTGTTCGTACCGAAACACCCGTTCGCTATTGCAATCATGACGACCTACGACCGGGATGGGCGCGCGGCCGAGCAAACAATCAGCCAGGTAGCTCTACTCGCATGGAGGTTGTTCGATACGTTATCGGTATCGAGCGAGTACGGACGCGCAATGGCGGCGCATTAACCTAAGAGTAGCGAACCGACAATGTTACGTACTTTCCTCCTGACGATGGCCGCCTGCGCGGCGCTTACGACCGGCATGGTGCTTTATGCAACCGCCGTACACAAACCCGCTCCCGTTCAACTGATCCGTGTACCGGAGGGCGGCATTCAGCCCCAGGCCGTCACCGATGCAAAGGGCGTCGTACATGTCGTCTATTTCAGTGGAAATCCGTCCGCCGGCGACCTCTATTACGTAACATCAACGGATACCGGGCGAACGTTCTCAAAGCCGATACGCGTAAACAGTGAACCGGGCAGCGCCATAGCGGTCGGGAACATCCGCGGCGCCCGCGTTGCGCTCGGTCGCAACGATATTGTGCATGTCGCATGGAATGGATCGGCGCGCGCCACGCCTAACGCCGGCGACAATAGGCCGCCCATGCTGTATACACGCCTGAACAAGGGGGGCACGGCGTTCGAGCCGCAGCGTAATCTGATCCACAGCGCCTGGGGAATCGATGGAGGCGGATCGGTTGCCGCCGATCGCGCGGGCCACGTTTATGTGCTTTGGCATGCGCCCATTCCGGGCAAAAACGGAGAGGCGAACCGGCGTGTCTGGATAGCAACGTCGAACGATGATGGAAAGACGTTTGCTCCCGAGCGTGTGGCCTGGGACAAACCGACAGGAGCTTGCGGGTGCTGCGGGCTGGACGCTTTCGCCGACCGCAACGGAACGTTGTTTGTGTTGTTCCGCTCCGCGGAACAGATGGTTCACCGCGACATGAATCTGCTGGTTTCGCGCGATCACGGCGCGAGCTTTCGGGGCTCCGATATTTCCAAATGGAACGTAGGCTACTGCGTGATGAGCACGGAATCGCTCGCGGAGAGTAAAGCGGGCGTGCTGGGCGCATGGGAGACGGAAAAACAGGTATACTTCGGCCGCATGAATCCCGCGACCGGCGCCCTTGCGGAAACCGTGGGCGCTCCCGGCACGGGCAAGAACCGCAAGTATCCTTCAATTACGGGCAACAGCCGCGGCCAGATTCTGCTCGCATGGACCGAGGGCATGGGCTGGAAGAAGGGCGGCACGCTTAATTGGCAAGTGTTCGACGACAACAGGCGGGCGATCGGCCCCGAAGGTCACGCACCCGGAGTGGTTCCCACGTGGAGCCTGGTATCCGCATTCACGGCCTCCGATGGCTCGTTTCGCGTGATGTATTAAGAAGCGTAGCGCGTATTTAGCGCTTCTTCTCGCGAGCGATCCAAGCATCGATTTGGATTTCGAGCACATCCAGAGGAAGCGCGCCGTTCTCGAGGACGGCGTCGTGGAAAGCGCGCAGATCGAAGCGCGATCCAAGTGCCTGCTTCGCACGTTCACGCAACTCCAGAATTTTCATCTGGCCCAGCTTGTATGCGAGCGCCTGTCCCGGCCATGCGATATAGCGATCCACTTCGGTCTGAATGTTCGGTTCGTCCATGGCAGTGTGCGCGTGGAAATAGTCCACCATTTGCCGGCGCGTCCAATGCTTATAATGGACGCCCGTATCGACGACGAGACGGACTGCGCGCCACATTTCGTTTTCCAGGCGGCCATACTCGCTGTAAGGATCTTTATAAAAACCCGCTTCTTTGCCGAGCCGTTCGGCATAGAGCGCCCAGCCTTCAACGAAGGCTGTGTAGTCCGCATTTTTGCGGAACTCCGGCAAATCCGGTAATTCCTGAGCGAGCGCAAGCTGCTGGTGGTGACCGGGAATGCCTTCGTGGTACGCGATGGCTTCCACGTTCAGAGTCAGGCGATGCGTCGGATCGTACTCGTTGACGTTCACTCTTCCGGGCCGCGAATTCGAGCCGGGCGAATAGTCCGCCGGCACGGCATCTTTCGAACGGAACGCCTCCATGGGAACAACTTCGAGCGGAGTCTTCGGTTGACGGCCAAACAGCTTCGGCATTTCGGGCCGCATCTGGCCGATGTACGTTTTGTAAAGCTGTAATAGCTGATCGCCCGATTTGGCATACAACTTTTCGTTCGATTTGATGAACGCATTAAAGGCGGCGAGATTCGAAAAGCCCTGCTGCTTTGCGAGGGCGAGCATCTCCGCTTCGATCCGATCCACCTGCTTCAACCCGATTTCGTGAATTTGCTCTGGCGCGAGATTGGTGGTCGTCATGTGGCGGATGGCTTCGCGATAACGCGCGTCGCCTTCGGGCAGAGACCATACACCGGGCTCGGTGCGACCGCGCGGAGCATAGTCGTTCTTGACAAAGTTTGCGAGCCGCGCATAAGCGGGGACAACGCCGGTATCGATGGCGCGGAGAATCTCAGTTCGTAACCGGGACCGATCGGCCGCTGGAATCCCGGCCGGAAACTTCGCCACGGGAACGGCGAAGGGGCTTTTCGCGCCCGCGCCATCGGCGATTTGCCGGACTTGCGCGGCGACCTTATCGAGCAGATAGCGCGGCGGCGTCAGGCGATCTTCCATACCGAGCCGCATGTCCGTTTCGAGCTGTTCCATAACACGAGGAATTTGATGCAGGCGCGCCAGATAGTCCTCGTAGTCGCGAACAGTTTTAAAGGCCAACATCCCCGGCAATTCCGCATAGAAGAGATGCAACCCGTTCATCTGGTCAAGCGGCATCTCCCAGTTTTTGAAGCGACCTTCTTCCAACTGATCGCGCAAACGGCCGATCATCAGCGTACGGCTCAAAGCGTCCTGTGCCGCCAAGCGGGACGAATCGATGGCTTCGAAACCCCGTAGAAATACCCGCTGCCGCGCGATATCGTTCCGGAAGCGCTCCGGCGAATAGTCGCTTAGCCGCGAGTTATAGCGGGTATCTCCATAGAGGCTCGCGGTTTCCGGATTCGTTTGCATCTCGAAATCCCACTCTTGCGCGAGCAAGCTATCGAGTTGCTTCTTATTCGATTGCTGGTTCGCCGGGGCGCGATGGCAACCGATTGCGCAAATGACCAGTAGCGCAGCGGCGAGCGCGATTGCTATATGAGAATTGGTCGTCATCTGTAACTTGGCGGCGATACTGAAACTATGTACCACAATCAGTGGTTGACGGTCGCTGACGCTTGTCGGCGCAGTTCCAGATTTTACGTCATGTCGATGATCCCCTAATGAGAACGAATCCTTCCTTGTATCAGATCGACGCGCGTTCTTGGTTATATCGATGCAGCGAGGCCGCCGGCAGGCAATTGCATCTCGACGAAATCCCCGATCTCGATCTCGACCGGTTGAGGGATCGGGGATTCGACTGGATCTGGCTGTTAGGAGTTTGGCAGACGTGCGCTGCCGCCGCCGCTGCATCGCGCAAGATGGCAGATGAGCAGCACTATCGCCAGTCTCTTCCCGACTTTTCCGATGAAGACATCACGGGCTCGCGATTCGCCGTATGCAGTTATGACGTGCACGTCGATTTCGGGGGGCCGGAGGCTCTGCGGAAATTGCGAGAACGCCTTCGCGCGCGCGGCATTTGCCTGATGCTGGATTTTGTCCCAAATCATACGGCGGTCGATCATGAGTGGGTTCACGGACATCCCGATTTTTACGTTTCCGGCAACGCATCGGATCTCGCGCGAAAACCGTCCGATTATTTTGAAGCGCAGACTAACTCGGGCCGGAAGATTCTGGCTCACGGACGCGATCCTTATTTTCCAGGTTGGATTGACACCGCACAACTGAATTACGGAAACCCAGCCGTTCAATCGATGATGAAAAAAGGATTGCAGCGCGTGGCGGCGTTATGCGACGGCGTGCGGTGTGATATGGCAATGCTGCTTCTGCCCGATGTGTTTCAGAAGACGTGGGGCATCGAGATTCAGCCGTTCTGGTCGGACGCCATTGCCGGAGCGCGGCAGGTGAATCCCAAGTTCGTCTTGATGGCCGAGGTTTACTGGAACCGCGAGCGCCAGTTACAGGAACTGGGCTTCGACTATACGTACGACAAAAATCTCTATGACGATCTGATTCAAGGGCAAGCCGATGCTGCCCGCGACCATTTGACTGGCGATATCGTTTATCAACACAAATCGGCACGGTTCCTCGAAAATCATGACGAGAAGCGGGTAGCCGCCGTTCTGCCTCGCGCCATGCACGAGGCCGCGGCTATTGTGAGTTACTTCGTGCCGGGCCTGCGGTTCTTCCACGACGGTCAGTTGGAAGGATATCGGATCAAGCCTAATATCCATTTGCGACGGCAGGCTATCGAGCCCGTCGATGCGGATATCGCGCAATTCTATTCGCGCCTGCTCGACTGCCTCAAAGGAGATTTTGCGCAGGGAGGTTGGAGTTTACTGGAGACTCTTCCAGCATGGGATGGCAACCCGACACAGCACAATTTTCTGTGCTTCGCCTGGGCCGGCGAAGGATGTCCGCGCCATTTAATTGCGGTGAATTTCGCTCCCTGCCAGAGCCAGTGTTACGTTAAGCTGCCGTTTGAGACGCTCGATGGGAAGGCGGTTGCACTCCGCGATGAGATGGGCGCCGAAACATATATGCGGGACGGAACGGAACTCAACAGCCGCGGACTATATTTGGATCTTCCGCCCTGGCGGTATAACGTATTTGAGATTCAGACGAAGTAACCCCGCGCGATTTCAGTCCTTCACCGGCACGAATCGCACGGCATAACCGCCCGCAGTGACCATCTTGATTCTTAGGTGAGTTGAACGGTCCACGGTTTCTTCATGTACTCGCACGTTCTTCGGGTACTTATCCGCATCGGCGGCGTCCTCGTATATCTCGGCTTTGTATTTGCCCGAACCTAGAAACGAGAGCGGTACGTCCAGTTCACGCGGCGTCCAGTTTGTCATGCTGCCCAGATACCACTGATCGCCGCTGCGCCGCGCCATCGTGATGTATTCACCCGGCAAGCCGTTCAGCACTTTGCTTTCATCCCAGGTCGCCGGAGCGCTCTTAATGAACTGAAACGCGGGTTGATCTTCATACGCCTTTGGGCTGTCGGACACGATCTGAAAGGCCGCTTGATAGATCGCATACATCGCCAACTGATGCGCGCGTGTGCCCATCACCATGGGACGAACGGAACGTGCCTCGAAATCGTCGCGCGTTACGTTGTCAAATCCGCCTGGAGTGAAATCCATCGGCCCTGCCAGCATCCGCGTAAATGGGAGGGTCACCTCGTGGTCGGGATTATCGCGCGTACCGCCCTTGTTCTGTTCCATACCGACCACAGCCTCGTAGCCGAGCACGTTGGGGTAGGTGCGCTCCAAACCGGAAGGCTTCGTAGCTCCGTGAAAATCGAGCATCAGATGATGACGGGCGGCTTCCTGTGCGGCTCGGTAATAAAAATCGATGCCACCCTGATCGTCGCGTTCGACAAAATCGATCTTCAAACCAGCAACGCCCCATTTTTCGTAGAGAGGAAAGGCCTCCTCCATCTGGGCATCGGCAGCCTTGTACGACAGCCAGATCCAAACCTTCACCTTCTTGGTTGCGGCATAGCGGACAACTTCGGGAACATCGACGCGCCCATTCATCTTGGTGATGTCTTTAGGGTCGTACCAACCCGCATCGATCAGCATGTAGGGAAAACCCGATTTCGCCGCGAAATCGACGTAGTACTTCATCGTGGCGGTCGTGTATGCCGGCTTTCCATCCGGACCGATACTGCCGCTCCACCAATCCCACGACGCGTTGCCGGCGTGAATCCAGGAAGTGTCCTTAATTTCAGAGGGAGGATTCAGACTCGTGATGACGTTCGATTCGACGAGCCTGCCCGGTTCGGTCCCGACCAGCAGGACACGCCACGCGGAATGATGGGGAAGCGCTCCCGAGACAGCCAGTTCCGGGTTCTCCTCCTGAGGCGCCAGCCGCGATTCAAACCAATGGCCGGCCCAACTGTGCGACGGATTCACAAGGTACATGGAACTGTAGCCGCGTATGTTGGCTTCCGTAATAGCCATCCAGGCTACACCGGGGACGTCCATCAGCAGCGGACATCCGATCAGAATAGTGCTAGCCACGCCGCCTTGGTTCGAGAATGCGGTAATCGGCAGCTTTACGTATTCGCCTTCATACATACTGCGAAAATTCGGCAGCTCTAGTGCATACGTCGTGGCATCCTTGCTGATGCGAAACTCGGTGTGCTCCTGGGTAAGTTGGAAATTTCGCAGCGCTCTCTGTTCGGGGACAACGTAGCGGAACGCGATGGCGTCGTTATAGGCCCGCGCTTCCATCACAAGTTGACGGCCCATGCCCGAGGGCTCTTCGATCTCAATACGGAGAGCGTTGTAATGGTCGCGCACTTCGCTCGTTTTGCCGGTGACCAGACGATAGGTTTCATCATGAGATGAAGGCGTCGCCTTCACAATGCCGACAGTGGCGCCTAACGGCCTCTGGCTTTGCAAATCCAGGCCGAGGGTCGACTGGTTCACAAGTGATTTTCCCTGAAATTGCACTGCGTATGTCAGTTGTCCGGAGGGCGAAGGCCCCTGCTTATCGACCGTCTGGAACGTAATCGCCAATTGTCCGTTTGGCGAACGAAGCACGGCGGAGTTGGATTGAGCAAAGGCTGCGAAAACACTCATGAATATCAAAGCGCACAAAGACAGTGCTTGGAAAGGCGACGTGAACATCATTGCAACTATATCGCTGCCGGCACATCGCCGATTCGCTCCGTGTCAAGGAAACTTGCAAACGGCGGGGTGTGCGCGATTGTCCAAATCCGCTTGCTCGCGCAAGGCGGCTCCGTGTCACGGCACTAAATCACGCGAGGCGACGGTATATTGAACGAGGTATTTCATATCTTCGTTCGAACTCCCGTCCTTTTATATTCGGTGGCTATTAGCCCCGAAAATCGCGCGGGAAGCGGGAAATCTAGGGCTTCCCGGTGTCCCCATTTGGAAGCGGTCCTCCAGTTTCGAAGCCTTCATCAAAGGCCGCAATCGAGCCGCAAACAGTCACGGTCAAGCCCTTCTTTGCCTTGAAAAGAACGAGATTGCCCATCCCTATTCTTAGGACATCTACCGTGGCGCCATCCGCCCGTGCGGCGTATGAATAGCACGGCAGTTCTACGGTTCTGCTCCAGGCGCCTTTTTCAAAATGCAGATCGCTAAACTTCTGTTCAAAGAACCCCAAGGTATCCGCGCCGAGGGTTCGTGAAAGGAGTAGCGATCCAACAAGCATCATCCAGTTTAGTCTCATATGTTAGTCCTACATTGAGCGCCAGGTTCCATCTTTTTTGATTGTGGACTAGTTGGCTTGGGGCTTGGGCAAAAGCCGGGCGAGTGCGCCCGGCGCAGGCCGGGGACCTGCCTCACTACAGGTGTTCGGATAGGGAAAAACTAAGTGGCGGTCGTATTGCGGAATTGTAGACCAGCAGCCAAGCGGGTTGCCGTTGCTGAAATCGCTGTAGATTTAGTGGATGCTGGAGACGATCGTGCCGCCGCGATCTAATTGTCTGCTGGGCTCGGCTAAACTCAATGAGCTCGATCCCGAAGCCTACCTCAGCAGTGTGCTTGGATGTTCCTACGCAGAGATCGGCAGCCCTTTTCTATTGTGCATTCACCCAGGTATCGGAGCCCTCCAGCTTGACAGCCACATCCGAAAAGAATAGCCGAAGGGGCGCACCGTCCGCAGTCCCGTGATGGTCTGTCGAGATAAGGATAGGACCGGCTTTCTTGTACCCCTCCCACGTAGCCGTGACGATACTTGGCTTCTTGGGGCCACCGCGGCGATAAACGAATTGCTCAACGCGGTTGTCTTTGCCAACGTAGAGATCCCACGTATCACCAGGCGTATATCCGACGTCCGAGGGATACTTCACCGAAACCAACCGAGCCGAGCCGTCGCCCAGCGGCAATTGGTGCATTCCCATGTCTTGCACATTGGCGCTGCTGTCCCAGTAAGCATGGAACGGGAATATTAGCCAATAATTATCATTGATGAACGCTGGATCGATTTCGTTCTTGACGACGTCCGATTGGCTGCCAACTTGAGAGCGAACGTACGTGGCTTTTACCGGTTTGCCGTCCTTATCCTTTCCCTCATAGGAAACTTGTCCGGTCTTGGGCTCCCAAGCCCACGAACGGGAAACCTTGACTCCGGGGAATTCTGCGTTGAACGTGTAGCGGATCGCATCAACTTGCCCGAACGAATCGACGCCAAAAGCTTTGGCAATCGGTTCGGCAGCAGACGAGCGATTCTGCGAGCAGGAGTCTGCGGACAGGACCAACACCAGCATGCTGAAGATTGAAACGCTAATCATCGTAAGCCGGCTGAAACTTTTCATAAAGTTCACTCCATGTTAGCTAAACCTTTTTTGTTCTTGATGAGACCGACGGAGGTTAAGATTCACAATCGTTTATCGCGCAAGTTATCGTGCCTGGTCCACTAAGCGTCGAGATGCTGCCGGCCGTCGGAACCGGCGCACCGCGATGATTGCGCCAGCCGTTGCGACAGATCCGTATTCTAACAGCAGTATCCAGCCAGGAACCGACCAAGGGCGCCCAAGTGTGCGCAAATGCCAAACGACGTAAGTGGGGATAATGCTCACTGTCCAGATAATAATCGGTAGCGTCGATCCAGACCATAGAAATGGCAGCAGCCAGAGAAGATACCACGGGTACACGACTGGCGCGCACAGAAGCGATGCCGCCATCGGCCAAGCAAATGCCTGCGGAGAGCATTCCGGCGACGCGCGCCTTAGCCAGGTTGCCATAAGGAATCCAACGAGCACGGGCAGCCCGGCCGCAATCTGCGGAGCCACTTGTTCGAGCTTCGCGAACACAAGATCGTTAAAGCGGAAAGTCTGCACGTATGTAATAAGCGAGCCGATTGGAATGCGGGTATGGTCGAGAAATGGGACGTACAGGAATCCGACCACCGCTGCCACGACCACGGCGTCGCGCACGCGAACCCGCTTCCAGTACAGAGGCAACAGTACGATCGGCAGAAATTTCACTGAGACAGCCAGCCCAAATGCCAGGGCTGCCATCGGCCGCCATCGGCGCCGAAGCGCTGCGAACGACAGGAGCAGGAGCAGCGCGCCAACAATATCAATGTGACCGCTTCCCGCCACCTCAATCACCAGTAATGGGTTCCATGCATACGCCAGAACCCAGTGCGCTCCTCGCTCTTCATCACGCAGAACATAGAGCAAGACGAGAATAATTGCAAAATCACAAATGACAAATGCCACTTTGAGCGCAAAGGTGGACTCGTCAATCGCGGTAACGGCGCGAAAGAAGAGCTGAGCGCCGGCGGGATACGGACTCGGTAGATTCGGGTTATTTAAGCCGCGGGTCTCGTTTGTGTGCAACTCTCTCACTGCGGGATCGCTGGGAATGACCACGTAAGGGTTATAGCCGAGCCGCTGCAGGCGGCCGTCCCAAACATACCGGTGGATGTCATCATCGACGCCTGTGGGCAATCGAAGAAATGCAACGTGCCAGAGAGCGGCCAGCAGAAGTCCAATGACGACAACGCGCCGCGGAAGCCTTGATGCAGAGAAGAACTCACGAATCGCCAGAAGATATACAATGCCGGCAACCGCCAAAGAGGCGATGAAGGGCGGTCCACCTCGATCGGCCCAATTGCGTGAACAGATCGCCAACGCTACGCACAGGCATGCGCCGAGAACATAGACTCTGCCGGATGGGGTAAACTTCACGGTTTCCCCGTGAGAGTTCGGAATTGTCCCGCTGCAAGTTGCCAGTCTCTCAACCATCTGGCAGTGCGCGGCGCCCTCTCCGGAGCCAGACGCAACTCCGCTGCCAGACGAGTCATGTCGTCCGACACATCGATATCGTAAAAAGGATCGACTAAGCCCAGAGAAAGGTTGAGAGCCCGTACGCGAGACAGGAGCGTCTCCAGCGCGCTGCTGGTGCCCATTCCGTCGTGCGCGAAAAGCGTAAGATGAGAAGCCTTCGCTCCTACGAGATAATAACCTCCGTCTTGCGTCGGGCCCACGACGACGTCACGCGCGGCCAGGATTTCGAACGCGTCTTCAAGAACAGAACGCGGCAAATGTGGGCTGTCGCTGTTGAAGGCAATAACCCGCCGCCGGTGTTTTTCGGTGAAGCGTGCAAATACGGAAGTCAGTCCCGCCGCCAGGCCCTCGCCGTTCTGCGCAACCACGCTTGCATTGCTGCCTGCCAACCGCGCCAATTCATCCAGATCCGAATTAGGGCACATGAAGGCAACTTCTACATCGCCTAATGACTGCGCCAGCGCCAATGTGTCTTCCAGGAGGCAGCGGTAGAAAGCAACGACAGCGGTACGAGAAAGAGTAGGAACCAGCCGGGTCTTGACGGCGCCTGGCCTTGGCGCTTTCGCCATGATTACCAACACGCGGTCGCGGCTCGACAAACGCGCCATCCCCTCGGTTGAAAGCTCCATAAAGTATTGATGCGTACCTATGCCGGCCGCGGTGTCCCGGCTCTGCATCGCCGAAAACGATAGCGCACGATCAGGCTGAGAATGAACCAAGTGGCGCCGACCGTGCCTTTCAGCGTACCGCTGATCTTCGATTTTCCGATACGCGAGTAGTAGCTCACAGGGACTTCAACCACACGGAGTTCCGCCAAAGCGCCTTTCAGAATCATCTCAACAGCCCATCCATAGGTGGTTTCTTCGAGGCCGAGCCCACGCAGCACTTCTGCGCGGGCGGCGCGAAACGGGCCAAGGTCACTTATTTTTAGCCCATATAGAAGCCCGATCAGGCCGGCGGCGAGGCGATTGCCGAACGATTGATGCCACGGTAGCGCACCCGGGTTGCTTTGGCCGCTGAGCCGTGAACCGAGTGTAATGTCAGCGCGCCCCTCGACAATCGGAGCCAAGATCATCGGCAACTCCGAGGGGCGATCGCTGTAATCGCCATCGAGAAACACAACTACGTCAGGAGAATTTGCGGCAGCTAGCCCGGTAAGGCAAGCCTGTCCATATCCGCGGCGCGGTTCCCGCACCACGAGAGCGCCCATATTTGCAGCGATTTCGGGCGTCCCGTCATTCGAGTTGCTGTCGACGACGATGATCTCCGTCGTCAGATCGGACGGAAGATCCGCTAGAACGCGCTCAATCGCCCCCGCTTCATTATGGGTCGGGATGATGACGGAAACTCGCACGTGGACCAGGCCCGATCACCACCATGGAGACGATGGCGAGCGCTGTGACAACCACCCATCAACGCCCCACGCCCGGCCCGCGCGTCCAAGGGCGATCCCAAGGCATGCCAGGACTGAAACCAGAAGTTCCCAGATCCACGAAGTACCCAACTCCGAAATCCAAAGGCTTCCGAGAAACAGAAAAGCGACAAATGCAGCGGGACGAGTAAGCAGACCGATGATCAGTAGAATGCCGAGAGAAATTTCGACTACGCCTTGCACGGGAGCCGCTATCGCGGCGTGGCTTGCCATCAGACCCATCACGGCCTTCCACGCAGCAGGCGAATGACTCGCCTTGATGTAGTAGCGAATCAGGCCCGCGTAGCCACCCGCTGTATAGAGGCCTTTTCCGAGATTCTCAAAAAAGACCCAAACGAACATTGCGCCAATCGTTACACGGACCAGCGCCAGCCCGGTTGCCGCTTGCGGTTGCTCGATCATCTTCAGAGTTACCTTTGCGTTCGTCGCCATTGTTGAGTTCTCGTCACTTCGCGGACGCGCGAAGAAAGACCATGCCGCTTGTATTTCCGCCCGGACTAAAGATTCAGATTACCTTAGTTCGTTGTGGCTGCTTTTGGCCCGCAGTTATCCGGATTATCCCAACAGTGAGCCCCACGATCTAATAAACAACTGGATGCGGTTTAAGGGCTCTTCGACACGCCATCGTATTTACGAAAATCCTGTCCTTAGGGAAGCCCGAATGGATCGAAGCGAAGCGCGTCCCAGTTCGCCTTGGGCCGCTCAGTTTCAGTATGGCCGTTATGCTCGCAGCAGGAAATCGTGATATTTCTCCGGCAGACGCGACGGGCGCATGTTACGGTTCAGCCAAATATGGCGGGTAGAGCCGCTGGCAAGCAATCGATCCGGTTCAGCGTGGCGAATCTCGTAGCCAAATTCGACCATGCGCGGATTCGACCGGACCATTTCCGTGCGGACCACGACCTCTTCGTCGTAGCGAGCCGGATACAGATAGCGGCACTGCACATCTACAACAGAGAGGAGAATGCCCTCCAGTGTTTCGAGATCTTTGTAGTTGAACCCGCAGGAGCGCACGTATTCGACGCGGCCAATTTCCATCCATACCAGATAGTTCGCGTGATAGACGACGCCCATCTGATCGGTCTCAGCATAGCGGACTCGCAGCCGCGTCTCATGTTTCGGCATGTATTGACAGCATACGCGGTAAGAACACAGGGCGGGCTCAACCCCGGCACGCTGGTAGCATTGATGCGTGGTCGTGAAGGTGCTGTTTTTCGGTGTTTTGAAGGACTTGACGGGTCTGAGCGAGGAGATGGTGGAAATTGCTCCGGCGACGACCCTGGGCGGATTGCTCGACCGTTACGCGGAACGTTTCGAAACTTTGAAGGCCGCGCGTCCGTCGATCTTGCTAGCTCGTAATCGAGAGTTTTCGAACCCGGACACTCCTTTGACAGATCAGGACGAAATCGCATTTCTGCCGCCGGTAAGCGGCGGGTCAACCCCTTCAGACATGATGGGTGAAAAAGCGGGCTTCGTCTCATTCGTTGAAGACGAATCTGGGAGCCTGTTTGCGCTGACACGCCAGCCAATCGAATCGCAGGCCTGGGGGCGCGCGCTACAGCGGGGAGAAGATGGCGCCGTGATCGTATTCGAAGGCATTGTCCGAAACAACACGAAGGGCCGGCCAACACGCTATCTGGAGTACGAGTGCTATGAGCCGATGGCGCTCGACGGACTGGCGCGAATCGGGCGCGAGATCGCGGCCGAGCGGGCGATCGGGAGAATTGCCCTGATCCACCGCCTCGGGCGGTTGGAAATCGGAGAAACGAGCGTTGCCGTGATTGTCACGGCCGCGCACCGAAAACCAGCGTTTGAGGCGGCACTGGAAGGAATCGACCGGTTGAAGCGAGAGGTCCCGATCTGGAAAAAGGAATTTTTTGAAGACGGCGCTGTCTGGGTGGAAGGCGAATGGGATGACAAGCTGCCGGGCCGAGCGAAGACGTCCTAATCAGCGCGTGAGGAACGGGGATGCCCTTCTTCTATGCTTGGCGCTGCTTGCGTCAAGCTGCCCATTGTGGGCACAGGAACGGGAGCCGGCGCCCCCAAGTTTTTCCGTCACCAGCAACTTAGTACGCTTGCTGGTGACGGTTCGGGACCAAGCGACCAGCGCCATTGTGACGAACCTCGGCAAGGACGATTTCCGCGTCTTTGACGATACCGTCGAGCAAACCATTTCGGTTTTCGAGCGAAACACGTCGCTACCGCTCTCGATCGCGCTGTTGATCGATACCAGCGGGTCCACGAACAAGGACATCGCTTATGAGACCGGCTCCATCCTGAAGTTTCTTCGCACCCTGAAGCAGGTGGGGAATCCGGACGACGCGCTGGCTGTTTATAGCTTCAACTGGCAGGTAAAGATGGACGTCGGCTACACCCGCAACGAGCAGCGCGCCGAGCGCGCCATGCGCCAATTGCACGGCGAGGGAGGCACATCTCTTTACGACGCCATCTATCTGGTATCAAGCGATCTCGCGGACCGGGATGGACGCCACGTCATGGTGGTGGTAACCGACGGCGGCGATACGACAAGCTACAAGAAATTCGAAGATGCCGTGAAGGCGGCAATGCGGTCGGAAGCCGTCCTGTATCCGATTGTGGTGGTGCCGATCGAAAACGATGCAGGGCGAAACACCGGCGGCGAGCATGCGCTCGAAACCATGGCCCATGCCACCGGTGGCCGCACGTTCTATCCGGCGGGCGCCGGCCAGCTTGACCAGGCATTCACGGAGATTCTGCGCGAACTGCGAACGGAATATCTGCTGGGTTATTACCCGCGCCTTCCGATGGGTATTACGAATCGATATCACGCAGTCCGGGTAACGGTACGCCGTCCGGAACTGAAGGTCATTACCCGCTCAGGGTATTACGAACAGTAACTTTTCCGGCAGCCGCTTTCTCTATGGAACGATGTGCGCGGAGAAATCCGGTAATTTTAAAACGACGGGATTTCCTGCAAACCACCGATATTGAATTATAATCATTCCACATATCGTGTTATTTGCCAGATTGGTGGCGATCGCCGCGCTTTCGGCTTACATCGTAGCGGCGCCCGCGTTTGCGCAGCGGTATTCCTTCGACTATTTCGGTCAGGAGCCTTGCAAATCTGACTCCTGAATGCATGGTTCGGGACCACACCGGTTATCTGTGGGTCGGCACGCAAAATGGCCTATTCCGGTACGACGGCATTGCCTTCCGCCGGTTTGGGAGGGCGGACGGCATTCAGGGCGAAACGATCGCCTCTTTGCATGTAACTAGATCCGGCGAACTCTGGGCAGGCACAAACCAGGGCTTGTTCCGGTTTGACGGACGCCAGTTCCAGCGCATCTCTCTGCCGGCGCAGATTCATTCGATTGAAGCCAATGCAATTGTGTCGGACCGGAACGGTGTCGTTTACGCCGGAACAGATGCCGGATTGGCCGCCGGAAACACAGCGACCGGCTTTCGGCTGATTGCGCCAATCGGCAGGCAGACAGTTACGTCCGGAGTGCCGATGAATCTACTCGCAAATGCGCTGAAGTTCACCGAGCGCGGCGAAGTGGTGGTCCAGGTGAATTGTGAGGCGTGTTCCGCGACCAACAAGACCTATCGCTTCCGTGTGCGCGACACCGGTATAGGGATTCCTCCCGAACTCCGCGAGCACATATTCGAAGCGTTCCAGCAGGGCGACGGCAGCGTCTCCCGGAAGTATGGCGGCGCCGGGCTCGGGCTTTCGATTTCATCGCAACTGGTGGCAATTATGGGGGGAGTCCTGCGGGTAGACAGCGAGATTGACCAAGGCAGCACGTTCGAATTCTCGGTGCAATTCCCGATCGTGAAGGATTTTGAAGAGACTGGATCGAGAAGCGCTGCCGCGGGTGACTCCGCCGATTGCGATCCGCTGGACATCCTCGTCGTCGAGGATAATTCGGTGAACCGCCGCGTAATTGAAGGTGTACTGGTTCGGCTCGGGCATGGGGTCACGCTCGCGGAGGACGGCATCGAAGCCGAGCGCATTCTTGCCGATCGGGAATTTCAACTCGCGTTCCTGGATGTTCAGATGCCCGTTATGGACGGCCTGGAACTGACGAAGCGGATTCGCGAGCGCGAAGCCGAAACCGGCGATCACTTGCCAGTGGTGGCATTAACGGCCAGCGCAATGAAAGGCGATCGCGAGATGTGCTTCGCGTGTGGAATGGACGATTATTTGCCCAAGCCGATCAATTTCGAACATCTGCGGGCCGTTATCGCAAAGTATCAAAGAACCGCGAAGAGGACCGCGACGAGCGAACGGTGATTGGCGTGAGGGCCGGTTGAAGACATCCGCTCGGTTGAAAATCACGATTGTAGGGGCGAGGCGTGGCGCAGGCTTGACGCGAGCCAAGCGGAAGTTCCGGTTCAAAAATCCGTTGATGAGCATCGACGGCACGCTCATTGAGCTGTGCGCGACCATGTACGACTGGGCCAACTATCAATAGAGCAAAGGCCAAGCTGCAGTTGGTGATCGATCACGACGGTCATCTACCGCGATTTGCCGTGATCACGGAGGGCAAAGCGTTCGGAGCTCAAGGTGGCGCGAGAGGTAGCCCAATCAAGGCTCGATTGCGCGTCGTACACGTATTTCCTTACTTCAATTCGTAAGCCTGTCACTTCAAAACACCCACTGCTTGCCGGATGTGCCGCGCCGCTTCATCAATCGTCTGCTCATCGGCTAATAGGAGGACGTGCGATAGCCAGAACGCGTCACCCACGCACGCCTCCGCATTCGGGCACGGCATCGCCCGGCAAGTTCCAGGCTCTTGATAAAGAGGGTTGCCATATAGCGGGAAAGGATAGAACGGCGTGGAAGGGATTCCGGCCGATGTCAAGGCTTGATGAAAATCGTCGCGGCTCAGGCGAGCGTTACGCAGCCGCGCCGGCAGAAGATAATACGAGTTTTGCGTCACCTCTGCCGGGACTTGCTGCCATACGATTTCAGGGACATCTTCCAATAGACGCTTGAGGCGCTCCGCATTCGCCGTGCGCCGTTGGATCTGATCCGGCAATCGCTCGAACTGAGCAATGAGCACGGCTGCCTGAAACGCCGTCATCCGGAGATTCGAGCTCAAATGGAAATGTTTAAAAAAGCTCTCGCCTTTTACTCGTCCCTGGTTTGCAAAGGAATGCGCCCGCTCGGCAAATTCATCATCGTTCGTCGTCACCATCCCGCCTTCGCCGGATGACAACACTTTTCCGTTCTGGAAACTGAACGAGCCGCACACGCCAAAGCTACCCGCGCGTTTGCCATTCCATTCGCTGCCGTGCGCATGAGCCGCGTCTTCAATCAGCTGGAGATTTCGTTCGGAAGCGATGGCTTGCAGCGCATCCATCCGTGCTAGCGGCCCTCCGAAATGAACGGCGATGATGGCGCGCGTACGCGGCGTGATCGCCTCGACCACCCGCTCCGGATCGATATTGAACGAGTATGGCTCGATGTCCACGAACACCGGCAGAGCGCCCGCGCGCGAAACTGCCGTTGCCGTCGCTACAAACGAAATCGCCGGGACAATTACCTCGTCGCCGGGTTTGATATCCAGAAGCGTCAGGGCGAGTTCCAGCGTCACTGTGCCGTTACATGCGCTGATGCCATGCCGGCAATGCTGATATGCCGCGAAGCTCTGTTCGAATTCGCCGATGAATGGATGGAAGCCTCCCCACTGCGGGCTGTCGAGAACAGCTCGCAGTAATTCCGCCTCGCGTTCATCGGCCTGGGGCCAGGAAGGTATGTCCACGTTTTCAGAATACGAAAGGCCGAAACTAACCGTTCTCGCCAGCGTAAAACGCGGCGTCGTGCGGACAACGTAGTCGACGTGCGCAACGGCTAAGTGATCGATTGTGGCGTGCGCTTTAGCGCGCCGCAGTGGGCCTTAGCCCACGGTTCGGCGGACAGTGAACTGCCCTCCGGCACGATGAATCGTGCGCCACAACTTCCAGATCTTGAATCTAGAACGACAAATTGTGCACGTAATTATAACTATCCCGCAGACTATCGATCGGGTTCCCCGGCGTGTGATCCTGCTCCACGAAGTAGTGCTTGACGCCTTCAGCCTGCGCGGCGCGGAGGATCGCCGGAAAATCGAGCGATCCCTTGCCAACGGCTTTGAACGCTTCGGGAGGAACATGCTCGTTGTACTGAACCGGCAGGCCTTTCTCTTTATCTTTTAAATGCAGCAGCGGGATGCGGCCGGAATATTTCTTCAGCAGTTCCACCGGGTCGTGCCCGGCCACGCTTGCCCAAAAGACATCCAGTTCCAGAGAAACAGCATCTTTATGGGTATTTTCCAGCAGCACCGCCAGTGGCGTCGTGCCATTCATGGGCTGATACTCGAACGCGTGATTGTGATAGCAGATGTGAATGCCGAGTTTGTTGCCCTGCTCGCCCGCGCTGTTCAATTTGTCTGCGAGTTTCTTGATCGCGTCGAGACCGCCCCGCTGGTTTTCCGGCAGATACGGAAATACGGCGTATTGAAAACCGTGATGCTTCACCTTTTCGAGCGCGCTCTGCATCTTGCTTTGGTCGCCGAACAGATCGGAATCGAGGTGAATGCTGACAGGTTTCAGCTTCGTCTTCTGGAGACTCGGCCAAATAGTATCGAGACTCGCGTAGATCGCTTCTACTTCCGTGTAGCCGATTTCCTGAATTTGATTGAGAACTCCCGAAGGGTCCTTCGGAAGAATTTCCCGCACTGTGTACAGTTGCACGCCGAGGTTCTTCAAATGATGAGAGCCTTGCATTTTGCTCTGGGCCAATGCCGTCAGCGGCAGCATTCCCGCCGCGCCACGCAGGAAGCTACGTCTCGCCAGTTTTTCCATGCCAACATCATATTCCCCTTGAATAGAGCCGCCGCGGGTGAAACGGCAGGGCACGCTATAATTCAGGGGACGGGCACTCCCATGCGTCAGTAATTCCCCGCTCTCTTTTTTTCGCGCCATTTTTTCTCAGGCGCAAGCGTCACCTCACATCCCTGTTGGTCTGTCTCGGAGTTTGCTGTGCCATCTCTCGCCATTCGCGTCCAAAACGTCAAGAAGGTGTTTCGAAAACGTAACGGCCTCCTGCGCCGTAAAATCCGCGAGGAGCATGCTCTCAAGGGCATTACGCTTGAAGTCCGTGAGGGGGAAGCCTACGGTCTGCTCGGCCCGAACGGATCGGGAAAATCGACGCTCATCCGCATCCTCTCGACACTGCTGCTCGCCGACGGCGGCGACATCGAAATATTGGGGTTCCGCCTCCCGGAACACGAGCGCGAAGTGCGCGAACGTGTTGGCCGCGTCAGCGTGGATGCGGCTTTCTATAAGAAGCTGTCGGCGCGTGAGAACTTGCTCTACACGGCGTTTCTGTATGGATTTGAAAAGCCGGATGCGGAACGTAAGGCGCTCGATATTCTGAAGCGCCTGGGGCAGGATGCAAGCCGCTTCGACGATCCTCTCGAAGAAATGAGCCGCGGCATGCAGCAGAAGGTGAGCATCGCGCGAGCGCTACTGGTGAATCCTCCGCTGCTGCTGCTCGATGAGCCGACGACGGGCCTTGACCCGAAGAGCAAGCAGGAGGTGCAGCGCTTTATAGAAGATCTGCGCCGCCGCGAAGGAACGACGATTCTGCTTACAACGCACGATATGGACGAAGCGGAGCGGTTGTGCGATCGCATCGGAATTCTCACGCGGGGGCAACTGGTGGCGGAAGGAACGTCCGAAGAGCTGAAGTCCCAGGCCGGCGCGGACAATCTAGAGGCGGTGTTTCTCAAGATGGTCGGCGAGAGCTTTGAAGAAGCGGAAAAGGAGGTCACCGTCGAATGAACGCAAGCGCCATCCGCCAAACCTGGGCATTCGTTTACCGGGACCACCAACTTACAAAGCGGTACTGGTCCTGGGTCGTCGTATTCGCCTTTTACGCGTTAGTAAATTCGGCGTCAGTCACGCTGATCGGCGTTGCCGCGCACGATACACGACTGACGCTGACGCTAACCATCGGCGTATTGCTGTGGACCTTTCTATCCGTCCTTTTTAACGAGATCGCGATGTCGATTGCGTACGAGCGCTGGGAGGGAACGCTGGAATACACGTTCATGGCGCCCGCTTCCCGCTTTGTGCATCTGTTCGGCGTCAGCCTGTACGCGATGCTTTACAGCTTCTTTCGGGTGGCCGTGGTTCTCGCCGGCTTATTCGTATTCATCGACCTCAGCTTTCGCGGCGCAAACCTCTTCGGCATTCTGATCGTGCTGCTGGTCAGTAGCCTGGCGTTCATGGGCTTGGGCCTGATCGCGGCAACCCTGCCGGTCTTTAGTCCCGAACGCGGCGCGGAAGCGACGAACATTCTACAAGGCGTGTTGCTCCTGGTCTCAGGAATTTACTATCCGGTATCCGTTCTTCCGAAATGGATTCAGCCGGTCTCCTGGCTATCGCCGGCTACCTACGCCTTGAGCGCCTGCCGCAAGTTGATGGGAATTGAGACGTTTGTGCCGGGCCAGCCTCTGCACGGAGCGCCGCTGCTTGCAGTGATGCCCGATCTCCTGCGGCTCTTGATAATGGGCATAGTCCTTATTCCGGTGGGGCTGTGGATCTTCGGGCGGGTTGAACATTGGGCAAAGAAAACTGGCAAACTGAAGAGAACGGGATAGAGAAGCCGGCGGGCTTTAGCGGAACTTTTAGCCGCTGAACCTCGTTGCTTCTAGCGAGGAAAAAGTCAGAATGTATTGCACCTCATGCGGCATCGAACTCCCGGATTCCCACCGTTACTGCCACCAATGCGGTACGGCGACGGGGAATACCGGCTTTACTTCGCCCACGGGCGAACCGGGCATGCGCCTGACGCGTCCTATGGCGGAGAAGAAGATCGCGGGCGTTTGCGCGGGAATCGCACGTTACTTCGGAATCGATGTGACACTCGTCCGGATCATTATGGTCTGTCTGGCGTTCTGGCCGCCATCCGTCGGGTTGATTCTTTACATCGTGTGCTGGATCGTCATGCCCAAGGACCCGTTACTGCTGCCGCCTCCACATGTGAGCCAGGGTAATGCTGCCGTAGCCAACTAGCGGCGCGGAACAAATCCACCCGGAGAAGATCGGGGCGCTCGTTGATCGAGAAGTGCGGACCGGGCCGGAACAATGCCGATGTAAACTTGACCTGATGCTTTCCGGCCGGCTATTGCTCCGCTCCGCAATCACCGAGGTGACGCACGAATACCGGTTCTCGACCGGCGGCGAGTTGATGCACCGCTTCGTTGACGACACGGAAGATCCATCAAAATCGGCTGGATCGTTCACACCGGCGCCCGAGCACCTCGTGCGCGAATTGATTCGGCACTATCCGGCTCAATTGGAAGGCCTTTGCCGCGAAGCCGGCGTTGATTTTGGGAAATTCTCGATGAGATTTCAGGCCGCAGGCTAGTCGTTGATCTTTACGGCATTGGTGACAAGGGCCGGCGCCGGCTTATCCGTGCCGCGGCGCACCAGCGCCACACCAACGAAAATCAACGACATTGCAGTAAGTTCGCGATGCCCAAAGTGTTCGCGGAACAGCAGCCATCCCAGAAACACCGCCACCATGGGGTTGACGAACGTGTAAATCGAGACGATGGCCGGAGGCAGTTTATGCAGGGCATAGCTAAACGCGCTGTACCCCAGGATGGACCCAAAGAGGACGAGGTACAGCAGCCCGCCGATCGCCCGCGGGCCAATGGCATGCGGGACCGGCTCCCAAGCCATCGCCGGGAACAGGAAAAAAAAGCCGGTGGCCAACTGCTGGACCGCTCCGATGACAACCGGGTGCGCCTCGGTATGTAAACGCTTTTGCAAAAGCGCGCCGACTACCCATCCGATCACGCCCAGTTGAAGCAAAAGGAACCCGAGAAATATACCGCCATGCCAGCCTTCGTGTAGCACGGCGGGAGCCACAAGAACGGCAACGCCGGCCAAGCCGATCAACAGACCTCGCAACGTTTTTGCCTGGGGGCGGTGACCCCTCGGAAGCACCCAATCCACCGTTACCATCCAGAATGGCTGCATGGAAATGAAAAGGGCCGCCAGCCCCGTGGGCATCCACTGTTCCACAACCACCAAGGTGCCGGTGCCCATACCGATCGTGACGATCCCCAGCGCTGAGGTCAACCAAAGATTACGCCCGCGCGGGATGTGCGCCCCAAGCAGTCTTGCGCCGATGAGAAGAATTCCACCCGATAGCAGGAATCGGATTGCCATCAGGTAAAAGGGTCCAAAGGCATCGAGCGCGAGGCGGATGCCCAAGTAGGTAATTCCCCACAGTATGCATACGGCCGAGAGCGCGAGCCACGCCATTCCGGGTGGTTTAGTATCGGGACTCAGGGATATTTCGAGAGTAACATCCGGGAGCGCGCGTATAGCGGTCTGCAATAACCGTTGGTTCGGGACCGCGCGGTTCGCTACGCTGGAAAAGAACGATGAAAGATACGATCCTCACGCTCACTGTGAATCCGGCAATCGACCGCATCGTGTCGGTGGACCGGCTCGTGTTCGAAGATCGCGCCTACATTTTGTCGACGAATCTCGCGGCCGGCGGGCGCGGCATCAATGCGGCCCGCGTTCTGACCAGCTTTGGCGCAAAGACACTCGCCGTAACCACGACGGGCGGCGAGGGCGGACGCCGGTTGGAAGAGAAACTGAAGCAAGATAGCTTTCCAGTCGAATTTGTAAAAATTCGCAATCATATCCGGACTAACGTCACGATATCGGACCGGCAGGGGCTCTCCGTGAAGCTCAACGAACTGGGGCCGCCGATCTCGGAACCCGAGCTGACGCGCATTCGCAAGGCAGTCGAGAAGCACTTGAAAGACGCAAGCTGGCTGATGCTTTGCGGCAGCCTTCCACCGGACGTTCCCGCCGATTTTTATTCGAAGCTGATCAAGCTTGCTGAGAAAAACGATGTGCAAACGCTGCTTGATACGGATGGCGACCCGCTAATGACCGGAATCGAAGCAGGGCCTACGGTAGCGACTCCCAACCAATCGGAAGCCGAGCGTCTTTTGAATCGCGCGCTGATCACGCGCTCGCATAGCATCGAAGCCGTGCAGCGAATCAAGGCGATGGGACCCAAGTATGCCATTCTTTCTCTCGGAAGCAGAGGAGTAGTGGCTGCAACGCCGGAGGGCGTTCTGGAAGTGGTCCCGCCTCGCATCGACGCCGTCTGTCCCATTGGCGCGGGCGACGCCATGGGCGCCGCTTTCGTGTGGGCCATTGCTCGCGGCTACAGCTTCGAAGAATCCGTGCGATGGGGGGTTGCCGCGGGCACTGCATCCGCAAAGCTGCCTGGCATTCAGCTCGCCAACTTCGAAGAAACCAAACAGGTGTACCCGCACACGCAGGTGACCAAGATTTCGTGAGTTGCAGAGAACTGGACTGCCTGCCCCGTGCCACAAACTTCACCGGCGCCTTCCCGGCGTTCTGATTTGCCAACACCCGATGCTCGCGCGGTTCGTAAAGCCTGGTTATCCAATCTCGGCCTGTTTCTGATACACGGGCTGGTGGTTTCCACCTGGGTTTCGCGTATCCCCGCCGTTCAGTCGAAACTGCATCTGGCAAACGGAATTCTTGGCGTCGCTCTGCTGGGAGCGGCTATCGGCGCGCTGATGGCAATTCCTGTTACCGGCACGCTCGTCGCGAAGCACGGTAGCCGAAAAGTATCGATTGTGGCTACGATTCTGTTCTGTGTCAGCCTCGTCTTCCCGGCGCTCGCATTCAACTTCATCACCCTCATGGCTGGGCTGGTCGCCTATGGCATGGCGGCCGGAATGATGGACGTGGCAATGAACGCGCAAGGCGTCATGGTCGAGCACCACCTCGGCGCGCCCACCATGTCTCGCTTCCATGCAATGTTCAGCATCGGCGGCATGGCGGGCGCCGCACTGGGCGGCGTGGTGGCGGACCGGGGCATCGCTGTCGCCACTCACCTCTGTGCCGCCACGGTCGTCCTCACACTCTTATCGCTGCCCACGTTTTCGGGCCTGATGCAAGCCGATGAAACCCAAAGCGATCTGCCGCACCGCCTCCCCTTGAATCGAATTCCCCGAATTCTCCTGCTGCTGAGCGCCATCGGATTTTGCATGTTGCTCAGTGAAGGAGCTATCGCCGACTGGACCGCCGTGTATCTGCGGAATGTGCTTCGCGCCGACCCCGGCACGGCAGCTTATGGTTATGCCATCTTCTCGGCCGCCATGGCGGTATTCCGGCTTTTAGGCGACGCGATCACAGCCAGGTTGGGCCGCGCGGCAACGGTGCGAGCCGGCGCATTGACCGGGGCGCTCGGGCTGGTGGTTGTCATAGCGGCGCAGCAGCCTGCATGGTCTTTCCCGGGCTTTGCTCTTACCGGCGCCGGGTTTTCAGTAATCGTACCGTTAGTGTTCGGCTCGGGCGGACGTGTTCCGGGCATACACCCCGGAGCGGGCATCGCGACTGTAACGGGCCTCGGGTATCTGGGCTTTCTCGCCGGACCGCCGGCAATTGGTTTTCTCGCGCAAGCCGTCGGGCTGCGCTTCGCTCTCATCCTGGTCGTCGCCATGTGCATCGTCGCCGCGGCGTTAGCTGGTGCGGTCGCCAAAACGGATGAAGCAAATAGGATTCAAACTGCATGATGGAATTTCAAGCTTCGGCGATTCTCTTTGACATGGACGGCACGCTCGTCGATTCCACAGCCGTTGTCGAACACACATGGGCGGAATGGGCGCGGGCGAACGGTTACGATCCGGAGTACGTAGTGCACTATTCGCACGGCCGTCCCACTCAGGAAACCCTTCGCGCGATCGCGCCCCATATCGACCCGGAAAGCGAGGCCGCATTGCTTCTTGCCAAGGAGGAACTGGACCCGACGCCCATACTGAGCATTCCAGGAGCGGCCGAGGCGGTGGCCGCAGCAGCGCGGCATGGCAAATGGGCAGTCGTAACTTCGGCCACAAGGCGAATAGCGGAAGCGCGTTTGCGAATGACTGGATTACCTACGCCTCCCGTTCTGATTTCATCCGACGACATTCAACACGGCAAACCGCATCCGGAGCCATTTTTGCGAGCCGCTGAGCAACTCAGCGTACCGCCGGCCGAATGCGTCGTCTTCGAGGATGCGCCAGCCGGCATCGCGGCGGGACGGGCCGCCGGAATGGCTGTCATTGCACTCTCCACCACCTTCGGCTGTTCCGAATTGGCTTGCGACGTTGTCATCGCCGATTTTCGCGGGCTGCGGATTGACGGCGCACCCAATGGCCGCATGAGAATCACGGTAGTCGATCCGATTCCGGCCTCCGTCTGTCCGGCGTGAAAAGATTCTCAAACTGAGCCGCAAACGTAAGCGCGCCATTTTGCGCTCCATGCGAAAAGGACTCGGATGCACAGAGTGATGATCGCCGACAATTTCCGGCCCCTATATGAAATTCGTAGTCTGCAGTGGGTCGAGGCATGCCTCGACCGCGTCAATGATTTCGCAGTTTTGGTGTGCGATCGCTTCCCATTTCAATTCCGGTTGCTTTAATGCTTAAACGTGAGTGACGCTTCGATCATGGGCGTCAAATCAACCGTAATGGATGGTGGATTCGACGGCGGGCAGGTGTACGGTTTGAAATGTACAAGTTTTCCGTCGTCGAAAACGAGCAGCATCCAATTGCCAGGGCGCACATCGTCAAGTTGGAATTCGCCGTCGGCATCGACGGCGGCCGAGATCGACGTGTCCGAGTACAAGGGCTGGAGGCGAACCCACAGCTTGGAAGGGTTATACGCCCCAACGATGCGTCCTTTCACGCGCGGGAAAGCCTTCTCATCCAGGTCGGCGGCGGGCGCGCCCACGTCCACCAGGACGATCTGATTCGTTCGATAGATGACCGCTGATCCCTCGACCGTACGGCGATATTGGGGCAATAGCACCGTATAGGAATAAGGGCCTTCCGGCAGATCCGCGCAACGGGAACCCGTGCATGCATTCACCATGTCGCGATGGCGCAGCACGTCGGAAAGGGCCACAACCCGCGCCTGCACTGGCTGGCCATACGCTGTCACAGCCCTGAAGCTCACCTGATGAACGGGTACGGTAGCCGCCGGCGCCAAAACGCAGGCGAGCAGAACGAAAAATAGTGAATTGCGAAGCATGCCGATACCTAAAGCATACGCGGATTGCCCGGGCGCCGATGTACGTATCCAACGGTTCGCTTTGGCCCATCGCGTATAAGGAATAGATGCCTCACGTGAGTTCGGCGAGTGACCAGCGAGCGGCCGTGATCGCCGGCTTTCTTGGCTGGACATTGGACGCCTTTGATTTCTTCCTCGTAGTTTTTTGCCTGACCGCTATCGGACGCGAATTCGGGAAATCGGATGCAGAGGTCGCGCTTTCCATCACAGTGACGCTTGCGTTCCGGCCGGTCGGCGCGTTTCTTTTCGGCCTGATTGCCGACCGTTACGGCCGCCGCCTGCCGCTCATGATCGATCTGGTGTTCTATTCCGTCGTGGAAGTGCTCACCGGATTCGCGCCAAACTACGTTGTCTTTCTCGTATTGCGCGCCTTGTTTGGCATCGGCATGGGAGGAGAGTGGGGTGTTGGGGCAACTCTCGTGATGGAAAAAGCGCCGCCTCGCCTGCGCGGGTTGCTGTCGGGATTCCTTCAGCAAGGCTATGCATTGGGTTACCTGCTAGCCGCGATCGCTTATCTGTTCGTATTTCCGCGCTGGGGATGGCGACCGCTATTTTTCATCGGCGGACTTCCGGCGCTGCTCGCGTTGTTCGTTCGCATGCGCGTGAAGGAGTCCGAAGTATGGGAAAAAACAAAGCGCGCCACTTGGCGGCATCTGGGCCGAAGCATCGCCAGGCAGTGGAAGTTATTTCTCTACATGACTCTCCTGATGACGACCATGAACCTCGCCTCCCACGGCACGCAGGACATGTACCCGACGTTCTTGCAGCGGCAATGGGGTTTTAGCCCGGCTCATCGCTCGATAGTCACGGCAATCTCGATGGTCGGAGCAATTATCGGCGGCACCTTGGCCGGATTGCTTTCCGATCGCCTGGGCCGCAGAAAACTGATTGTCTCTTCGTTGATGTTCGCCGTAATTGTCGTCCCGCTCTGGGCCTACGCGCCATCGGAAGGCCTACTCGTGGCAGGCGCGTTCCTCATGCAGTTCTTTGTGCAGGGCGCCTGGGGAGTAATCCCGGCCCATCTCAGCGAGCTAGCGCCAAATGAGATTCGCGGATTCCTCCCGGGCTTCTCTTATCAATGCGGCGTGCTGCTGGCGAGTTCAGTGGTGTTCCTCGAAGCGCTGTTCGCGCAGCATGTCAGCTACGCGGCGGCGATGGCGCTGACTGCAACAGCGGTATTCGCGATGGCTATCGCGGCCACGCTGGCGGGACCGGAGCGGCGCGGCATCCCGTTCGAAGACCTGAAATAGAGGACTGGTCGCTCCGTCCCGTTGGGTGTGAAAGACTAAAGGAATGGCTCGAGGTTGG
>Ga0134125_10001115_pt1 | contig 33709 bp, 28 predicted proteins | sample KB31751_FD_96464 | JGI IMG/M metagenome (GOLD analysis project Ga0134125, IMG submission 96464) | Terrestrial soil microbial communities with excess Nitrogen fertilizer from Kellogg Biological Station, Michigan, USA - KB3-175-1 | ecosystem: Environmental > Terrestrial > Soil > Unclassified ...
CCTATGAATTGTGTGGTGCAATGGACCGGACCCGAGGCCGTGGAAGTTTGGGCCTCCGCCCAGGGCCCCGACCTTGTCAAGGGCGAGCTTTCGAGGACACTCAATCTTTCCCGCGATAACGTCAAAGTTCATATCCTGTTCAGCGGCGGCGGGTTCGGACGGCGCCTGTATCCCGATTTCGCCACCGAAGCCGCACTGATAGCGAGGGCCGTAGGTAAACCGGTCAAAGTTGTTTGGACGCGGGAAGACGACACCCAGCTTGGGCCCTTCCGGCCACTCACTTTTTCCGCCATGAAAGCGGGCTTGTCCGCCGACGGGAAACCTGTCGCCTTCCAACACAAGGTCATCTCTCCTTCGATCGGCGCCACGATGGAAGAAAAGCGCAACGAGACCGGCGAAAGCTCTTCGATGACCGAGGGCATCAGCTCTCAGAAGTACGAGCTGCCAAACATGAAAAACGAATACGTCTTCGCCGGGATTCCCATTCCCCTCGCCGCCTGGCGCTCCGTGACCAGCTCCACCGTCGCATTTGCGCATGAATGTTTCATAGATGAAATGGCGGTCCGGGCAGGGAAAGACCCGATGTCATTCCGGCTGGACACATTGCTGACAAAGGATTCGGACACCAAAAAACTCCTTATTAAACTTAAGGAAGTTTCCGGCTGGGACAAACCGCTGCCAAAAGGCTGGGGCAGGGGAGTCGCGCAATATGAATTTTTCGCGGGACTCGCAGGATACGTCGTCGTCGTTTCCAGTCAGGGCGAAGGCGTGAAGATCGAAAAGGTTCATGCCGTCATCGACCTGGGGACCGTCGTTAACCCGGATATGACCGCTTTGCAGATGGAAGGAGCGGCGACGATGGCGCTCAGCGCGGCTACAAAAAATGGAATTACTTTCAAGGGCGGCCAAACGGAACAAACGAATTTCCACAATAACCCCGTGGTGCGCATCAATGAGATGCCGGCGGTAGAAGTGCACATCCTTGCGGATGGCGGTCCGGTCATCAAAGGCGTCGGCGAACCCGGCATGCCGCCGTTTGCACCTGCACTGGCCAATGCGATCTTCGCGGCAACAGGCAAGCGGATCAGGCGGATGCCTTTCGACCTCAATAAGGTTTAAATGAGGCGGGCGTAATCGTCTTCAGTATCGATGTCGATCTTTCCTTTGGGAAAAGGGACTTTCGCACAGTCGTCCGGGTGGCCGAGGACTACCTTTTTCGCCCCGTGATCTCCTTTCAGCGCCAGTAACTCCGGAAAGATCGAGCGATGGAACATCGCCGGTGTGCCTACCGACCCGTCATATTCGCAAACCACGATGGGTTTACCCGTTCGCTTCTGCGTGTCGATCAGTTCATCCAACACCGACGATTCGATAAATGGCTGATCGGCAACCATAAAAATCCCGTATTCCATTCCCGGATCGGCGCCGATCGCGGCCCTGATCGAGGAAGACATGCCTTCTTTCCAATTTTGATTGTCCAGGATCTTAACGCGGAGCCCGGTGGGAACTTCTCTGACGATCTCGTCATATCCCGCCCCAAGTACGACCATGCAACTCGAGGCACTCGACCCGAGTGCCGCCGCAATACTATGCCGGATCAGACTTTTTCCTTTGTACCGGAGGAGTTGTTTGGGCCTTCCCAACCGCTCCGAAGCGCCTGCGGCGAGGATCACAACTCCGATCTTCATGCATCGATAATTGATTTTTCAAAAATTGTTTCTGCCCGCGAATGGATGACTTCCCTGGTCCTGAGCATCTGGCCGGACTTGCCCGCGAGCACCGCCCTGATCTCCGCCAGTATCGACAAGGCGATCTCTTCCGGCGTCTGCGCTCCGATATCCAGACCGGCCGGGCCATATAAATGGGCCAGTTGCTCCTTCGACAGGACCAATCCCTGTTGCTCCAGTTCCCCGACCATCCGCTCCAATTTCTTTTTCGGACCAAGGGAGCCAATATACCTTACGTTACGGCCGGCCAATTCTTTCAACATGGCCAGATCGTAATTGTAATTATGGGTCATCAATACGAAGACCGTTTCGGCGTCGATGTTGATTTGGTCGAATACCTTTTCCGGCCGGGAGACCAGAACCCGGCACGCGCTGACGAACCGATCGGGTTTTGCATAGCTCGGCCTTCCGTCAGCCACGGTCGTCTGCCAGCCCAGCACGTCGGCCATTTTTACCAGCGGGACCACATCGTTCCCTGCTCCTAAGATGACCAGCGATACGGGCGGCGGAATGTATTCGATAAGCGCATGCAGGTTCTGATCCTTGGAAAGATAGTTTTTGAACGCGGTCGCCTGGTGCGACAAAGCAAACCTCGCGTCCCGCAACAGCGCCTGGCCGAGTGCGGATCCATGAGGCACCGTCGAGATATGAAACCCTTCCGTGGCCATCAGACAAGTGCCCGGATGCTCGTTCCGCCGGTCCGTCAGGGAGAAGAGGGTCGCCAGCGCGACTTCTTTCCGTTCAGAGACGATTGCACGGAGGATTTCCATCGGATTGCCTGAAGAACCGGGATCGATCGGTTCGAATAAAACCTGGATCACGCCATTGCAGCCCAGCCCCAAGCCAAGTTTGGAGTCATACTCGTCATTCGTGTCGTAGGTCACCAGTCTCTTTTTCTGCTGAAAGATGGCAAACCTCGCCTTGTCCAGGGCGTCGCCTTCCAGGCAACCGCCGCTGATCGCGCCGGTCAGATCCCCGTCTTCGGTAACCAGCATCCTGGCCCCGGGGCGCCGGTAGGCAGAGCCGTCGACATGCACAACCGTGGCCAGCGCCGTTCGTTTGCCGGCTTTGGTGGCATCTCCGAATCCTCTTACTATTTCTTTCAGTTCTTTCACACAAATCATTTGAGGGCGTCGCGCATCTTCTTAACCTCCACCCGCGACACGGCCGGCGCCTGATTGCCGAAACTGGAGCGGATATACGTCAATACGTCGGCAATCTGCTGGTCGGTCAAAAAGCTCATGGGCGCCATATTGTTGGGATAGCGCTTTCCGTCGATCGGTTCCTTCCCGGCGCTGGTGCCCTTCAACACCCACGTGATCAGTTTTCGCTTGTCGCCCGTGACATAGGACGTCCTGACGAGCGGGGGGTTTGCCATCGGCACACCGCTTCCGTCCGCCTGGTGACAGGCAAGGCAAAACTGTTTATATACGATCGCGCCGCGGTCCTTTGACGGGTCACCGGATTGCGTGGCTGCGAAACAGAGGCTGGCGGCCCCTAAAAAGGCGGTCAAAAGATATTGCATACATTGCGTTTTCCTCCCGTAAGTTAAGATTTTGCCGCCTTATACCGAAGCGCAAAAAAAGGGGCAGCATGGATATACCGCCCGACATTCAGGCGCGACGGCGCTTTTCCCGCAGCCGTCCGTCCAAACTGAAAATAAGATCAACATAATTTCGGATTGCCGAATTTTTTCCGGAATGCATCTTTCGCCAAATTCCGTAAATTTATAGCAGCAATATGCCTGTATGCGTATCATCCTGACAATCTTTGCTTCGCTGACGTTCCTCGCGACGAATGCGCAAACACATGCCCGCCTGCTGGGTGGCTGGGGCTATACCCCCTGGGAACCCTATGTGCCTTATTCTATTGTCATCGGCGGCGATTCCAGCTTTAGCTGGCACGTGAGGCCCTTCGCGAGCGTATCCCCGGCTACTGGTTCCTTGGCGGCGGCGTAGCCTATTTTTCCGCCCCGGTGGGGATCGTGGCCTACCGGCCGCTGGATAATAATTTTACGGCATTCGGCGCCGCCACGGTTGCACCGGCCGCGTTTCATTTCAGCAGTCTGTACGGCCTGCCGGCCGCAAATCCGGCCAATAACTTCACTGGTCTCGGGCTTTCGACCGGCGTCACGGGCGGTCTCATGTACACCAACGATGCCAAAACCTTTTCCATCTCGGGAAGCATCAGCGTCGAACGAAGCAGTTCCCCGGTCTATGTACCAGCCGCGAACCCTGGCACCAGGCGGTATTAATCAGACTAATGGCCTGAACTCGCGCTAATATCATACCTTCACTTTCCACCTTTCATTGCCTTATGACCGACACCCGCACCGCTTTTATCAGTGCCGCCACCTGGCATGGTTCGCTCGACGAGGCCGAGCGGCTCCTGGCCGCGCATCCTGAACTGGCCAGCTTTGACATCCATACCGCGGCGGTTACCGGCAATGCATCGGCGGTGCGCCAATTTCTGAAGCAGGACCCCGGGAGCGTCTCCCGGCTCTCCGAACCCTATGGCGGCAGTCCCCTCGTCTACCTTTGCATGTCCAAATACCTTCGCCTCGATGCAAATCGGGCCGCTGCGTTCCTGGATACCGCAGGCGCCCTGCTCGAAGCCGGCGCCGATGCCAAATCCGGCTTCTGGACCAACGGCCAGTTCCCCGAATTCGAGACCGCCCTCTACGGCGCCGCCGGCATCGCCCACAACGCCGGGCTGACCAAGCTTCTCCTTGCGTACGGCGCCGATCCTAACGACGAGGAAGCAGCCTATCACTCGCCGGAAGGTCACGACAACGCGGCAATGGAAGCGCTCGTCGAAACCGGTCGGATGACAAAGGATAACCTGGCCATGTTGCTGATCCGCAAGAGCGACTGGCACGACGAAATGGGGATGGAGTATTTGCTCGAACATGGCGCCGACCCTAATTTTTCATGGCGCGGGAAGCATTCCATTCTGCATCACGCGCTGGTCCGTTCCAATGGGCTCGTCTTTTTCGAGCTCCTCCTGGAACATGGCGCTGATGCCGGGCAGACCCATAATGGGCTGTCCGTCGCCGTGCGTGCCGCCCGTGAAGGCAGGAAAGACCTGCTTGCGCTGCTCGAACAGCGCGGGGTCAACCTGGAATTTCGCGGCGTCGACAGGCTGATTGCTGCCTGCGCTGCCGGCTATTCGGACGCGGTTAGAAAAATTGCATCCGATTCTCCCGAGGCGCTGGATCACCTGCTTGCTATGGGCGGCGATCTTCTCGCCCGCTTCACTCTATGCAACAACGAGGCCGGCGTACAGCGACTCCTCGACCTCGGTGTCGGCGTCAACGCTCCCTACTTCCATGGCGACGGATACTTCGACATCGCCCCTGCAAGCCTCGCCATCCATATCGCCTCCTGGTTAAGCCATCCGAATTTGGTCGGACTGTTGCTCGCCAGGGGTGCGAAGGCGGATGTGCCGGATGTTAAAGGCCGCACGCCGCTGGCGCTCGCCGTAAAAGCATGCGTCGACTCCTATTGGATGCGGCGCCGCAACCCCGATTCGGTCAGGCTCTTGCTGGAGGCAGGCGCCTCCGCCAAAGGCATTCCTCTTCCGACCGGTTATGCCGCCGTCGACGAACTATTACAGGCCGCCCGCTCCTAACGTTCGTGAGGCCGCTCTGCCAATCTCAACGCGCTGGCCAAATTCAACGCGGCAGCGAATCAAACCGTCCCGTTAAAGCGCCTGGAATTTCGCCGTAAAGTGCCGCAGCATCGGCGCCTCATAAACGATCTTGTATCCGCTCAGCCGCTCGCGCTGCGCGAATACCTCGAGGATGACCTCCGCCACATAGTCGATATGACTTTGCGTATATACGCGGCGGGGGATCGCCAGGCGAACCAATTCCATCTGCGCGGGAATCAACTCCCCGTTGGCTGCGTATTTTCCAAACATGACCGATCCGATCTCGACACCGCGGACACCGCCTTCCGCGTACAGGGCCGAACACAGCGCCAGTCCCGGATATTGATGGACGGGGATATGCGGGAGAAATGCCTTGGCGTCGAGGTAGATGGCATGGCCGCCGGTGGGCCGGATATAGGGAACGCCGGCGGCGTCCAGTTTCTCCCCGATATACTGGATGCTTCGGATACGGTACTGAAGATAATCCTCCTGTACCACCTCCTCCAGTCCGATGGCGATCGCCTCGAGGTCCCGTCCGGCCAGACCGCCATAGGTTGGAAATCCTTCGGTGATCACCAGCAGGTTCCTGCACTCCATCATTAGCCGCTCATCCCGCATCGCCAGGAATCCGCCGATATTGGCAAAAGCGTCTTTTTTGGCGCTCATCGTGCAACCGTCGGCATAGCTGAACAATTCCTGCGCGATCGCCAGCACCGGTTTACCGGCGTATCCAGCTTCCCGTTGTTGGATGAAATAGCAGTTCTCCGCGAACCGGCAGGCATCGATAAAAAGTGGGATGCCATATTCCAGGCAAAGTGCTTTCGCCGCCCGGATATTGGCCATGCTCACCGGCTGGCCGCCGCCGGAATTATTGGTGACGGTAATGATGACCATGGGGATATTCTCTGCTCCTTTTTGAGCAATGAAAGATCCAAGCGCCTCCACGTCGATATTTCCTTTGAATGGTGCAACGAGGGATGGCTGCCTGCCTTCAGCGCACAACAGGTCGACGCCTTCCGCGCCGGAGAATTCGATATTCGCCCGCGTCGTGTCGAAAAGGGTGTTGCTGAGAATATATTTTCCCTTACCCCCCGTAATGCTGAACAGGATCTTTTCCGCTGCCCGCCCCTGGTGGGTTGGAACGACTTCGGGCATACCGGTAATGTTCCGCACCGTTTTTTCGAAACGGAAATAGCTTTCGCTCCCCGCGTAGCTTTCATCGCCCCGCATGATGCCCGCCCATTGTTCGCTGCTCATCGCGCTGGTACCGCTGTCGGTCAGCAGGTCGATGATCACATGCCTGGCATGGATGAGGAATGGGTTGAAGTGCGCTTCTTTTAATATCTGCAATCGCTCTTCTCTGGAACTGAAATAGATGGGTTCGACCGATTTTATTTTAAACGGTTCAATGATTGTCTTCATGAATAGTTTGTTGTAGGAAGGATGGAAAGGGATTTCGACCGGAAGAACGTGGTCAGGTGGGACTTTTAATGATATTCTTCCAAAGGTTCATTTCCTGGCGATTAATGGATACGCGGTCTCGCTCTTGGCTTCGCTCAGCACAAAGTAACTTTGCACGGTCGAAATGTTGGGTAATGTCGCCAGCTTGTTCCGGTAAAAGTCGCGGTAGGCCTCCATATCGCCGGTGGCGATCCTCAGGATAAAATCTACCGTTCCGGTCATCTGGAAACATTCCATGACTTCCGGGAACCTGGTCACGGCCTGCTCGAACCGGTCAAGCGTCTCCCTGGTATGATCGTTCAGGAGGACATGGCTAAAGGCGATCAATCCTGCTCCGACCTTACGGCCATCCAGCACAGCGACCACTTTCCGGATATAGCCCTTTTCCTTCAACCGCCGCGTTCTTTCATGAATGGTGGCCACCGATTTGTGTAGTTTGAACGCAATCTCCTTATGCGTCAGGGAAGCGTCGCACTGCAGCAGCCTAAGGATCTCCGTGTCTGTCGGATCGAGCTCTTCCATATTCAACAATTGAAAATAGTCTCCGGAAAAAGACGAACAATAAAGGTAGAGGATTTTTGTTCGCCCGGAAAAAAACGCAACAAAACATTTCCACCCCGAATTATTTCTGCTTTTTCCCCGATCCGTTGGTGGCAAAACACAATGATTCGAATTTTAGCCGAAAATAATGACAGGATGAGAAAGGCAATCGAGATCGCGCCCCCGGACTCTATGGAACAAAGGTTCAACCATCTGTGGCATCTCGTGGGGAACACCCCGATGCTGGAGATCACGTATTCATACCAGGGTCGCCAGGGACATATCTTTGTCAAATGCGAGCACTATAACCTCACCGGCAGCGTCAAGGACCGCATGGCCCTTTTCGTGTTGTACCGCGCCTATTGCGCCGGCCTCCTCAAGCCGGGGGATATCATCGCCGAAGCCACCAGCGGCAATACGGGCATTTCCCTTGCCGCGATCGGCAAGAGCCTTGGCCACCCGGTGACCATCGTTATGCCCGACTGGCTGTCCAGGGAAAGGACGGAGATTCTGAAAAGCCTTGGCGCGAACGTCATCCATCTCAGTAAAGAGGAAGGCGGTTTCCGCGGCAGCATCGAAATGACCGAATCGCTGGCCAGGAACGGCAATGTGTTCCTTCCGCGGCAGTTTTCCAATGAAGGGAATGTCGATGCGCATCGGCTGACCACGGGTATCGAGATCTGGGATCAGCTCGAATCGATCGGCCGAATGCCGGACGCCTTTGTGGCCGGGGTTGGGACAGGAGGTACGGTCATGGGTGTGGGCGCCGGTCTTAAAGCCCTCAATTCCCGGGTTCGTATACACCCGCTGGAACCTGCGGAATCGCCTACGTTGACGACCGGCCACAAGGTCGGAACGCACCGGATCCAGGGGATCTCGGACGAATTCATCCCCCCGATCGTACGGCTGGATCGATTGGACGGCATTCTCCAGGCGCACGACGGTGACGCGATCCTTATGGCCCAGAACCTCTCCAAACAGCTTGGGCTTGCGGTCGGCATTTCGTCAGGGGCCAATGTGATCGGTGCGATCCAGTTGGCCGACCGCCTCGGACCCGGCGCAACCGTGGTCACGTTGCTGGCTGACAGCAATAAAAAATACCTCAGTACCGACCTGGTAGGAGAGGAGCCCGTCAAGCCGCACTATTATTCCACCGATACCGTCTTCCACTATTACCGGTCAATTCCGAGGTTAAGCAGGCCGGTCGTTCCCGAAAACTGATTCACATTCACATTTTAAATGAACGATCGCATGAAAGCCCTTATGATTTTGTTGTTGGCCGGAATTGTCGCCCCGGCGACATCGTTGCTTGGCCAGGTCCAGAACCCCGTCCACTGGTCCTTTACCGCAAAAAAATTGAATGCCACGACCTACGAGATTCATCTGACCGGCGTCATTGACGCGGGTTGGCATACGTATTCACAAACCACCCCCGACGGCGGACCCGTGCCGACAACCATTACCTTTTCGGCCAATCCCCTGGTTACCCTGGTGGGCAAGCCGGTGGAGGTGGGAAAGCTGGACCAGCATTTTGAAAAACTATTCGGCGTCGATGTAAAGCAATTCAGCAACAAGGTCGACTTTGTACAGAAGATCACGCTGAAAAAGCCCGTAAGAACGAACATTGGCGGTTCGGTCGACTTTATGGTCTGCAATGACCACGAATGCCTGCCGCCGTCGAATCAATCCTTTTCCGTCGCGCTTCCATAGCGCCGCGGCCAAACGCCCGCCAATACTTTTATCATGTACAGAATGATGCTGAGATTCCCCTGCCTGGTTGTCCTACTGCTGAGCGCCCGGCTGGCTACCGCCCAGAACGATTCGCTCGTCCGGTTCCGGGTAGCCATCAACCGGGTAACGGACAGCAGCGTCGATCTGGTGGTGATGGCGCGCATCGCGGACAGCACCCGGTTGTATGGGCTGCGGACGGACAAGGACACCAGTTTCTATTCCGGCATCAGCTTCTACTTCCCCCTGTCCGTCCGGGCGGTTGGCGACCCCATAGAGTCCGGCGCGGTCATCGAGGCAAGGGACACAACTATGGGCGGGCCCGTTCGATACGCCACCGGCACGCTCCGGTGGCGCCAGCGTTTCGTAGTTCATGACACCGCTCAGGTCACGATAAAAGGCAAGATTGCCTATTCATATCTTCATGCCGGCACCTACCTGTCGGGTGAATATGACTTTAAGGCATTTGTGACGCCCCCGGTCTCCGCGGGACCGGCGCCGTCCGGTAATACAGGCATCGCGGGGCGCTCGCTCTTATGGATATTCCTCGCCGCCTTCGGTGGCGGGCTTTTGGCCCTGCTCACGCCTTGTGTCTATTCCATGATACCCATCACCGTCAGTTTCTTTACCAAACGCAGCCGCACGAGGGCCGAGGGCCGGCGCAACGCGATCTGGTATGCGTCGTCGATCGTCATCATCTTTACGGTCATCGGGTTTGCCACAACATTGATCTTTGGCCCGGCGGCATTGAACAACCTCGCCACGAACTGGATCGCCAACCTCGTATTCTTCGCGCTATTCGTCGCGTTCGGCCTTTCGTTCCTGGGTGCGTTCGAGATTTCGCTTCCCGGGTCCTGGTCGAACCGCGCAGACGCGAAAGCGGACATGGGATCGCTGGGCGGCATCTTTTTCATGGCACTCACGCTGGTGATCGTGTCCTTCTCCTGCACGGGCCCGATCATCGGCAACCTGCTGGTCCTCGCTGCACGTGGCAGTTACTACGGTCCGCTCGTTGGCATGCTGGGATTTTCATTGGCTCTTTCGCTGCCTTTTGCACTTTTTGCTTTCTTTCCCTCGAAACTGAATGTCCTCGGGCATGCGGGTGGCTGGCTCAACGCGGTCAAGGTTACCCTGGGCTTTCTCGAGCTGGCGCTGGCGTTGAAATTTTTATCGAACGCGGACCTGTCACGCGGCTGGAGGCTGCTGGACCGTGAGGTCTTCCTGGCTCTTTGGATCGTGATCTTTGTGCTGCTGGGTACCTACCTGCTGGGAAAGATCAGGTTCGGACACGATGACGAGCTGCCCCGGAACGATTTCGGCCAGCCCCACCTGAGCGTATTGCGCCTGCTTTTCGCTATCACCTCACTGGCCTTTTCGCTTTACCTCCTTCCCGGCATGTGGGGCGCGCCACTCAAAGGCGTGAGCGCATTCCTGCCTCCGATGGGAACCCAGGATTTCAATGCATCGGCATCGGACGCCGAACCTTCAGCGAAGGCGGTCCCCGGCGTCCACTCACCAGGCGGAGCCCCGGCACAGGGGACCCTTCCCATCCTTCCGGTAAAATATGTTACGCAGATGAAGATATACGAGCCTGAGGTCGTAACCAAATACGGGTTGGTCACCTTTTTTGACTACCATGAAGCCCTCGCAGCCGCTCGTGCGGAACACAAACCGCTGATGCTGGACTTTACGGGCATCAACTGTGTCAACTGCCGGAAGATGGAAGGACAGGTCTGGAGCGACCCGGGAGTGATGAAAATGCTGAAGGATGATTTCGTGATCGTTTCGCTGTACGTCGACGTGCAGAATATCGACTTGCCTGTCAGTGAACAATATTACTCGAAGGATCTTGGCCGGCAGGTGGAAACGCTTGGCGACAAGAATGCCGACCTGCAGGTCTCGCGCTTCGGCGCCAACACCCAACCGTATTATTTTTTCCTGGACGGTAACGAGAAGCGGCTGGCCGACGAGGGCTACGGCTATAACCCCGATATCCCCAAATTCATCGCACACCTCCGTCGTGTGCTCGAAAAAGCAAACCATTCATTGCCATAAAACATCCAAATGTCACGTATTACTTCCATCACGCTCCTTCTTTCCGTCGCCGTTCTTGGCGGGGTCAGCGGATCCGCGCAGCCCTCCGCGCTGCCCAAACTGGTTGAAAGCTTCACCAGGAAAGGCGACGGCCTCTTCATCCCATTTCAAAAATATGTGTTGTCGAACGGCCTTACGGTCATTCTGACGGAGGACCACTCGGATCCGCTGGTGCATGTAGACGTCAGCTATCACGTCGGATCCGCCCGCGAGGAGATCGGCAAATCGGGCTTCGCCCATTTCTTCGAACATATGATGTTCGAAGGCTCGGATCACGCCAAACGAGGGCTGCATTCACAGCTCGTCACGGCAACTGGCGGAGAGATGAATGGCAGCACGGACATCGACCGCACCCATTACTACGAAACGGTGCCGAGCAACCAGCTGGAAAAAATGCTCTGGCTCGAGTCCGACCGGATGGGTTTCCTGCTCGACGCCGTGACCCAACAAAAATTCGAAAATCAGCGTGCCACTGTAAAGAACGAGCGGGGACAGAATTACGACAATCGTCCCTACGGATTGGTACGCGAGGCTGCCGCAAAGGCCATGTACCCCTACGGGCATCCCTATTCCTGGCTCACGATCGGGTATATCGACGACCTCAACAGGGTAAACGTGGGCGATCTGAAGCGGTTTTTCCTGCGCTGGTACGGACCGAACAACGCAACGCTGACCATCGGCGGCGACATTGAGCCGAAGCAGACCCTGGCCTGGGTGGAAAAATATTTCGGCGGTATCCCCCGTGGACCGGAGGTAAAAAAGACGGTACTTCCTCCGCCGGTACTAACCACGGATCGATACGTTTCGTATACGGACAATTATGCGCGGATGCGCCTGCTCTATCTGTCCTATCCCGGCGTAAAGATGTATGACAAGGACCAGGCGCCGCTCGACGCCCTCGCCATGATCATCGGCCAGGGTAACAGTTCGATGCTCTATCAGCACTTCGTAAAGGGAGGAAAAGCGCTTGGTTCGAACATGGAGTCGGAGAATGGCGAACTTGCGGGCACGATCAATATCAGCGTCGTTGCCTACCCAGGCCAATCCTTGCCCGCGATGAGGGCCCAATTGGATTCCGTCCTGAACGCATTTCAGCAACGTGGCGTGACGGACGATGATATCTCCCGGTACAGGAATTCCTCCGAAGCGGAATATATCCACGCGCTGGAAAGCGTTTCCGGTAAAGTCAACCAACTGGCGCGGCGATATCTTGACACGGGCAAAATGACGATCCTCGTGGCGGGCTACAAGGCCCGTATCCTGCCGGGGCTCGAAAAGCTCGGTTATACCGTCGTGGAGGTGGATGAGAACGGCCACCCGAAATCCGAAACCTCAAATCTGTCTCAATAGTAGTAGCGTAGTCGTTTTTTATGTTCTCATGTATTGTCGACGGCCCATTTCCATGGGCCGTTTTTTGCGGACGCCATATGAGTACTCTTAGGCGGCAAGTAAATGATCGAAAAAAATTTGCCCGCCGGTATAGGGATCGGCCCCTTCAGGTTGACTATATTTATAATGCGGCGTGTCGCGACCCGGCACGCTTAGTATATTTGAGGCGCTGATGACTGCTTACAGTTCATATACCGATGCCGACTTGTTGGCCTTCCTGCGCATGGGGGACAAGGAGGCGTTTACTGAATTATACAACCGATACTGGACCCTCTTATTCCAGGTTGCCGCCAATAAAACGGGCTCCCTGGCGGAAGCCGAGGAAATCGTCCAGGACCTTTTCCTGGATATCTGGAGGCGGCGGGAACAATTGGAGATCACGTCGGGTGTCAGGACTTATCTGGCGGTTGCGCTGAAATACCGGGTCATCAACCTGTTGGCGCAACGAAACAAACGCCACCGGTACGAGCAATATGTCAGCAAAAAACTGAGCATTGCCGATTCCTCTACCGAACAATGGCTGGGTTTCCATGAGTTGGATGAGCGGATCGCCCGTCTCGTCGCGGACCTGCCGGATAAATGTCGCCTTGTTTACCAATTGAAAAAGGAAAAAGGATACTCACAACGCGATATCGCCCTTCATCTTCGAATTTCAGAAAAAGCCGTCGAAGCCCATGTTACCAGGGCGTTGAAACTACTTCGCACCGGCATCCGCGCACTTTTTTTTCTTTTCTAGCCCCGCGCATATAGGGATATGTTGGGCATTGTTGACCTTATACACAGACATATGCATTCAGATCAACGATTTACCGAACTGGCCGAAAAATGGATGAACGGTACCATCACCGCCGAAGAAGAACGGCTGTTTGCTGAATGGTACAACGCTGCTCAGGACCGGGAGGTGATCGTTCCCGCTGATTTTGTGGGCGGTGAAAACGAGCATCGGGACCGCATCCTTCGTCAGATCCGCCGCCATTTGGCCCGCGACGAACGCAAAAGGATTCCCAGGTGGGTGCCGGCCATAGCCGCGGCAATATTTATCCTCGCCGCATCCGGCCTGATATTGTGGAATTTTGCCCGTAACTCACGCCCGGCGCAACTGCGGGCGAATGTCGCGCCGGCAAGTCCGATCCGGCCGGTTGCCGACAAGGCCACGCTGACTGAGGGAGATGGATCCGTCATTGACCTGGAGGCGGCGAGCGATGGCCAGACAGCTGCGGATGGGAAGGCCATCGTCGATAAGAAGGCTGCGGAACTCGTGTATAAAGCGGAAAACACCATTGGCGCAAAAGCGGTAGCGTCCGCGGTGGTCTACAATACCCTCACCACGCCCCGCGGCGGTTTGTATAGCATTATACTGCCGGATGGGACCCGGGCCTGGTTGAACGCTTCCTCTTCGCTGCGGTACCCAACGACTTTTTATGGACCCGACCGCGATGTGAGTTTGACAGGGGAGGCCTATTTTGAGGTCGCGCCAAACCCGTCCCAACCCTTCAAAGTGGTAGCTGGCGGCACCACGATCGATGTGCTCGGAACACACTTCGACGTGATGGCCTATGATGATGAGCCGGTGGTCGCAACGACCCTTCTCGAAGGATCGGTCAAAGTATTGTCGGGTCCGCAGCAAATGCGGCTGGCGCCCGGCGAACAGTCCAGGCTTCAGAAGACCGATCGACGGCTGTATTCGGCGCAGGTCGATGTCGATGAGGCGATCGCGTGGAAGAATGGGGTTTTCCGTTTCACCAGCGAGGATATCCATTCAGTCATGCGGAAGCTGGCCCGCTGGTACGACGTCGAGGTAAAATATGAGGGAGAGGTCGACCAGCACTTTACCGGGGCCGTGCCCCGGGATGCGGACATTTCTGCGCTCCTGAAGACAATGGAACTGACGAATGCTGTCAGGTTCCGGGTAGAAGGGCGAACGGTAACGGTAACACCTTAACTTAAAATATACAATTCAATGCAATGAGAATGAGAAAAACAACTTCTACATAAGATCCGTCAAAATAGGACCGTCCGCCTAAAAAAAACCGAGAATGTTGGTAGCACTCCCGGTGAAGGTTTTGGGGGACGAGGCGCCACTGCGAAATGACTGCTTCAGACAAACCCAAAACATTACGAAAGTATGCAATTAGTTGCGTTTATCAAAACCCTACTGTCCGCCTTAAAACGGATCGTATTTAACAGGTATTTCTTGGCTTCGAAACTGGGAACACTGCTTTTGCTCACCACCAGCCTGCAGGTGAGCGCCATCGCTTACAGTCAAAAGATCACGCTTTCCGTGCAAAATGCACCGCTGGGAACGGTTCTGAAGGAAATTGGTAAGCAATCGGGCTATCTTTTCTTTTTTTCAGATGAAATGCTCCAGAAAGCAAAGCCGGTCACGTTGGAGATCCGCAGTGACGATATCGCCGACGCCCTTGACCGTTGCTTTCAGGATCAGCCGCTCACGTACGCGATCAGCAACAAGACGATCATCGTGCAGATGCGGGCGCTGGCCGTCGCTCCGGTCCCGCCGCCCCCGGCCATAATCCATGGGCAGGTCGTCGATACGACAGGAAATCCGCTGGTCGGGGCATCCGTGTTCAACAGAAGGACAAGGCGCGGGACGTATACCGACAGGGAAGGACGGTTTAGCCTGCTCGCCAGCCCGGGCGATGTGCTCGAGATCACGATGGTAGGATATGCCGATCGCCATATCCGTGCATCCGGCGATAACACACCCGTTTCCATTACGCTGAGCGCTGCCGCTTCCAGCCTCACCGAATCGGTGATCATCGGATATGGTTCCGTGCAGAAACGCGACCTGACCGGCTCTGTGGCCGTAGTAACATCCAAACAAATCGAAGATGTTCCTTTTGTCAGCCTGGACAATGCCCTCGCGGGCAAGGTTCCCGGAGTCGAGATCACCAAGTCGGATGGTACCCCCGGCGGCACCGCCCGCATCCGGATCCGGGGCACCTCCTCCGTCCTTGGTGGCAATACCCCTTTATACGTGATAGACGGTGTTCCCGTGGAAACCACCCCCAATTATATTAATCCCGGCTTTGATCTGACGAGTCCGATGGCGAACTCGCTCAACGCCGGTGAATCAGGGATCTCGGCAGGGATGTCATCAGGATTCACCAACGGGCTTAACAGCCTCAGCGGTCTGAACGTCGACGATATCGAATCGATCACTATCCTCAAGGACGCTTCGTCAACGGCGATCTATGGTTCGAAAGCGGCCAATGGCGTTGTACTCATCACGACCAAACGCGGCAAAAAGGACATGAAACCGCAAATCAACCTCAGCTACTACGGCACGGGTACCACCCCGATCAACCCCCGGCTGCTGAACAAGGACCAATTTGAGGCGCTGTTTACCGAAGCCGCCCAAAACGACGCCACCTACCGGACCGCAGCCGGCAGGTCCTTGCCGGGTAACGTAACCGGCCCATTGGACAACCCGTCGGCTTTTTTTGGTGCCGGTAATACGAATTGGCTTAAGACCGTCACGCGGAATACCTTTTCCGACAATGCGATGCTGTCCGTTCAGGGCGGCAGCTCAGCGTCGAAATACTATACTTCTGTATCCTACACCCATATTCCGGGCGTCGTGCTTGGCTCGGACTACCAACGAGTCTCGGGAAAGGTCAATTTTGAAAACGAGATCGGATCCCATTTCCGGTTTATCACCAATCTCGATATGGGGTACACCAATCAGAACATCACTAACGGAGCTTACGGCGAGGCGCTGACCGCCCGCCCCGACTATACGCCGTACGATGCATCTGGCAATTTCACCAGTTTTGCGCCCGTCGGCGCCAGCTACCTGGGTTTTCAGAATCCGCTGGCCCTGACCACCGCTCTCAATAATGCGAAAACGTTGACGCTCCTGGGTTCGCTCTCGGCCCAATACGATTTCACAAAGGCGCTCTCATTCAAAAGCACGCTTTCGTTGAATATGCAGCAGTATAACCAGCGGAATTATACACCGAGCTATGTTCAGATCGGCAGTTTTGACGGAAACGTCAACTCCAACGGCGGGATCGGCAGCAACTCAAATAGTAACTTCAACGACTGGTTCTTCGAAAATACCCTAACCTATATCAAACGGTTCAACGAGAAACACAGCATCGACCTGCTGGCCGGCACCTCCTACGAAACTACCAAGCTCAGCATGTTCAGCGCTACGGGCGCCGGCTTTCCGAATGACAACATCCTGAACAGCCTTTCGTCTGCCGGCACTCCGGTTCTCGTCCGGGGTGACGACCCTGCCAGACCGCAGAGTTACCTGCTGTCTTACTACCTGCGGGCCAACTATGCGTTCATGGACAAATACCTGGCGACCTTCACCGGTCGTGCAGACGGTTCGTCCAAATTCGGACCGCAGGATAAATTTGGATACTTCCCCTCCGGCGCCCTCGGCTGGCGGCTCTCCAGGGAAAAATTCCTGCAGGACGTGAATTGGATGGATGATCTGAAGATCCGGGCCAGCTATGGTCTCACCGGAAACCAGAATATTGGCGACCAGATGTACCGCACCCTGTATACGCCGTATACCTACCGCGGAAATAACGCCCTTGTCCCTACCCAACTGGGCAATTCGGCAATCAAATGGGAAACGACCGCTGAATCCAACGTCGGGATCGACTTCTCTTTCTTCAAAGGTCGCCTCCAGGGCACCGCCGATTACTATGACAAGCATACCAACAATGCGCTGTTAAGCCTTCCGGTCGCACCAAGTACCTCCTACGCACAATTGCTCCAAAATGTGGTGAGCCTGAAGAACTCGGGCTATGAAATCGCGCTTAATGGAGTTCTGGTAAGAACACGAGATTTCAAATGGGCAGCCAGTGTCAATATTACATGGAACAGGTCGCTCGTCACAAAGATCGATAAGAATGCGTCGCTCACTCAACTCGGTGATGTTAGCGGCCTCGAATATGGCAACACTACCCTTGTCCAGGGTCAGCCGCTGGGCCTGATCACCGGCATGGACGTAACCGGCATCATCAGGACCCAAAAACAGTTGGACGACTACAAGGCCAAACTCGGCCCCATGGGTGTTGTGTTCCCGCAGCTCGGGATTGGCGATCCGATGTTCCTGCTGGATACGGTTACCTATGCCTCTTTCGGGGGTGCTTATCCTTATTTCAATACGATCATCGCGCATGCGGCGCCAGACTATTTTGGCGGATTTACGCAAGAGTTTTCATACAAAAACTTCGAATTGGATTTCTATTTCACGTTCTCACAGGGCGGGAAGCTCTTCTGGGGTGAGGATGGGAACAGCACGGAGTTCACCGGTACGAACAACGCCGACGTCAGTATGCTGGGGCGCTGGACGCCGTCCAATCCGAATGCGACCCGGCCCCGGCTCATGCTGAATGACGGGTTCCTTTACGCCAGCAACCTGAGCGTCTACAACTCATCGTATGTCAAATTGCGGACGCTCACCCTGAACTACAAACTCGACGGGGCAAAATGGTTCTCCGGCAAGGGCTTCCGTTCGGCGACGGTCTTTGGATCGCTGACAAATGTGTTTACCATAACGAAATATCCCGGCCCGGATCCCGAAGTTTCAGATGACGCCTACAGCACGGGCGGCGGTTATTTCGATGCAAGCAATTTCCCCCCAACGAGGACAATCTCCCTGGGGATCAAAGTCGGTTTCTAATTTAAAACAATTGAAAACAATGCAATCTGCTATCAACAAAATATTTGTCTTCCTCGGTTTGGCGATCGTTTCGGCGAGCTGCAATAAGCAGCTGAACATCCTCCCGACCACTCAGGAAGTCGACGGCAATATCATTTCCGACCTGCAGGGAGCAACGACGGCGCTGAATGGTGTCTACTACCGGTTTGCCGCCAGCAGCCCCGATAACAACGGCGTGCCCTCCACGCAATGGGTGGATGTTAACGAAGGGTTTCCTTCGGAGTTGGCCGGTTCGTATGACTATCCCTACGGAGGAGTCGATCTGAACACCCACACCTACAAGCCCCCCAGCTATGAACTCGCAACAATGTGGAGTTATGGGTATAACCTCGTCAATGCAGCCAACGGCTTCTTAAAGAACATCGCTCCGGTCAAGAACCTGGGTGATTCCACCAGGAGCGAAATGATGGCGGAGGCAAAATTCCTGCGCGCCTTCGGAAATACGTACCTGCTGTTGTATTTCGCGCAATACTACGATACGACGAGCCAATACGGCATCATCCTGAGAAATGAATTTGTCACGACCTCGAATTTGAACCTGCCGCGCTCGCCGGTGGGGCAGTGCTACGATTCGATTCTCGACGACCTGCATTTCGCGGAAGCTAACCTGCCTTCCCTGAATACCGATAACACTGGCGCCAACAAATGGACGGCCGAATTGCTTGAGGCGCGGCTCCTGATCAATCGCCAGACACCGGCGGATTACGCCAACGTGATCCGGCTGACCAACGATATCATCACCAACTCGCCTTTCACGCTCGAGGCCAATACGAAGGATATTTTCCATTCAAAAGGGCTTTCCAGCAATGAGGTGATGCTGGGCATTCAGCCTTATACCAGTCCGGCGCAGACCTATAAATGGAGCCAGTATTTGCACTATAACGACTATATCCTGTCGGACTCCGGCGCAGCCGCATTCCAGGGCGACCCGCGTCAGACCTGGACCTATTATATGTTCACCAGCCCTTATGGATACGGCAGTTTCCCTGCTCCCATCAAGTATTACCCGGGCGATACGCTGAATATTGCACCGTCGATCCAGGATGAGTACTCCTATGCTTTCCGCTTGACCGAAGCCTATCTCCTCGAGGCGGAAGCCATTTCCGCATCCGGTGGCGACCCCGCTACGGCGCGGGCCCTCCTTGAAACCGTGGAAGGCCATGCGGGTATTACCGATTTTGCTGCCGTCGATGCTGCATCCGGCCCGGACCTCACTTTGCTGATCATCCGGGAAGAGATGAAGAACTTTATCGGCGAGGCCGGTCAGGACTGGTACGCTGTCCGGCGGCTTCCCTTTGCAACGGTGCAGCAGCTGATCCCGACGCTCGTCAGCAAGGACTTGCTGATCCTTCCCATTCCGCAGACTGAAATGCAGACCAATGGGCAGATGAAACAAAATCCATCTTATTAACAGCCGTTCCGATCAGTCAAACCATCATCGTAACGCGCAAATTGATTCTATGCAACAATATTCCCTTTTCCTCCTTTTTCTCCCCGCATCCCTGACCGTGTCCGCGGTGTCCGCGCAACAGCCCTTTACGCTGACAGGGAAGATCAGCGGCCATCCCGAGGGGATGATGCGCATCAGCTACCAGGGACCGAACGGCAAACGCGTCGCAGACTCCGCGAAGATCAGCAATGGCGCGTTCGCGTTTCACGGCAGCCTCGATGGCCCCACTATGGCCTACCTGTATGACGCCAAAAGCGTTGGCTCAATGGATGATCCGAATTCAACGGATCTTTTTATCGAGCCCGGAGACATGACGATTGCACTGAAACAGGGCAGTTTTAAAGAAGCAGAGATCACCGGATCGCAGACCGAGGCAGACTACCGGTCGCTCGAGGCTTCCAAGAAGCCGATCCGGGACGAAGAGGCGCCGCTGGTAAATCAATATGAAGCGGCCAACCAGGCCTACACGAAGGCAGTCAAGGCCAAGGCCGACGATCGGACCCTGGACACGCTGAAATACCGTGCGGCCGCGATCCACGATCAGTTTGACCCCTACAACGACCGGATGGCTGAGCTGGACTACCAGTTCTTTGCCGCACATCCGCAATCGTATGTCACCGCGTTCATGCTCCAATTTCATACGAGCAGCCTGACGCTGGACTCGCTGGAGATGTTTTATGACCGGCTGGGTACCGCCTTGCAGCATACCAGTCTCGGCAAACGGCTCGCGGACGAAGTTGCGATGTTGAAGGCCGGCTCGCCCGGAAGCATGGCGGCCAATTTTAATAAGAAGGACCTGCACGGGAAGGAAGTTAGCCTGGCGAAATACCGCGGCAAATATGTGCTCCTGGACTTTTGGGCCAGTTGGTGCGTCCCCTGCAGGAAATCGATGCCGCACGTCAGGGAATTGTACAATGAATATAAAGACAAGGGCTTTGCGGTGATCGCCATTTCCGATGACGACAATAACCCGGCCGCCTGGCAAAAGGCGATCGAAAAGGATGGCACCGACCTTTGGCCCAACGTTCTGCGCGGCCTTGACTGGGCAGCGATGCGAAAAGGGGAGAAGAGCCCGGATGACCTGGATAACAAGTTTGGGATCCATTCGCTGCCGACCAAGATCCTCATCGATCCCAGCGGCAAGATCATTGGGCGATACGCCAAAGGAACGGAAGAAGAAGCGTCCGAGCTCGACGCCCAATTGGCAAAAGCATTTTCAAAATAGATCAATTTATTATGAGACACTTACTCCCTTGTTTGACCTTGCTCGCGGCCGGCATGGGCCTTCGCGCGCAAAATCCCGTCACGATTGAAGGATCGATCAAAGGCCTGCCCGCCGGCACATGGGTCTATGGGTATCCGCGGATGAACAGTTCACAAAAAGACTCCGTCCAATCGGAGGCCGGCGGTTTTAAATTGACAATTGACGTTCCCGAGGGGGAAGCCGACCAGTATATCGTACAGGCCGGCCAAAAGATCCAATCGGGCGCTTTTACCGTTGTCTATCTGGACAAAGGGCTGGTAAAGATCAGCGGGCCGGGCCCGATGTTCAAGGATGCGGTGGTCACTGGCGGGAAGGCGGTCAGCGACTACAACGCATACGAAGGCTTTCTCAAGAAGGCGCCCCAGCTGGCGGACCAGGATTCGGTTTACCGGCTGGCCAATGAACTCTATGCGAAAAAGGACACGACTGCCTATAAGGCGCTCGAACCGGAGTTGCAGCGCCTGGACTCCACCCGTAATGAGCTCTCGAAAGAATGGGTCCTTCGGCACCCCTCCTCGCCGGTCAGCGCATTCATCATAGATATCATGCTCGGCAGGTTGGACCTGGATAAGCGCGAGGCGCTTTTTGACAAGCTGACCCCTGCAGCAAAAAATAACGCATCCGGCAAGCGGCTCGCTTACACGATCCGGATCAATGAGCTGACCGGCATCGGGAAAAAAGCGCTCGACTTTACCCAAAACGACACGCTGGGTAAACCTGTGTCCCTTCACGACTTTCGCGGGCACTACGTCCTGCTCGACTTCTGGGCCAGCTGGTGCGTTCCGTGCCGGGCCGAGAACCCCAATGTGGTGGCGGCGTTCAGCAAGTTCAGGGATAAGAATTTCACCGTCCTGAGCGTTTCCCTCGACCGCCCGGGCGCAAAAGAGGCCTGGTTGGACGCCATCCACCACGACAAACTCGACTGGACGAATGTGTCCGACCTGAAGTTCTGGAACAATGCCGTTGCCAAGCTATACGACATCCAGGAGATCCCATCCAACTTGTTGCTGGACCCGAACGGGGTCATCCTCGGTAAGGACCTGCACGGCGAAGAACTGGAAAAGAAATTGGCCGAAGTGCTGCATTGACGGCAGCGGCGACCAGAACCAACCCGTGTAACATTCCAGGCGGATCCCCCGTCATACCCTTGTCAGTCTAGTTTTATATTCTCATGTGTATAGAGCGAACGGCCCATTTCCATGGGCCGTTCTTTTTTAAATGAGGCTCAGCCCCTTGCAAAATCGGCAAAATGCTTTAATTTAGTACTTAAATAAGTACTTATTTCATGCAAATCGTCAATTATACAGCGTTCCGGCAAAACCTCGCGGGCAATCTTAACCTCGTCAGCGACAACAACGAGATCGTCGTGGTCTCGAGCAGTAAGGGTAAGAATGTGGTGGTCATGTCGCTCGAAGATTTCAATGCCATCCAGGAAACGCTGCATGTTATCAGCACGCCCGCCAATCAAAAACGGCTGGACGAGGCGCTGCATGAAATGCGCTCGGGGAGGACTTCAAGACATAAACTGGCGGAAAACTAATGCAGCTCGTATGGCAATCTAATGCCTGGGAAGACTATCTGTCCTGGGGGGAAAAGGACGAAAAGGTCCGAAAAAAGATCAATAGCCTGATCAACGCTTGCCACCGCGACCCCTTCCGGGGGATCGGTAAACCAGAGGCCCTGAGGGGGACCTACAAGGGCATATGGAGCCGCCGGATCACCGGCGAACACCGGCTCATTTATGCTGTTCGCAATCAATACCTGCATATCCTGCAATGCCGCTTCCACCGCGATGCTCAGCCGACACTGAAATAAAAAAGCGGCCCGCTGATCAAGCGAACCGCAAACACTAAACGAGGTCCAAAAATAACCATTAAACCTTATCCTAGGAAGCTAAGATAGGGGTTTTCATTTATTCGCAAAAGGGTTTTCAATGGTCCGAAAAGACGGATTTTTTGGTCCTCACGGGTTGGCCTTTCAGGACGTATCCTAATGCCGCTATTTCAGGAATTCCCTTATTTTCGGGAAAATCTGAACATGGTGCCCGGAAGGATCCTCTTTTGCTTTGTAACTTTTTTGTATTCCATACCCTCACTCGCGCAGCATTCCATCTCCATTCGCTCCGGAAAAATGCAATTAAACATTCAATACGGACATTCGGCCCGCATCAGCAGTCTTTTCATCAATGGTCAACAGGTGCTGGATTCCGCCCATGGCGGCTTTACCGCGATCGCGACCGGAGGCTTGGCCTGGTCCTCTCGGAAACTGCTTGCGGCTCCCGCGATCACCGTGACCGGCGACTCTACGATCCTGGATCATATTGTCTATGGCGACAACCGGCACCAGGTCCGGGAGAAATGGGTATTCTGCAAGGCTCCTGACGCCATCCGGTGGCGGATCGAACGGTACTATCCCGCGGCCCTGGAGGTCGACGCCTCCGCCGAACCGGAGCTCGACTTCGATAAAACGGATACGTGGGATGGCGCCTACCAGGGCTACGGCGGCCTGGCCTGGTTCTATCTCTTTAATGAACGCCTCTGTACCTACGGCGTGCACACCAATTCCTCCTCCTTCTGGAACGGCAGGACCGGGAACGGGCTGGAAGTGACCGTCGATGCACGGGGAGATAAAGTGGCCATGAAATACACGCGGACGATGGATGACCGGCTGGCCTATGGCATTACTACCTCGGCCAAGGACATGATCTGCCGCTATGACAGCGGCACCCACCGGCGCCGCTTCATCCGGGGCAAGACGGATGTCTGGGCTTCTTATGCGCAACCGGAAGGTCATACGGTTCGAACGGTCGACCTTCGGTATTTCGACGTGAACGACCGCTACGGCCGGGGCAGCTTTGTGGGATTGGATGGTCGCCGGATCGCCGCGGTACTCAATACGATCGCCCGGATCGGGGTGATCGATTCCCTGCATTTCGGCGCGAACAGCTGGCACACGCCTTATGGGCCGATCTGTTTGCATGAACAATATATTGCCCAATTAGGGCTGGGCATCGATGACCCGCACTACCTAAGAGGGTATCAATCCTGTCTCGATTTCTACCGCGACCATGCCATCCGGCCGGACGGCCGGGTGATCGCGCGCTGGGCCTATAGCGACGAGGATATGATGCCGGGGCAGGGGACAAGGGATGGGTTTTATGAAGCGCAATGGGGATTCCTCCTTGACGCCAACCCGGACTTCGTCAGCAATGTCGCCGACCTCTACGACCTCACGGGCGACCGAAACTGGGTGAGGACGCAGCAACAGGCCTGCAGGCGCGCGCTCGATTGGATTCTTCGTCGCGACAGCAATGGCAACGGCCTTGTCGAAATGATGACCGATAGCGAGAAGCAAAAACGCGGGAGCGACTGGATCGATATCATCTGGGCTTCATATGAAAACGCATTTGTCAACGCTAAACTGTATCATGCGCTCGTCGGGTGGGCAGCGATCGAGCGGCAATTGAACAGTCCCTCAAGGGCCGCGGCCTACGAAGCCTTCGCCGCCCGCCTGAAAGCCAGTTTTAACAAGCCTGTTACCGCCGGCGGCTTCTGGGACGAGACCAACCATTGTTATATTCATTGGCGGGACAAAGATGGCTCTCCGCACGGCCGCAACATGGTAACCCCGGTCAATTTCATGGCTATCGCCTACGGGATCTGCGATGATCCTTCCCGGCAGCATGCTATTCTGGACACGATTGAGGCGCAAATGGAGCGTGAAAAACTGTTCTTTTGGCCGCTTTGTATGCGCTCATATGCGCCGGGAGAAGGTAATGACTGGCAGTGGCCGTTCCCCAACTATGAGAACGGCGATCTGTTCCTCTCCTGGGGGTCGATCGCGGTCAAAGCTTACGCAAGCTACAAGCCAGCCATCGCGATCAAGTATATCCGGAACGTGCTGGATCAGTATGGCAGGGATGGCCTCGCCTTCCAGCGGTACGGGCGGAAGCACCAGGAAGGCGAAGGAGACGATATCCTTGCCGGCAATGCGCTGTCCATCGTGGGGTTGTATCAATCGATCTATGGGATCAATCCCCGGTATAACCGACTGTATCTCGACCCGCATCTCACCCCGGAATTAGCCGGAACGCTGCTTCGGTACAGCTTCCACAACAAGCGTCTCGACATCCGCCTGGATGCCGGCAGGTATATGGTCGCCGACAATAAGGACACGATCGCCTGCCCCCGCGATTTTGGGTTTGATCGCTCCGGGGACAGGTTATCGTTTTTCCCCGGCGACAGCGCCCGCCCGGAGTTGACAGCGATCGCGAAATCTCCCCTCAGGCTGACTATCGGGTCCTGGGAGGCCGGTCATCGGGAATGGGCTCAGTCCGGCGGGCCCGTGTCCTATATCGCCGATGGCCTGATTCCCCTGGCCTGGTACGACCTTACCTTCGGACAAGCGCCTGCCGGAAGGTTCAGGGCCGACCGGTCCGGACGGGTAAGGTTTGCGATACACCGGAGCGGAAGGGTCGCTTTGCGGGAGGAGGGAGCCGGACTATGAGGGCTGGAAGAAAGCCATAGTATGCCAATAAAACTCCACTATATGAAAAAGCTCCCCCTGGTACTTCTCTTTTCTGCTGCATCCACGCTGGCCCTGCCGTCGCGGCTTATTGCCCAGGTCAAAAAGAAACCGCGGGTTGTGGTGCTGACCGATATCGAGGCGGATCCGGACGATACGGAGTCGCTGATCCGTTTCCTGACCTATTGTAATGAGTGGGACGTCCAGGGATTGATTGCTACGACTTCGATCCATCAAAAGACCCGTGTCGCTCCCGAGAGCATTTTGCGCGTGCTGGATGCGTACGCAAGGGTACAGCCGAACCTCTTGAAACATGAACCGGGATATCCCACCGCGGACCTGCTCCGCACACGGGTGAAACACGGATTGGCGGTCTATGGGATGCAAGGGGTTGGAGCAGGCCATGATTCCCAGGGGTCGGAGTGGATCGTCGACATTCTCAAAAGGCCGGATGACCGCCCGGTGTGGTTTTGCGTATGGGGCGGCCCGAACACGCTGGCACAGGCGCTCTGGAAGATAAGGAACACCCTTTCCGAAGCGGAGGCTGCACGGATCTACAAAAAAGTACGCATCTATACGATCTCCGATCAGGACGACAGCGGTCCCTGGATGCGCAAGACCTTTCCCTCGATATTTTATGTGGTAACGCCGGGATACAATTATACCCACGCCACCTGGCTCGGCATGTCCTTTGGTATGCCCGGCTCCAACACTGAGGTGGTGTCGCCGGAATGGCTGGCTAGCCACATACAGCAAGGCCATGGACCGCTTGGCGCCGCATATCCGGATGTGGCCTATGGCATGGAGGGCGATACGCCGAGCTTCCTCGGTCTGATCGACAACGGCCTGAACGATCCCGAGCACCCTGACTATGGCGGCTGGGGCGGCCGGTATGAATTCTACCTCCCGCCGTTCGAGGACTCCAATACGGGCAGGTTCCGGCGGCCCAACTGGCCCCAGGACGAACCGGAAACGCGCGCCATCTGGACAAATGCAGCGGACTCGGTGGTCTCCGCCGTCGATAAGACCGGTTACAAATCCAACCAGGCTACCATCTGGCGATGGCGCGTCGATTACCAAAACGATTTCGCAGCCCGGATGTCCTGGACGACCGGGAGCTATAAGGAATGCAATCATCCGCCCGTTCCCCGGCTTGCCGGCCCGGATCATTTTACCGTCAGGTCCGGCGAACAATTCCATCTCAGCGCTGCCGGAACGACAGACCCGGATGGCGACTCCATGAGCTATCTGTGGTTTCAATATCCCGAAGCAGGCACCTACAGGGGGCATGTCAGTTTCGCTCCCTATGCGTCCAATCTGTATGACGAGCCGGTCATCGCCCCGGCCGTCGACAGTGCGGTAACGATCCATTTCATTCTCCGGGTGACCGATAAGGGCACTCCGGCCTTGTCGCGGTACAAGCGGGTGATCGTGACCGTAGTACCGAAATAAATGCGGCGATCAACCGGGCGGTACCTTGCCATTTACCCTGCGATACCGGGTGATCAACCGGGCGATAACTGGCGGTCTACCAAGCGATTCCGGCGTTTAGCGCGACATGCAGACCGGAATGGAATCCGTAATGGTCGATGGGTTGTTCGCCGATCTTCTTCCCGTTTTGTCCGGCCTGATCCACCTGGATAAACTCCAGCACGCCGTCAGGCACTGTGGGCAGGAAATAACCGCATTCGAAATTGAAGACCCATTTGTGCAAAGGCGGTGTGGCGATCACCAGCCTTGGCTTGACGAATACGACGGTGAACCCATATTCCACCTTTAGCCGGGCGGCATCGTACGTTTCAGGCGGAGAATAGTCGTCGGGCGGAGCGTCCGGCTGGTATTGGGCCTTTGCTTGATTTCCGAATACATCGATCCCGACACCACGGTTGTCGATATTTCCGATGAGTTTCCTGCCGCTCGAGATCAGGTGCAGGTCCAGTCCGGGCTTGAGCAGGAGCCCTCCCACGCGGAATATCCGGCTATATCCTTCCACCCAGCTGAAACCGATCACGCCGTGTTCTGCGAAAAGCCCCATGCCCGCGTGGAAGCTGTGTCTTTTCCTGACAAGTTCCATATCGGAAAAATCGAGTAAATAGAAGAGACCGGTGGAATAGGCCCGGTTGACGGACCCGGTGAAAGTATGTACCGTTGATGCGCCGCCCGTGGCTGGCGTCACCGTATAGTTGAAACCGACCGGGACTGCGCTGACGCTTCCGACCGGCAGGAAAGTGCCGGGGCCGAAAGTCCAGACTGCAAATTTGACCGGGTCGGCCTGCGCAGCGGCGGGACCGCTGCAAAATAAGGCAGCGCCCGTCCAGAAAGCCGCTGCCATAGGTATAACCTGCGATCTCATACCGTTTCAAGTTCCAGACTTTTTCGCGCAATGCCCAGCCGAAACAGTTAAAAGGCGATTAAATAAATGTATATTCGGAAAACGGGAAAACCTGGCGACGCGTATGAGAAAATCAGCCATCCTCTGTCTCGGCATCCTGATCTGCGTTTCCTGTGCACGACGGAAATCGTTGAAGGCACAGTTGTCGGTCACGTTCGCCAACCACCTTGGCAGGTTCGACTCCTCCGCGCGGCTGGACTCCATCCGGGTCCTGTGGACCATCCCTGTCACCGACAAACTTGGCAGGATCAGAGACGATACTATTTACATGCGCGAATATGCAAGGCTTAAGACGCAGCTTGCCGGTGCGCAGCAACGCGGGGAAAAGGACAGTATCCTGTTCCTGCGATATGAGATCGCGGTGATGGAAAAAGAAATAGATTCGATTTCAAGGGGAGTGGGCCAGGGGGATACCACACATTCGTTCGGCACATTGATGGGCTGCGCTTATTACGTCACCGGATTCGGAAGGTCACGGGCCGATAGCACGATGCTGTTTGCCGATACGTCCGGCACGCTGCGTTTCACCGAATTCCTTGATTCTTCTTTGGTCAGGACCCTCCGACGGATGAAATGATCGGTGCAACCTTCCAAATCTGGCTGCCGGTCGGACCGCTTCCTGCATGACGAGCAGGTCTAGTCGGCTCTCAGGCTGCTGACCGGGTTGGCCGTGGCGGCCCTGACCGCCTGGAAACTCAGCGTGATCAATGCGATAAGCAGGGCAGCACAGCCAGCCAGCCCAAAAATCCACCATCCAAGGGTCGTCTGGTAGGCAAAGGTTTGGAGCCATTTAGCGGACCCCCACCAGGATATGGGAAAAGCGATCAGGCAGGCGATCAGCACCAGCTTCAGGAAGTCGGCCGACAGCATTCGCGTGATCTGGCTGACGCTTGCGCCCAGCACCTTTCGGACACCGATCTCTTTAACGCGCTGTTCCGCGGTGAACGTCACCAGGCCAAACAGGCCCAGGCAGGCGACCAGGACAGTAAGCGAGGCGAAGATGTCCATGATCGATCCCGTCTTTTCCTCGGTATTGTACGTCTTGTCATAGAGAGCGTCCAGGAAACTATACGTGAATGGTTCGCCCGTGTTGAAGGTATCCCACTGTTTCTTCATCCGGCCCAGTAAGCCGCTGATATCGCCGGTCCGTACTTTTACGATCAGTCCTCCTTCCGGTTCCAGCGTCATGATCAGGGGCGCAATGGCAAAATGGAGCGATTGGAAATTGAAGTCTTTGACCACTCCGATCACTTTATAGGGGTGGTTGGTTCCCCGGTCACTGTTTTCGATCACGACATCCGCTCCGATCTCGTTGCTTGCCGTCAGGCCCAGGGCCCTGGCGCCGGCCTCGTTCAGTACGACACCCGTGGAATCGGTGGACATGCCCCTCGAGAAATTTCTTCCCGCGACGATTTTCATGCCCAGGGTCGGAATGTATTGTTCGTCGACATGATAACCGATCATCCTGGTCGTCAGATTGTCGTGACCCTTCGGGTACATCATCGTGTTATTCAGGTTGCTGGGGCCGGCCGGTTTATAGAAGGAGAGGGTGGCGTTGAGCACCTGCGGGTCCCGGAGCATCATGTCCCTGAAAACCCTCTCATTATTTCCCAACAGGTAAGAATTGGGGATGGTCATCACCTGTTCTTTCACATAGCCGAGATCTTTGTTTCTGATAAAGTTCATTTGCCGGTACACGACGATCGTCCCGATGATCAGTGACACGGAGATCACAAATTGAAAAACGACCAGCCCGCTTCGCAGGCCGAAACCGTTGTTATTCGACGACAGCCGCCCTTTCAGGACGGAGATCGGTTTGAAGGAGGATAGGAAGAATGCAGGGTAAAGCCCGGCCGCGATCCCGGTGATCAGCCCGAATCCGAGCAACATCCCTGCGGTCTGCAGATTGAGGCTGAATGCCAGGCTCTTTCCCGCGATCTCATTGAATACCGGCAAAGCGGCGTAGATGAGGGCGCAGGATATCGCCATCGCGATGGCCACCAGCAACGCCGACTCCAACAGGAATTGGGCAACGAGCTGTGACCTTTCCGAACCGATGACCTTGCGCACGCCCACTTCTTTCGCCCTTTTTGTCGCCCCTGCTGTCGCCAGGTTGACAAAATTGATACAGGCGATGAGCAGCATAAAGACGGCGATCGCACCGAAGATATAGACGTAGCTGCTGTTGCCGGCGGGCTCGAGCTCGTTGGTCGCGGTCGGATGCAGGTGGATGGCAGTGAGCGGCTGCAGGGTAAACCCGAGTTCGTTCCCCTTGGTGCGGAATTGCTGTAAGCTCATGCCCATCTCCCGCTGGATCTGGGGGCCCATGTACTTCTCGACCATAGCCGGAAACTTTGCCTGCAATGCGGCGAGTTCCGTACCTTTTCTGAGCAATACATACGTGTAAAAGGTTCCCATCATCCAGGAATCGGACAGGGCGGGCGCAAACCCGACCATGGATGCGAGTATATCAAAATGGAAGTGCGAATTGACCGGCACCTTGTCGAATATTCCGGTGACCTTGAAAAGGACGCTGTCACCGTTGATCTCGATCGCCTTGCCAACCGGGTCGGCGGCCCCAAAATACTTACGGGCCACCTCCTTTGACAACACGACGGTATGGGATTGCGCGAGCGCGGTAGCGGCATCGCCTTCGATCAGCGGAAGTGTAAAGATGTTAAAATAATTGGGGTCGCCTCCCGCCAGCAAATCATTCTTGAACTTCTTCGGGCCCAACGTCACGGTCGCACCTCCAAAGAACATCAGCCGCGTCGCATCCTCTACTTCGGGGAAATCCCTTTTCAGCGTGGCAGCCACTGGCGCCATGACGCCGGCCTCCCGGATATCTCCGCCGTTAAGGTTGGCTTTGAACTGGATGCGGGCGATGCGGTCCGCATGCTTGTTGTACCTGTCAAAGCTCAATTCATCCTGAACATACAACATGATGATGTAGCAGACCGATATCCCGACCGATAAGCCCGCGATATTGATCAAAGAGAAGACCCTGTTCTTCTTCAGGTTGCGCCAGGCGGTCTTGAAATAGCTTTTTAGCATGATACCGTCATTTTATGGTGTGGTTGCAATCGAACTTCCAAAAAATTATTCTGTTGATTATCAACGGGTGATGGCGCACCTGCCAAGGCGAAATGTACGGTTTTGATACGACACTGTCCGTAAATGAACGCACGTTATCTCATCCCGCAAAGTTACGCCCGCCGGGCTATCGAATCCTTCACATAAAATATCTTTGTCGGATGAAACTCGCCTTTTGCCTGATGGTCGCCTTTTTTCCTGCGGCGGTCGGCTTCGCTCAAACGGAACCGGCGCCGTCATCGACGCCAGGTAAGGAACAGCAGGCGCAGATCGCGCGGAAATACGGCATGTTCATTCATTTTGGCATCAATACTTTTTGCGATAAGGAATGGACCGACGGGACTGTCCCGGCGACCGCCTATCGCCCCGCTTCGATCGACGCCGACCAGTGGATCGCCACTGCCAGGGCAGCCGGTATGAAATACGTCATCCTGGTCGCCAAACATGAGGATGGCTTTTGCCTTTGGGACAGCCGCTATACCAGCTATGACGTGGGCAGTTCACCCAACCCGACGAATGTCGTGGAGGCCGTCGCCAGGGCCTGCAAGAAGTACCATGTCGGGTTAGGCCTTTATTATTCGCTTTGGGATCGTCATTTGGATCCTGACCCGCGCGACAGCACCCGGGACTTGGCGTACAACAAATACATGATCGCACAATTAAAGGAATTGATCGCCATCACGCACCCCTATACGCCGATTGTAGAACTGTGGCTGGATGCAGGTTGGGAAAAGCAACGTTCCCGTTGGCCGATCGCCGAAATATACACGACCGTCAAAAGACTGGAGCCCCGATGCCAGATCGGCGTCAACTGGTCTATCGGCAGGCCTGACAACCCCGATCCCGACTCGGCCTGGGTTTTGCCTGCCGAGCAAAAGACAGGCTATCCGATCCGGTATTTTCCCAGCGATTTCCGCATGGGCGATCCTTATCTTCCGGCCAACCCCGATCCGAAACTTTTTTCCCACGATGGCAAACTCTACTATATGCCCTGGGAAACCACGGTCTGCATGAGCCAGAAGTGGTTTTACAACACGACCGATACGGTCTACAAAACTGTCGGGCAGCTTTTTCAACTCTACCAGATCGCAACAGCACAGGATAATATTCTCATCCTCGATTGTCCACCAGATCGAAGCGGACGTTTGCGCGAGCGGGACCGCCAACTACTGTTTGCACTCCGCGATTCGATTTTGCAGGCAGCCAGGTCAGGGATTCACATAATGAAGCACGACTGAGCCAGCTCTGGAGACCTTCGTGTCGACGAGTTGCAACCGTAATTTCTCCGCACTGAGGCCTTCCATTAAGCGCCTGCCTTTTCCTGCAATCACAGGCATGACGGTAAAAATATATTCATCGACCAGCCCAAGCGCTATGAGGTAGGAGGGAAGGGCTATGCCGCCAACATATATATTCTTGCCTTCTTCCTTTTTCAATCTCCGTATTTCGTCCTCCGCGTTTGTCCGGACGATCCTCGAATTCTTGCCTTCCGCCCTCTCCAGCGATTTTGAGAAAACGACCTTTTCCACGGCGTCGAATGCCTCCGCAAATTCAACATCGGCTTTTGACTCACCGGCAGGGTTTTTCGCGATATCCGGCCAATACGGAACCATGAGTTCATATGTGGTACGCCCGTATACGAACATGCCTGCATTTCGTACTAGGTTGATATAAAAGTCGAATAATTCCTCGTCAGGGGCCCCGATGGTATGGTCAAGGCAGCCATCTATACTGAGGTTGATGACATAAATAAGTTTGCGCATGTAATTGACGTTTGATTTTTTTCTCCCTCTAAGGTAAAAAATCGCTACCAGCCCGAAAGGAGTCCGGGCGGCAATTTTGGGGCAAAATTCAACAATTCTTTATAGCCGCCGCCAATTAGGGAATATCTGCTATATTGGGTTTATTTTCCGAATGACAGATTTTACGCGCTCCGATCAAGATCCTCCTTGTCTGAACTGCGGTTGTCGCTTGACCGGTAACTTTTGTAACAACTGCGGGCAGGATGCCCACACAGGGAAGATGGACCGGCATTTTGTTTACCATGAGCTGCAACATGCGCTGTTCCATGTGGACAAGGGCATATTGTATACCGTAAGGATGTTGTTTTCTTCGCCCGGTCGGACGATCCGGTCGTTTATCAATGGTCAGCGCGTACGGCATTTCAAGCCGTTGATGTTCCTGGTGGTGTCCGCGGGGCTTTATGCATTCATCAACCATTTTTTCAAACATGCGATTATTGCGTGGCGGCCGACGGGCGTCCGGACGGCAGATAACGCGGTGAGTGCGCTTAATGAGTACCTGAAGGAATATTTTGAATGGTTCGTGCTCATACAGCTTCCGTTGGCCGCCTGGGTATATTACCTCTTTTTCCGGAAGTATCGAACCAACTATGTCGAGCAACTGGTGGTGTGCGCATACGTGTCCGGTATGCGGACGTTGTTGGGCATCTTACTTCTCCCGCTGGCAAGATTCTTTCCGCATCTGGATTTTTGGGTCGAAGCGCTGATGCCGCTTGGATTGTTCATGTGGACCTATTTACAATTCTATAGTTCGGAACGCAAGGGTTCCATTATAACACTCCCCATTTTCGAGACCAAAAGGCCAGTCAGTTAAGTTAAGATTTGACGTCGTGTTTTCATCGTTCAGGCTGCTTTTTTGATGTTGTCCTGGTACCGGCTGTTGGGTGATTGCC
>Ga0134125_10001116_pt1 | contig 33697 bp, 31 predicted proteins | sample KB31751_FD_96464 | JGI IMG/M metagenome (GOLD analysis project Ga0134125, IMG submission 96464) | Terrestrial soil microbial communities with excess Nitrogen fertilizer from Kellogg Biological Station, Michigan, USA - KB3-175-1 | ecosystem: Environmental > Terrestrial > Soil > Unclassified ...
CCCGGCCCTCTTCTCCCGCCCCCTCCCAACCCCCCTCACCGGGAGAAGAGGGAGGGCAATGCGAAACCGCCTCGCATGCCTTCCCCCTCTCCCGGGGCGGGAGAGGGGGTTAGGGGGTGAGGGCTTTGGGTGGGGGAGGCTCCGAGGCGTCAAAGTTGGCGACTATGGAGCCTGGAGGTGAGGCCTCAGGCCTCGATCGTGTGGTCCTTCGTTTCGCGAAGGAAGATCATGCCGACCACCACGGTCAGCAGCGCCACCACGATCGGGTACCAGAGCCCGTAGTAGATGTTCCCCGACTTCGCCACCATGGCTGTCGCCAGCAGCGGCAGCATGCCGCCGAACCAGCCGTTGCCGATGTGGTACGGCAGCGACATCGAGGTGTAGCGGATCTGGGTCGGGAAGAGCTCCACCAGGAAGGCGGCGATCGGTCCGTAGACCATGGTCACGTAGATCACCATGATGAACAGGATGAGGATCGCCATCCCATAGTTGATCCGGCCCTTGTCGACCTCCGCGGGGTAGCCGCTCGCTTTGAGGGCGTCCTTGTACTTGGCCTCGTCCCAGCCGGCCAGCTCGGTCGCGCCGACGTGGGTGACCACCGTCTGGCCTTCGACCGCCGGCAGCGACTGGAAGGACAGGCCCGACTTGGTGAGGAAGTCCTTGGCCTTGTCGCAGTCCGAGTTATGGGTTTTCGGTCCGATGAAGACGTGGAAGTTGCAGTCCGTCGCGGCGACCGTGATCGGAGTCTTGGCGCTGTACTCCGCCAGGGCCGGATTGATGGCGCTCGACAGGCCGTGGAAGAGCGGGAAGTAGGTGAGAGCCGCGAGCAGGCAGCCGCCGAGGATGATCTTCAGCCGGCCGATGCGGTCCGAGAGCTTGCCGAAGACGACGAAGAACGGCGTGCCCAGGAGCAGCGAGATGCCGACCAGGACGTAGGCCGTCAGCCAGTCGAGCTTGAGCGTGATGGTGAGGAAGAACAGGGCGTAGAACTGGCCCGTGTACCAGACGACGCCCTGGCCGGCGGTGGCACCGAGCAGCGCGAGCAGCACGAGCTTGTTGTTCGGATAGCGCAGGAAGCTGTCGCGCAGCGGCGACTTCGAGCCCTTGCCCTGCGACTTCATGCGCAGGAACACCGGCGACTCCTCGAGCTTGAGCCGGATGTAGATGGAGAAGAGCAGCAACACGATCGAGACCAGGAACGGCACGCGCCAACCCCACTGCTTGAAGGTGTCGGGCGACATTTGCGAACGGCAGAGACCGATCACCAGCAGCGACAGGAAGAAGCCGATGGTGGCCGTCGTCTGGATCCAGCTCGTCGCGTATCCGCGCTTGTCGTTGGGCGCATGCTCGGCGACGTAGGTCGCGGCGCCGCCGTACTCGCCGCCGAGCGCCAGGCCCTGGAGCAGGCGCAGGGTGACCAGGATGATCGGCGCGAGGATGCCGATCTTCTCATACGTGGGCATGAGGCCGACGCCGAACGTCGAGGCGCCCATGACCACGATGGTGATCATGAACGTGTGCTTGCGGCCCACCAGGTCGCCGAGGCGCCCGAAAAAGATGGCGCCGAAAGGGCGCACCAGGAAGCCGGCGGCGTAGGTGGCGAACGCCGCGAGCAACGCCGCCGTGTCGTTCCCCTTGGGGAAGAACAGGGAGGCGAAGAAGGGCGCCAGCGTCGCGTACAGATAAAAGTCATACCATTCGAAAACGGTGCCGAGCGAGGAAGCGAAGATGACCTTGCGCTCCTCGGCCTTCGAGACCAGGCGTCCATCGAGCGGTGCGGCAGGCGAGGCGGTCGTCATGTCGGAGTACCCTCCCAATTAGAACTGGAAAACCTGCCACTGAAGGTTGATCTGCTTCCGCGAATCCCCTTTTTTCGGCTCGATCCGGGTGTAGGTCAGCTTGACGTTGTTGCCGTGACCGGAAGCGAAGTAGCCGAGGCCCACCGTCTTGCGGTTCTCGTCGATGCGCGCCGGATCCTTGAAGTCCTCGTTGGCGTACTGGATGAACGGCTGCAGCTTGGCCGCCGCGATATAGAAGCCGGCTTCGATCAACAGATCGTTCTGCTTGGGCAAGGTGGTGAGAAACTTGCCGCCGTCGATCTGGTTGTAGTCCCCCTGGAGGACCAGGGAGTTGCCGCCGCCCAGCGGCTGATCGAGGTAAAAGTCACCGGCATAGTTGTGGTACTGCTCCTGCTTGTCGAAGCTCCCTCCGATGGCCAGGGTGTGCGCCTTGCCGAGCGACGTGCCGCGGTAGAACAGGCCCGTCTGCGGCGTGAAGAAGCTGTACATCAGGCGTCCGGCGTAGCGGAATTCATTGCTGTTGTTGACACCCCTCACGCCCTGATAGACGCCCAGCCGGTACTCGAGGTGGTCGTCGGCGACGTAGCCGCGCGCCCGCAACCCGTAATCGCGGCCCGTCCGCGACTGGGTGGGGGTGGACTCATTGAACGTGTACCCGCCGTAGTCGAGGGCCATCAGGCTCGCCGCGGACTGGTTGTGGTTGTAGTCCTGCTCCATCAGCAGCAGACCGCCGTCGAGCTGGAACGCCTGCGCGAACTTGTAGGTGGCGACGAAGTCCTGGACGAAGATGTTGCCCGTGTCCTTGACCCCGGCGCCGTTGAGAGGGGCCGTCGACTTGCCCAGGTTCGGGCTGTCGGTGTCGAAGAAGATCGAGAGCTGGTCGCCGAGGGTGTAACCCAGGATCAGGCGCAGGCGCCGGAAGGAAAGGTTCTTGGACGTGTCGTTCGTGCCGGCGACGTCCGCTTCCTCCGCCTGCAACTGACCCAGAATGCCGACCTTCAGCGACTGCTTGTTGTCCTTCGAGCTCCACTGGAGTTGCGCGGCGGCGGGCGCCGCGGCAGCCAACAGCGTGAACGTCAGGAGGACTGCGAACGCTCCTGCCTTTCTTCTCATGCTCACCAGAGAATCCTTTCTGGCCGCGTCCGGCCGGCAACGAGGATGCCCGCCTCAGGGGGCGATCTGAATCAACGAGAAACCAACGGGTGTCAAAGCAAGGCGTGGGCCAGCCTCGCGAGGCCCGTAGAGACGGTAAACGGCTGCCTAGCGTCTCGCTTCGCTACGCTCCAGGAACGAGACGGACGGGAGCTCGCTTCATTTCGCTACACATGACTGAACGTCTGCTACACTTTCCGCCGTGCTCTCCAAAGCCCGCTCGCGTCCCGGCGCCGCCGGGCCCACCGCGCCGACCCTGCCGACCCTGCCGCCCCTGCCGGCGGTACCGCTGGCCGCCTTCTTCGCCGTCCTGGAGGGCTGCCCGACGCCGGCGCTGGGCGTCGATCCCCAGGGGCGGGTGCTGGCCGCCAACGCCAACGCCCGGCGCCGGCTCGGCCTCAAGACCGACCGGGAGATCCAGGTGCGCGACCTGTTGGGCGTCGGCTGGCGCGAGCTCGAGCTGGTCGCCGCCGAGGGGCTCTCCGACCTGGTGCTCGACCTGCCGGCGCGGCCGGCCGGCGGGGCGCGCAAGGGCTGGCGGGTGCGGCCGGAGCGGCTGCTCGCCGCGGACGGCAGCGCCGTCGCCGTCGTCGCCTACCTCGAAGAGCCGACGCCCCTCGCCGCCGGCGGCTCGCGGCACGAGCACCGCGCCTCGCGGCCGGTGGATCTCGACGCCCTCTTCGGCGAGGACCCCAGCGTCGTCGCCACCAAGCAGGCGGGGGCGCGCTTCGCCCGCACCCGTCTGCCGATCCTCCTGCTCGCCGAGACCGGCACCGGCAAGGACCTGCTCGCCCGCGCCATCCACGCCCTGAGCCCGCGCCGCGAGCGGCCGTTCGTCGCCATCAACTGCGGCGCGCTGTCGCCGCACCTGCTCGAAAGCGAGCTCTTCGGCTATGCCCCCGGCGCCTTCACCGACGCCCGCCGCGAGGGGCACGAAGGCAAGATCGGCGCGGCGCGCGGCGGCACCCTGTTCCTCGACGAGGTGGCCGAGATGCCCGGGCCGCTCCAGGCCCTGCTGCTGCGCGTGCTGGAGGACGGCACCTACTACCGCGTCGGCGAGAACGTGCCCCGCCAGGCCGACGTGCGGCTGATCTGCGCCACCTGCCGCGACCTGCCGCGCATGGTGGAGGAGGGCGCCTTCCGCCAGGACCTCTTCTACCGCATCGCCGGCGCCTGCCTGAGCCTGCCGCCGGTGCGCGAGCGCTCCGACGTGCGGGCTCTGGTCCTGCACGTCCTCGCCGACCTCGCGGCCCGCGACGAGGCGGCCGGCGCCGCCGACCCGCGCATCGCGCCGGAGGCGCTCGACTGGATGGCCCGCCAGAGCTGGCCGGGCAACGTACGCCAGATCAAGACCGCGCTGCAGTACGGGCTGACCCTCGCCGACGGCGGCGAGATCCGGCCCGAGCACCTGCCCACGCTCTTCTCCACCTTCTCCACCTTCTCCGCGCGGTCTCCCGAGCCGCTACGGCAGGACGCGCCGCCTGTTTCGCCGGTGACACCCGAGGCCGCGGCACCCCAGACCCTGGCCGCCATCGAGCTGGAGCTGGTGCGCCGCACCGTCGCCGAGGCCGACGGCAACCTGGCGCTCGCCGCCCGCCGGCTGGGCATCGCGCGCTCGACGCTCTACCGCTCCCTGCGCCGGGCCGAGGAGACCTCGCCGTGAGCCCCGAGCGGCTGCGGCCGGCGCGCCTGGTGGCGATCTTCCTGCTCGGCTGGCTGGGCTTCAACACGCCGCCGCTGCGGCTGGTCTCGCGCGACGCCTGGATCGCGGGGCTGCCCTTGACCTGGGTCTATCTCTTCGGCGTCTGGACGCTGCTCATCGCCCTGCTCGCGATGGCGCTGCGGCCGCCGCGCAGGGAGTAAGCCGCAAGTGCTCTCGACGTCACTGCTGGTCGCGGCGGCCCTGGCCTATATCGGCCTGCTGTTCCTCATCGCCTGGCTGGGCGACCGGCGCGCCGCCCGGGGCGGCAAACCGTTCGCGGGTCCCTGGGTCTACTCGCTCTCGCTCGCCGTCTACTGCACCGCCTGGACGTTCTACGGCAGCGTCGGCCGCGCCGCCGACGACGGCTATGGATTCCTGCCCATCTATCTCGGGCCGACGCTCGGCGCGGTGCTCGGCTGGGTGGTCTACCGCAAGATCCTGCGCATCGCCAAGGCCGAGCGCCTGATCTCGATCGCCGACTTCCTCGCCTCGCGCTACGGCAAGAGCACGGCGCTCGGCGCGGTGGTGGCGGTGATGGCGGTGGTGGGCACGGTGCCCTACATCGCCCTCCAGCTCAAGGCGGTCGCCACCAGCTTCGAGCTGCTCTGGCGCTCCACCCATCCGCAGGATCTGCCGTTCGGCCAGCTCTCGCTGCTCTGCGCCGCGCTGCTCGCCGTCTTCGCCATCCTCTTTGGCACCCGCTCCGTGGACCTGACCGAGCATCATTCCGGGCTGGTGCTCGCCATCGCCTTCGAGTCGCTGGTCAAGCTCGTGGCCTTCCTCGCCGTCGGCGGGTTCGTCGTCTGGCGGTTGCACGGCGGCCTCGGCGACCTGTTCGCCCACGCCGCGGCGGACCCCAGGCTGCGCACGCTGCTGGCGCGCACCGGCGCCAATGACGGCGACTGGGCGTGGATGACCTTCCTCTCGCTGCTCGCCTTCTGGTTCCTGCCCCGCCAGTTCCACGTCGGCATCGTCGAGAACGTCGACGAGCGCCACCTGCGGACCTCGGCTTGGCTGCTGCCGCTCTACCTGCTGGTGATCAACCTCTTCGTGCTGCCGATCGCGCTCGCCGGGCGCCTGGCACAGGCGACGGCGGCGACGGCGACAACGGCGGGAATCTCCGGCGACAGCTACGTGCTCGCCCTGCCGCTCGCCGCCGGCCGCACGGGCCTGGCGGTCTTCGTCTTCCTGGGGGGTCTTTCCGCCGCCACCGGCATGGTGATCGTGGAGAGCCTGGCGCTCTCCAACATGGTGGCGAACGACCTCGCGCTGCCGTGGCTGCTGCGCCGTGCCGGCCCGGCCGGCGGCGATTTCCGGCGCCCCCTGCTGGTCAGCCGGCGGCTGGCGATCGTCGGGGTCGTGCTGCTCGGCCACTTCTACGCCGTGTTCGCCGGCAACGGCGTCTCCCTGGTGACCATCGGCCTCATCTCCTTCGCCGCCGCCGCCCAGGTGGCGCCGGCCCTCCTCGGCGGCCTCTACTGGCGCGGCGCGACCCGCAACGGCGCCCTCGCCGGCCTGATCGGCGGCTTCCTCGTCTGGGGCTACACGCTGACGCTGCCGACCCTGTCGACGAGCGGCCTGCTGTCGCAGTCGTTCGTCGACCACGGCCCGTGGGGAATGCGGCTGCTGCGCCCCTCCGCCCTCTTCGGACTGGAGGGGCTCGATCCGCTGTCGCACTCGCTGACGTGGAGCCTGCTGGTCAACGTCATCGCCTTCGTCGGCATCTCCTCGCTCGGCGGCCAGACGGCGGTCGAGGTGCGCCAGGCCCACCGCTTCGTGGACGTCTTCCGCCGCCGGGAGTCGGAGGAGCCGGTGTGGAGCGCCGACACGCCGGTCGCCTCGGTGCGCGGGCTGCTCGCCCGGTTCCTCGGCGAGGCCCGCACCGAGAGCGCGCTGCTGGGCTGGGCCGAGGAGCGCGGCGTCGACCTCCACCACGCCGTCTACGCCGACCCCGAGCTGCTGGGCTATGCCGAGCGGCTGCTCGCCGGCACCACCGGCGCCGCCTCGGCCCGGGTGGCGCTCACCACGGTCGCCCAGGAGCAGTCGCTCGGCGTCGGCGAGGTCGTCGAGCTGCTCGACGAGACCTCGCGGGCGCTCGCCACCAGCCGCGAGCTGGCCGGCAAGTCGCAGCAGCTCGAAGCGGCCTCGGCCGAGCTGCTGCGGGTCAACGAGCGGCTGCGCGAGCTCGACAAGCTCAAGGACGACTACCTCTCCACCATGGCGCACGAGCTGCGCACGCCCCTCGCCGCCATCCGCGCCTTCGCCGAGATCCTGCACGACAATCCGGACCTTCCCGTGGAGCGCCGCGCCGAGTTCTTGCGCATCATCGAGATGGAGAACGACCGCCTGAGCCGGCTGATCCACGACCTCCTCGACCTGGCGAAGCTCGAAGCCGGCGAGAAGGAATTGACGCTCAACCCCTTCGGTCTCGCCGAGGCCGTGGGCGAGGCCGTGGAGTCGCTGCGGCAACTGTCGCGGATGCGGGGGGTGGCGGTCGAGTATCGCCGCGGCGGCGATCCGCTCGCCCTTCATGGCGACCGGGACCGTCTGATCCAGGTGGTGGTCAACCTGCTGTCGAACGCCGTCAAGTTCTGCCCGCCGGCGGGCGGCCGGGTCGTGGTGGCGGCGAAGCGGCGGGCGGCGGGCCGCATCGAGATCTCGGTCAGCGACAACGGCCCGGGCGTGCCGGCCGCGGACCGCGAGACCATCTTCGAACGCTTCCGGCAGCTCTCGCGGCCGGCCGGGGCGCCGGCCGGCACCGGCCTCGGGCTGCCGATCTGCCGCCGCATCGTGGCCCAGCACGGCGGGCGCATCTGGGTGGAGGACGCCGCGGCCGGCGGCGCCCGCTTCGTCGTCCTGGTGCCGATCGCGCCGGGCGAGACCGGGGCGGACAATCTCAGGGATTCCAGGGATTCAACGGATTCAACGGGAGGAGTTGCATGGAGCCGAAGCGCCGCGTCCTGATCGTCGACGACGAGCCGAACATCGTCCTGTCGCTGGAGTTCCTGCTGCGCCAGCAGGGGTATGAGGTGAGCGTGGCGCGCGACGGCGAGGAGGCGCTGGCCGCGGCGGAGGACTGGCGGCCGGACCTCATGGTCCTCGACGTGATGCTGCCGGGGCTCGACGGCTTCGAGGTCTGCCGGCGGCTGCGCGAGCGGCCGGAGAACGCTGCCTTGAAGATCCTGCTGCTGACGGCGCGCGGCCGCGAGGTGGAGCGCGTGCGCGGGCTCGAAGAGGGCGCGGACGCCTACGTGCGCAAGCCCTTCTCCACCCGCCAGTTGATGATCACGGTGGCCGAGCTGCTGGGGAGGCCCGAGGCGTGAAGCGCCGCACCCGCCCCGCCGGCCAGGATTTCGAGCCCCTGGTGCGCGAGCTGCGGGGCTCGCTCGCGAGCCTGCGGGCGGCCTCCGAGGCGCTGGCGCTGCTGGCTCCGCCCGAGGAGGACGCCGAGGCCAGGGATCTGCGCTCGGTCGTGCTCGCCGAGGGCGTGCGGCTGACCGGGCTCGTCGACCGCCTGGGCACCGCCGTCCTCCCGGGCGAGAGCACGGCCCGGGGACGCCGGCCGCTCAAGGATCTGATCGCCGAGCTGGTGCGCACCGCCGCAGCGAGCCTCGATCTGGCGATCGAGACCGCGGCCGGTTCCGCACCGCCCGAGGTGCGCCTGAGCGACGGCTCCATTCTCGTGGCGACGCTGCTCGCCACCCTGGGCCGGCTGAGGCGCGACTTCGCGGTCTGCCGCGTCACGCTGCGCAGCCGGCTCCACCAGGACCTCGTGGCGCTGGACTTCCTCTGGCCGGCCTCCGAGCCCGAGCTGTGGCGGCTGCGGGAGTCGAACGCCGAGCTGCTCGATGCCGTAGGGCGTGGTGAGCCGGGCGAGCCGCCGCTGCGCGAGGTCGTCCAGGCCCTAGGCGGCGAAGTCTGGCTGACCGTCGACCGCGCCGCCGCCAGCGCCGGCCTCCGGCTGCTGCTGCCGCCGGCCTGACGGAGCGCTAAAGTATGTGGGAGGGAGGACAGCGATGAGCGAAGAACAGCAGCTTTCGGGACCCGACCTGTCACAAGGGATTTCTTGGAACGATCTGGCCGACGGCCAACTCGTGGGGCACAGCGGCGGCGAGGCGGTGCTGGTGGTGCGGCGGGGCGAGGAGGTCTTCGCCGTCGGCGCCACCTGCACTCACTACGGCGGGCCGCTGGCCGAGGGGCTCGTGGTGGGCGACACGGTGCGCTGCCCCTGGCACCACGCCTGCTTCAGCCTGCGCACCGGCGAGGCGGTGAAGGCTCCGGCCCTGAACCCGGTCGCGTGCTACAAGGTCGAGCGGCAGGGCGACCACGTCACGATCGGCGAAAAGATCGAGCCGCCGAAGCGTCATGCCACGGGGCCGGACCCGGTCGTCATCGTCGGCGCGGGCGCGGGCGGCAACGCCGCCGCCGAGGAGCTGCGGCGCCAGGGTTACGGCGGGCGCATCCTGCTGATCGGCCCCGAGGGCGAGCTCCCCTACGACCGGCCCAACCTTTCGAAGGACTATCTGGCCGGCAACGCCCCCGAGGAGTGGATTCCCCTCCATCCGCCAGACTTCTACGCCGAGCGCAAGATCGAGCTGGTGAAGGCCGCCGCCAAGTCGCTCGAGCCCAGGGCGAAGACGGTGACCCTGGACGACGGCCGCACGCTCAACTATGGCGTGCTGATCCTCTCAACCGGCGCCGAGCCCATCCGTCTGCCCATTCCCGGGGCCGATCTGCCGCACGTCCGCGTCCTGCGCTCGCTGGCGGACAGCCGTGCTCTCATCGAGAAGGCCAGGACCGCCAAGCGCGCCGTGGTGATCGGGGCGAGCTTCATCGGACTGGAGACCGCGGCGGCGCTGCGCGCCCGCGGCGTGGAGGTCACCGTCGTGGCTCCCGACGCGCGCCCGCTGGAGAAGGTCCTGGGGCCGGAGATCGGCGACTTCATCCGCGGCCTCCATGAAGAGCACGGGGTCTCCTTCAAGCTGGGGACGAAGCCGAAGGCCGTCACGGCGACCGAGGTGGAGCTGGAGAGCGGCGAGCGCCTCGCCGCCGATCTGGTCGTCCTCGGCGTCGGCGTGCGGCCTCGCGTCTCCCTGGCGCAGGCCGCCGGGCTCGACGTGGACAACGGCGTGCTGGTGGATGAGCACCTGGAGACGAGCGAGGCGGGCGTCTACGCCGTGGGCGACATCGCCCGCTGGCCCGACCCCTGGTCGGGCGAGCGCATCCGCGTCGAGCACTGGGTGGTGGCCGAGCGCCAGGGGCAGGCGGCGGCCCGCAACATCCTCGGCCAGGCCGAGCCCTTCGCCGACGCGCCCTTCTTCTGGAGCCAGCACTACGACGTGAGCATCAACTACGTCGGCCACGCCGTGAAGTGGGACGCGATCGAGGTCCACGGCTCCCTCGCGGACCGCAGCGCCGTCGTCGCCTTCCGCTCCGGAGGCCGCATCGCGGCGGTGGCCACGGTCTGGCGCGACCCGGAGAGCCTGAAGGCCGAGCTGGCCATGGAACAAGGTGACGCGGCGGCGCTGGAAGCGGCGGTCGCGGGTTAGGGGAACACCGACAAACACGGACTCACACAGACTCACAAGGACATTGAGGACAAGCCTCCTCCGAGGTCTGTGATCGTCCGTGTTGGTCCGTGTTCGTCCCTGGCGCCCCTCTTGCCGCACCGCGTTAATCGTTTTGCCGCAGCTTGACGTAACTCCACTCCTGTGGCAGTCTACGAAAGGGGCCGGAAGGCCCCTGGAAGGAGCCCGCCGCCCATGCCGATCGACGCCCTCGAAATTCAAGCCGCCCCCACCCTCTCCGCCGAGCCCTTGAGCCCTCGCCTGGGCCGGGAGCGGATCGCCCACCTGGCGTCGCGCCTCTATCATCTGGAGCCCGCTCTTCCGCCCCTCGCCGTGACGGCGCCGGCTACCGGCCAGCCGATCGGCCAGGTCTCCCGCGGCTCGGCGGCGGACGTCGGCAAGGCGGTGAGCCGGGCGCGCAAGGCGCAGGAGGCATGGGCGCACCGCACTTTCGAGGAGCGGGCCGAGATCTTCGTTCGCTTCCACGACCTCCTGCTCGACCGCCAGGACGAGGTCCTCGACCTCGTTCAGCTCGAGAGCGGCAAGGCCCGCAAGCACGCCTTCGAGGAGGTGGCCGACACCGCCATAGTCGCCAACTACTACGCCGAGAACGCCGAGCGCCACCTGCGGCCCAAGCGGCGCAAGGGGGCGCTGCCGGGCCTCACCGTCGCCTGGGAGCACCATCATCCGCGGGGCGTCGTGGCCATCATCGCGCCCTGGAACTACCCGCTGACGATGGCGGCGACGGACGCCATTCCGGCCCTGATGGCCGGCAACGCCGTGGTCCTGAAACCGGACCGGCAGACGCCCTTCTCCGCCCTCTGGGTGGCCGAGCTTCTGGAAGAAGCCGGCCTGCCGCCGGGCCTCTTCCAGGTGATTCCCGGCGAGGGCTCGGAGCTGGGCCCGGCGATGATCGAGAGCTGCGACTTCCTCACCTTTACGGGCAGCACGGCCACCGGGCGGATCGTGGGCCGGCAGGCGGGCGAACGGCTGCTGAGCCACGCCCTGGAGCTGGGAGGGAAGAACCCCATGCTCGTGCTCGCCGACGCTGATCTCGACGCGGCGGTCGCGGGAGCCGTGCGCGGCTGCTTCTCCAGCGCCGGCCAGCTCTGCATCTCGATCGAGAGGCTCTTCGTCCATGAGTCGCTCTATCACGCCTTCCTCGACCGTTTCGTGAGGGAGACTCAAAACCAGCGGCTGGGCGCCAGCTTCGAGTACGACATGGACATCGGCTGCCTGATCTCGGAGGCCCATCTCGCCAAGGTCGAGGAGCACGTGCGGGACGCCGTGGCCAAGGGCGCCACCGTGCTCACCGGCGGCCGGAGGCGGCCGGACCTCGGCCCCGCCTTCCATGAGCCGACGATCCTCACCGGCGTCACCCCCGAGATGAAGCTGTTCGCCGAGGAGACCTTCGGCCCGGTGGTGGCCGTCTACTCCTTCGACTCGGTGCACGACGCCATCGAGCGCGCGAATGCCAGCCGCTACGGGCTGAACGCCAGCGTCTGGACGCGGGACCTGGAGCTTGGGCACCGGGTGGCGGCGCGCCTTCAGTGCGGCACGGTGAACGTCAACGAGGCCTACGCCGCCGCCTGGGCCTCGGTCGACGCGCCCATGGGAGGCTTCAAGGATTCCGGCCTCGGCCGCCGCCACGGCGCCGAGGGCATTCTCAAGTACACCGATCCGCAGACGATCGCCATCCAGCGCGGCCTGCCGCTCGCCGCGCCCGCGGGGGTGACCGACGAGATCTTCAGCCGCGCCCTGAGCGTGACGCTCAAGGTTTTGCGGCACGTTCCCGGCCTGCGCTGACGCGCCCGTCCGGGGAGACAGCGAGGAGAGATAAAATGCCCATTCAATTCTTCACCGGTTTTCCCGGTTTCCTGGGCTCGGAGCTCGTGCCCCGCGTGCTGGCCCGCTCCGAATCCGATGAGGCCGTATGCCTCGTGCAACCCAAGTTCGCTCCCCTCGCCCGCCAGCGGGCCGAGGAGATCATGGCCCGCGAGCCGCGGCTCGCGGGACGCATCCGCCTCGTGGAAGGGGACATCACCGTTCCCGGCCTGGGGCTCGCGAATCTTGCTGACTTACAGCGCGACGTCGCCGAGGTCTACCACCTGGCGGCGGTCTACGACCTTTCCGTCCCCCGCCGGGTGGCCCTGAAGGTCAACGTCGACGGCACCCGCAACGTCCTCGATTTCGCCGAAGGGTGCCCTGGGCTGAAGCGCTTCCAGTACGTCAGCACCTGTTACGTGAGCGGCGCCTACCCCGGCATTTTTCGCGAGACCGACCTGGCCAAGGGGCAGAAGTTCAACAACTATTATGAAGAGACCAAGTTCCTGGCCGAGGCCGAGGTCCAGGCGCGGATGAAGAAGGGTCTGCCGGCCACCATCTACCGGCCGGGCATCACGGTGGGCGACAGCCACACGGGCTCGACCCAGAAGTACGACGGCCCCTACTTTGCCATGCGCTGGCTGCTGCGCCAGCCGGGCATCGCCATCATGCCCGTGGTGGGGAACACGAAGCGCACCCGCCTCAACGTCGTGCCGCGGGACTTCGTCATCGGCGCCATCGTCTACCTCTCCGGCGAAGAGAAAGCGATCGGCAAGGTCTACCATCTCGCCGACCCCGATCCCCTGACCATCGACGAGCTCCTGACCGCCATCGCCAAGGCCAGCAACCGGCTGCTGGTAAAGGTCCCCCTGCCGGCGGGTGTGGCGAAAAAGATGATCGACTGGGTCCCGCTCGTCTACCGGGTGATGCAGATCCCCTCGAGCAGCATCGACTACTTCGTGCACCCCACCTACTACGACACCGCCAACACCCAGGCCGACCTCGCCGGCACGGACCTCCAGGTGCCGCCCCTGCGCTCGTACCTGCCGGCGTTGGTGTCGTTCATGAAGGTGCACCCGGAGCTGGGGTCGGAGGCGATGGCGTAGCCCCGTGGAGCCCTCGCGGCGGGCTTGACACGCCCGCCGCCTCGCCCCTATCCTCACGGCGACTCATCGAGACCGGCTGAGGGAATAGGCCCGAAGAAGCCGGGGCAACCTGCGGAGCTCACCACTCCGTGAAGGTGCCAACTCCTACGGCAAGCCGAAAAGGCTCGCCGGCAGATGAGAGCCACGGAGCGACGCTATTGCATCGTTGGGTCGTGGCCACTTCTTCTGACGGTCCTCCGTAGGGTTTCCGGTGAGAGACAAAGGAGGATGTCAGATGAATCCGCTTTCGTCCCTCTCGGCGACCATTCCGTCCCCTGATCGGCCCGCTGACCACTCCGTTCGTCCCGCGACCGTCGCGGTGCGCTCGGGGCTGTGCAGCGACCAGCATCATGGCTCCGTGGTGCCACCCCTCCACCTCTCGTCCAACTTCACCTTCGCCGGCTTCGGCCAGCCCCGCCCCTACGACTACACCCGCTCAGGAAATCCCACGCGCGACCTGCTGGCTACGGCTCTCGCCGAGGCGGAGGGCGGCGCCGGAGCCGTGGTGACGTCCACCGGCATGTCGGCCATCCACCTCGTGCTTCAGCTTCTGCGACCCGGCGACCTCGTGGTGGCGGCCCACGACTGCTACGGCGGCACCCATCGCCTTCTTTCCTCCTGCGCCGCCCGGGGAGACTTCCGGGTGCTCTTCGCGGATCTCACCGATCCGATACGGCGCGATGCCGCGTTGCGAACCGGTCCCCGGCTCGTCTGGGTGGAAACGCCGAGCAATCCTCTGCTGCGCATCACCGACGTGCGCGCCGTCTGCCAGACGGCCACCGCCTGCGAGGCTCTGGTGGTGGTCGACAACACGTTCCTCTCGCCGGCTCTGCAGCGTCCCTTGGAGTTGGGAGCGGACCTTGTGGTCCACTCGACGACCAAGTACCTCAACGGCCACAGCGACGTCGTGGGCGGCGCCGTGGTCGCCCGCGATCCGGCGCTCCACACCGAGCTTGCCTGGTGGGCCAACTGCCTGGGGCTGACCGGCTCGCCGTTCGACAGCTACCTCACGCTGCGCGGCCTGCGCACCCTGCACGCCCGGATGCGCGTCCATCTGGAGAACGCCGTGGCGGTCGTGGAGGTCCTGCGGCGCCATTCCGCGGTGGCGCGGGTCCATTATCCCGGCCTGCCGGACCATCCCGGCCATGCTCTCGCCGCCACTCAACAGCAAGGCTTCGGCGCCATGGTGAGCTGCGAGCTGGCGGGGGGAGAAACGGCGGTGCGAGGTTTCCTGGACGGCCTGCGGCACTTCGCCCTGGCCGAGTCGCTGGGCGGCGTCGAAAGTCTCGTCGCCCATCCGGCGACGATGACCCATGCCTCGATGGACCCTGAAGCCCGGCGAATCGCCGGAATTGGCGAAGGCTTGCTTCGGCTGTCCGTGGGTATCGAAGATCCTTGGGATCTCTGTGCCGATCTTCAGGCGGGGCTGGACCGCGCGGCGGTAGCGGTCGAGCGCGAGGCGGTGGCCGTGTAGGCTACAATGTGGCATGGCTACCGCCAAAAAGGATGGAGAAATGGCGACGGTAGGGAGATTTTTCCGGGCGCCGTCCACCCATTACTTCCTCTTTGGTCCCCGCGGCACGGGAAAGTCGACCTGGCTGCGGAACGCCTATCCCGACGCCTTGTGGGTGGACCTCCTGATGCCGGAGGTCCACCGGCAGCTCCTGGCGCGCCCCGAGAGACTGCGAGAGCTGGTCGCCGGCAACCCGGACAAGCCGGTCGTAGTGATCGACGAGGTCCAGAAGGCGCCCATCCTTCTCGACGTCGTCCACGACCTCATCGAGAAGCGGGCCGGCCCTCTCTTCGTCCTCACCGGCTCCAGCTCCCGCAAGCTCAAGCGCGAGGGGGTAGACCTGCTGGCCGGGCGCGCCCTTCTCCGTTCGCTCCACCCATTCATGGCGGCCGAGCTTGGGGACCGCTTCCGTCTGGACGCAGCCCTCACGGCGGGGCTCGTACCTCTCGTGTGGAGCTCGCGGGAGCCAGCCGAGGTCCTCAAGGCCTATATCGGCCTCTATCTCAAGGAAGAGGTCCAGATGGAGGGCCTCGTGCGCCGGTTCGACGGATTCGCCCGCTTCCTCGAATCCGTCAGTTTCTCCCACGCGGCCATCCTGAACGTCTCCGAGGTCGCCCGGGAGTGCCAGGTCAGCCGCAAGACGGTGGAGGGCTATCTCGAAATCCTGGAGGATCTCCTGCTGGCGTTCCAGATCCACGTCTTCAGCAAGCGGGCGCAGCGCAGCCTGACCGCTCACCCCAAGTTCTTCTGGTTCGACGCGGGCGTCTTCGCGGCCCTGCGCCCGGCGGGTCCTCTCGACCGGCCCGAGGAGATCGCGGGAGCGGCTCTGGAGGGATTGGTAGCCCAGCACCTGCGCGCCTGGATCGACTACTCGGGCGAGGACTACACCCTGAGCTTCTGGCGAACCAAGGCGGGCAGCGAGGTGGACTTCGTCATCTACGGCCAGTACGGGTTCTGGGCCTTGGAGGTGAAGCACTCGGCGACGGTCCGGCCGGCGGACCTGCGCGGCCTCAAGGCCTTTCGGGAGGATTATCCGGAGGCCGAGCTGCGGCTGCTGTATCGCGGGAGCGACGCTCTCGATATCGACGGCATCCACTGCCTCCCCTGCGACGCCTTCCTCAGGGGGCTTGTTCCCGGCCAGCCGCTGCCTTAAGTCGGGATCGGCTAGAATCACCCGGGAGCCGATCCATGAAAACAGCGGAAAACCGGCAGCCTGTCCATATCGGGAAGGTGGTGCGGAATGCCCGCGTCTTCAATTTCCGGAACCCGCGCGGCAGCAGCTTGAACGACAGCGCTCTTCTGGAGGCGGTAGCCCGTCTCTTCGCGCTGCTGGAAGAGCGGCGGATCGACTACCTGCTGTCGGGCGACATCGCCCTCCTTCAGTACGTCGAGGGGCGCAACACGGAGGACATCGACCTGATCATGTCCCTGTCGTCCCTGGAGCGCTTGCCCGAGCTTCGGAAGGTAGGCCAGGAGGAGGACGATTTCGCCCGGGCCGACTTCGCGGGGCTGCAAATCGACCTCCTGCTGATCAGCAATCCCCTCTTCGACGAGGTCCACCGGCGCTACGCCACCCGTCAGCGTTTCATGGAGCGGGAGATCCCCTGCGCCACTCCCGAGGGTCTGGTCCTCCTCAAGCTCTACGCCCTTCCCTCCCTCTATCGCCAGGGCAACGTGACCCGGGCAGCCCTCTACGAGACGGACATCCTCACCTTGATGAGCGTCCGCGGAGTCGATCCCGAGCCTCTCTTCGCGGAGTTGGAGCCTCACGTGAGCGCCACCGACCTCAAGGCACTCCATCAGATCGTGGCCGAGATCCGGCAGCGACTCGAGCACTCTCACAGGTTCGAGCCTCTGGCATAATTCAGCCATGAACGCCAACGGCCGCTTTTCCGCCCGCGTCACCGAGCTCGTCGCCGAGAACCGCATCCGCACGGCGATGGAAGAGGGAAAGTTCGACGACCTCGCCGGCACCGGCAAGCCCCTCTCCGACATCGACGAGCCCTACGATCCCGATTGGTGGGTCAAGAAGTGGATCCGCCGCGAGCAGGTGGGCCAGATCCTCGCCGACCGGCATGGCAGAGACTGGTCCTGGTCCCGTTGACGAGCTCCCGGGCTGGCCGGTGCTAGCATGGACTCCTTGGACTTCAGAGAGGGGAACCGCCTATGCCTTCGGACCCGACGCCGGCCGCGGCCCCGCCGCCGGACCACCTTCGCTTCCACACACCTCACCTTCACTTGAATTCAGTTTTCGGCGGCGACTGGTTCGGCCGCAAGGCGGAGATCTTCGCCCGCTTCTTCGGCACGCCGACCTTCATCATCGTCCAGACCGTGCTGGTGGCGATCTGGATGGGCGCCAACATCTGGGGCTTTGCCCACTTCGACCTTTATCCGTTCATCCTCCTGAACCTGGCCTTCAGCCTTCAAGCCGCCTACGCGGCGCCGCTCATCCTCCTCGCCCAGACGCGGCAGGCGGATCGCGACAAGGCGATGACCGAAGCCGACGCCCAGCACCGCGAAGCCCTGAGCTTGGCCAGCCTCGAACGCCAGGAGATCGCCACCCGGACCCAGGAGCAGATCCTCAAGCTGCTGCAGCAGAACACCGAGCTGACCCGCATCACCCGCGAGCTCACCCAGCGCATCGAGGAGCTGACACGCGACATCCACAACCGGACTTGCGAGGAAGTGGAACCGGCCTGAACGCCTGGGCGGAGAAGCTCACCGCTCAGAGCAGTGAGGTCAGGCAGCCAAGATGAGTCACCCAGCCCTGGATCGTCTCGAACACCGGCCATGGCCCCTGCCGAGCGCTCCATGGGCGTGGCGGCAGAGTTGGTTGGACCTTCTGTTCGCTCACTGGCCCGTGGAAGCGCAGGTTCTCCAGCGGTTCGTCCCGCCCCCGCTCAGAGTGCAGGAGCTCGAAGGCACCTCGTGGATTGGGCTGGTCCCATTCCGAATGGCTGGCGTCATGCGACGTCCTCTGCCGGACCTGCCCTGGATCTCGGCCTTCCCGGAGCTGAACGTCCGCTTGTACGTCGAGCATCAGAATAAGCCGGGGGTCTGGTTCCTGAGCCTGGACGCGACGAACCCGCTGGCGGTTTGGGCGGCGCGGCGGTTCTTTCACCTCCCCTACTACAACGCACGGATTCAGTGCCGCAGATCGGGGGACGCCGTCCATTACTCAGCACGCAGGAAGGGCCTGGAACCACAGCTTGAAGCGAGCTATCGCCCCATCTCCGAGCCGTACGAAAGCAAGCCCGGCACGCTCGAGAATTGGCTCACGGAGCGATATTGCCTCTACGCGCAGGCCCCAGACGGAACGATCTGGCGGAACGAAGTCCACCACGCGCCGTGGCCGCTTCAAGCGGCTGAGGCCACCATCTCCAAAAACACCTATTTCGCGCCTCACGGGTTGTCGATTGCAGGTCCACCGGCGACGCTACATTTCGCGCGCAGAATTGATGTGATCGTCTGGAATGCGACCCGCGTTGCCTAGCCCGCCACGAGGCCGGCGAGCCTCCCGGAGGCTCGACCACGGCGCCCTGGGGCTCTTCCGCCTGGGCGCGCTCGGGGTCGACGGTCTCCGTGCCCGTCCCCGGTCCGGGCTTGGCGTAGCGCAGCACGGCGTGGCCCCGCGCGGCGAGCTGCCGGGCGAGGTCGGCGTACATGTGGGGGTGGACATTCCAACTCGGATAGTCGCCATCCACGTCGATGAACAGCGATCCGGGGATCAGCAGGATGGCCGAGGCGGGATCGCCCGCCGCCGGCACGGTCAGCCGGGCGGGGAAGCGTAGGCCGTCGACCTCCAAGGTCAGCGGGGTTTCCAGAAAGTCAGAGTGCATGGGCTCACCTCGAGACGGGCTCGGTTGGGAAAAGATCGGGGCTGCGGACAGGGACGCCAGGGACAACAGGAACAAAACAGCGGGGCCTTTCTTCATGATCACAATCCTCCAGGACCCAGGGTAGAGCCTCACGCTACGTGAGGGTCAAGGGGGTGAGAGGGAAAGGTTTTCGGCCTCGTCCCGGGTTCGGAGATCCGCCTGCTTCAGCGCTATCCTTCCTTCGTGGTGGAGAACCCCGAGACCCTGGATACCCTGGATGCCCTCGTCGTCGGCGCCGGCATCTCCGGCCTCACCACCGCCTTCCGCCTGGCCCGGAGCGGCTGGCGGGTGGCGGTCGTCGAGGCCGCCGGCCGCGTCGGCGGGGCCATGGAAACTCATACGGACGGCCCCTGGCGTTTCGAGCTGGGTCCCAACACCGTTCTCGAGAATCACGAGACCGTGGGCCGGCTGATCCGCGATGCCGGCCTGGAGGGGGAGAAGATCGTCGCCGCCCCCTCGGCCAAGCGACGGTATCTCTTCAAGAAGGGCCGCTTGATCCCGCTGCCTTCCGGGCCGGGGAGCTTCCTCGCCACTCCTCTCTTCCCGCTGGGAGCCAAGCTCCGCCTGCTGAAAGAGCCGTGGATCGGCCGGCCGCCGGAGGGCACCGAGGAGAGCATCGCCGGCTTCGTCCGCCGCCGGTTGGGGCAGTCCTTCCTCGACTACGCCGTGGGGCCTTTCGTCTCCGGGGTCTACGCCGGAGATCCCGAGCGGCTCTCCGTGCGCTGGGCGGTGCCCAAGATCTGGAACCTGGAGCAGGACCATGGCAGCCTCATCCGCGGCGCCTTCGCCCGCCGCAAGGGGCCGGCGCCAGGCGGGGCCATGATCTCCTTCCGCGACGGCCTCGAAACTCTCCCGACAAAACTGGCGGCGGAGATCGGCGGCGTGCGCACCGGTGTCGCCGTGCAGCGGATCGTCCGTGTGGCCGGAGGATACCGGGCGGAAACCTCGGCCGGCCCGATCGAGGCGAAGCACGTCGTCCTCGCCGTGCCCGCGGACGTGGCAGCCCGCCTGCTGGACGAGGCGACGGCCGGCGCCAGCCGCCTCTTCGAGCAGATTCCCTACGCCGCCGTGGCCATCCTCGCCCTCGGCTGGCGCCGGGCGGACGTCGGCCACCCCCTGGCCGGTTTCGGATTTCTCAGCCCCCGCAAAGAAGGCCTGCGCACGCTCGGCTGCCTCTTCCCCTCCGAGCTCTTCCCCGGCCGCGCGCCGGAAGGCCACGCGGCTCTCGCCGCCTTCGCCGGAGGGCGTACCGATCCCGAGATCGCCACCTGGGACGAGGATCGCATCGCCAGAACCCTCATCCATGAGTTGAGAGGCCCGTTGAGCCTGCGCGGCAAGCCCGCCTGGAAGCTCGTCCGCCGTTGGCAGCGAGCGATTCCGCAGTACGAGGTGGGCCACGGACGCTTCGTCGACCGCGCCCGGGAGATCGAGCAGGCCCTCCCCCGCCTCTATATCGGCGGCAACTTCCTGGGCGGCGTCTCGGTGCCCAACTGCATCCAGAACGGTACGGAGCTGGCGGAACGGATCCTCGCGGCCGAAGAACCATAGCTGAGCGCGTATGTTAAGTTACGGCGAACCTCTGTGGGGGCTGTCCCTTGAAGAGCCCCTCGAAAGGAGCCATGAGATGAAACGAATCACCCTGTTCCTTGCCGCGCTCAGCCTCTCCGCCGCCGCTCTCGCCAGCGCCCCGCCCTTCCAGACTCTCAACATTTGCAGGCCCCCCGCCTGCTTCGCCTCCCCGGGCTGTTGCACCGGCGAGCAGTGCGACACCTGGTGCGGCGGTAAGGGCCTGGGCGCCTGCGGCGGCGGTGGCACCGGCGGGTGCTGCTACTGCATCGGGTAAGCGATCTGACCTTCGCCCCAACCCCGGGTTCTCACCGGCTCCGCCGATTTCCACCCGGGGTTGCATGACACGGCCACCGCCCCCGCAAACCTCTCCCTTCAGGTAGAATCCCTACCGAGAGGAGACTGGAATGTCGTGGAGAGCTGAGAGACTGCGTCGAATTGGGATCGTCTTCGGGCTGAGCTGCTGCCTTCTGTTCCCAGCGATGGCCGCGTTCGCGGACAGCGGAGAGGCGGCTCCCGCGTTCTCCCTCCAGACCCTCGACGGCAAGACCGTCACCCGCGACAGCCTCAAGGGCAAGGTCGTGCTGCTGGATTTCTGGGCCACTTGGTGCGCCCCCTGCCTCAAGGCTCTCCCTGAGCTCAAGGACCTGCGGCAGAAGAACGCCGGCCAGCCCCTGGTCATCGTCAGCGTCAGCGTCGACGAGGACAAGAAGACCGTCCAGGACTTCGCCAGCCGGAACGGCATGGATTGGCTCCAGGCCTGGGACGCCCAGATGACGGCTGTCAGCGCCTTCCGGGTCGACAGCTTCCCGAGCTATGTGCTCCTCGATTCCGAGGGCCGCATCGCCTTCCGCCAGAAAGGCTGGTCGCCGGGCCGCACCGCCGCCGCACTGGGCGCCGCCGTCAGCAAGGCCCTGGAATCGGTCCACAGACCCGCGGCCAAGGGCGTCGCCTCGACCCGCTGAGACCGGAGGCCCGATTGAGCGCCTCGCTCTCGCGGATCGGTCAGATCTCCGTCAACGTTCACGACCTGGAGCGAGCGGTCGGTTTCTACAAGGACGTCCTGGGGCTGCCGCTCCTCTACCAGTTTCCTCCCAAGCTGGCGTTCTTCGACGCGGCAGGGGTCCGGCTGATGCTCTCGCTTCCCGAGGACCCACAGTTCGACCACCCCGGCTCCATCCTCTACTTCAAGGTCGACGACATCCAGGCCGCCTGGTCCGCCCTGCGCGAAGGCGGTGCCGATCTCATCCGCGAGCCCCAGCTCGTCGCCCGCATGCCGGACCACGAGCTGTGGGTGGCCTCCTTCAAAGATCCGGACGGAAACACCCTGGCGTTGATGAGCGAGGTGCGGGGCGGATAGCGCCCTCGCCGGGACTCCATTGAACGACGAGCTTCCACGCCGGGACGACACGGCGCCGGCGGGGACGGAGCGCCTGGGCTCCCTGGACGCCTTCCGGGGAGCGACCATCGCCGCCATGATCCTGGTGAACAACGCCGGGGATTGGGACAAGACCTACGCCCCGCTCCTCCACGCCGAGTGGAACGGCTGGACGCCCACCGACCTCGTCTTTCCGTTCTTCCTCTTCGCCGTCGGCATCGCCATCCCCTACGCCTTCGCCGGACGGCTCGCGCGCTCCGGCGGCGACCGGAGTCCCCTCCACCGGCAGATCGTGCGCCGGACGGCGATCCTCTTCGCCCTCGGCCTCTTCCTGAGCTGGTTTCCGTTCTACACCGTCGACTGGCCCACGGCTCGCATCCCCGGAGTCCTCCAGCGGATCGCCGTCGTGTACTTCGTCGCCGGTCTCGCCTGGCTCCATCTCGGCGCCCGGGCGCGCGCGGCCCTGACAGTCGCCTTGCTCGCCTCCTACTGGCTGGCGATGGTGCTGGTGCCGGTTCCCGGGCACGGCGCCGGAGACCTGAGCCCGCTCGGTAACCTGGCCGCCTGGGTCGACCATCTCTTCCTCGGCCGCCACACCTGGAAGAAGGCGCCGGGACCCGGGGATCCGGAAGGCATCCTGAGCACCGTGCCCGCCATCGCCACGGCCCTGATCGGACTCTTCACCGGAGACTGGCTGCGCTCGCCGCGGACGCGAAGCGAGAAGCTCCGGGGGCTACTCATCTGGGGCGGCGCGGCCACGGTGGTCGGGCTCCTGCTCGCTCGCTGGTTCCCCATCAACAAGAACCTCTGGACCAGCACCTACGTCATCTTCACCGGCGGCATGGCCCTGCTGCTGCTCGCCGCGGCCTACTTCCTGGTCGACATCAAGGGCCGGGCCTCCTGGGTGCGCCCGTTCACCGTCTTCGGCACCAACGCCATCGTCGCCTTCTTCGGCAGCACCCTCATGGCCAAGCTCGCCCTTCTGATCCGCTGGCAGGAAGCCGGAGGCGGAACCGTGAAACTGCAACAGTGGCTCTTCCGCCACCTCTTCGCCTCCTGGCTGCCGGACTACGTGAGCTCCCTCGCCTGGGCGCTCCTCTTCACCGCCTTCTGGTGGGGAGTGACAGCCATTCTCTACAGACGGCGGATCTTCCTGAGGATCTGACTTGGATTCTCCCCATCCTGCCAAAGCGTTCCCACCGTGAGTGGGCCACAAATGGTACGCTACTCCCATGACAACTACCATCGACAAGGCAGGACGCGTGGTCATTCCTGTAGAGGTACGCAAGCGGCTCGGTCTAATCGCGGGAGCGGAGCTCGATATGGTGATCGAGGGTTTTTCCATCCGACTCGTCCGGGCGGTGGCCGGCCCCCAACTTGTCCGGCGTGGCAAGCGTCTGGTCGCACGCCCCCAGGCCGCAGAAGGCGAGCGCACGGCGGTGGATGTGGCACGCCTGATCGAAGAGGAGCGGGACCGTTGGCCGGGCTGAAGGGAGCTTTCTTCGACACCAGTATTCTCGTCGCCGGAATCATAGATTTTGGTCCCAGTTCGTATCATGCCCTGCTGTTGATGGATGCGGTCGCGGACGGCCGGATCGAATGCCCACTGACGGCTTGGCACTGCTGCCTCGAGTTCTATTCGGTGACGACGCGCTTGCCGGAAGAGTACCGTCTCGAGCCGGAGATTGCCCTGCGGTTCCTGCGGGAGGAGGTCTTCCCGCGCTTTTCGGTACATGACCTGCCAGCGGAGGCGCGCGAAGATTTCTTGATCTCTACCGTAGGAGAGGGCACGAAGGGCGGCAGGCTCTACGATGCGCACATCGCCGAGATCGCGCGGCTGGCTGGCGCGCGGCTCGTGGCCACCGAAAACCGACGTCATTTCACCTCCCTTCTGCGCCACGGAGTCCGAGTGCTGGTCAGCGCCGAGCTGTCCGAGGAAATCGGTGGCTGAAGAGCGGCGCGGCCCGTAGTGGAGACCTCTGGAAGGTCTGGAGCTTGGAGCGGTCCACGTACCTGTCGGCCATGATCTGAAGGTGAGGCCAGCACGGCTCTGGAGGTATCCTGCCCCCCATGCGCTACCGGTACTTCATCTGCGACGTCTTCACCGACACACGCTTCGGCGGCAATCCCCTGGCGGTGTTGCCTGACGCCCGGGGCCTTTCGGACCGGCAGATGCAGCAGATCGCCCGGGAGTTCAACTTCTCGGAGAGCACGTTCGTGTTTCCGCCGGAGGCAGGGCAGACCCGCAGAGTCCGTATCTTCACTCCCACCGCCGAGATTCCCTTTGCCGGGCATCCCAACGTCGGAACCGCGTTCGTCCTCGCCGCCGCGGGCGAATTCGGTCCCCTCGATCGAGCGCTCACGGTGACCTTCGAAGAGAAGGCAGGGCTCGTTCCCATCGCCATTCAAAAACTCCCGGGCCAGCCCATCACGTGCGAGTTGACTGCTCCCCAGCGTCTCTCCTTGGGCAGGACCACGTCCGCACGGGCGCTGGCGAGGGCGATATCGCTCGATGAGGGCGACGTCGTCACCAGGACGCACCCGCCCCAGGTGGCGTCGGTCGGCCTGCCGTTCCTGCTGGCGGAGCTCAAGAACCGGGGCGCTCTCGAACGAGCGCGCATCAACATGGATGGCTTGGACGCCCTCGTCGCCGAAGGCCTGACACCCGATCTGCACCTGTACGTCCACAGTGCCGACGGCTTCGATCTGAGAGCAAGGATGTTCGCGCCTCTGGACGGCGTGCCGGAAGATCCCGCGACCGGCAGCGCGAATTGCGCCCTGGCCGGATTGCTCAGTCAATGCAGCGAGGAGACCGATGGCAGCTTCCACTGGCGCATCGCCCAGGGAGTGGAGATGGGGCGCCCCAGCATTCTGGAGGCCCGCACGGAGAAGAGAGCCGGGATCGTCGAGGCCATCCGCATCGGCGGCGCGAGCGTGCTCGTGAGCGAAGGCTTCATCGAAGTGGACTAGGCCGCCGCACCTCACCGCCCGGTCAAGATCCGATACGGCACCGTGCGCAGGATCTCCTCCAGCGAGGTGGTGCCGGCGCGGGCCTTTTCGAGCGCGTTGTCGAGCAGCGACTGCATGCCCTTCTCGCGGGCGGCGGCGCGGAGGCGGTGCACGGGGGTGCCGTCGGCGATGAGGTCGGCCAACTCGCCGTCCATGACGAACAGCTCGTAGATGCCGAGACGACCCTTGTAGCCGGTGCCGGCGCAGATCTCACAGCCCGGCTTGGGGCTCGACCGGTAGAACGGCCCGTCGGTGGCGTCGAGCTCGAGGCGCCGGGCCTCGCGATCGTCGGCCGGAGCCTCCACCCGGCACTGCGGGCAGAGCCGGCGCACCAGCCTCTGCGAAAGGGAGCCGAGAAGACACGCGGCGATCAGGCCCGCATCGATCCCCAGGGTCCGCAGCCGCGAGACGGTGCTCACCGCGTCGTTGGTGTGCAGCGTCGAAAGGACCAGGTGGCCCGTCTGGGCGGCGCGCACGGCGGCGCTCGCCGTGTCCTCGTCGCGGACCTCGCCGATCAGGATGACGTCGGGATTGTGGCGCATGAAGGCGCGGGCGTAGTCGGCGAAACCCATCTGCGAGGAGACCTGCTTCTGATTGGTCTTCGGGAAGTGGTACTCGATGGGGTCCTCGACGGTGAGGATCTTGTTGGCGGGCGTGTTGATCTGGTGGATGGCGGCATAGAGGGTGGTGGTCTTGCCGCTGCCGGTGGGGCCGGTGACCAGGATCATCCCCTCCGGATTGGCAATCAGCCGGGAGAAAAGGGAGAGCGCCGACTCGCCCAGGCCCAGCTTCTCCAGCGGCAGGGGGGATGCGCTGTCGAGGATGCGCAGGACGGCGTCCTCGCCGAACGGTCCTGGAACGACGGAGAGGCGGAAATCCACCTCGCGCTCGCGGGCCGCGCCTCCTTCCTGGTAGACAGCACGCACGCGGCCGTCCTGGGCCCGCCGGTGCTCGGCGATGTCGAGGCCGGAGATTACCTTGAGGCGGGTGATGGTGGCCTGCACGTTCGCCACGGAGAGCGGTGTCGCGACCTGGTGCAGGACGCCGTCGACGCGGAAACGCACGTCCACGTCCTTCTCGTAGGTCTCGATGTGGACGTCGCTCGCTCCGAGCTGGACGGCGCGGCCGAGGATCTCGTCGAGCAGCCGCGGTATGTCCTTGTCGTGCTCGAAAGAGAAGTCGCGCACCGGCCCGAGGACGAGCTCGGCGCGGTCACGCTCCGTCTCGCCGGTGCCGTAGCCCTCGTCCAGGGCCTGCCGGATCTCCCAGGAGTTCAGCCGCACGGGCCGCACCGGCCGGCAGAGCGCCGCCTCGACCTCCGCCACCAGGGACCGGCGCGCCGGATTGAGCATGCCGACGACGACCGGCAGCTTCCCGCTGGGATCGATGCGGCCGAGGACCACGACCTCGTTGCGTACGCAATACTCGTATTTGAGCCGCCGTACGGACCGGCCGTCGATCTCATATTGGCCGAGCTCGGAAAACTCCGGGCTTGCGCCGACTCCTTCCTCAGGCACTACGCACCTCCAGACTGAGATTGCTGACTCTGATGGAGTCTATCTTCTCACTCTCTGGATCCTTCTGATGAAGCCGGAGACACGACCAGCCGCTCGAGGCAAGCGCGGAAGCCCGGCGGCAAGGCCACCGGCTTGCGGTTCTGGCGATCGACGAAGACGTGCACGAAATGGCCGGTCGCCGCCGCCTCGGCTTGCCCCTGACGGAAGAGCCCGATCTCGTAGCGCACCGAGGAGCTGCCGAGCTTCCCTACCCGCAGCCCGGCGTCGATGACCTCGGGGAAAGCGAGCGGCTGGTGAAACCGGCAGAACGTTTCGACGGCCAAGCCGATCGTCGCGCCGCCCGTGATGTCGAGCCCTCCTTCACGGATCAGATACTCGTTGATGACGGTGTCGAAGTACGAGTAATAGACGACGTTGTTGACGTGGCCGTAGACGTCGTTGTCCATCCACCGCGTCGGGATGGTGAGGAAATGCCTGTAGTTGGCGCGGTTTTCCATCGCCGGCATCGGGTGGGTCACAGCGTAAGAACCTGGCGGATGGCGCCGCCGGCCGCCAATCGATCGAAGCCGGCATTCACCTCGTCGAGCGGCATGCGGTCACTCATCAGCTTGTCGACCGGAAGCCTGCCCTGCCGGTACAAGGCCATGTAGCGCGGAATGTCGCGCAATGGAACGGCCGACCCGATGTAGCTCCCTTTGACGGTGCGCTCTTCGGCGACGAGGCTCACGTGCTGCACGGCCCACTGGTGCTCGGGGTGCGACAAGCCGGCCGTGATCGTCATGCCGCCGCGGCGCGTCGCACGGTAGGCGAAATCCATCGCCTTCACCGAGCCGGCCATTTCGAAGGCGTAGTCGACGCCGCCCCCGGTGTGCTCGCGCAGGCTGGCCAGGGCTTCGGCGTCCCCGGCGTTGAACGTCGCGGTGGCGCCAAGCCGCCGCGCCAGCTTCAGCTTGTCGTCGTTCAGGTCGACGGCGATGATCTCACGGGCGCCCACCAGGAGACCGCCCAGCAACGCGTTGAGACCGACGCCACCGAGCCCGACCACGACGACCGTGGCGCCGGCGGGCACCCGGGCCGTATTCACCACGGCGCCGACCCCGGTCAGAACCGCGCAACCAAACAGGGCCGCTTCTTCGTACGAGAGCGACGGATCGAATTGGATCAACGAGCGGCGCGACATCACAGCGTACTCGGAAAAGGCCGACACGCCGAGATGATGATGCACCTCGCGGCCGCCGAGATGCAGCCGGCACTCGCCGCAAAGCAAGGTGCCGCGGGTATTCGCGGCCGCCGCCGGTTCGCAGAGAGCCGGGCGGCCTTCGCAGCACGGAACGCAGCCGCCACAACTCGGCACGAAGACCATGACGACCCGGTCGCCCGGTGCCAGATCGCGGACGCCGGAACCGCACTCGAGAACCTCGCCGGCCGCTTCGTGGCCGAGGGCAATCGGCACAGGCCGCGGCCGGTCGCCGTTGATCACCGAGAGATCCGAGTGGCACAGCCCCGCGGCACGAATCCGCACGAGCACTTCGTCACGCCCGGGCCCGTCGAGGTCGAGCTCTTCGACCACCAGCGGCTTGCTGCCGGCGTACGGCCCGGCGAGTCCGATCTGGTGAAGTACGGCGGCGCGTGTCTTCATGGCGGTTTGACCGTTCCACAGAGTGTACACGGCCTTGACGAAAGGCTCCGCAAAAGGACACGATGCAGGAAAATGAACAATCTTCTATCGGCTCTCTCGGGCGGATTCAACAAGTCGCTCCTCCTGAGCACGCTGCTGCCGGTCGTGGTGTTCGTGCTCTTGGCCCTCGTCCTGGTCCTTCCTCAGGTTCCGGCCACAGTCCCGTTCGTGCACTGGATGCAGGGGCTGGATGCGGAATGGAAGCTCGCGGCGGTCACCCTGGCCGTGGTCCTGCTGACCGCCGTCGTCCACAATCTCAACGGACCGATCATCCGCTTTTATGAGGGATATCCCTGGTGCGATTCCTGGGTGGGGCGGTGGCGGGCGAAGGTGCACCGCCGCGCCATGGACGAAGCCAAATCGCAGTGGAAGGGTTTGTGGACTCTGCTCGTCACTCCCGAAGCCAGCGCGCACCCGGACCAGGGCAAAGTGACCGACCATTGGAACGCGCTCGCCCGCAACCTCAACACTCTCTATCCAGACGAGCTCGACGCGGTCCTGCCCACCCGTCTCGGCAACGTCATTCGCAGCTTCGAGTCTTACTCCTGGCGGCAGTACAGGATGCGGGCGGTCGCCCTCTGGCCGCGCCTGGCGACATTGCTCGACGAGTCCTACGCCGGGCTCATCGACGACGCCAAGTCGGCTCTCGACTTCATGCTGAACGCCTCCCTGCTGTGCGGCGCCCTCGCGACCCTCACCGCCACCGCTCACCTGGTCTTTCCCGCCGGTCTGGCCACCGCCCGCGTCCTGGTGCCGCTCGCCGCCGAGCTCGCCGTGCTTTGCAGCCTCTCCTACTTCTTCTATCTGGCGGCGATCCCACGGGCAAACTCCTGGGGGTTGATGATCAAAGGCGCCTTCGATCTGTTCCGCGGCAAGCTCTTGGAGAGCCTGGGCTATCGCTTCCAGCCCAAGAGCCTGGAGGAGGAGCGGGCTCTCTGGTCTCAGATTTCCAACCGGATCATCCTGTCGGATCTGATGATCGATCCGCTCCCGCCCTATGAACAACCCAAAGTCGCTGCCACCCGCGCCCGCGCCAAGCCCGACGATGTAGAGCTGGCGCTCCTCCGCGGAACGACACGGCCCTCGGCCGGATCTCTGGAGGTTACGATCCAGGTCCAGAATCTCGATCCGGCACGGGCGGCTAACATCGTCGTCTTCGACACCCTGCCCGAGGCCTGGGCCTACGAATGGGGCTCGGCGGCAGCGAGCACTGGTACCATCGAGGTCACCGGCTTCAATCCCTACCGCTTCAAGATCGCGAGCCTCGCCGCGGGTGCGGAGGCGCAGATCAAGTACCGGGCCGTCTCTACGGCCCCCCCGAACACACCCTGAAGGAGACGTTATGAAATTCGATGGATCTCCGTTCTCTCACCCTCTCCACACGGCCTCCGTGGACGACTCCAAGCCTAGCGAGGACCAACTCGACGGCGGCTTCCCTATAGAGGGCGACTGCGGCGCCATCGATTCGAGCGGGCAAGCCCACGTCCCGCCCCCGCCCCCCGACTCCGGCACGCGAGGCTACGCGGTGGAGATCTTCGGCGACGAGAGCGGCGGCCAGACGCCCAAGCTGCCACGCCAAAAAGGAAGGCAGGACGAGTGAGCGCCGGAAAAACCGCCACCCTCGACGTCTGGAGGGAGATCGGCAAGGATGTGGAGCACGGCCTCGACCCGCTCATCCAGGCGGGCGGCGACCGCTCTCAACTGATCCACGACCTGATGGCGAGCGCCGCCCATGACGCCGACGAGAAGGGCGTCTCCTGGCCGCGCCGGCACTTCCTGGACCTGGTGCTCGCCGCCGCTGCGCTCGGGTTGGCGGCCCTGCTGATCTGGGCCGTCCCGCGGGCCTCCTCGGCGGGGATCGCCCTGCGCGACCTGCGGGCCGGCGAGCGGGTGAGCACGGACTCCCTGCACGGCGCCGATCCCGACCGGATTGCAGACCGGCGTCTGACCCGGGACGTACCGCGGGGAGGCTACGTCCAGCCCGAGTGGCTGGCCCCCGTCCCCGCCTTGGGGGATCAGGAGCTGCGAGGACGCTTCCGGATGTCCCTCCACCTCCGGACCGAGAATCTCCGGCTCCTCCCCACCCTCCCTGCCCGCGCCTCCCTGGCAATCTCCGCCGGAGGTCAGAGGCCACCGCAGGCCCTGCTCCTCCGTGACATCCCCATCCTGTCGGCTGAAAAATCCGGCGACGCCGCTACTCTCGACGCCGCCTTCACGGAAACGGAGCTCCAGAGCCTCCTCCCTCTCCTCCCCAACGCCGAGATCCGGGTGGTCCGCCAGTCGCCCTGAGACGCAGGGGAGCCCATCCACCTACTCTGCTACTCTCCACATCAACATGCGAGCCTCGGCCCGTGGCCTTGCTGCGTTCCTTCTGCTGGCCTTCGTCCTCCCGGGCACCGCCTTGGCCCAGGAAAAATCGCTCCACTGGGCCGCTCTCGCGGTCCATGCCCAGCTCGACGCAATGGGCGTCCTGCACGTCGAAGAGCGGCACGCGATGGTCTTCACCGGCGACTGGAACGGCGGTGAACGGCGGTTCAACCTGCGCCTGGGCCAGCACCTCACCCTCCAGCAGCTCAGCCGGATCGATCTCGCGACCGGCAGCCCTATTCCGCTCGTCGAGGGGGACCTCGCCCAGGTCGATCACTACGACTGGGCGGACCGCTCGACCCTGCGCTGGCGCGGCCGCCTGCCTTCCGACCCGCCCTTCCAGAACACGGAGATGACGTACGTCCTCGACTACACGCTGACCGGCGCGCTGGCGAAGAGCGGCGGCCAATACCATCTGTGGCACGACTTCGCCTTCCCGGAGCGCAGCGGGGAGATCGAGCGCTTCACCCTCGACCTTGCGCTCGATCCCGTCTGGCGGCCGGTGACGGAGGTACCGGGCCACCTCGAACGGCAGAACCTGCCTCCCGGCCAGAGCGTGCTGGTGAAGGCGGATCTCGCCTATCAGGGCACGGCGGAGGACCAACTGGTCGGCATCCCCGTCGCCACGCCCATTCCTCTGCGCGCCGCCCTCTTCGCCGCCGCGCTGCTGGCGATGATCGTCCTCTTCGTCGGGTTCCGCCGGAGCGAGGGAGCTCTCGGGCGGTTCACGCCTCCCGCCGTGCCGGCGGATTGGGACGAGGCCTGGCTGCGCGACAACGTCTTCCTCTACCGTCCCGAGGAGGTGGGCGCTCTCTGGGATCGCACGACCGGCGCTCCCGAGGTGGCTGCGGTCCTCGCCCGCCTGGTCGGCGAGGGGAAGCTGGCCAGCGAAGTGGAGAACCGCCGGCTCCTGGGTCTCTTCAGCCAGGACATCCTGCATCTGACCCTGAAGTGCGATCGCGGCGCATTCGAAGGCTACGAGCGCCGGCTCATCGACAAGCTCTTCTTCGGCAACCGCACCGAGACGGACACGGAAGCGGTGCGCAAGCACTATAAAAATAGCGGGTTCGATCCCGCCTCGACGATCAGCGGAGAGCTGGAGCAGCGGCTTGCCACCCATGCGGAGCTCAAAGGCGAGAGCCGTCCCGGTGGCGGCCGGCGGACGCTGGGGATGTTCCTCGCCGCTCTCATCCTGATCGGACTGGACGGCCTTCTTCATGGACCTCAAGGCCTCGTCCTGGCGGCGATCGTGCTCTTCGGGATGGTCTGGCTCTACGGCGGGGGACTGATCGCGGCCTTCGCCTGGAGGAAGCGGACGGAGAGCCTGGACGCCGCCGCGCTCACCTTCCTTCTGCCCGGGCTCGGCGTCCTCGCGCTCTGCCTCCTCGCCGCCTTCTTCGGAGACTGGTTCCCCGTACGCTTCTTCGCCCGGCCGGGCCTCTTCGGCGACCTCGCCCTGGCGCTGCTGCCGGTGGCCGCCTGGAGCAGCCTGCTCAACAACGCCCGCAGCCGCGAGTCGGCGCCGGCCATCCATCGCCGGCAACTCCTCGCCGCCGGCCGCCGCATGTTCCAGCGCGAGCTGAAGCAGCGCCAGCCGAGGCTCCACGACGAATGGCTCCCCTACCTCCTCGCCTTCGGCCTCTTCCACGAGGTCGACCGCTGGTTCCACGCCTTCGGCGCCGCCGGCGCGAACGTCGGAGGTATGTCGACCGCGACCTCTTCGTCTTTCGGGGGTGGCTCGGGAGGCAGTAGCTGGACCGGCGGCGGTGGATCGTTCGGAGGTGCCGGTTCCAGCGCCTCCTGGGCCGCCGCGGCCACCGGCCTCGCCGCCGGAGTCTCCGCCCCCAGCTCCAGCGGCGGAGGCAGCTCAGGCGGTGGCGGGGGAGGCAGCTCGGGCGGCGGTGGTGGTGGTGGGTGGTAGGGCGGCCTGCTGAAGTCGATGCAGACGTCGGATTGGCTGCTGCGCTCCGCGAGAAGATTGCGGCCGAAGCAGAGCGGTGTGGGCGAAGTTTCGACGGACAGTTAATCGCCTTGCTGCGCGGGCACTATGAGAAAGATATCGACATCGCTCCCAACCCCGCCGAGATCCTCGCGTTGGCAGCAGCCAGCCTGGCTGATATCCCAGCCGCGGAGCTGCGCTCATTGACCCCAAAACTCCAAGAGCCGGAAACGAGTACGACAGGGCTCCTGCTCCATCCGCTCAGATCGGTGCTGTAAAACTGATCGAGATAGCAAAGCCCGATGGGATCGCGAGGTTCCACGCAGCACACGCCGAAGAGTCTTGGTTGGCGCCATAAGACAAGACATTGTCCTCTGCTTCGTTGGTTCACGGCAATCCGGCCAACGTCAGGCGTCAGCGGGCGCGCGACGAAAACTCCGAATCACGGTGAACACTGGCTCGCGCGCTCCGCTGCACGCCAGAGTTAGACCGCTTCTTAATTTTGACACGAAACTCAGCAGTTCCATTCTGCTGTGTTTATGGTGCCACTTTGATTTGGGCTTACGGATATGTCAGTAAGCGGGTTTGTTTTTCGTCTTCGGCTTGGTTGTTTTTGCGGCGGGAACTTTTACGAGACACTTCTTGTTCAAATCCACTTTATATATACCATCCGGCTTAAAGTCATCTATTCGCACAGGCAACACAGCCATTCCTATTTTTGGTTTGTTGCTATTCCCGCTAGCTAAGGTAAGCGCCTCCTCCTCTAATTCCTTCGCAGTGGGCGGTGCGGCTCCTGGCAAAGTTACGATTTGGTGGCTGTGTATAATCTCTCCTGTTGCTTCGTTATATACTACACATAAATCAACCTTAGTCCCGTTTTGATCTAACCCCAATAGGTCTAGTTCTTTATCTGGTTCTTTATTGGAGTACATTAATTATCCCCTCTATGCATGAAGAAATACTAACGCGGTACACCACGCAAACCCGTTTATCACATCTAGTTTGAAGGTAACACTTGTCACCTTTGGAAATAGCTCAGAGGTGATTACACTTGGAAATGGTACGCCCAATTTAAGATAATCGATGCATAATTCACGCCCACCGTCATCCATACAATATTTTAAGATATAAGCCTGTGCAACTATAGGCAGCCCCTGACTTGGAACGACGTAGGAAATTCTTGCAAGTGACGCTTGAGCCGTCACTTGGCTCTTTGGTATACGAACAGTCATGGTGCCACCGTTAAAGGCACCATTCACCCAGAACTGGGCCCAGAAGATACCTTGAATCATCTTAACCTCTTAAATGATTTTAGAGGACACTTAACACGGAGCATACATACACCCCTAGCTCACCGTTGTCAACTATAGATTGGTAGAGGTCTAACCTCTACGTGAGCTTATGCGCCAAGCGTCCAGATTGCTTAGCGACAAACCGATGAAGGGCCTCTTTAAAACGCTCTCGGCGACGCATCTTGCTCTGCCTACGATAGTTAAAATGCTACACCACTTGCTGGTGTTCGTCAAAGAGCCGGTGGGATTTGTCGGCTAAGCACCCAGGGCCGGGTGACGTATAAGTCTCCGGGCATTCCCGGGAGGCCAAAGCCCAAACCCCTCAAGGGAGAGCACTTGCGGACTCGATAGGATCGGGCGTGCGGATAAGC
>Ga0134125_10001117_pt1 | contig 33691 bp, 27 predicted proteins | sample KB31751_FD_96464 | JGI IMG/M metagenome (GOLD analysis project Ga0134125, IMG submission 96464) | Terrestrial soil microbial communities with excess Nitrogen fertilizer from Kellogg Biological Station, Michigan, USA - KB3-175-1 | ecosystem: Environmental > Terrestrial > Soil > Unclassified ...
TGAAGGTTGCCATCAGTATCCAGCGCCAGCGCGCTGAACGTTCCCGAGTTGTCCACCGTTTCGCTTGTCCAGTTCCATTCCTGAGCTCTTGCTGCGCACAGCAGAACAACTGCAACGCAAAGCTGCCGGAACGGAAAGCGAGAGATCGTCCTGATATGCCGTACAGAAAATAAGTTTTTACTCTCCACCATAACCCCTCCCGTTAAACCGGTGCCTCCGCCAGGTCAGGCTCTATCGTGACAGCGTTGTCTTCCTCGAGAGCCTGAAGTTTTTGCTCCGCCAACTCGCGCCGGAACAGCAGTTTCAAGACAACCACGCAAGCTACAATTCCGTACCAGAGATCAAAGTAAGCCCGGCCCAGAAAGGCTCCGCTGACCACGAACGCAGCTATGCTGATCTGGAACATCCGCGTGTAGGGGATTGCCCAGTGTCTTCGCGAAATTTTCCGTGCCTGCCCTCGCAAGCGATGCAATGAAAACAGACAGCTTCCCAGCAACAAAATAAACAGACCCAGACCCACGAATCCCTGCTCGCCAAGTACCTGGAAGTAAATGCTGTGCGGCCCTTCTGACTCTCTCCCTCCCGGCATCTCCTCAGGCTGATAGTGGCGGAATACGACCACATCCGGATAGGCCTCAAGCCCCCCGCCGGTTACTGGATAGTCCTTAACCATGTTCCAGCCTGTGCGCCAGGCGATGAGCCGCTGTTGCGCTGAGCTGTCCACTTCACCATGGGCCATCTTGTCCATTCGATCCATCCATTGCGGCGGCGCGAACGAGAGGACCAGGAATGTCAAAGCGGCCGTTCCTGCCAGGGCGATGATCCGATAGCGCGACATGAGGGCGATCATCAACAGAACAGTGGCCAGTCCGAGCAGGCCGCCGCGGGAATAGGTCAGGATGACGCAGAAGATGCTACCCAGAAAGCAAAGCCACAATCCGTAGCGGGCCCATTTTCTTCTTTCACCGCTAATCAGAAAGTAAAGTAGTGGCAGCGTCATGTTCAAACCCAGAGCAAAGTCGTTGTTATCGGCAAGGAAGCTGTCGTGCGGACCGTACACGCGAAATTCGCCGCTTGTCTGAACGCCGAAGACGCTGGCCCACACCGCTCTTACCCCCAGTGACAGAGCTATCACCAGCGCCAGTTGCCGCAGGCGCCCCTTGTCATTGACCAGCAGAATGGTCACGAACGTCATGAGCAAAATTTTCGTGATCTGAATCAGACGATTCGTTCCGTCCTCGATGTGCCCCGCGAACAGCGGTACCTGGGCCGCATGGACCAGCGTAATCCCCATCCATAACCAGGTTGCGAGAATGAGCACGGTCTCTCGCGTCATGATGTGCCGGTTGAAATTGCGCGCGAAGAGCAGCCCAAGCAATGTCGGAATGGCCACCGCCATCGCTACCGGGAAGTTGTAAACGGTGCTGGACCAGGCATAGCGATGGGGGTTGAAATAGGCAATCCATGTCCACATCAAAATGCCAAAGAAGGGCCGGCGGAAACAAAACGGCAGTGAGCCCAGAATGATGGCCATGATGAGGATGTCACGCACGGTGCACCTCAGGTATATGACCAAATTCACCTGTCGCGTTCTCTCGTGGCGCCATACGGTATTGGACGGCTTGCTCCAGAGATTTCAGATCAGCAGGCGCTTCCGGTGTGCTCAGAAACAGCTGCCGCAGATAGAACGAAAACAGCGGCAGGGAAGGAACTTCTCCGCCGATGCGCCGCAACAGGAATCGGTTCGTCTTCGGCACATTGATTCCCCACGCGGTGGATACGGCGCTTCGATAGCCAAAGCCTGGCATAAGAGAGCACGTTTCTGCGTCCACGTCCGAGACTGATCCGAAGGGATAGGCAAAGTGCTCCATCGATTGCTGGAGCCGTTCTTCCAGGAGACGCTTCGAGTCGCCAAGCTCTTCCTGCTTTTCATCAGGCTCCAGTCGCCCCACAACCGGATGACTCATGGTGTGGGCCCCGAAGGAGATACCGGCTTTCTGCATCTCCCGGATTTGCTGCCATGTCAGCATGCGATCTCTAGTTTCGGCTGCAGGCACACTCGCCTGGCTCTCCAGAGCCGCACATGCCGTTAGCCGCGTCCTGTTCGGGCAGCCGCGAAACGCCTTCACGATTTCTGTTGCCGCCAGCATTCGCGATTCCGGAGAAGCCAAAATGAACCTTTTCGGACCGTCAATCTCAATCTCGAGCGCGTAGCGCCGGCTATTCATCGCCACGGCGAACACGCGGTCATACCAGGAAGCTTCTCCCGTCTCGATGGCTGCGGCGGTGAGATAAACCATGGCCGGAATGCGGTATTGGCGCAGAATGGGGAAAGCCTGCGTATAAACGTCGCGGTACCCATCATCGAAGGTGATTGCGACTGCCTGGACCCGGGAGTCTGTTTCATCCAGCCCGCGGCAGAGTTCCTCCATCGAGACAATTTGGTAGTTCCTGCGCAGAAAACGGATCTGCTCCTCAAAGGCTTCAGGAGAAAAGCTGGAATAATACGGCACGCCGCCGCGGCCGATTCTGTGGTGGCAGACGATGGCGAATTTTGGTTCCGCTGCGCGCTGGACGGTTCGGCGACCGCTCGAGAGGGTTGCGACTTCAAATCGATTGGAAAATGCCTGCGCTGCTCGCAAAGCACCGCTCCAATGCAGTCCGCTCGCCGCGAGCGTCTTGATCGCTTCTCGATAGCTACCCGGCACAAACCAACCTTTCTGCGTGGTCAAAATGCTCCCGGTGCCAGAGTTCAAGAGCCACCAGATACCACACGATCTCGCCATAGTAGGCGACATGCTCGTGACGCAACTCCATCAGGCGCTCGACGAAATTCGGCTTGAAATATCCTCTCTGCCTCGTTCGAGAATCATGCAAAAGATCCTGCACAAAAGCGTTCAACTTTGGATCATTCAGCAGCCAGGACGAAATCGGCACGCCCATACCATGCTTCTTCTTGTAGAGCACGGTGTCGGGCAGGATCCCGCTCATGGCGCGCTTGAAGATGTAACGCTTCTCGAAACGACGCAGCTTGAGGCCTTCCGGCACACGTCCCGCCAGCTCTGCCAGCCTGTAGTCAAGCAGTGGATAACGGACCTGAATCCCCGCCAGCTCCGCCATCCCACTGACTTTCTTGAGATCGTTATCGGCCAGCACCATCTTGATATCGAGGTACAGCAGGCGGTTCAACTCGCCCGCGTCTTTTGGTCGGGCGAAATGAGCGCGCGGAATATTCAACCATTGCTCAGGCGAACATTGCTCCAGGAAATCCGATTCGAAAGCCTCGTCTTTTGGAAAGCTGAGAAAAAAGTTGTAAGAATAGAAGCGCTCCGGGTGAGGGATCATCGCCCTCTTTATGTAGCGACGAGGAAGGCTGAGCAGCTTGTGATCCTGCGGCAGAAGGCGAGCCGCTGGTTCAATCAAAGCTCGGCGTACGATGCCCGGTACGCGATGATAAAGCGCAAAATATTTGTCCGCTTCATAGCGTTCATTGCCGGCGAATAACTCGTCGCCGCCATCTCCGCCAAGCAGCAGGTTCACGCCGCATTCGCGGGCCATCACGCCGCAGAAATAAGCCGCAATGGCTGAAGAATTGGCAAACGGTTCGTCATAGTATTTGGCGATGCGGGGGATTGCGTCCATTGCATCTTCCGGAGAGAGGCGGCAATCATGTTGTTCAGTAGGGAACCGTGCTGCCGTAGTGCGAACAAAACTTTCTTCGCTGTAGGAAGACTCTCTAAAGATGATTGAGAACGTGCGGACAGGCTTCTGCCGTTCACTCATGAACGCGACCACCGTACTGCTGTCAGTCCCTCCGCTCAGGAAAGCTCCGCTTGTATTCAGGCCAGAACTCGGCACATGACGGTGGACAGAATTTCTCAGCTCAGCTCGCACCAGGCCTGCCCATTCCCGCTCTGACCGGCGCTCCTCGTGAAAAGACACATCCCAGTACTGCTGTTGCCTGATCTCGCCATGCTCAAAAACCAAACTGGTTCCCGGGCAAATCTTCTCGGTCCCGGCGTAAATCGTGAGAGGTGCGGGAATCGCGCTGAAAACCAGATATTGTGCGAGGGCGGCCTGGTTCATTTCCAGAGACGGATCAATCGCTCGGAGCGCACTGATACGCGTCGCGAAGGTCAATTGGCCATTCTTAAAGCGCCAGTAGATGTTCTTGACGCCGAGCCGGTCGATCGCCAGCATCAGGCGTTGCTCATCACGGTCCCACAGAGCAAATGAAAATGCGCCATCCAGTTTGTGCACAAACTCCGGGCCGTACAGCAAGTAGAGTGAACCCAACAGGCACGCGACGTTCTCCGGCGCAGGCAACCCCTTTCCCGCAAGGTCGGCACGGAGTTCATCCTGGTTCAGAAGGTCTGTATCCGCAGCCACCCAGATTCCAGCAGCACTGCCGATCTGCTGTCCGGCAAACAGTCTGGATACGCCAAGGGACACAGATTCGTTCGCAACCGCATTGTGGGTCTCATTCGGCCCCACTCGCAGGCTCGCCAGCATGGGGTCGAGGTGTGCTGGATCGAACATGCGTCCTGGCTGGCAAACTCCACAAATTCCACTCATGCGACTGTGCTTTCCTCTCCACGAAGACTGCCTGCTATCGCGTCGGTACTTAAATTCACTTTTCGCTTGCGCGCCAATTCCAGATAAAGCGCCCGGTAGTTGTCGAGCATTGTTTGGTTGCTGAATATCTGCTGGATACGCAAGCGCGCCGCCTGTCCGGCGGCTGTCTGAAGATCGTGATTGCCCACGAGGTTCAATAGCAGTCGTGACAGGCTCTCAACATCGCCCGGTGCGAACATCCAGCCTGTCCGGTTTTCATGCACGACTTCAGGGTTGCCGCCCACACGAGTCACGATCGCCGGAAGTCCGGTTGACATGGCCTCAAGCAACGTATTGGACATTCCTTCGCGCAATGATGCCTGGACAAACACGTCCATGGCGGCGAGCAAATCTGGCACATCGTCTCGCCGGCCCGGAAGCAGCAGGCACTCACGCAGGCCAAGCGACTCGGCGAACGCCGTCAGGCTTTGCAACTCCGGACCATCGCCGACGATCATTAATTTAAAGTTCGGAAGCTTAGGCGCCAGAGCACTCGTTGCCCGAAGCAACGTCTTGTAATCTTTGATCGGTACGATTCTTCCTACGGCGCCGGCCACAAAATCGCCCGGTGCAATGCCGAGAGCGGCACGCATTCTGGCGCGAGACGCCGGGTTGGGAGAAAAACGAACTGTATCCACGCCGTTGTAGATCACTCGGATTTTGTTACGGTCCACACCAGCCTGGCCGGCATGAAAATCCCGAAGCTCGCGGCTGACTGTAAAGATCGCATCCGCTGTGGAACACACCAACTTTCGCATCCATTGCTGGCGCCGTGGAGTTCTTGACAGGCTCTCTACTTCATACCCATGTTCGCTATGGACCACCACCGGTACACCTGCCAGGCGCGCAGCGATGGCTGCTTCAATGGCTCCCCAGTTTCTGGAGTGGACAATGTCAGGTTTCGCGATGCGAATCGCCCGCACTAACCTGGGCACAAAAAACGCAAACCGTGATGGAGCCAGGTTCAATGCTCGAAGCTGATCCGGGCGCAGACAGCCGGCAACCAGCTCGGGATCGAAACTTCTCATGCAGCAAATCGAGTGCTCAAAACTGTCGCCAAGCTGTGACGCAACCCGCAGCACAACTTTTTCTGTTCCTCCAAGAGACATGCTGTTGGTCACATGCATGATCCTGAGAGCGCGACCGGTGGATGTAGCAGCCTCAGGCTTTCCAGGAATACGAAGTACCGGTTCTCGGGCCGTCACTACGGTATCGAGTTCATGCTCCGATCTCGCTACTTCTCGCATTTGGCTGTTGCTCATGGAAACCACTTGATCACGCGAGGCCCGATCTTCTTGGTGAGCCAGAGCGGCAGCCGGCTCCACGATTCAGTCGCCCTGGTGAAACGTGGATTGGCGGGTGAAAAATCAGGGAGTGTTTTTTTCTTTACCAGAAATACCTGGTAAGACAGCGGAACGATCTTCATGTTCCACTGTGTCTTGAAGGCGTAAGCTCCTGTTCCAGTCTTGCTGCGTCCAAAATCAAAAATGCGGTAGCCGCGCTCAGTAGCCCACTGCATCAGCTCCCAATACATCAGGTTGTTGGCTGCCAGGCGCGGCGCCTCAAGACCGGCTCCCGAGTAGTATGGAAGCACCGTGTCACGGAAGAGAAATGTTAAAACTCCACAGACCGCTTTCTTACCGGAATAGATCATCAGCAAATCGGTCTGACCGGGAAATTCCGCGATCAGATTCTTGAGTAGCGCTTTCGGGAAAACTGGTGTTCCCAGCCGTCGCATGCTCAGAGCAAAGAGCTCATAAAACTCGTCCAGCAGATCCGCGCCGTGTCGAACTTCAAGGCCCTGTTTCTGCGCCTTACGGATCATGTAACGGGTGTCTTTGGGCAGGCGCTTCAGGTTGGTTTCGGAATCGCGGGCAAGATCACAGCTGAAATTTACGTAGCGTGTATTGGGATTAAATCCAGCTTCCAATTTGCCTGTTGCATTGCGCAGTTCCAGATACTCAACCTGCTGCTCGCGAGCCATATCTTTGGCGCGCATCAGCAATGCGTCGTAGCTTTCCTGATCGGCAGCCGCGATGCCCCCCGATACCGCCAGCGGAGTCGAGATCAGGCAGTGTCCGAGGATCCAATTCTTAATCGAATATAAAGGCAGCACACCGGTCATGCGACCGTCGCGCTCTGCAAGAATCGCACATGAAGAGTAGCCAAACGTGCGTTCAATGGCCCGCATCCAGCCACTCAAATGGAAAAAGCTGGCAGAAGATTCGTTGTGAACGAAGGCGTCCCATTTTGCGGCATCCGACATGGAAAATGCGCGCACTGTCGGAGTCGTTTTGTCCTCGACAGCGACCGGGCCGTTCTCCCACGCCGTTTTGCTGATACTCATGTCTGCCATGTGATTCTGGTTTGCTTTGCCGATGGGTTCTGTGACTACCTCATCACATCCTGTTGGTGAAATATGAGATCGCCAGCCCGATCGCCACTGAAGCGCTGGCCGTCGCGATGAACGCTCCACCCAAACGAAGGCGTTTCCACGCGACCTGTCCCGATTTATTAATTCGAGGGATATCAGCCAGGATTGGTGTTTCACCAAGAATCTTGATTACGTCGTTCCGGTTGTAGACAAGGTTTTTGCTGATCTCGATGATCACAGCCAGAATCAATCCCAGGGCGAGCCCAGCCACCAAAGCGGCCATCGTGATCATGGAGCGCTTGGGAGAATAAGGCGCTGTGGGCACCACGGCGCGATCAAGCGGGACGAACCGCTCTCCCTTCTCGTGAACCTCCAGAGCGCTCGCCATATCTGCCGATAACTTTTTGCTTTGCAGATCTGAGTAGTGCGCTCGCAGTGAATCGTAATCCCATAGCATGCCTGAAATGCGCTGCTCGAATACCGGGATCTTTTCGAGCTTGCTGACGTGGAAGGCAATCTGTTGCTGCAGTTCAGGCTGCCGGCTCTTTTCTTTGGCAATGTCTTCGTCCAGTTTTTGCAGTTGAGCCGCAAGGACAGGATTGCTGACATTTTTCCGCGCGGAAGGATCCACTTCCTTGATCACCGGAGGCGCATCCGCATTACCCGATTGTGCTGCTGCGTTCCGTTTGGCTTTGAGATCGTCCAATTCAGCCTGCAGTCGCCGCACATCCGGATGCTTATCGCCGTAACGGGCTTTCTGAGTGGACAACTGCGCTTCCAGTTTCTGGATTTGCGGCGCGTATACCGAATCGGTGCTGGCACCGGTGTCCAAATCTACTGTCGGCGCCTGGGTTGCCATCATCGACTGGAGATAGACCTTCTGTCGCTCAGACTGGTTAACGCGGTCCTCACTGGCCTGGAATTGGGCCCGCAACGATGTCAAAGCCTCAAGGTGGTACTGTTTGGAATCCGGAAGGTCCTGCATGTATTTGTTCTTGGTGTTGTTGAGAGCTGTCTGCTCCTGGTCCAGTTGCTCTTTGGTGCGCTTGAGCTCATCATCCAGAAATTCTGCGGTACCGTACGATTGCCGCTCGCGGGCCTTGAGGTTCTCGCTGATAAACATTTCCGCCAGCTTGTTGGCGACCTCGGCCACTTCCTCCGGATTCTTTCCACTGAAGCCTACCTTGAAAGCACTCAACCCGCGGCCACCCTGTTCCACCACCTGAACGGTAATGGCTGACTGCATGGCCGAAATCGCTTCCTGCTCGCTGTGCGTCTTCCGCATTTCAGCGTACAGGTTCATGGAGTCGATCAGCCGCTTGAGCCGGGTAGGCGAGGTGACTTCCTGCTGAAGCGTCGACAGGCGATCACTGATACTCGAGCTTACGGTCGATGCAACGTAATTATTGGGTACCTGCTGCGGGTCAACGAGGATCATGGTTTCGGCCCGATAGATATTGGGCATCCGTCGCACGACTACCAATGCAATGAGTGTCACTGCCATAGCTGTCAGCAGGATCAAGGGAAGCCGGCGCCGGGCAATCATGAGGTAGTCGTAGAGACTCAACATTCCCTGATCATCGATTCCCGAATTGTCAACTTTTGCTTTCACTCGTTCACTCCCATTTATTTTCTTGCCATCGCGTGGTCAATACACAGCGTTGATTCGGCCTTAAAGCGGTTCTCGCCGCCTCGGGGACCAACTCAATCCCGTCTGAAATTGAGACTGGTTGCCAAATACCTGGACACCGTGTACGTCCTGCGTGTAGCGCATATACCCAAAGAACCAGGACACATTCCGAAACACCGAATAGTTGATGGATCCATTTACGTACTTTCCATGCACCGTGGTGCCCAGGCCTGTCAGGTAACCGAACCCCGCTCGCGCACTCAGTCGGCGGCTGAGCTGAGTGTTGTAATTCGCCCAGGCGTAGTCGCTATAGCCGTTGCCGATGGGGCTGGCAAAGTTGACATTTCGGCCATAGGTCGCATCGACAGAACTGCGGCGGAAAGACTTTGTGGCGGTCACCTGGCCTACGCCGGTCCAGGTTTTGGTATTGTCCGATGTGGATCTGGAACCGCCGCCTTCGGCCACGATGGCAAAGCTTCTTCCCAGCCGCTTGCTCCAGGTGAGCCCGACGGACTGGAAATTGCTGTTCGCGCTCTTCTGTTCCTGAATGATCTGGTAGGTGTAAAACACACCAAACGACTGACTTGACGAGATCGCATGGGACACCTGGGCTCGGGCGCCATATTGGGATGAACTGATGTTGTCCGATGTCTGGGGAACCGTTGAATCGCCTATCTGTTGAGTCCAGGCATAACTATAAAAAGGCGCAACCGTGTAGGTTGTACGCGCGCTGCTGTTGTAACTAAGCGGGAGAGCCACTGACTCCAGCAAAGTCCGCGCTCCATTGTTCAAGAACGGATTGGTGATGGCGCCGCTGAAGGTGTTGCGATCCAGGGTGCGGTCATTGAACGTATTGTCCTGACCGTAATAGCTGAACAGGTTCGATACGCCAAACGTGACATGCGCGCCAGGCTGAAACATCACATCAAGTGTGCTGTCCTGGTTTAACAGTTGCTTTTCCACCTGGCCATTGCCGATCAACAGGCGCGGGTTGTATTGCCAGATGATGCGGGTCCGCGCAAATCGCTGGTTGTAGGCGATGTTGGCCTGCAAAGTGGTCACGGAAAGATGGAACGTGGTGTCTCCCACGTCCTGCATCGCGTAGTTATAAAACGCCTCCAGCGATTGCACGCCTACCGGTCCCCAATGAAACCAATCGAAGTTGTCAGAAAACAATCTTCCATTCCCGTTCAGCTCTTTGACGCCAGGCTGATCCAGAGTGCGGGCGGAGGTGGCAGCCAGAATCAGATCTGGCACCGGTTCACTGTCATCCATCGTTGTAGAAGCCTGGTCAGTTTTGTCAGGAACCGCAATCCTTGTGTCCTGCGGGTTGGGCGTCGGTGAAGGCGAGGCAGCCGGCGCCGTCTGCGCAGTCGCCGCCGCAGCCAAAAGACTGATCACACAGGTCAGAATTAGAAGAGTGCATTTGCTTGCGAGCACAGGTTTCATCGATCAACTCCGATCATGAGAAGCTCAGGGAACAACCACCATGTCACCGGGTTGCAGCACGATGTCTTCAGACATCTTCTTGCCGGACATTGCTTTCTTGTAATGGAATGGCAGTCTGGTGCGATTGCCGTTTTGCTGGCGAATCACGTAAATCCCTCCCACTTTGGCGTATGTCCCGGGACCACCGGCTTCTGCCAGCAACTGAAGGACGGTCTTGGAATTGTTTAGAGCGTAAGTCCCGGGTCGGACTACTTCGCCCATCAGATAAACTCTGCGGCTGTGAATCTGCCGTACGATCACGGTGACCTGCGGCTCTTTTACGTAGTCTTTGAGCTTCACGGTCAAGATGTCCTGGAGTTCCCTGGGCGTCATTCCAATGACCTTCACATCGTTCAGGAGGGGCAAAGTGATCATTCCGTCGGGCCGAACCACTGCGTTCGTAGACAGGTCAGCTTCATGCCAAACCGAAATGCCAAGTTCATCTTCTACTCCGATCGTGTAGCTGAGCGGGTCAGCATCGGCAGCGGGCTTGGAAGTGGTCTTGACATCGTTGCTGCCGGATGCCGGGTGCCCTTCCGATTTCGCGGGCAACGCGCTGCTTTGTGCGAAAGAGCCGATCGCGACTGCCAATATCGTCAGGGCCAAACAGGCAGAATTCCGAGTAAACTTCTTGACTGACACGGGGATAACCCTCCTTATTCGGGAAACCGACTCTGTAATCGCAACGCGAGTGCCAAACTTGAATGCCTGTATAGGGCTGATTCTGTGGCGGTTACCCTCATAGAACTGGCATTCTGTAGAAAGCCTTTTCCTTGGACTGTGCAAAGAACTGCACATAGGCAAAATTACTGTCCATGGGGTGAACAGGTGTTAACGCGCTGTAACCGCAGCTGTATTCGAATAGGCTGTTCCGGCTTTGTCCCAGGTGATCCAACTGCCGGCGGCATTCGCCGAGCGGACGCGATATTTATAGACCTTCCCCGCAGTCAGACCGTGATTACCATATCGAGTCTCGTCTCGAGAGAGGTGAGCAACATCGGAGAAATTTGTGCAATCCTTGCCTCCGCAGCCCTCGACGATGAATTCGGTCGCGTCAGCGGAATTATTTACCCAGGTGAGATTGACAGTGCCTCCGCCCGGGGCTTCCGCCGTCAGATCGCTTGGCGGCCGTGGCACATTGCTGGCGGGATTGGAATACGCAGAGTTTCCGGCTTGATTGCTCGCTCGCACGCGGTATGTGTACCGCTTGCTCCGTGGCGCCTTTTCGTCTTCAAACGACGTTGCTCCGGATGGCACGACACCGATTTCTGAAAATCCCTGTTTCCATTCGCATTCGTACATCGCCCCGCCACATCGTTCGATATGAAACTGCGCATTGCCGTTACTGTTATTCCGCCATTGCAGTTTTACGCCTTGTTGATTTGCGGTAGCTGAAAGTGAATCCGGCGGGTTCGCAGTCTTCACCCCTGGATCGGGAATTCTAGAGGTGGAAATGATGAATTCGTCATACCACGTGTGTGCGACCGGATGATCTTCGGCATCGCTTTTGTTGGTGTTGTAGGGCAGGAACCAGATTCGCTGGTACTTTTCGACGGCACTGTCGCGTACCAGATCATAATCGGGCATGCTGATCAGCAGGACAGAAGGCTTGTTTTCCTCCGCAGCCCATAGTTCCACCGTGCTATCGCGATGATAATTGCCGCTCTGGTTCACATACCACTTGCCTACTTTTACGTGGATCTGAAAGGTCATCCATTGGTCGGGGCGATAGCGGAAACACTGCGACCCTTTCGGGTTCGAATATTTGCAACTGACAGCGTCCTGCAGAAGGTAGTCGGAAGGCGGTGCAATGGGCGTGAGCGGCTCGTATTGTGAGTCCTTGATGCCGCAGCTGTGATAAATCTGAGGAAACCCCCGGTGATAGCTGTTTTGCAGGACGATCTCGTTTGGTGTACAGGAGCGGGCAGAGCGCGAGTCGCGGCCGTCGCCGCCAATGATCGCCTGCTTCCAGCCCTCTCCTCCGCGAAAAACGCGAGTGACCATCTCCTGGTCAAAGCGCTGCCGCCACTGCACGTAAAACTCTTCTCCGGTGTCGAATTCTTTCGGAAACTCCAGTGGAAACGATCCTGAAGTATTTGCTCCCAATTTCGGCATGATGTCGAAGCGCAGAGACCCCGCTCCGGAAGCTTTCACACTGGTATCAACTACGGCGTGGAACCGGCCGTCGGCAGCGGGTTGCAGCGTCGCAAGCACCTGCTGATCTGAATCGAAACCAAAACAGCGGATTACCCCCTTGGCTCGGCAACGTGCCTCAAAGTCTGTGGCCTGGTTGTTTGCTGCGGAGTCGCTCATTGTCGCCGGAAAAATAGAAATTGCGGCCAGCAGAACAGGTATCAAACCGAACAATTTCATGAGCATAGAGCGGGCTTGTGCACGCCATTGGCCAAACGTATCACGCAACCTTCAACTGATCTCGGCATACAGCCTAGAGTGGCACTCTGAATGCAACATCCAGATAGCTAGACATAATCAGGGCAGTCTTGCCCCATTGGGCTGGTTATTGAATGTGCGGAATCTACGGAATCGCATCGTTGAAGGGAGGTCCGCTTCCTCAACGCGCACTTCTCTCGCGGATGGGACAGGTGATCGAACATCGCGGGCCAGACGATGAGGGTTGCTATTCGGGTCGCGGCATCGCCCTGGGAATGCGCCGCCTCAGCATTATCGATCTGCAGGGCGGCCATCAGCCGATTCCCAACGAGGATGAGAGCGTCTGGGCCGTCTGTAACGGCGAGATCTACAACTTCAAAGAACTGCGTCGTGATCTGGAGCAGGCAGGACACACGTTCCGCTGCGGGTCGGATACCGAAGTCCTGGTTCATCTTTACGAGCAGGAAGGGCTGGACTTCGTCAAAAAACTCCGCGGGATGTTTGCTCTCGCTGTTTGGGACGAAAACAGGGGTCGCTTGATTCTTGCGCGCGATCGAATCGGAGAAAAGCCGCTGTACCTCTGGCAAGACCAAGATCGTTTGATCTTTGCCTCTGAAATCAAGGCAATCCTTGAATGTCCTGAAGTGCCGCGCCAGGTCAGCCTGCGCGCATTGCATGACTATTGCGCGTTGGGTTATGTTCCTGCGCCGCTGACGATGTTTGAGGGAATTGAAAAGCTGCCCCCCGGGGCCATGCTGGTTCTGGAGAGGGGCGAGGCATCGATTACCAGCTATTGGGACCTCTCTTTCAATCACGTGGAGGAACGTCCCGAAACGGAGTGGGTTGAACTTCTGCGCGAGAAATTGCTCGAATGCGTTCGCGCACAAATGATCAGTGACGTGCCGTTGGGAGCTTTTCTGAGTGGAGGACTCGACTCCAGCACCATTGTGGCCGCAATGGCCCAAAGCTCCGGCCTGCCGGTAAACACATATTCGATCGGCTTCGCCGGCCCCGATCAGTATTACGACGAGCTACCGTTCGCCCGCATCATTTCCAAAGCTTACGGCACGAGACATCACGAGATCATCGTGCAGCCGGACGTCTGCAAATTGCTCCCTCAACTCATCTGGCACATGGATGAACCCATAGCGGATTCAGCCTTGATCACGACTTACCTGATCGCACGCCTGGCAAAAGAAACGGTCACGGTGATCCTCTCCGGAGTGGGTGGCGATGAGCTTTTTGGCGGCTATCGGCGCTATCTTGGCGATAGTGTAGGGAAGTACTACCGGCGGATCCCAAAATTCATGCGGCGAAGCGTGGTCCCGTTTGTGCTATCAAAACTGCCTCAGGATCGCCACTCGGCGCTCGCTAACTATGCGCGTTTGGCTAACAGCTACATTCGCTCGGCCGAACTGGATCCAGCACAGAGTTATGCCGACTTCATCACCGTGTTCTCGCCTGCAATGCGTGCTGAATTATTGCGGGAGAATCATGGCCGAGAGGACTTTGCGGTTGACACACATTTCGCTCAATGCGCTGAGGCTGAAAGCTTGCATCGCAACATGTACGTCGACATCAAGACGTCTCTAGCGGATGACCTGCTACTTCTCACGGACAAAATGACCATGGCTGCATCCATCGAATGCAGGGCGCCTCTGCTTGACTATGAATTGGTTGAGCTAATGGCGCGTATGCCGTCGCAAATGAAGGTCAACGGCTTCACGCTCAAGTATCTGTTCAAGAAAGTAGCGGCACAATGGTTGCCGCCAGAAATTATTAACCGCAAAAAGCGCGGTTTTGGCGCGCCTGTGGGCGCCTGGTTCCGCAATCAACTCCAACCGTTGATTCAGGATTGTCTCAATCGAGAGCAAGTGGTGAAGCGCGGATTCTTTGAGCCGGATGCAATCAGAAGAATTATTTGCAATCACGATGCGCGAAGGGCTGATCACACAGACCATTTGCTTGCGCTAGTTATCTTTGAGCTGTGGTGCCGCATTTTTCTGGATAACGGCGGGCAAACCAGCGGCACGCCATGGACCGCAGAGAGCGTGGTCCTGGGATGAACATCCTCTTTGCCTGCCACCGATTTCCATATCCGCCAAACCGTGGGGGAAAGATCCGGCCGTTCCAGATGATTCGCCATCTGAGCCAAAGCCATCGCGTTGTCGTAGCCACGCTGGCGCACTCGCAGGAGGAAGTAGAGCAAGGGGCCGAACTGAAGAACTATTGCGCGGAGGTGCTCAGTGAGGTGGCACCCAGCCCGGTACGTTGGATGAATGCCATCGCAGCACTTCCGACCCCTCAACCCTCATCCGCCAAGTACTTCCACTCGGCCCGGCTTCTCAGCAGGATCAACGCCCTTCAGGAAAAGACTGAATTCGATGCTGTGATTGTTCACTGCGCATTTGTGGCCGACTATGTTCGTCACATCCGCGCTCCGTTTCGCATGCTGGATTTCGGAGATCTCGATTCCCGCAAGTGGGATGACTATTCCAAGTACCGCGCTTTTCCCTGGTCCGCTGGATACGCGCTGGAGGCGCGTAAGATGCTGCGCGTGGAGCGCAGACTGGCCGGGGAATTCGACTACTGCACAGTCACAGCTCAGGGAGAGCTGGAATCCTACCAGCATGAGCTGGGCGCCCGCACACCTTGCCGCGTCATTCCCAACGGCGTCGACGGCGCGTACTTCCGCCTCAGCGAAGCTTGCCCGCATCCATCGCCCACGATCGTTTTTCTGGGACGCATGGATTATTACCCGAACGTCGCGGGAACTTTGGATTTTGTCGAGAATGTATGGCCCCTGGTGCGCCGGCGGGTGCCCAATGCTCAATTCCGCATTGTGGGTTCCAATCCATTGCCGAAAATTTGCGCCCTGGAGAAGCTGGACGGGATATCGGTCACGGGTTATGTGCCGGATGTCCGGCCGCACGTGGAAGATGCTGCCGTGGCCATTGCTCCGCTTTCGATAGCGCGGGGAACCCAGAACAAGGTGCTCGAATGCATGGCTATGGGACTTCCGGTGGTTGCATCCCCGCAGGTCGCCAAGGGTGTTCAGGCCTTGCCAGGCAGGCATTTGCTCGTCGGTGATACGCCCGAGGAGCTCGCGAAACAAATCATCACCTTGCTTGAGGATGTGGAACTCAGGGCAACGATTGCGCAGGCTGGACGCAGGCAAGTGCTGTCCGCGCACTCTTGGCCGGAGTCGATGAAACTGCTTGATGAGGTCCTCGCGCTTGAGGGCGCAGCGAAGCAATCTTTCATACTTGCCGGGCGAAGCTGACCAAGCAGGAAAAGGCCTTGGAAAACGCAGAGATCAGGAGAACCGTGAATGTCGGAAGTTGAAAAGGTAAAAACAGGAATCCGAAAATTTATTCTGCAGCACTTTCCGCTCTCGCAAAAGCGTGAGTTCACAGATGACGCGTCACTGCTTGAAAGCGGAATCGTTGACTCCATAGGGATTCTGGAGATTGTTTCGTACCTCGAACAGGAGTTCGCGATCCAGGTTTCAGACGACGATCTGCTGCCGGAAAACTTTGGCTCGATTGCCGGTATTGCTGCATTCGCAGAACGGAAGATGGGAAGCCAGACGGCTTCGAGCGATTTCGCTGTAGCCGAAGGTAATTAGCTTGATTTTGTCCTTGAGGTACCGAGGGAAAAGTTTTTCCTTCACGGAAAAACAATTTCCTAAGGTAGGGCAGCTTTTTGGGGGCTTGCTGGGGGTTTAGTTTGCACACGCAAATAGCTGAAAATAAAAGCTTTTGGACCAAAAGAGCGGTCGTGACGGACAACTTTTAATGCGCTATCAATAAAACACCTGACAATGGCGTTCAAGATGCAAGTACAACCATGGGCCCCGATCTCTAACGACTCGTCGCAAAAGGCAGGGAACTGATTTAATGGCACTTGGCACATCTTCAACCGATCCACTTCCCCCATTGAATGTGATCTTTGGGAAGTCGCCGGCGATGCAGGCGATCCGCCAGCAGCTGGAGAAGATTTCTTCCGCCAACCTGCCTGTGCTCATCCATGGCGAAAGCGGAACAGGCAAAGACGTTCTGGCCCGGTTGTTTCACAAACTCTCGCCATGGTCTTCAGGTCCGTTTGTGAAGATTAATTGCCCCGCCATCCCGGCGTCATTGTTGGAAAGCGAGCTGTTCGGATATGAACGGGGCGCATTTACTGGAGCCAACGTCTCTAAGCCAGGGCGGGTGGAAATGGCCCACCGCGGTTCTTTGTTTCTGGATGAAATTTCAGAACTTGATCTGGGACTGCAATCAAAGCTGCTGCAACTTCTGCAGGACAGCCAGTTTTGTCGTATTGGAGCCCACGAGGACAAGAAAGTCGAAGTTCGGATTATCTGTGCCACGAACCGGAAGCTGGAAAGAGAGATTGAAGCCGGCAATTTCCGGTCAGATCTGTTCTATCGCATCAACGTGCTGAATGTGCACGTTCCTCCATTGCGCGAACGCCCTGAGGACATTCCGGTCCTGGTGGATTTCTTCCTTGAGCTTTACAACGATAAATACAACGCGCGTGCTCGCGGGCTCAGCGCAGAGTTGATGCGAAAGCTCCAGGCCTACAGCTGGCCGGGAAACGTACGAGAGCTCGAAAATATCATCAAACGCTATGTTATCTACGGCGTGGAGTCGGTCTTCGCAGAACTTCCTGAGCGGCGTGAATCCGTCGTGAATCCAGTGGGCGGGTTTTTTATTCCTGCCGAGATCTCCGAAGGAACTGCTGTCTCCCTGAAGAAGCTTACGAAACAGCTAGTGGTTGAACTGGAAAAGCAGATCATCCTGAAGTCTCTGCAGGCGCACGACTGGAACCGCAAGAAGACGGCGCAAGCCCTCAAAATCAGCTATCGCGCTCTCCTATACAAAATCCGCGATGCAGGATTGTCGTCTCGCAGAACCGCTTCTCTTACTGCCGTACCGGCACCTGAAGTTCCGAAGGCAGAAGAAAAGGTTGAAGAGGAAGATGGCGAAAATCACGCAACAGCGGTAGGCAGCCGCTAAACGAACTCCTGTCCGCTATTCCAGCGAAAACACACTGTTCAAAAGTCCAGTCGGAATCAGAAAGAATTCTGCACCACTTCAGCAGGTTGATCTTTCAGGTAATCGGAAACCTGGCCTCGCGCGCGAATCAGCAACGCGCTCTTGCTGCTTACCAGAACTTCCGCTGGGGCCGGATGACTTAAAAATCCCGCTGGGCTGGCGGAACGCGCGTAGGCCCCCGATTGAAAGATACCGAACAAATCTCCAACCTCTGCGCACGGTAAGTTGACGTTGCGCGCCAGGGTGTCAAGTGGTGTGCACAAGGGCCCAACAACATCCACAGTCTCTGTTGCAGGCTTTGAAAGCTTGTTCAAGAGCGCCACAGGATAGTTCCGCTTGATGGTTTGTCCCAGATTGCCCGAGGCAGCCAGATGGTGGTGCATGCCACCATCCAGGATCAGAAATTTCTTGCCTCGCGAAATCTTAATGTCATTGACGCGTGCGACATAGACGCCGGCTTCTCCAACCAGAAAGCGGCCTGGCTCGAGCATGAATTCGGTAGCTGAGAAGATAGGATCAGTCTGGGTCTGCAATGCGAAGTGACGCAACTCTTCGCCAAACAGGCTCAGGTCAAGCGACTTGTCGCCAGGGAAATAAGGAATGCCAAGTCCACCGCCGAAATCCACGGTAAGAATACGGGAACCGAATTTCGCGGCTAAATGACTGGCGATCTGAGCTGCCTTCTGATATTGGCTGATCAGTATGTTGTGATCAAGGATCTGGGTTCCCGTAAAAAGATGGATGCCTGTAAGACATAGACAAGGATTCTCCAGAATTTCCTGAACCACAGGATCGAGAGATTCTTCATCAATGCCGAATGGTGTTGGCTTGCCGCCCATCCGCATGGCGCCGCCCTGGGCCTCTCCGCTCGGATTTACGCGCACAGCAATATGCGCCCGGCAGGACCGGTTTCGGCACAGCTCGCCAAGGCGCCTGATCTCGAGCTGCGATTCAACGTGGATCTCTTTGATTCCGTGTTGCAGTGCGAGATCCAGTTCAGCCACCGTCTTACCGGGGCCTGCGAAGATGATGCGGTCAGGCGTACAGCCTGCTGCCAGGGCTTGTATGAGCTCTCCTCCTGAAGCGATTTCCAGCCCGCAATCGTGTGCGACAAAAAACTTTAGAATCGCCTGAGTTGGATTGGCTTTCACCGAATAACTGATGCGGAAAGACGCAGGCAGAATGCTGCGGAGACTTATCAGTCTCGATTCCAAAGCGCTTTCATCGTAGATGAATAGCGGCGTCCCAAATTCACGGACGATTTCAGAGACCGAGAGCTGCCCGACGTACAGTTCATCGCGGCTCAGGCTGAAGTTTCGACGGACAAGCTCGGGTGCCAGCTCCACTTAGATGCCCTCACGACGCCTGAGCGCCGGATAATCGACTTTACCGCTGGTTGTTTTTGGCAATTCGTCGAGCACGTCTACACGGCGCGGAATCATGTAACGCGGGACCCGTTCGCCACAATATGCCAGCAGCTTCTGGACTTCCACTTCGGCGCCATCGCGTGCCACGACAAAAGCCTTGACCACTTGTCCCATCACGTCATCAGGAATACCGATTACAGCAGCCTGCCGAACCTGGCCGCTCTGGAACAAAACTTCTTCAATTTCGGTAGGACTGATGCGGTGGCCGGAGCACTTGATCATGGTGTCACGCCGGCCGACATAGTAGAGAAAACCATCTTCATCCTTTTTGACCAGGTCGCCGGAGTAACAGACGCGCTCCTGATCACCGATTTCGCGGAGCGCCAGCGGATTGGGACGAAGGACTCTGGCTGTTGCTTCAGGATTGCCCCAATAACCGAGCGATACGGTTGGACCACGATGGACCAACTCGCCTATTTCTCCAGGCTTGCATTCCTGTCCATGCTCATTGATGACCAGTATCTCCGTATCCGGAATTGCTTTACCCATGGATGTGGGCCTGCGGTCCAGTTCTTCGGGGGGCAGGTAGGTTGATCGGAATGCCTCCGTAAGCCCATACATGAGGACGACTTTCGTCGTGGGCAACAGGGTTCGAAGCGTCTTAAGAACCGTCTGTGGCATGGCGCCGCCAGTGTTGGTAATGTACCGAAGATGCGGCAGTTGATGCTTCTGCAATCCGGAGCTGGGTTGAGCAAGCAGGCTCCATACGGTCGGAACGCCGGCGAGCCCTGTGATTTTCTCCTCCACGAGCTTCTGCACGACATCGCGTCCGAACATAAATCTGATCAGTACTATGGTCCCGCCCTGCTGAATGGCCGTCGTAAGCTGATTGAGGCCTGCGTCAAAGCTGAAAGGAAGCGCGGCAAGAATCCGCTCGTTTTCCGTGATGCCGAGATACGTAGAGACGATGCTGGCGCCCGCCATGACATTGGCGTGACTGAGCATGACACCTTTAGGCTTCCCCGTGGATCCTGAGGTATAGAGAATCGCCGCCAGATCCTTGCTGATTGCTCCGTAAGTCAGGGTTGAATCCGGTTCAACATTGAGCAGATTTTCAAACGAGTGCACAGGAACATTCAGCGCCTCTTGCCCGGCATTGCCCGTGGTTACGACAACGGACAACGTTGAAATGGAATTGAGAACCGATACCAGGTCCGCTGCTCTGGAGGCGGAGGTGATCAGCACCTTCATACTGCAATCCCTGACAATGTGCCCGACCTGATCGCGAAAGAGTTCCGCGTTGATGGGCACAAAAACACCGCCGGCACGTGAAACAGCAAAGATAGAAATCACCTGGGCGACGGAAGCCTCCAGGTAGATTCCGACCCGGTCGCCTCTTTCCACGCCTGCCAAACGAAGCCCCGCTGCCAGTGATTCAACCCTGTCGAGCAGCTCTTTATAGGTGAGCCGCTCCTGGCCGTGTACGACGGCTTCCTTGTCAGGCAGCCGCTTCGCACTGGTCTGCAGCATGTGGTGAATGAGAAAGTCCATTCTGCTTCTTGCTCCCCAAAAACAGTCTGATTACCGCCCCATAGCTCGGTCACTTGCGCCTTTTTCTGAAGGGCGGATAGAGCCGGGCTGTGGGTGCGCGTCCCATACAAACAGGTGCACGTATCCTGCCAATCTGCATTGTTTTGAGCCATTTAGTGAGACACAGAATGCCGCTAAACGCGCCGAAACAGGGCCAATTCAGGAGTGCCAGCGGCTTTTCCCTCCAGGGGCTTTCCGTAAGTGCGAATCCTGGCTTCCCAGAGTTGCACAAATTTGCACACTCTCCCGGAGAGTGCACAGAAACAGTTCCCCATAGCCCTCGAAAACCTCTCGGTTACAAGCAAATTCGTGGAAATCGACGTGCTCTTGTCTTTGTGTGTTAACAACGTAGGCGGGTAGCTCAACGGGAGAGCACTCCGATTACAGCGGGGAGATTGTAGGTTCAATTCCTACACCGCCTACCAGAATCCCAACATCGCTGGGCCAGGGAAGCTTCTCAGCATCGCGCTGGCCGCAAGGACGGCTCCAGCCTTATGGCTCAGATTCCGGAAATAGAACAGCTGCAGAACGCCCAAAACGATGAGGCGCACGGGCCTGCCTTTAATGGCAGCGATCTGCTCAGCATCGACGTTGAAGACTATTTTCAGGTTGAGGCATTCGCCGAAAGAATCTCTCGTTCAGATTGGGGCAAGTTCGAATTGAGGGTCCGGCAGAACACGGACCGCATTCTGGGACTGCTCGCGGAATTTCGCCAGTCGGCTACATTTTTTGTGCTGGGTTGGGTTGCCGAACGGGAACCGGGCCTGGTGCGCAGGATTGCCGAAGCAGGGCATGAAGTCGCCTGCCACAGCCTTCTCCACCGCCGGATTTTCACGCTGAAGCCAGAGGAGTTCCGGGCCGACCTTCGCCAGGCAAAGGCGGCGATTGAGGACGCCTGCGGGACCGAAGTCGTGGGTTTCAGGGCGCCCACATTCTCTATTCGAAAAGACTCCCTGTGGGCACTGGACATACTTGCAGAACAAGGCTTTGTGTACGACTCCAGCATATTTCCCATTCGTCATGATCTCTATGGCATTCCAGAAGCTCCTCGGTTTACCCATGTGCTCCGGCTTGAGAGAGGGAAAAGAATCGTCGAGGTTCCACCAAGTACCATTCGAGTCTTTGGCACAAACCTGGGAGTGGCTGGTGGCGGTTATCTGCGACATTTGCCGATGTTCTACACCCGTTGGGGAATGCACAAGCTGACCAAGCAACAACAGCCGGCAAATGTGTACTTTCATCCCTGGGAGATCGATCCTGAACAGCCCCGTCTTCACGGGAGTTGGAAATCTCGACTGCGCCACTATCGCGGTCTTGAAAAGATGGAACCAAGACTCAGGGGATTGCTGGCGAGCCGTCGCTTCGAGCGCATAGTCGATTACGTTCGCCGGTTCCAGTCAGCGCAAAGCGGCCCGGGATAAAAAATCCGTGCTTAATTCTGCTCGTCGCTCAGGATTGGTTCCACTGAGTGTCTCTGTCCCAGATGGCTGTATTTGTAATAGCTTCTGGCTGCAGCCTGATGACAATCGTTGAAGACCACGCCAAGCAGCTTCTTGGTGTCCAGACGGCTGAGGACTTCAGTCAAAGCCTGACGTTTGGTTTTGCCGGAGCGTGTGATCAGGAACATGCTTTCGCACGCTGCGAGAATCAGCTCGGTGTCGGCTAAATCGAGAACCGGCGGAGCATCGGCCAGCGTCAACTGAAATGTCTCTCCGCTCCACGCGAGGAACTCCTTCCAGGCGGGCTTGGAAAACAGCTCAGCAGGGGGAACGGTACTGGTTCCAGCCGGCAGGAGATAGAAGTTCGGACGATCAGTCCGCAGAATGGCCGATTCGTATGGGATGTTCTTTTCCAGAATATCGCCCAGACCAACGAACTGATGAAAGCCAAGCAGCGCTGAGAGGCCTTTTGTACGAAGGTCGCTGTCGACCACGAGGACCGAGCGCTCCTGGATGGTGGAATAGCACAAACCAAGGTTAAGGCTGGTCAGGGTCTTGCCCTCGCCTTGAGCCGTGCTGCTGATGGCAAGGGAGCGCATTCCGTGTTTGGTTTGGAGCCGCAACAGTCGTGTTCTGAGCGTGCGGTAGGCTTCCACAGCAGCCTGCAGGTCGGAATTGTATTGCCGCGAAAGAAAGGATCTCCCGTCTTCGCGCGGCAGGCGCACGGGACGGCAGTTCTGCAAACGACCAGCAGCCACCTGCGGCGCTACTTCTTCAGCAGGTCTCGGCGCAAGGAGGGGTTTCGGGTTCAAGTCCGCGCCATTGGACGACGCGCGGGCAAGGCCCTCAATGTTTTTCTTGAGTGTTCCGACCAGTTCATGGATATCGACATCAGACTTCGCAGGTCGTGACCCATTTTCTGCTTGTCGCACAGCCTGGTTTGTTTCATTAAAGAATTTGCTCATACTTTTCAGCCATTTCGACTTTCGGCAAAATTGTCCCTTACGGTGTCCTCTTGGGCACCACGGCATCGGCAAGTTGACGCGCGGCCGCCGGCGAAATCTCTGACGTAGCGTCCAACAGCGCCAGATCCTCTACCGCTTCCGCAACAATCTCCGGATCAATCCTGTATGTTTGCCTTTGATAGGCGCATGTCATTGCACGATCGCATATAAGGTTGATGGTCCGGGGAACGCCATTGCTGTAACGATAGATCTGTTCCAGCGCGGACGTTGAGAATGGATTTTCAGCCCGCAAACCGGCAATATGCAGGCGTTCGGCAACGTATGCGCGCGATTCCGTTAATGTCAGTGGACGCAGCTTAGTAACGACCGCAACGCGGGCCCGTAATGCGGCACATTCCGGCTTCCGCAACACCTGCATGAGTTCGGGCTGGCCACAGAGAATGACCTGGAGCACATTGACGGCATAGTTATCCAGATTCAGAAGCAGGCGAATTTCTTCCAGCAATTCCGGAGGCAGCAGATGAGCTTCATCAATGATGATGACAACTCCGCCGCCGCTGCGATGGCTATCCAGCAGCAAGCCGTGAAATGCGCGAAGCTGCGCCGGTTTCGTCGCCGTTGCACAGCTGATCTCCAGTTCATCCAGGAGTGTTTCGTATAGCTCGTTCTGCTGCAGAACCGGGTTCACAATGAAAGCGGACCGCACCTCGCATCCTGGAGTAGATTCGTGCCTGAGAATATGCTGCAGACAATAGAGCAGCGTCGTTTTTCCGGTTCCGATGGGCCCCACGGATACCTGAAGCCCCTTTCGTGCGGACACACCTTCGAGCATGCTGCGAAGGCCGTTGCGGTGGGGCTCGGCCAGGTGCAGAAAACGAGGGTCCGGCGTGAGCCGGAACGGTTCCTGTTTTAGACCAAAGAAAGAGATCATATTCTTGAGGTTTACGCTTTACAGGCAGAGCGCCCTGAGCTGGCGGGCTCTCGCGCCCTAAATCACTGCTGTCAAAGCCAGCTTGGGAAAGTGCAACTGTTGTTCCAAAGCTAAGAGAGGGAAAAAGGCTTTGAAAGCAACGTGTTAAGCTCCGCACAGAATCGGGTTGATCTTAAAATGCAAAACATTTCACACGGCTCGCACAATTTCCGGAAGAGACGAACAGGAGCGATTCGCAATGAGAAGTTACTTGGCTCCCTTGCCCAGCAACACCACTTTAATCGTCTCGAAAATGATCGTGAGATCCAGGAGAACCGACAGGTTCTTAATGTAGAAGAGGTCGAATTCAAATTTTGTTTTCGCCTCCTCCAGACTGGCGCCGTACTTGAATTTGACCTGTGCCCATCCGGAAATTCCGGGACGAACGCAATGCCGTTGCTGGTAAAACGGGATTTCCCGCTCCAGTAGTTCACAGAAGTAGGGAACTTCCGGCCGCGGGCCGATCAGGCTCATCTCCCCGCGCAATACGTTGAACAATTGAGGCAGTTCGTCGAAGCGATATTTGCGGATAAAGTTTCCCACCCGCGTGACACGCGGATCACCATCTGCCGTCCAGGAAGGCGTACCTTTGTCAGCTCCTTGTGTCATTGAGCGGAATTTGAAAATCCTGAATGTACGGCCGCCAAGTCCAACACGTTCCTGGCGGAAAAATACGGGTCTGCCGGTTTCAATGAGAATGGCTAGTGTGGTACCCAGCAAGACGGGTGCGCTGAGGATGATCAGGGTCAGGGAAACAAGTATGTCGATGCTTCTCTTGGCCGCAAGCAGAAACTGCGACTTGGCAAAACCATCCGAAAGAATAAGCCAGCTGGGACGAAGCCTCTCCAGCATGATGCGGCCGGTGATTCTTTCATACATGGAGTGCGCGTCTTCAATAGGTACTCCCTGGACCTTAAGCGCCGTGAGTTCGCGTATTGGCATTACTCCCCGACGTTCCGACAAAGAGATGACTACGCGATCCGCGCACACTCTGGTTGCAATCTCCTGAACTTGCGAAATGCCGCCAATAATGCCCGGTTCTGCCAGGGGAGTGCCGATATTCTCGGCATCCACCTCGAGAAATCCCACGACTTTGTACTGCAACTCGGGCCGGCGCAACAATTCCTGCGTCAGGTTGATCCCGGGCTGACCGGTACCCATGATAAGCACCGATTCAAGCGGACGAAAGTAGCCTCTGTTAACACCAAAAGAAAATCGCCACGCCAGGATCAACGAAACGGCGATCAGGCCGCCCAGCACAGAGATGCCGCGTTCCAGTCGCAACGCGGGGAAAAAGTAATAGAGAAGAGCCAGGGCCAGCATGGCAGCGCCAATGGCGCGCACGGTGCGCGCGCATTGCGTTCCTCTACTTCCCATTCCCTGGAGATCGTAAAGATCGCTGTAGTATTGCGCTAACTGACACGCCAGAATCACGAGCGCAAAGCGTAGCCACGTCGCATTCTGGATCATGAAGCGGCTCGCCCTGCCGAGATCAAGGAAGTTAAGGATGGTGGCTATCACCAGCGACAGCAGGATCAATGCGGTTTCCGAGGCCACCAGGATCAGGGTTTTCCGCGGCAAATACTGGCCGCCGAGCCGGATCAGGCTCGCGCCATGAACCTGCTTGAACCACTTGCGTTTTCGTCCGTTGGCAGGCGATATCAACTCGGGCTGAAGTTGTTCTCTCTGCCAGTAAGTGCCTTGATCGGCCACGATTCCAACCTTCTCAAAAGATGTAGTGTCCGCTTGCATTCTTGCATTCGTGATTCCAAATGGAATGCTTACGGCTGCTGATGCTGCCAGAACGCTTCCTGCAAAACACAGAAGTCCTTTAGAACCGCCAGCAATTGAGGCGAGGAAGCGCTGTGCCGAGCGCCCCCTTCGGGCCCCTTGGGCTTGGACCATCGCAGGGCGGAGAGGAATGAAAAGCGTTTCACATTGCGGGAAGGTAGGAGGAAGTATGAAAAGCTTTGCAGCACGGAAGAAAGAGAGTTAGAGCAGGCAAAGAACGAAAAGTTAACGATAAACAATATGGTAGCCGGCGAGCTTGACGAGTTCGCTGCAAACATACGCGCTGTCGGCCGGTCTCTTCCACCAGCCGTCACGTAGCGGGGGAGCCTCAGTTTCCGGGACCAGCCAGAAAAGCACATTTATCTGATGAAAAAAGCTAATCCGGGAGCAACAAAATCGCACACGGCGCAAATGGATGGAGGTGCTGACCAATCCCAGCGTACGAGCGGGTTGTCTTTTGAGATAGCCGGCAAGCGCCTGCAATTCCTCGAACGTACCGTTTCTCGCTAAATTGGCACGAGAAACTGTCGTCTGCTCCTGTGAAATGTCTATCCAGAAATGTCTTTCTGCCGGTAATGTCTCATCCCGGAGAGTCAATAATTCTGCCGCTATTTCAGGGATCATCGCCGCGGTTTGCCTGACTTCATATCTGCCGGTGCTCAAGATAACGCGCGGGGTTTTACGCTCACGGAAAAGCGAGAGAGCAAAGGATTTCCGTTCTGGACGACCGGCCAGAGCAATCACAAGATCACACGACGTGACCAGATCGCTCTGTGACAGAAAATCGTATATTGATTGCAGTGGCTTCACGCCCTCCTCGCTGCGTCCACTTTAAAGGCAATGAACAATGCGGTCCTGGAATGGGAAATTGGGGGGAACAATCAGTGAGCTATATCTACGTCAGTAGACGCTGCCAGCGGCATGACTCTGGCGCCCTGGCGCTCTGAGCCCATGAGTGCCGGCCCGCGTAGCCAATTGTAGGTCGCCAGCAGACCAAGCACAAAGACCAATGTGAAGAACACCCACCCGGCATTGACGTGATACCGCTCAACGAGGGCAGGTGAAACGCGATTGCCCAGCACGACCAGTAGAGCTATGCGTGCCGCGTTAGCCATGAGGGCGATAACGAGGCCTGCAACATACCCAGTCAGCACGCGACGGTAGTTGAGCACCTTCCAATCCATGATCAGCATGAATCCAAACAGAATCTGGAATAACTTGATCGCCTGCAACCCGCTGCACGCAAAAATGATGGTGGTATCAATTCCTGAACCCGCCAGCACGGGCGAGGTGTCGGGTACGAATTGAAGAGACGGCACGAACGGATGCGCCAAGGCATATACAAGACGACCCAGCGTTTGGGAATAAAAGGGCCAGGAAAATGTGAAAATGCGGTAAGGATAAAACGTAAGCAAGGCAATACCCGCGGCCACGCATTCTGCCCGGTGAACGCTGCCGAACCGGCGCCACTCCGATATCGGCATTAATATCAGCCCGGGAATGACGACGCTGTACCTGAAGATCGCGAAAGAGAGATGAGGGTGTGACTCCGCGCCATTGCGCTCGAGAGTCCACATCAGCCCAAAGACAATCAATTCGAGGAAAAAGAAGACCGCGAATCGCCACGTACTACGCGGCAAATGACTGAAACTCACGCGCGCGAATTGCAGCACCCGGCCATCAGAACTGCCCCGCAGCAAAAGGAGCAGTAGAAAGGCACACTCGATCGCCGGCGTAACGTTGCTAATTCCGGGCGCGATCAAGATCGCCAAACAGAGTGCGGCCAGAGTAATGACGACAACGGCGACCCCAGGCTCTCCTTCGCAGCTCCGGGCAATGTCATGTTTCATCCGATCAACGCTGCGGGCCGGCCACACCTACCGTCCACCAGAGCGGCGACGACGCATCATGTAGATTCCGGCGCCGGTCATGGACGCCGCGACCAGACCCATCGCACTCATATCCATTGCGCTGATGTGATCGTGCTGATCGTTGTTACGACCGTTGCCATTCCCATTGCCGTTGCCGTTGCCATTTCCACCTTTGTCGAATGCGTATGCTGAAATTCCAGAACCGGTGAAAAGTAATGCGATCCCTAATACAAGGCCGAATCCAAATTTTTTCATACTGTGCCTTTCTCGTGCATTGTTGTGCGCAATTGAAAGCCCAAAGAAAACGAACTTAGAAAATTCAGAACTGCTGAAATACCGCTCTTTTGCGAGTTGTTTTCATCAATTTAGGGGCCGCACTCCACCAGTCGCGGATAAGAGGAATCACTCAGATAGTTGCCGCCATGCAACACTTTGCACAAAATAGAAAACTTCTCAACTGGGTGAACTCCAAAGGCAGAAATTTGCAACAAACTTACAATCTCGAAACCCGGTAGGCAGAAAGCCTTTAACTCCAGCGCGCAGCAATCTGAAAGTGGAAGAAGGGGATGGCAACCAAAGTGCACTGTGAGGGAGCATGAGCAAAACATCTACGTCATGGCAGTTGAGCAGCGCCGATCTGTTGAAGACCAACATTGACACTCGACTGGCGAAAATCGGCATTATTGGCATGGGATATGTGGGTCTTCCTCTCGCACTTCTCTTCAGTGAGCAGAAGTTTCGTGTCACTGGATTCGATATCGATCCTGCCAAGGTGGACAAGCTGAACGAGGGCGGGTCGTATATCGTTCGCATTACGGAATCGGAAATTCAGGGAGCCAGGGCGAGCGGATTTAAGGCTACCGCAGAGTTTTCAGCAATCTCCGAAATGGATGTGGTGATTATTTGTGTTCCCACTCCGCTCAACGAACACCATGAGCCTGACCTGAGCTTCATTGAAGCCACGGCGAAGAGTATTGCTCCCTATCTGCGTCCCGCGCAGCTCATCATCCTGGAGAGCACAACTTATCCAGGCACAACAAGAGAACTTCTGATTCCTATTCTTGAGAAGAATGCCCGTGGGCTGAAGGCATCGGAAAATGGCCAAGCGGGCGAGAATGAATTCTATGTCGCATTTTCACCGGAGCGTGAAGATCCGGGGAATGACAGTGTTGCTCGCCGTGACATTCCCAAAGTCATTGGTGGAGTAGGCGAGACCGCAACGGGCCTGGCCAGCGCCGTCTACAGCACGATCTTTAATCGCACGGTGCCAGTTTCCACACCCGAAGTGGCGGAAATGACCAAGCTGCTTGAGAACATTTATCGCTGCGTAAACATTGCGTTGGTCAACGAATTGAAGTTGCTCTGCCTGCGCATGGGGATCAACATTTTTGAGGTCATTCAGGCAGCCGCCACCAAGCCTTTTGGATTTCAGCCGTTCTATCCCGGGCCGGGAATCGGCGGCCACTGCATTCCGCTGGATCCTTTCTATCTTTCATGGAAAGCCAAAGAATACGATTTCCATACGCGTTTCATTGAGCTCGCCGGCGAAATCAATTTGAGCATGCCGTATCACGTGATCAACTTCACAGCAGAAGCATTGAACAAACGGCAAAGAGCCCTGAATGGCGCCAAGATACTGGTATTGGGCGTCTCCTACAAGAAAGACATTGACGACCTGCGCGAATCGCCTTCGCTCACCGTAATCGAGCTGTTTCAGAAGCAGGGCGCGCAGGTGTTCTTTAACGATCCTTACTTTGCATTTGTGGGCCGCGGACGCAAGTACGACCTGCAGATGAGCAATACTCCGTTGACTGATCTTGGACAATACGACGCGGTGGTGATCGTGACCGACCATTCAGATTACGACTACGAGAAGATCGTGAAGGAATCGAAACTGGTGATCGACACGCGCAATGCCACCAAAGGATTGCAGGGGGACAATATTGTCCGCTGCTGATCGTGAAAAGGCTGAGAAACTGCAGCCAGGAACGATGGGCCGGTTGCGCCGCGCAACCACGCGGCGCACCGGCTGTATTTTTTCAGTCGAGCATGCAAGAGCTCATGATTCAGCTGTAACGGCCAAGAGAGTGTCGAAATCGGAGTTTCTCTATTGAGCATTCTGGTTACAGGTGGCGCGGGTTACATTGGAAGCGTGGTCGCCAGGGAACTGCTGCGACGCGGACACAATGTGGTGGTGTATGACAACCTGTCGCACGGTCATCGCAACGCTGTTCCCAAGGGCGCAGAGTTTATCGAAGCCGATCTGGCTGATCGCGATAGGCTGAATTATGTACTGAAGCATCATGGTTGCCAGGCAGTGATGCACTTCGCAGCGCTCATTGAAGCGGGCGAGTCGATGAGCGCGCCTGAAAGGTACTTTCGCAATAATGCCATGCATACGCTCGGGCTGCTGGAAGCCATACTCGAGCAGGGAATCAAGCGCTTTGTTTTCTCCTCGACTGCGGCCTTGTATGGGGAACCGGAACAGATACCGATAACAGAAGAGCATCCTCTGAAACCGGTAAACGCCTATGGGGAATCGAAACTGATTGTCGAGCGAATGCTTGAATGGTTCAGCAGGGTGCACGGGTTGCGTTATGCCAGTCTCCGTTACTTCAACGCAGCAGGTGCAACGGACACAGCCGGTGAGTCACACTGCCCTGAGACCCATTTGATTCCATTAGTGCTGGAGGCCGCGGCGGGACTTCGGCCGGCGATCTCAATTTTCGGCGAGGATTATCCAACAGCCGATGGCACCTGTATACGAGATTACATTCACGTTCAAGACCTTGCTTCCGCTCACCTGCTCAGCCTCGCCGCACTTGAATCCGCGGACAGGCTCATCTACAACCTGGGCAACGGGAAAGGTTTCAGTGTTCGAGAAGTAGTTTCCTCCGCGAGACGAGTTACCGCCCGGCCGATTATTGAGAAAATAGCTGAGAGGCGGTCCGGAGATCCGGCCGTTCTGGTGGCATGTTCAGAAAAAATTCGCAGAGAGCTGAAGTGGAAGCCCCAGCATCCTGATCTGGACGATATCATTCGCAGCGCCTGGGCTTGGACGACGACAAAGAAGCGGAGCGACGCAAGAGAGCATAGCCCCATGACTGCCGCAATCGCAGGCGGCCGCTGATTCAGGGACTGGAGCTGTCTCCGATATGCGTATTCTCGGAGAAGTGGTCGCCGTTGCCGGAAAAGTCATAAGCGTAAATTTCAAGAGCAACGCCTGTCCGTTCTGCCTCCGACTTGATCCGCATGACTTTACCGTGTATCGACACTAGAATTGGCGCCCTGGCCATGGTCAGTTTTTCCGGCAGGATCAGCACACAATCCAACTCCTGACCTTCCTGCACACGATCGCCGCGAGTTACGAAATAGATTCCACCCGCACTGACGTTGCGGGTTTCGCCGAAGATCACAGATGAGGAAGAAGGAAGCTTTACACGTACCAGTACTTCCAGACGAAGGCGATGCATCTTCCGTCGTTCGACACTATTGAATGCCATGCAGCCTCCTTCCTCAACGCCTTCATCTCAACTTCCATCTCAACGGCGGGTGGTGCGGGTCTCTGTTCTTATCGCGAGAACCGTTTTCCATACTGGGACCCCGAACTACCTGACGTCTAACTGCAATGGCATCTGACAGCTTTTCTACTCTACGGTGACTGATTTGGCCAGATTTCTGGGCTGATCCACGTCGCATCCGCGCAACAGTGCTATGTGATAAGCAAGTAGTTGCAGCGGAACGATTTCAAGAAGCGGCAATAAGAGGTCCGGCGCCGACGGAATTTGCAGCACATGATCAGCAGATTCACGGACTTCATCATCGCCGTCATTGACAATCGCGATTACCTTGCCCGAACGCGCCGTAACCTCTTTTAAATTGGACACGGTCTTCTCATACCGAGTCATGGAGAGAGCATCCTGATGGTCGCGAGTGGCCAGGATTACGACCGGCAATTCGCTATCGATCAGGGAATTGGGGCCATGCTTCATTTCGCCCGCGGGATAACCTTCCGCGTGGATATACGAAACTTCCTTCAGCTTCAGCGCTCCTTCAAGGGCTATAGGATAGTGAATCCCACGCCCGAGAAACAGGAAATCCCGGGCGCGATAATAGGTGCGGGCGAGGGCCTCATATTCCCGCTCCTGGCTGAGGATGGCCTCCACTTTGCCGGCAATCGTGCTCAGTTCACAAAGATATTCCTGCGCCCTGGCCTGAGACACGTGTCCGCGAATGCGGCCAAGATGGAGCGCAAACAGGAACAGCGCTGTCAGTTGTGCGCTGAATGTCTTAGTGGAGGCTACACCGATCTCCGGTCCCGCATGGGTGTAAATATTGCCCGAAGCCTCGCGTGTGACGGCAGCGCCAACAACATTGCAGACAGCAAGTGTCTTGCACCCTCGGTGAATGGATTCACGCTGGGCAGCAAGCGTGTCCGCGGTCTCGCCGGACTGAGTGATCAATACCGTGAGTTCCCGATCGGAGAGGATGGGAGCCCGATAGCGGAATTCGCTGGCATAATCCACCTCGACCGGTATGCGGGCCAGGTTCTCAATCATGAACTTGCCGGCAAGAGCGGCATGCCAGCTTGTGCCGCACGCGGCAATGTTTATTTTTGTGAGCTGCTGGAGTTCCTGCTCGCTGAAGTCCATGGCGTCGAGCAGGACTTCGCCGGAGTCTATTGAGACGCGGCCCCGGGCGGTATCACGAATGGCGCGAGGTTGCTCATGGATCTCCTTCAGCATGAAGTGCCGGAAGCCGCCCTTTTCCGCCATCACGGCGTCCCAGGAAATGTGCTGCACATCGCGAGTTAGAGGGCGGTTGTCAAAATCGGTGACAAGCACGTCATTCGCGGTGATGGTGGCGAGATCGCCATTCTGCATAAAGAAAAGGTCGCGCGTATGTTGCAGGATCGGCGGCACATCTGAGGCTATGAAATATTCCTGGTCGCCAAGGCCGATCACCGCCGGAGGGCCGTTGCGTGCCGCTACAATCTTTCCCGGCTCGTCGGAAGCAATGGCAGCGATGGCGAAAACACCGCGTATCTCCCTGATCGCGATTCGGACGGCCTCTTCAAGGCTGGGTTTTGGTCCATGGATACGGTGATAAAGGTGTTTCTCAATCAAGTGCGCCAGCACTTCAGTATCAGTCTGCGTGCGGAAGGAATGTCCTTCACCGGTGAGCTGTTTTTTGAGAGCGAGATAGTTTTCAATGATTCAGTTGTGGACCACGACGATCCGGCCGGTGCAATCCCGATGCGGATGGGCGTTTTCTTCCGTAGGACAGCCGTGAGTCGCCCAGCGCGTGTGGCCAATTCCGTAGGTCCCATCGAGGGGATTGAGACGGATCAGGTTTTCAAGGTTGCGCAATTTGCCCTCTGCCCGCCGAACCTGGAGCCCACCGCCGTTCCCGGCAACCGCGATGCCGGCGGAGTCATACCCGCGATACTCAAGGCGCTTTAGACCGTCCAGAAGGACGGGCACCACTTCCTTCTTACCGACATATCCAACGATTCCACACATGACAGCCTCGATCAGGTTTCTTGTTAGCTAGCAAAAGAAAGAAGAGCCCGAGTAGTAGTTGCACGATTTGTGCCATGACGGCTTGTTGCGGTATCACGCTCAATTGCCATTGTTTTGTCAGGCGCTCGCGGAGGATGCTTGACCAAGATATGCTTCGCCTCCAGTAAGACGGCTCAAGAAATAAGATTTATGGTTGCAGATCTCAAGAAACTCATTTGCTTTCAAGCAGGCGGAGGAACACAGATTGCGCAGCGCTTTGCTCAGCTCTGGGGAATTGCTTTGCCCTGATATGCAACTGTTTTCGCAGCCAGCCGGCCCTTGTCGATTCACAATGTCTGCCTCTGATTGACGCGTTGCAAGCGATTGCAAATATGGTGCAAGCTTTTTATTCGTGGTGAGGTGGAAACGGCGTAGCGTTTAGCGAAGCGAAACACCAGAGTGCACCCAGCAGTTGCAACCGACAGTTGCAACCAGCAGTCGCAAGCAACGCCCGGCGATCTGGCGCCTGGGTCGATAAGAGGGAAGCGCCGTTGTCCGTGAGATGATGAAACGAGAGCGCCTGGGATTGCTGTCCGGTTAAGCTCAGCGGCTCAACGAGAGCGAAAGAGGGAAGCGAGCAGAA
>Ga0134125_10001118_pt1 | contig 33681 bp, 37 predicted proteins | sample KB31751_FD_96464 | JGI IMG/M metagenome (GOLD analysis project Ga0134125, IMG submission 96464) | Terrestrial soil microbial communities with excess Nitrogen fertilizer from Kellogg Biological Station, Michigan, USA - KB3-175-1 | ecosystem: Environmental > Terrestrial > Soil > Unclassified ...
GTGATCGTCTGCGACCCGCATCGCGCGGTCGTAAGCGGCCCGAGCCGTCTTCACGGCGAGCGCATGGAGAGCCCGGACATTCGGGCAGGCATGGCGATCCTCATCGCGGCGCTGTGCGCGGAGGGCGAATCGGAGATCGGGAACATCCGCCAGATCGACCGCGGCTACGAGCGGATCGACGAGCGTCTCCGGGACCTCGGAGCGCGCATCGAGCGCGTCGCCACCGAGCCCGTTCACGCGTAATCTGAGGGTCCCCACCCGCCCTCATGATCCATCCGATTCCCAGCGGCACGCGCGACGTGCTGCCCGACGAGACGCGCGAGGCCCGCGCCATCACCGACGCCCTGCGCGGCGTCTTCGAGCTGCACGGCTACGGCGAGGTCTACACGCCCGCGCTCGAGTACGAGTCCGTCCTCGCGCGCGCCGACATGGCCGAAGCCGAGCCGGCCTACCGCGTCTTCGACGAGTCGGGCGCCGTGCTCGCGCTGCGCTCGGACATGACCGTCCCGATCGCCCGCGTCGTCGCGAGCCGCTACGCGCACGCCGACCCGCCGCTGCGCTTCTGCTACTTCGCCCACTGCTACCGCGGCGTCACCCCGGCGCGCGGGCAGCCCCGCGAGCTGCTTCAGGCCGGCATCGAGCTGGTCGGCTCGCCCGCCCCCGAGGGCACCGCCGAGGCGCTCACCGTGCTGTGCAGGGCGCTCGACGCGACCGGCCTGAAGGACTACCGGATCGGCCTCGGGGACGCCTCCCTCTATCCCGCCCTGATGGCGAGCCTCCACGTCCCCGAGGACGCTCGCGAGGGCCTGATGCGGGCGCTCGTGATGCGCGACTTCGTCGAGCTCGAGCGCCGCCTCGGCGAATCCGGCGCGAGCGACTCTGCGAGCGAGCTGCTGCTCGACGTCCCGCAGCGGCGCGGCGGGCCCGAGCTGCTCGCCGAGGCGCCCGAGGAGGCGGCCGAGGCGATCACCGGCCTGCGCCAGGTCCACGAGCGTCTGGAGCCCGGCGTCGCCGCCCGCGTGATCTTCGACCTCGGCCTGGTCCGCAACATCGGCTACTACACCGGCGCCGTCTTCGACGTCTACGACCCCGCCCTCGGGGCCCCGCTCGGCGGCGGCGGCCGCTACGACGAGCTGCTCGGCCGCTTCGGCCGCAGCCTGCCCGCCGTCGGCTTCGCGCTCGGCGTCGACCGCCTGCACCTCGCTCTCGCCGGGGAGGAGCGCGGGACCGGCGCGCTCCTCGCCGGTTCGGCCGGGTCCGGGATGCGACCGGCGGGAGACGGCGCATGAGCACGCTCGGCGGGCTCACGATCGCCGTGCCCCGCGGCGCGCTCTTCGGCGACACCGTCGATCTGCTCGCGAGCCTCGGCCTCGACACCGCCGAGCTACGCGCGAACGACCGCAAGCTCCTCTTCGAGGACATCGGCGTGATCACGATGCGCCCCTCCGACGTGCCCACCTACGTCGAGGCCGGGGCCGCCGACATCGGCATCACCGGCAAGGACGTCCTGCTCGAGCAGGGCCACGGCCGGGAGGGCGGATCTGGTCCGGCAACGGGCCGCAAGGTCTACGAGCTGCTCGACCTCGGCTACGGGCGCTGCACGATGGTCCTCGCCGGGAAGGCCGGGCCCGACCCGGCCGCCGAGGCCCTGCGCCGCCTCGGCGTGATGCGCGTCGCGACCAAGTACCCCAAGATCGCGACCCGCTACCTGGAAGAGACCGGCCGCCAGGCGGAGATCGTCGAGGTCAAGGGCTCGGTCGAGCTCGCCCCCCTGACGGGCCTCGTCGAGGCGATCGTCGACCTCACCGCGACCGGCACCACGCTGCGCGAGAACAACCTGATCGTGCGCGAGGAGATCCTCGTCTGCACCGCCCGCCTGATCGCCAACCCCGTCGCGCACAAGCTCAAGGCCGGTCCGATCGACGAGCTCAAACGGCGCGTGCGCGACCTGCTCGCGGTCCCCGGCGGGAGCTGAGATGGAGCCCCTGCGGCTCTCACAGGCCGACGTGACCGAGCTCGGCGGCCCGGCGGCGGCCGCGGCCCGCATCCGGGCGCTCGTGCCCGCCGGAGACTCGGTCGCCCCCCAGGTGGCGGAGATCCTCGCGGCCGTACGCGACGGCGGCGAGGAGGCCCTGATCGAGCTGATCCGCCGCTTCGACACCGGCGGCGCCGAGCCGGCCCCGCTGCTCGTCGAGCCCGAGGCGCTCGACGAGGCGATCCGGCGGATGCCGCTCGAGCTCGTCGCGGGGCTGCAGGTCGCGATCGCGAACGTCGCCCTCGTGGCCGAGGCCGGCGTCGGCGCCGAGGCGCAGGTCACCCTCCCGCAGGGTCACAGCGTCCGGCTGCGCGAGATCCCCGTCGGCTCGGCCGCCGTCTACGTCCCGGGCGGCCGCGCCGCCTACCCGAGCACGGTCGTGATGGGCGTCGTGACCGCCCGCGCGGCCGGCGTCCTCGACGTCGCCGTCTGCGCGCCCCCGGGACCCGACGGCGAGATCGACGCCGCGATCCTCGGCACCTGTCGCCTGGCGGGCGTCGAACGGGTCTACCGGATGGGCGGCGCGCACGCGATCGCCGCTCTCGCCTACGGCACCGAGACCGTCCGGCCCGTCGACGTGATCGTCGGCCCCGGCAACCTGTACGTGCAGGAGGCCAAGCACCAGCTCTCCGCGATCGTCGGCATCGACGGCTTCGCCGGGCCCTCGGACCTGCTCGTCGTGCTCGGCGCCGACTCCGGGGAGCGCGACGCGCACCTCGCGGCGCTCGACATGCTCGCCCAGGCCGAGCACGGCGCCGGCAGCCTCGTCGTCGCGATATCGCCGTCCGCGGAGGTTTGCGAGCGTCTGCAGGGGAAGCTGGGAGAGCTGCTCCCGGGCCGCCCGACCGTCGGCGACGCCGCCTTCGCGATCGCCGAGGTCGCCTCGCCGCGCGAGGCGCTGCAGCTCGCCAACGCCTTCGCCCCCGAGCACCTCGAGCTGATCGGCGCAGACGTCGAGCCGCTCGCCCCGAGCGTCCAGTCGGCCGGCTGCCTGTTCGTCGGCGCCACCAGCGGCACCGCCTTCGGCGACTACGTCGCGGGCTCAAACCACACCCTCCCGACCGGCGGCGCCGCCCGCTTCGCATCGGGGCTCTCGCCACGCCACTTCCGCCGACGCATGACGGAGGTGAGGATCGGCGCAGGCGCCGCGAAGCTCGCCGGGGCGGGCGCTCCGATCGCCCGCGCGGAGGGCTTCGAGGTGCACGCCGAGTCGATGGAGGCGCGCATCGGGGAGAATCCCTCCCGATGAGCCGCACGGCGAAGATCCAGCGCAAGACGGGCGAGACCGACGTGACCCTCGAGCTGACCCTCGACGGGACCGGCGCGGGCGCGCGCAGCACCGGCGTCGGCTTCCTCGACCACATGCTCGACCTGCTCGCCCGCCACGGCCGCCTGGACCTCGAGGTCGCCGTCACTGGCGATCTGGAGACCGGCGCCCACCACACCGCCGAGGACACCGCGATCGTGCTCGGACAGGCGCTCGACAGCGCGCTCGGGGACCGGTCGGGAATCGTCCGCTACGGCAGCGCCACCGTGCCGATGGACGAGGCCCGCGCGAGCGCCGCGATCGACATCTCCGGCCGTCCCTTCACGCTGTTCGAGGCCGAGCTCCCGCCCGGCGCCACCGGTGGCTTCGAGCACGAGCTGACCGAGGAGTTCTTCCGCGCCCTCGCCAACGCCGCCAAGCTGACGCTCCACCTGCGCGTGGAAGCCGGCAGCAACGCCCACCACATGATCGAGGCCGCCTTCAAGGCCTTCGCCCGCGCGCTGCGCCAGGCGGTCGCGATCGACCCGACCGAGACAGGCGTCCCGAGCACGAAGGGGACGCTGACCGAATGAGCACGCAGATCGGGATCGTCGACTACGGGATGGGCAACCGCCGCTCGGTCGAGAAGGCGCTCGCCCACGTCGGCGCGAGCCCCGTCCTCAGCTCCGACCCCGAGCTGCTGGCATCGCTGCCCGGTCTCGTCCTGCCCGGCGTCGGCGCGTTCCCGCGGGCGATGGAGAACCTGCGCTCGCTCGGGCTCGTCGAGCTGCTGCGCGAGCGGGTCCGGGCGGGCGTCCCGGTGCTCGGCATCTGCCTGGGCATGCAGCTCGCCTTCGACTCCTCCGAGGAGCTCGGCGGCGCCGAGGGCCTTGGGATCGTGCCCGGCCGCGTCACGGCGCTCCGCACGGGGGGCCTGAAGCTGCCCTTGATCGGCTGGAACGAGGTCACCTTCAGCGCCGACCCAGGTCCGCTGCTCGCCGACCTCCCCGAGCGCTGCGCCTACTACCACGTGCATTCCTTCGCGGCCCGCCCCGAGGACGAGCGCGACGTGCTCGGGACGGCAGAGTACGGCGAGCGCTTCGTCACCGCCGTCCGCCGCGGCTCCTTCCACGGCGTCCAGTTCCACCCCGAGAAGTCCTCCGCGGCAGGCCTGCGGATGCTCGGGAACTTCACCCGCATCGTCGCCGAGGCCGCGGGCGAGGCCGGCGCTGCGGAGGCGCTGCGGGCGACCGCGCGGTGAGGCTCTACCCGGCGATCGACATCCTCGAGGGGAGCGCCGTGCGGCTCCTCAAGGGTGACTTCGAGGCCAGCACGGTCTACGACAGCGACCCGCTCGACGCCGCCATGAAGTGGGTCCGCGACGGCGCGCGGTGGCTGCACGTCGTCGACCTCGACGGCGCCCGCGCCGGCGAGCCGGTCAACCTCGATCACCTGGCCCGGATCGCCGCCGGGAGCGGGGTGCCGGTCCAGTACGGCGGCGGGCTGCGCTCGACCGCCGCGGCGCGCGCGGCGCTCGACGCGGGAGCCGCCCGGGTCGTGATCGGCACCGCCGCGTTCACCGACCCCGAGATGCTCGACGAGCTGATCGGCTCCGGCGACCCGGAGCGGGTGGCCGTGGGGGTCGACGTCCGCGGCGGGCTCGTCGCCACGCACGGCTGGCTGCAGACCAGCGAGCTGCCCGCGCGGGAGGCGATCGCCGCGCTGCGCGCGCGGGGCGCGGTGCGGTTCATCTTCACGAACATCGACCACGACGGCACCCTCGGCGGAGCCAACCGCGAGGAGGTCGAGGCGGTCGCCCGCGACGTCGGCGACGCCGCGCTGATCTTCTCCGGCGGGATCGGCACGCTAGAGGACCTGCGCGGACTCGTCGCCCTCCGCGGCGAGCTGGGACTCGACGGGCTGGAGGGCGTGATCGTCGGCAAGGCGCTCTACGAGGGCCGCTTCACGGTCGCCGAGGCGCTCGTCGCGCTCGCGCCCGAGGGGGAGTCGCCCGCCGCCTGACGGCTACCGTTGGGGCCGTGCACTACAAGCGCGTGATCCCCTGCCTGGACGTCGACGGCGGCCGCGTCGTCAAGGGCGTCGAATTCGTCGACATCCGCGACGCCGGCGACCCCGTCGAGCTGGCCGCCCACTACGACCGAGAGGGCGCCGACGAGCTCGTCTTCCTCGACATCACCGCCACCCACGAGAAGCGCGACACGATCGCCCAGCTCGCCCGCCACACCGCCGATGAGGTCTTCGTGCCCTTCACGATCGGCGGCGGGGTGCGCTCGACCGCCGACGCCCAGGCCGTGCTCGACGCGGGCGCGGACAAGGTCTCGGTCAACTCGGCCGCCCTCGCCCGCCCGGCGCTGATCGACGAGCTGGCGGAGGTGTTCGGGGCGCAGTGCGTCGTGCTCGCGATCGACGCCAAGCAGCGCGACGGCGCGGAGACCTGGGACGCCTACGTCGCGGGCGGACGCACGCCCGCTGGGCGCGATGCGGTCGAGTGGGCGCGGGAGGGCGTAGAGCGGGGCGCGGGGGAGATCCTGCTCACGAGCATGGACAGGGACGGGACCAACGACGGCTACGACCTGCCCCTCACGACGGCCGTCAGCGAGACCGTCGGGGTCCCGGTGATCGCCTCGGGCGGAGCCGGCGAGCTCGAGCACCTCGCGCAGGCGCTCCGGGCGGGCGCCGACGCGGTCCTCTGCGCCTCGATCTTCCACTACGGACAGCACACGATCGCCGAGGCCAAGGCGCACCTGGCCGCGGCTGGCATCCCGGTCCGGACGACGTAAGGGCGGGGCGGGTGAGCGAGACCCATCAGCTCCACACCCCCGAGCAGGCGATCGAGCGGCTCGCCGGCCTGCCCGGCGGGCCCGAGCTGCTCGCGCTCGCGCAGCGCCGCGAGGACATCGCGCTCGTCGGAGGAGCCGTGCGGGACCTGCTGCTCGGGCGCTGGCCGCGCGAGCTCGACGTAACGGTCGAACGCGACGCGGCGGAGCTCGCGGCCGCGCTCGCCGCGTCGGTCTCGCCCAGCGAGCGCGCCTACGGCCACGCCGTCGAGCCGGTCCTGCACGAGCACTTCGGGACGGCCTCGGTCGCGTGGGAGTACGGGCGCATCGACATCGCCGCGCGGCGCGCGGAGGTTTATCCATCGCCCGGGGCGCTGCCCGAGGTCCGGCCCGGGACCGTCGAGGAGGACCTCGCTCGGCGCGACTTCACGATCAACGCGATCGCCCTCCCGCTGGCCGGAGCGCAGCGCGCCCGCCTGCTCGCGCATGAGCACGCGCTCGAGGACCTCGCCGCCGGCAGGCTGCGCGTGCTGCACGAGCGCAGCTTCGCCGACGATCCGACGCGCCTGCTGCGGATGGCCCGCTACGCGGCGCGGCTGCACTTCGCGATCGAGTCGGGCACCCGCGAGCTCGCCGAGCGGGCGCTTCGTGAGAGCGCGCTCGACACGGTCTCGGGAGAGCGCGTCGGCGGCGAGCTGTGGCTCGCGGTCCGCGAACCTGACGGACGCGCGTCGCTGCGCGCGTTCGACTCGCTCGGCGTGCTGGGCGCGCTCGGATTGCCGAGCCCGTTCGACGACGACCTGGCCGAGCACGCCGAGGCGCTTCTGCCCCGCGACGGCGACCCGGGCGTCGTCAGGATGGCGGCGGCGTTGCGCTTCGCGGAGCTCGAAGACGGTGTCGATGACGGCTCCGCGCTGCAGGCCGCGCGACGCCTCGGCTTCGACGGGGCGCAGGCCGAGGCCGCGAGCGCCGCCGGGCAGGCCGACGCGCTCGCGGAGCTCGCCGCGAGCATGCCCGCAGCCGCGGCGTTCGCGGTGCTCGACGGCCGAACGCTCGAGGCGGTCGCGCTGGCCGGCGCCGTGGCCGAGCGTCGCGCGCCGGGAGGGGCGGACACGTTCCGCGCGTGGCTCGAGACCCAGCGCCACGTGCGCCTGGAGATCGGCGGGGAGGACCTGCTCGCGGCAGGCGTGCGAGAGGGCCCCGAGGTCGGCGCCCGCCTCGCGCTCGCCCTGCGCCGCAAGCGGGAAGGAGCCGCGAGCGGCCGGGAGGAGGAGCTTCGCGCGGCGCTCGAGCCCGTGGCCGCTCCCGGCGACCCGATCGAGACGAGCCCGCGGTGAGCGCGGCCGAGCTGACGGCGGAGCTTCCCTGCGGCGGCGTCCTCTTCACCGACCGCTTCGACGGGAACATGTCGAGCGTCGGCGGCGACGGTCACGAGCACGGCGCCGCAAACCGAGGGCGGCTGCGCGAGCGCCTCGGCCTGCAGGCCCTGGCGCGCGGCTACCAGGTCCACGGGAGCACCGTGCGGATCGTCGCGTCGATGCCGGAGCGGGAAGCGGAGGTCGGGGAGCTCGAAGACGCCGACGGTCAGGCGACCGCGCTCCCTGGTCTCGGGGCGATGGTCCTCGCGGCGGACTGCCTGCCGATCGCGATCGCGACCGACGGGGCCGTCGCGATGGTCCACGCAGGCTGGCGGGGGCTCGCGGGGGGCGTGATCGAGCGCGGTCTCGCGGCGGTCAGAGAGCTGGACGGGGGAGAGGTGATCGCAGCCCTCGGTCCCTGCGCCGGTCCCTGCTGCTACGAGGTCGGCCCGGAGGTCCACGCCACTCTCGGCACCGGCGTCGAGGACAAAGCCCCCGCCGACCTGCGCGAGATCGCGCGGAGCCGGCTGGAGAAGGCCGGCGTCGGCTCGGTGATCCTGCTCGGCGGCTGCACGATCTGCGACGAGCGCTTCTTCTCCCACCGTCGCGAAGGCGTTCGGGCGGGGCGCCAGGCGGGGGTCGCATGGTTGAGCTGAGGACGGGCCTGCGGGCGGAGCTCGTCGCCGCGAACCTGCGCGAGGTGCGCGGCGAGATCGATCAGGCCTGCGCGCGGGCCGGGCGCGACCCCGCGGGCGTGCGAGTCCTCGCGGCGACCAAGTACGTCGCCGACGCCGAGCTCCCGGTGCTCGCGGAGGCCGGGATCGACCTCGTCGGGGAGAACCGCGCGCAGGACCTCGAGCGGCGCGCGGGCGAGCACGGTGAGCTGTTCGAGTGGCACTTCATCGGGGCGCTGCAGAGCCGCAAGGTGCGGACGATCGTCCCGCACGTGACGCTGATCCACTCCGTCGCCTCGCGCTCGGCGCTAGCTGAGCTCGCCAAGCACGCAGAGCGCGTCCGGCCCGGCCTGCGCGTCCTGCTCGAGGTCAACGTCTCCGGTGAGCAGGGCAAGGCGGGGATCGAGGCGGGCGAGCTCGACTCCTACATCGAGCAGGCGCCCGTGCCGGTCGCGGGGCTGATGACGATGCCTCCGCTGGCGCAGAGCCCGGAGGAGAGCCGGCCCTGGTTCGCCGCGCTGCGCGCCCTGGCGGCCGAGCGCGGGCTGTCCGAGCTGTCGATGGGCACATCCCAGGACTACGAGGTCGCCGTCGAGGAGGGCGCGACGATAGTGCGAATCGGCACGCGGCTATATGATTAGCGTCCCCTGAAGCGGCGGGGGATTACTAGCATCTGCAGGGAATCCGGTCCGCCGGGCGAAACCCCGAGAAGATGGCTTTCAGAGACTCCTGGCACAGCGCACTCGTCTACTTCGGCCTCGCCGAGGAGTATCACGACGACTACGAGGACGAGGCGGCTCCGGAGGCGGAGATCGAGGACCGCTACCGCGAGCGGCCGAACGTCCGCCGTCTGCGCCGCCGCCGCGACGAGTACGACGACATCTTCGCCGAGGACGACGAGCCCGACACCGCGATCGGCTCGCGGCGCGGCGCGGCGCGCTCGACGACCGTCCTGAAGCCCGTCGCCCGGGCCAACGGCGACGTGCGGGTCCACCTCGTGGTTCCGAAGTCGTTCAACGACGCGCAGCAGATCGCGGACAAGTTCAAGGACTCCGTGCCGGTGATCCTGAACCTGCAGAGCTCCGAGACGGACCTCTCCAAACGCCTGATCGACTTCGCGAGCGGCCTGACGTACGCGCTCGACGGCGGGATGCAGCGGATCGCCGACAAGGTCTTCATGCTCACGCCCCGCAACGTCGAGATCTCGGCCGAGGAGCGGGCGCGGCTCATCGAGAAGGGCTTCTTCAACCAGTCCTGAGGCCGTCGTGGCCTCGAAACCGTTGATCTGCCCGACATACCCGGTCGATACGCTGACCACACCATGCAGATCGGACTGATCGGAAGCGGCAACATGGCGCGGGCTCTCGCGCGGGGGTGGGGGCGACCCGTGGTCTGCGCCGACCCGGTCGCCGGGCGCGCCCAAGCGCTCGTGGACGAGCTCGGCGGCGAGGTCGTCGCCTCCAACGCCGAGGTCGCCGAGAAGGCCGACCTCGTGATCCTCTGCCACAAGCCCGCCCAGCTCCAGGCGGTCGCCGCCGAAGTGGCCCCGAACGCGAAGGCCGTCGCCTCGATCCTCGCGGCGACCCCGCTGGACGCGCTCAAGGACGCCTACCCCGACCGGCCCGTCTACCGCTTCATCCCGTCGCTGCCGGTCGAGGTCCGCCAGGGTGCGGTCGTGCAGGCCGCCGGTCCCGCCCAGGACACGGAGACCGACAACGCCGTCGCGGACCTGTTCGCCGAGCTCGGCACGCTGGTCGTGCTCGAGGATCGCCTCGTCGACGTCGCGATGGGGCTGATGTCCTGCGCGCCCGCCTACGTGGCGCTCGTCGCCGAGGCGCAGATCGACGCCGGGGTCCGCCGCGGCATCCCCGCCGCCCAGGGGGCCGAGCTGGTTGTGCAGACGCTCGCCGGGACGGCGGAGCTGCTGCGCCGGCGCGAGAACGACACGATGGCGATCCGCCGCGAGGTCGCCTCGCCGGGCGGGCTGACGGCGAAGGGCCTGGACGCGCTCGAGCGGGGCGGCATCCGCGCCGCCTTCAGCGACGCGCTCGACGCGGTCATCGAGGACTAGCGCCGTGATCCTCGCGACCGCCCGCACCGAGATCGCCGACATCCTGTCCTCGATCCTCTACGTCTACGGGATCATCATCTTCCTCTACATCGTCGTCCAGCTGCTCTTTAACGCGGGCATCCGGCCGCCCTACTCGCGAGCCTCCGGAGCGGTCCTGCAGTTCCTCCACGACGTGTGCGAGCCGTACCTGCGCCTGTTCCGGCGTCTGATCCCCGGGATGGGCGCGTGGGACTTCAGCCCGATGCTCGCGCTGATCACGCTCTACGTGGTCAACCGCGTGATCGTGCTCGGCCTGATCCACGGCTGAGACCGGCGTGGCCTCCGCTCAGGCAGGAGCCGGCGAGGCGCGCCCGCAGCGCGACGGGCGGGCGTGGCTGTACGCGGTTGCCGTCGCGGCCGCGGTGATCGCCGCCGACCAGCTCGCCAAGGCCGCGGTCCGCTCGTCGATCACGCCCGGGGAAGAACGCCGCTTCCTGCCCGGGATCGAGCTCGTCAACACCCGCAACCACGGCGTCGCGTTCGGCCTGAACGTCGGCGGCGCGGCCGGCGTGACGGTGCTGATCGGTCTGGCGCTCGTGATCCTGCTCGCGTACTTCGCGCGTCACCTGCGCGAGCCGCTGATCTGGCTGCCGACGGGGATGCTGATCGGAGGCGCGGTCGGGAACGTCCTCGACCGCCTCCGCGCGGGCTCGGTGACGGACTTCGTGAAGCTCCCGCTCGGCTGGCCGCCCTTCAACCTCGCCGACGCGGCGATCACGTTCGGCATCCTCGCGCTCTATCTCGTGATCGAGCGGGGCCGCGCGCGGGAGCGGGCCGACCGTGACGACCGCGACGGCGGCGAGCCCGCCGCCAAGCCGCGGGGCGGGGAGCCCGGCGGCGGCGCGCCGCGATGAGCGACAGCGAGGCGCCGGACGGCGGCTTCTCGGTCGCCTACGAGGACGAGCACCTGATCGTGATCGACAAGGGGCCGGGCCTCGTCGTCCACCCGGGCCGGGGTCACCGCGAGGACACGCTCTCCCAGCTGCTCGCGCCTGTGCTCGCGGGCGGCGACCCCGAGCGGGCGGGGATCGTGCACCGCCTCGACCGCGACACCTCGGGGCTGATGGTCGTGGCGCGCAGCGAGGAGGCCCACCGGCGCCTGCAGGCCGCCCTCTCCGCGCGAAAGATCGAGCGCGAATACCTCGCCCTGGTCGAGGGGCGCCCGCCGTCGCGGACCGGCACCGTCGATGCGCCCGTCGGGCGCGACCCGCGGGTCCGCACGCGCATGGCGGTCGGGGGCGCGGCCGCCCGGGAGGCCCGCACGCACTTCGAGATCGAGCGGACGCTGCCGCGCTCGACGCTGCTCCGCCTGAGGCTGGAGACGGGGCGCACCCACCAGATCAGGGTCCACATGCAGGCGATCGGCCACCCGGTCGCCGGCGACCCCGAGTACGGGACGCCGGGCCTGTACGGGCTGCAGCGGCAGTTCCTGCACGCGACGCGGCTCGCCTTCGACCATCCCGCGACGGGGGAGCGCCTAGAGGTCCGCTCGCCGCTCCCGGCGGACCTGCGCGCGGCGCTCGAGCGGGCGGCCTCCGCAGGCTGAACCCGCGGTCGGATATCCTGAACCACTCGTTTCAGACCATCGACCCGTGCGAGCACGGATCGCGGCCCTGCCCGACGGCGCAAGCGCGCACGCCGGGTCCGCAGATTCCGCGCACGGAGCACACACATCACATACAAAGGGAGTAGCCCGTGGCTGAGGTAGGAATCGCGGAGCTGCTGGAGGCCGGCGTTCACTTCGGTCACCAGACGCGCCGCTGGAACCCCAAGATGCGCCGCTTCATCTTCGGTGAGCGGGGCGGCATCTACATCATCGACCTGCTCAAGACGCAGGTTCTGCTCGGACAGGCCCAGGAGTTCGCGAGCGCGCTCGCGCACCGCGGTGGGACGGTCCTGTTCGTGGGCACCAAGAAGCAGGCCCGCGACACCGTCAAGGAGGTCGCCGAGTCGGCCGGGATGCCGTACGTCAACCACCGCTGGCTGGGCGGGCTGCTGACGAACTTCCAGACGATCAACCAGCGGATCCGGCGCCTGCACGACCTCGAAAAGTTCGAGGCCGAGGGGCAGCTCGAGCTGCTGCCGACGCGCGAGCGGATGGCCGCGCAGGCCGACCTCGCGAAGCTCCGGGCGAACCTCGGCGGCGTGAAGAACATGCAGCGGGTGCCCGACGCGATGTTCGTGATCGACCTGAAGACCGAGGAGATCGCGGTCAAAGAGGCGCGCCGGCTGCGGATCCCGATCATCGGCCTCGTCGACACCAACTGCGACCCGGACGGGATCGAGTTCGTGGTGCCCGGCAACGACGACGCGATCCGCTCCTGCGCGCTGATCACCCAGGCGATCGGCCAGGTCGTCTCCGAAGGCCACTCGATCTTCCGCGCCGAGGAGGAACGGGCGCGCAAGGAGGCCGAAGAAAAAGCCAAGGCCGAGGCCGAAGCCCGCGCCAAGCGCGAGGCCGAAGAACAGGCCAAGCGCGAGGCCGAAGAGGCCGCCAAGAAGGAGGCCGAGGACAAAGCCGCCGCCGAACAGGCGGCCGCCGCGGCCGCCGCGGCCCAGCAGCACGTGCCGGAGAGCACGCCCGTGCCCGCCGCGCCCGCGGACCCAGCGACGCTTCAGGAGGGCAGCGAGTCCGTCACGCCGATGAGCGCCGGGACCGACACCCGCCAGCCCGCCAACCCGACCTCGGCGCCGGCCGAGACGGTCGCTGAAAGCGGCGCGGCGGAGGCACCGGCGGAGGCTCCCCAGGCCGAGGCGCCCGCGGAGCCCGCCGCGGAGCCGGTCGCGGCAGCGCAGACAACCGACGAGAGCGCGGCGGGCGGGCAGCCGGCCGGGGAGGACCAGAAATGAGCACTGCCGAGATCTCAGCGAAGGACGTCAAGGCCCTGCGCGACCGCACCGGCGCGGGGATGATGGACTGCAAGAAGGCCCTCACGGAGTCCGGCGGGGACGTCGAGAAGGCGATCGAGATCCTGCGCGTCAAGCAGGGCAAGAAGGTGCAGGACCTCGGCGAGCGCGTCGCCACCGAGGGCACCGTCCAGTCCTACGTCCACGCGGGCTCGAAGGTCGGTGTCCTGATCGAGGTCGACTGCAACACCGACTTCGTCGCCAAGAACGACGACTTCACGGGCTTCGCGCGCGAGGTCGCCATGCAGATCGCGGCCTCGCCCACGGTCAGGTACGTCAGCCGCGAGGACGTTCCGCAGGAGGCTCGTGACGCCGAGTCCCGGGTCTACGAGCAGGAAGCCGCGGACAAGCCCGAGAACGTGCGGGAGAAAGTCGTCTCCGGCAAGCTCGACTCGTGGCTCCAGACGATCGTGCTGCTCGAGCAGGAGATGCACAACCCCAAGCACGAGGGCAAGACCGTCCAGCAGCTTCGCGACGAGCTCTCCGCGACGACCGGCGAGAACGTCGTGATCCGCCGCTTCGTCCGCTTCGAAGTCGGCGCCTAGCGTCTTGAGCGAGGTCGGGACCGGTCGCGGGGCGAGCGAGCCCCGCGACCTCGTTTCGCCGCGCGCGTGGGCGCGTCCCCGTGACCCCGGCGCAGTCATGCCCTCGCGCTGGATGAGGGGATAGGCTCCAGCGCCGATGGCCGCCGCCTTCAAACGGATCCTCCTGAAGCTCTCCGGCGAGTCGCTGATGGGGGAGCTGGACTACGGCACCGACCCCGAGCGGGTCCGCGCCGTCGCGCGCCAGGTCGCCGACGTCCACGCCCAGGGCGTCGAAGTCGCGATCGTCGTCGGGGCGGGCAACATCTACCGGGGGATGAAGGGCGCCGCGGCCGGGATGGACCGCGCGACCGCGGACTACATGGGCATGATCGCGACCGTCTTGAACGCGCTCCCGCTGCAGGACGCCCTCGAGCACATCGGGACGAACACGCGCGTGCAGTCGGCGCTCGCGATCTCCGAGGTCGCCGAGCCCTACATCCGCAGGCGCGCGATGCGCCACCTCGAGAAGGGCCGGGTCGTGATCTTCGCGGCCGGCACCGGCAACCCCTTCTTCACGACCGACACGGCGGCCGCGCTGCGCGCGGCGGAGATCCACGCGGAGATCATCCTGATGGCGAAGAACGGCGTAGAAGGGGTCTACACGGCCGACCCGGCGCTCGACCCCGACGCGAAGTTCATCCCGGAGATCACCCACATGGAGGCGATCGAGCGGCGCCTACGGGTGATGGACTCGACCGCTCTGGCGCTCTGCATGGACAACGGCATGCCGATCAACGTCTTCAACATGGACGACGACGCGAGCCTGCCGCAGATAATCTCGGGCGTGCGCGTCGGCACGCTGGTAACGACCTCTGGAGGAGAGCAGGATGGCTGAGAACGTGATCGACGAACTGCTCGAGGACGCCAAGGAGCGGATGCACAAGTCCGTCGAGTCCGCCCAGCACGAGTTCTCCACGGTGCGAACGGGACGCGCGAGCCCGTCGCTGCTCGACCGGGTGATGGTCGACTACTACGGCGCGATGACGCCGCTGAACCAGCTCTCGACGATCTCCGCCCCGGAGGCGCGCCTGCTGACCGTCCAGCCGTACGACAAATCGTCGATCAAGGCGATCGAGAAGGCGATCAACGAGTCCGACGTGGGCCTGACGCCATCGAACGACGGCAACGTCGTGCGGCTCGTCGTCCCGGAACTGACCGAAGAGCGCCGTAAGGATCTCGTCAAGGTCGTGCGCAACCTCGCCGAGGAGGGCCGGGTCGCGATCCGCAACGTGCGTCGCGACACGATGCAGCACCTGCGCGAGCTGAAGAGCGAGGGGGAAGCGTCCTCCGATGACGAGCACCGCGCCGAGGTCGAGCTGCAGAAGCTCACAGACGGCAGCGTCGGGGAGCTGGACGGCGTTCTGAAGATCAAGGAAGAAGAGATCCTGGCGGTCTGATGGGGCCGGCAGGGCAACCGTCCTCGGCGGCCGGGGCGCCCGCGGCCGACGCGGGCGGGGCGGGAGAGGATCGGCAGCTGGCGCGCTACGTGGCGATCATCACCGACGGCAACGGCCGCTGGGCGAGCGCGCGGGGCCTCCCCGTCAACGAGGGCCACAGCGCGGGGGCCGACACGGTCAAGGCCCGTCTGCGCGACGCCGCCGAGCTCGGGATCGAGGAGCTGACCGTCTACTCGTTCTCGACCGAGAACTGGTCGCGGCCGCCCGCCGAGGTCGCGGGGCTGATGGCGATGTTCTCCAAACGGATCGCGGAGGAGACGCCCGAGCTCGACCAGGAGGGCGTGCGGATGCGCTTCATCGGCCGCCGCGAGGGCGTCGCCCCCTCGCTCGTCGAGCAGATGGAGTGGGCCGAAGAGGTGACGCGGGAGAACACGCGGATCACCCTGTTCGTGGCCTTCAACTACGGCGGGCGCGCGGAGATCCTCGACGCGGCGGCGCGCTACGAAGGCGGCGGGGAGGATGCCTTCCGGGCCTGCCTGTACGCGCCCGAGATGCACGACCCCGACCTGATCATCCGCACCAGCGGCGAGCGCCGCCTGTCGAACTACCTGCTCTGGCAATCGGCCTACTCGGAGCTCGTCTTCCGCGAGGAGCTGTGGCCCGACTTCGACCGCCGCGCCCTGGAGGAGTCGCTCGCCGAGTACGCGGCCCGCAGGCGGCGATTCGGCGGTCGCGATGTCCAGCGCTGAGCCCCCGACCGAGGCGCGCGTGCGGCGCGGTCGCCCGCGGCCCGCGACGGCCGCGGCCCGCACCGAGCGGGGGCAGCAACGCGCCCGGGCCGCCGCGCGCAAGCGACGCAGCGGCCCGCGCTCGGAGCTGTGGGCGCGCGTCCGGTGGGCGATCCCGGCGATCGCGGTGGCGCTGTTCCTGGTGCTCGAAGGCGGGCTCGTGTTCGCGCTCGGGCTGTTCGCGCTGGGCGCGATCTGCATGCACGAGCTGTACTCGATGTACGCCCGAGCGCACCCCGTCCGGCTCGCGGGCTTCCTCGCGCTCGCCGGGCTGCTCGCGGCGGCGCTGTACGGGGACCAGTACCAGGTGCTGCTGGTCGCGGTGCTCGTCGTCCCGGTCCTGTTCGGGCTGACGATCGCCTCGCCGCACCCGAGCGTCGGCGGGATGGCCGCGACGCTGCTCGGCGTCTACTGGATCGGCTTCGCGCTCGCCCACGCGGTGCTGCTGCGCGGCCTGCCCCACGGCGAAGCGATTGTGATCGACGTGCTCGTCGGGACGTTCCTCGGCGACACCGGCGCCTACCTCGGCGGGCGCACGTTCGGCAAGCGGCCGCTCGCGCCCAAGATCTCCCCGCACAAGACCGTCGAGGGGCTCGCGATCGGGATGCTCTGCGCGATCCTCGGCGTCTGGATCGCCGGCCGCTACGAGGAATGGCTGCCGGGGACGCACGCGCTGGTGCTCGGACTGGGCATCGCGCTCGTCGCTCCGATCGGCGACCTGTTCGAGTCCTTCATCAAGCGCGAAGCCCACATCAAGGACTCCGGGGGGCTGTTCGGGCCGCACGGGGGGGCGCTAGACCGCCTCGACGCGGTCCTGTTCACGGCCGTCGCCGGGTACTACATCTGGGCCGCTTACGTGCACTGAGCGGGGCGCACAAGGCGCACTCGGGGCCCGTGACGGTCAGTACGCCTCGGCCAGCGCCCGCCCCGCCGGATGGCGGTCGATTTCGAACCAGACGCGGGCCTCCTCCTCGCCGATCTCGTGCTGCCAGCGGTCGGTCAGCGCTTCGAGCATCCGCAGCGACCAGTCGGAATGCTCGTGGTGGATCTTCGACAGGCCGTGCGCCGAGGCGATCAGCTCGACGCGGACGACGTCCTCGGGCATCCAGACCCGCACTTCGATCGTCTCGCCGGGGGCGCGTTCGACCGCCTGGGTCACGATCTCGCTGCAGAGCAGCATGACCGCGTCGCGCAGGTCCGGGGAGGGGTTGTCGACCTGCGCCACGCAGTAACGCGCGGAGCGGGGCGCGTGGGGGTCCAGGGGCATCTCGACCGCGAGATCCGGTCTTCTCATGTCGCAGGGCATCAGAGAGTGGTCTGCCCCCTCGGGGGTGTTCCGAATCATCTGCAGCCGCACGGCCGAGCGCCCCGGAGTGGCGTGCCCGCCCGGAACTCCCTACGATCTGCTGTCAAGCCCCGGGGAGGGGGTACACGGAGATGGAGGGAACCATGGGAGGCAGACTCAAGGCCATGCTGGCCTGCTCGGTGATCGCTGGATGCCTGGCGACGGCCGGTCCGGCGCTCGCGATGCACAAGACGGTGTGCAGCAGCGGCTGCGCCTACACGAGCATCAACGCCGCGATCGAAGCGGCCTCGGAAGGTGCGACGATCACCGTCGGCAAGGGCACGTTCGTCGAAAACGTCGTCGTCTCGAAGCCCGTCACGCTGAACGGCTCGGGCAAGAGCACGGTGATCGAGCCGGCGGTGTCGAACCCCGTCTGCGCGGGCGGCTCGCTGTGCGGCGGCAGCGCGAGCAACATCGTGCTCGTCCAGGCGAGCAACGTGACGATCCACAACCTGCGCCTGGAGGGCGACAACCCATCGCTCACCAGCGGCGTCGTCGTCGGCGGCAAGGACGTCGACGCCCGCAACGGGATCATCACCAACCACCTCGCCGGGACGTTCAACGACCTGACCGTCTCGAAGGTGACCGTCGAAGACGTCTACCTGCGCGGCCTCTACGCCTCCAGCGGCGGCAGCTTCGACTTCAACCACGACACGGTCAAGAACGTGCAGGCCGAAGAAGCCTCGATCGCGATGTTCGCTTTCGAAGGCTCGGGGTCGATGGACGACAACACCGTCAGCGAGGCCAACGACGCGATCTCGGCGAACTGGTCGAAGGGCATCGAATTCCACGGCAACAAGGTGACGGACTCCAGCAGCGGCATCCACACCGACAACAACGGGGGCTCCGGCGGCAGCGCCGACGTGATCTCCGGGAACACGGTCTCCGCGTGCCGCGAAAACGGCTACGGGATCTGGGTGTTCGTGCCCTACGTCTCGGCCAGCATCACCGCCAACAAGGTCTCGGGCTGCTACATCGGCCTCGCGGCCTACGGCGGCGCGGTGTCCGGCCAGGGCCCGACGTTCAGCGAAAACCGGGTCGACGGGACGGGCGCGAAAACGAGCGATCCCGCCGGCAGCTACGGCGTCTACCTGACGACCGACCAGCTCGGCTTCGCCTTCGGCGACCTGACCGCGCAGCTGAACGGAAACCAGATCCAGCACAACCAGACGGCGCTGTTCGTCACCCAGTCGGACCCGAGCCCCGAACAGCCCGCGGGCGGGCAGGCGACGGTAACGGCCCGGACCAACGCGTTCATGAACAACCCGGGGGGCGCCAAGGGCCAGCCGGGAACGGTCGTGGACGCGAAGGAAAACTGGTGGGGCTGCAAGCAGGGCCCCAGCTCGAGCAAATGCGACCCCGCGACGGGGACGGTGAGCTACACGCCCTGGCTCCTCAGCAAACCGTAGGAGCCTGAGGCAGGACGCGACACGACAGTGGGACCGCCCGGGTGGCGGGCCCGCTGCCGGGCCGCGATCCGATCGGCCACCTTCGCGGACCGGCAGGCCGCCACGGCGAGCGCCGCGACGGCCAGCCAGACCACAGGGAGGAGGATGAGGGTCAGAGTCAGGAGCACTCTGCGAAGCAGTGTCCCCGGCGACCCTCAACCCGCCCTGAGCGGGCCCTGAAAATCACCTAAATCCCTTGGCGGCGGTGGAAGGCGCTCGCAGCAGGCGAACCCGGGCACGAAAGCGGAGGGTGGACAGAGGGGAACGCCGCCTGTACGGTTTCATGCGCTCGGAGGGGATGACCGAGAAAACGGAGGGACGATGAGAGGGAAGTCGCGAGAGAGCCGTGCCCGTCGCGCCCGCGTGCGTGGATCCGTGCTGACGGCGGTGGTGATCGCCGCGGGCTGGGCCGGCGCGCAGAGCGCCTCGGCCGTGGTGGTCGAACCGATCGCGGGGCGGTCGCTCAGCTACCAGCCGCTTCGCAATACCGCCGGCGGCGCGCTCGCGTTCGACAAAGTCTTCTCGAACCTCGATTACAACGGCGGTCCCGTGATGCCGTCGAACACGAACTACACGCTCTACTGGGCGCCGTCCGGCTCGGCGAGCTACCCCGCGGGCTACCGCAGCGGCGTCAACCGCTACCTCGAAGACCTCGCCCACGACAGCGGCGGGCACGAAAACGTCGACTCGGTCTCGGCCCAGTACAACGACGCGGCGGGCCAGTTCTCGAGCTACGACTCGCACTTCGGCGGCGAACTCATCGACACCGATCCCTACCCGACGAACGGCTGCACGCGGGCCGCGATCTGCCTGACCGACACCCAGCTGCGCGCCGAGATCACGAAATACGTGACCGAACACGGCCTGCCGCGCGACCTCTCCCACGAGTACTTCCTGCTCACCCCGCCCGGCGTCGAAGACTGCTTCGAATCCAACGGCCGCGAATGCTCGGCCGGGTCGAGCAAACCCGTCTACTGCGCCTACCACGGCAACATCCCGCTCTCCGGCTCCGAAGAGATCGTCTACTCCAACGACCCCTACGTGACCGAAAACCCGGGCTGCGACGACGGCAACCACCCGAACGGGCCCTCCGACGGCGCCCTCGAGGGCGGCCTCAGCCACGAGCACAACGAGTCGATCACCGACCCCGAACCGAACAACGCCTGGACCGACATCGGCGGCAGCGGCGGGGAGAACGGCGACAAGTGCGTCGGCGAACCGGGCACGGCGCTCGGCACGACCGGCGGCGGAGCCCAGTACAACCAGGTGATCAACGGGCACTTCTACTGGTACCAGCAGGAGTGGAGCAACCAGGGCAACAAATGCCTGCAGCGCCTGACCTTCTCGGGCGCCGAGCCGACGGCGACGTTCACGGGCACGCCCGCGGGCGGCGACACGGTCAACTTCGACGCGACCGGCTCGACCGCCCCCGGCGGGGTCGCCCGTTACAACTGGCAGTTCAACGACGGGCCCGGCCTCGCCGTCCCCGTCGAGACGAGCGGGCCGACCGTCAGCCACACCTTCCCGGCCGGCGGCAGCTACCTCGTCGCGCTGACGGTCTTCGCCAAAGACGGCACGAGCATCGGCGCCGCGCACATCGTCGAAGCGGGCAGCCCGGCGGTGCCGGTCGTCTCCAAGCTGAGCCCGAAGAAGGGCGAAGCCGCGGGGGGAACGACGGTCGTGATCACAGGCTCGGGCTTCTCGGGCGCCACGGCCGTGCACTTCGGCACGAACCCCGCCGTCAGCTTCAAAGTCGAATCCTCGAGCGTGATCACCGCGGTCTCGCCCGCGGGCACGGCGGGCGTCGTCGAAGTGACCGTGACCGGACCGGGCGGCACCTCCGCGGCGAGCCAAGGCGACCTCTTCAAGTACGGCAAGCCGACCGTCACCGGCGTGAGCCCGAACGCGGGCGCCCTCGCGGGCGGGCAGAGCGTGACGATCACCGGCACCGGCTTCGCCCTCGGCGCCGGCACGACGTTCACGTTCGGCAAAGCCCTCGCGAGCGCCGTCAACTGCACGTCGAGCACGAGCTGCACCGCCACCACGCCCGCGGGGGCGAAAGCCGGCACGGTCGACGTCGTCGGGGCGGTCGGGAAACTGAAGTCGAAGAAGAACCCGCCCGCGGACGGCTACACGTACTCCTGAGCGCCTGAGCGCGGCGCCCGCGGAAGCTCGCGCGGGCGCCTATGATCGGGCGCGATGCCCGAGCGCAAGCGACTGCTGATCCTCGGCTCGACCGGCTCGATCGGCCGTCAGGCGCTCGACGTCTGCGAACGCTCCGACGAGCTCGAGCTGGTCGGCCTGTCGGCCGAGAGCTCCTGGCAGCCGCTGGTCGAACAGGCCGAGGCGCACGGCGTGAAGCGGATCGCGCTCGCCGACCGCGACGCCGCGGCGCGGGCCGCCGAGGCGTGGACGGGCGGGCGCGTGCTCGCGGGCGCCGAGGGGCTCGTCCAGCTCGTGCTCGAATCGGGCGCGGAGCTCGTGCTGAACTCGCTCGTCGGCTCGGCGGGCCTCGCTCCCACCGTCGCGACGCTCGGCGAGGGCATCGACCTGGCGCTCGCCAACAAGGAGTCGCTGGTCGTCGGGGGCGAGCTCGTGATGGCGCTCGCCGAGGCGACGGGAGCGCGGATCGTCCCCGTCGACTCCGAGCACACGGCGCTTCACCAGCTGATCGCGGGCCAGCCGCCCGGGGCCATCCGGGGGCTCACGATCACCGCCAGCGGCGGGCCGTTCCGGGGACGCTCGCGGGACGAGCTCGGCGAGGTGACGGTGCAGGAGGCGCTCGCCCACCCGACCTGGGCGATGGGCGGGAAGATCACGATCGACTCGGCGACGCTGATGAACAAGGGCCTGGAGGTGATGGAGGCCCACCACCTGTTCGGGACGCCGTACGAGCGGATCGACGTCGTCGTCCACCCCCAGTCGCTGATCCACGGCCTCGTGCTGCTCGCCGACGGGGCGATGCTCGCCCACATGGGCCCCCCCGACATGCGGATCGCGATCTCCTACGCGCTGCACGGCGGCGAGAGCGCGGCGCTGCCGATCGAGCCGCTCGACCTGGCGGCGGTCGGCCGCCTGGACTTCGAGCCCGTCGACCTCGACGCCTTCCCCTGCCTGCGCCTCGCCCGCGAGGCCGCGGAGGCGGGCGGGACCGCCCCGTGCGTCCTGAACGCGGCCAACGAGATCGCCGTGCACGCGTTCCTCGCGGGGGGCCTGCGCTTCCTCGAGATCTCCGAGGTGATCGAGCGAACGCTCGACGGGCTCGGCAGCACTCCTGTGCAGACGTTCGAGTCGCTGTACGAGGCCGACCGCCTGGCGCGCGAGCTCGCCGGCGAGGCCGTCGCGGCGCTGCGCTAGCAACACGACGGATCCCGGCCACTCGCCCTGCAGGCCCGCCCAGCGGCCCGCCCCAGCCAGCCGGCCCGCGGCTGGTCGGCCGGGCCAACCAGCTGGAGCGCCCCGCGGCGCCTGCGACACTGATCGCGTGAGCTGGGTACTGGCGATCCTCGGGATCCTGATCCTGATCGTCCTGCACGAGCTGGGCCATTTCATCGCGGCCAAGGCGGTCGGCATGCGGGTCGAGCGCTTCTCGCTGTTCTTCCCGCCCAAGCTGATCGGGATCAAACGCGGCGAGACCGAGTACTCGATCGGCGCGATCCCCGCGGGGGGCTACGTGAAGATCACCGGCATGAGCCCGATCGAGCTGACCCAGCTCGACCTGCGCGTCGCCGACCGGGCCTACTACATGCAGCAGCCGTGGAAGCGGATCGTCGTGATTCTCGCTGGCCCCGCGATGAACCTGCTGATCACGTTCGTCCTGTTCGCGGCCGTGCTGCTGTCCGGCTCGCTGCAGGGCGCGCTGCTGCTCGGCGAACTGGACCAGTCGACCGCCACCACCGTCGACACCTCGCGCGTCGCGGCGATCGAACGGGGCCGGCCGGCGCAGGGAGCGCTGCAGGTCGAAGACCGTATCGTCGGCGTCGAAGGGCGCGCCGCGAGCCCGGAAGCGGTCCGCGAAGCGATCGCGGCGGCGAGATGCGCCGGACAGCTGCGAGACGGCTGCGTCGCGACGAGGGCCGTGCGGCTGACGGTGATCCGCCAGGGGGTCGAAACGATCCTTCACGTGCGGCCGCGCTACAGCGAGAAGGACGGCCGGATGCTGATCGGCTTCGGGTTCGAAGCCAAGGCCAAGGACTTCGGCCCGGTCGCCGCCGCGGGAGCGGCGCTCAGCGAGATGTGGCACTCGACGACGGGAACCTTCAAGGGGCTCGGCCGGGCTTTCATCGAGCCGAAGGTCCGCAAACAGGTCTCGAGCATCGTCGGGATCACCAGGGATGAGAACACGGTGATCAGCCAGGGGACCGCGCGGGCGCTCGTGTTCCTCGGCTTCATCTCGCTCGTGCTCGCCGTGATGAACCTGCTGCCGTTCCTGCCGCTCGACGGCGGGCACCTGCTGTGGTCGGTGCTCGAGAAGCTCCGCGGCCGCCGCGTCTCGCTGGCGGCGATGTATCGCTACAGCAGCGTCGGGATCCTGCTGCTGCTGTTCCTCGTGATCAACGGCATCGGCAACGACATCGGGCGCGCCTGACGGGTCAGACGGGTCCAGCCGTCGCGTCCTCGCGCGGCCCCGGCGGGCGGACGCTCACCCAGCTCTTGACGAGCGGCCCGAGCCGCTCGGGCCGGGCGGGGCCGAACAGCTCCTCCATCTCGCGCCGGCCGAGCAGCGAGATCTCCTCCCACCCGCCGGCCACGCCGAGGCGCCAGTAGGGACGGCGCAGCGGCACTGGCAGCCAGTGGGCGAAGGGCAGCAGCGCGTGGGGCTCGATCGGGAACGAGCGGGCGGGGGTCTGGACCATCCACCCGCGCCCGACGCGGCGCAGCTCGGCGGCGAACGCGGCGCGGCGGGCGGGGGGGACGTGCTCGACCACGCTCGAGCAGTAGACGAGGTCGAACTCTCCGTCCGCGAACGGGAGGCCCTCGCTCGCGTCGGCCCGCACGAACGGCCCGGGATAGGACGGCGCAGGGGCGATGTCGGTGCCGGTGATCTCAAGCTCCGGCTCGAGCTCCCGCAGGCCGAGGGCGCCGCAGCCGACGTCGAGGATGCGGGCGCCGGGGGGCAGCGCGGAGCGCGGGAAGAAGGCCGCGTGGCGTCGGCGGCGGGCCCTCTCGGCGAGGGGTCCGGCCAGGCGCGCCAGCGGGCCGCGTGCGGTGGCGTAGACCCCGGGCATCTAGAATCCAGCCTATGGCCTCAGAGCGGCAGATCCTCGTCGGCGGCATCCCGATCGGCGGCGGGTCCCCCGTCGTCGTGCAGACGATGACGAAGACCGAGACGGCGAACCTGACCGCGACGATGGATCAGATCAGGACGGTCGCGGAGGCGGGGGCGGACATCGTTCGGGTCGCCGTGCCGCGCGAGCAGGACGCCGAGGCGCTGAAGACGATCGTCGCGCAGTCGCCGATCCCGATCATCGCCGACATCCACTTCAACCACACGCTCGCGCTGAAGGCGATCGAGGCGGGCGCCCACTGCGTGCGCCTGAACCCGGGCAACATCGGCGGCCCCGAGAAGGTCGCCGAGGTGATCGAGCTCGCCAAGCTGCGGGGCACGCCGCTGCGCGTCGGGGTCAACTCGGGCTCGCTGCCCAAGCACCTGCGCCAGCTCGAGTACGACAACCCCGTCGAGGCGCTCGTGACCGCCGCGATCGAGACCGTCCAGCTGATGGAGAGCCTCGACTTCAAGAACTTCAAGGTCTCGATGAAGTCGACCTCGGTCCCGAACACGATCGCCTCCAACCGGATGCTCTCCGAGAAGATCCCGTACCCGCTGCACCTCGGCGTCACCGAGGCCGGCACGAAGTGGTCGGGCTCGCTGAAGTCCGCCGTCGGGCTCGGCACGCTGCTCGCCGACGGTATCGGCGACACGATTCGGATCTCGCTCTCGACGTTCCACGCCGAGGAGGAGGTGAAGGTCGCCTGGGAGATCCTCAAGGCGCTGAAGCTGCGCGAGAAGGGCCCCGTGCTGATCGCCTGCCCGACCTGCGGGCGGCTCCAGTTCGACATGGACAGCGTCGTCGCGGAGGTCGAGCAGCGCCTGGAGGCCTACGAGGACCCGATCGAGGTCTCGGTGCTCGGCTGCGCCGTCAACGGCATCGGGGAGGCCCGCCACGCGGACTTCGGCATCACCGGCGCAAAAGACATGGGGATGATCTACTCCAAGGGCGAGCCGCTGAAGAAGGTCCCGACGGAGCAGCTCGTCGATGAGCTCTTCAAGGAGATCGACCGCTACTACGCGGCCGGCAAGACGATCCAGCGCGACGAGGCGCAGGCCGCCGAGGCGCGCGCGTGGCTGGCCGAGAACGAGGATCTGAGCCAGATGACGCCGGAGCGCATGGCCCAGCTGGAGGCCGCCGCGGCCGAGAACGACGACCTCGCGGGCGCCGTGCTCGACTCGATGCTCGCAACGCCGTCCGAGCCGGCGACGGAGCCCGAGCCGGCCGTCGAGGCCGCAAATGGCTCGTCGGTGACGCTCGACGAGGCCGTCTCGCCCGTGGCCGGGCGTCGCTTCTCGCGCAGCTGAGCCGCCGCTCGGCGTATTCCCGCCGGCGGCCTTCGCCTCTGCCGCAGCCGGTTTGCCGCTTTCGGCGGATGATCGCGTCCGGCGGGGGGTCGATTCTTTCCACATGGTGGACAAGATCTACAAGAGGCTGACCGATCGCCGCCGCAAGGCGGGAGAGCGCAAGGTCCGCGAGGAACAGGCGCGGCGGGCGAAGACCTACGTCGTGCGCGACGGGCGCGGGCGCGCCGTCGCCTCGCACTGAGCGCCGCTTTCGGTGTCCGCCCCGGAGTGGTCCGACCCGGCCCACGTCGAGCACTACCTGACGCGAACCCGCGACGAAGAGTGGGCCGTGACGAGCGATCAGGCCCTGCTCGAACACGTGCCTCGGGAGGCGAGACGGATCCTCGACCTGGGCACGGGCGACGGGCGCCTGCTCGCGCTGCTGCTCGACCGCGACCCCGAGCGCAGCGGCGTCGGGATCGACTCCTCGCCGCTGATGCTCACCGCGGCCCGCGAGCGCTTCGCCGCCGAGGCGCGCGTCGAGCTGATCGCGCACGACCTGAACGAGCCGCTGCCCGCGCTCGGCCGCTTCGACGCGGTCGTCTCCTCGCTCGCGATCCATCACCTCGAGCACGCGCGCAAGCGCTCGCTGTACGGGGAGGCGTTCGAGCTGCTCGCGCCGGGCGGGGTGCTCGCGAACTTCGAGCACGTGGCGTCGCCCAGCCGGCGGCTGCACCTCGGGTTCTTCGCGGCGATCGGGGAGCCGCTCGAGTGCGAGGACCCATCCGACCGGCTGCTCGACGTCGAGACGCAGCTCCGCTGGCTGCGCGAGCTCGGCTTCGAGGACGTCGACTGCCACTGGAAGTGGCGGGAGCTGGCGCTGCTTGCGGGCGTCAGGCCGACATGAGGGTGGGCGGGTACGTCGTCCCGCACGTGACGGTCCGCCCCCTGTAGGCCGCTCGACACCGGGCCGGAGGTCAAGTCGTCCGCGACTTCGGCCGAAGAACCTTGGGTGAGGCCTCTCTCGCGATCCTCGAAGGCCGCGCTCGGCCTGGTCGCCCTCGCGCTGCTCTCGGCGACGGCGCCGGCAGCGGCTCTGGCCGAACCGGGCTGGGTGCTGCCCTCCTCGCAGCTCGCGCCGACGCTCCGCGAGCCGGACTCATACGCCGGGCCCGCGGCTGCGATCGGGGCGGGAGGCGAAGCGGCCGTCGTGCTGGTCCACTGGAGCCCGCCCTCCTCGAGCCTCGTCTCGGTCGAGCGGCCGGCGGGCGGGACGTGGCAGGCGCCGGTCGCGATCCCCGGCGGGGCCGAGGCGCTGGAGCCGCAGCTCGCGCTCTCGACCTCGGGCCAGCAGACCGCCGCGTGGCTCGACGGCGCCAACGCCGGCGACGAGCGGACCGTCTGGGCGGCGAGACGGCACAGCGGCGAAGCCTGGCAGCCCGCCACCCAGCTTCCCCTGTACGCGCCCGAAGATCACGTCGTGGACGGCCCGGCCGTGGCCGAGAACCAGGCGGGAGAAGCCGTCGTCGTGTGGGGCGAGGCCGACTCGGCTTACAGCTCGCAGTGGCTCGTCGCCAGCAGGTGGCGGTCCGGCTCTTGGAGCGCGCCGCAGCGGATCTCCGCCCCCGCCGAATTCGTCCAGCTCTGGGAGAAGCCGCTCGTCGCGGCCGGCGCCGGGGGCTTCCTGCTCGGCTGGGTCGAGGCGCCCTCCTCGGGCGTCTACGCCGTCGAGGCGGAGACGCTCGGAGCGGAAGGTTGGACGGGAGAGCAGATCGTCGAATCCGGGCCGAACTGGCTCTACGGGACCTCCCTCGCCGCGAACGCCGGCGGGCAGGCGACGATGGTGTGGGCCGACGCGGTAACCGAAAGCGTTCACGCCGCGACCCTGCAGTCAGGATCTTGGACCGTCTCGAACCCGGCCGGGACGCACATCCACGTGGTCTGCGACCAGCACCCGCCGCGCGCGGCGATCGATGCCGCCGGGGACGGACGGGCGCTGTGGCTCGAAACGGACGGCCGGATGACGAGCGAGACGGTGGGCCCGGGCGGCTCCTGGCGCGGCGACCGCGAAGTGCTCGCGACGATCCCGGAAAGCTGGTACGTGCTGAACATCCAGCTCGGCATGGACGACGCCGGCGACGCGCTCGCGAGCTGGAGCGCGATGGAATCGTTCTCGCCGCCGAGCTCGCTGGTGCAGGGCGACGCGAAGCCGGCCGGAGGCGCCTGGGCGCCCACGCAGACGTTCGCCTCGGGCACGCGCGGCTACCGCAGCCCCACCTCGCTGGCGGCGGGCAGCGACGGGTTCGGCGTGCTCTCGTGGCTCGACGAAATGGAACCCGGCGCGACCTATGAAGAAAACGAATTCACGCCGCGCGCCGTGCTCTTCGACGGTGCCAAACCGCCCGTCGCCCCTCCCGCGGGTCCCGGCGCGGGCCCGACCCGGCCGGCGGCCCGCCGGGCGCTCGGCTCCGTCTACCTGCTCGCGCCCAAGAGCCGGCTGTGGGTGCGCAGGGGCGGGAGCACGCTCACGGCGCCGATCCGCAACACCAACGCGTTCCCCGTCAGCGGCACCGTGCGGCTGTACGAGTACCTGATCCCACGCCGCGGCCGCGCGCACTCCGCCGCGCTGGCGCTCAGCGAGCTCGTCCACTACCGGCTCGGCGCGCACCAGACCCGCACGGTCAGCTTCCGCCTTGCCCGCCGCGCGCTGCGCCGCCTGCGCGCCTACGTGCCCGACCGGGGGCACATCCTTGCGCAGGTGCGCCTCACCGTCTCGGGCGAAGGCCAGAGGACCGCCGGCTCGGTGGTCGTGGCGCTCGACCAGCGCATGCGCCGTCACCACCACCGCAAGCCGCGCGTCCCGTCCGGCTACCCGGCGCCCGTCGATCCCTGGGCGCACAAGGCTTGCTGAGGGCTGCCGGCCCGCGTCAGCGAACCAGATCGCGTCAGCGTTCAGACAACAGACTGCATGATCTCTAGCCGTGGCCGGCGCGAGATGGGATGATGCCCGCACTGGAGAGGGGTGTCGCGGCGCGGCCGTGGCCGGAGGAGGGAGCGAGAGATGAGAGCGCGTGTGGGTGCGGCCTGTCTACTGGCCGCGTTGGCAGTGGGCACGGGTGCGGCGGGAGCGTCGGCGAAGCCGGTGCTGTGGCTGAAGCAGTTCGAAATGGCACGAGCGACGCCGGGAACGGCGGCCAGCGTGGAAGTCGACCTCGGGGGCGGATGCGTGAGCGCGCAGAGCGCGACGCTGGCGAGCAACGGCCAGCCGAGCGACGGCTTCACGATGAGCCCGGCGAGCACGATCGCCGAATGCGGGAGCGGGAAACTTGCCGCGACGATCTCGAGCCTCGTCGTGAAGTCGGCCGGCGGCGAAGAGGTCACGTTGACGGCGAAGGGCGCGGTTCACGTGCTCGTGAAGCCGTGGTGCGTCTATGCGCTGCCGAAGACGATCTCGCTCCCGACCTCGGGCGCGACGGACGGCGAAGGCACATTGACCGGGGCGCTGGACAAGGCGGCGACGTTCGGTTCGTGCCCAACGACTCGCACGTTCCCGCTGACCGTCCGTGTCGACGAAACGTTCAGCGGATCCCCGTTCGTCGAGGAAGTCGTCGAATAGAAGGGTGAGGCGCGTCGCCGCTGGACTAAGCGCCCCGTAACGTCTCTTCGGGTGCGCGAAGCTGCGTACGCACAGCTTCGCGCGCGCGATGCAGGCGAGACTTCATCGCGGAGCGCTCGAGCCCGAGCGCGCTGGCCGTCTCCGCCCCGGAGAGCCCTTGCAGGTCCCGCAGGATCAAGACCTCTCGCTGCTCTGCGGGCAGTTCCGAGACGCACCGGATGACGCGCTCGATCTCGAGTCTGACGAACGCCAGCTCCTCCGTGCTGCGCGCCACGTCCAGCGTCGCCGGCGTGTGCAGCGACAGACGCGCCCTTCGCATGCACTCGTGTCGAACGACCTGAAACAGCCACGACATGAGCGCGCCCGCGACGCGCAGGGTGCCGATCTTGCGGAACAGCGCGATCAGGGCCTCTTGGACCGCCTCTTCGGCGTCCTGCGGGGTTGCGCAGAGGCTGCGAGCGAAGCGCTGCACGTGAGGGTGGGACGCTTCGACGAGCAACGTGATCGCGATCTCGTCCCCGCCCTGGGCGGCTCTCACGATCTCCTCGTCGGGCCAACCCGCCGGCGCCCGCCTAGACATGCGGGCATCCGAGCTTGGTCATGGCGGCGACTTCGCCGCCGCCGAGGAAGCTCATGGTGACCTTCACCGTCCAGCCTCCCGTCGGGCAGTGCTTGGGCAGCGTCAGGTACGGGATGACCTTGCGTCCTTCACGGCGAGCCGCGCCGAACTCGATCGCGCCTTCCCGAAAGGATGCGTCGAAGCCTTCAGGGACGGTTTCTATCAACGGGATCCTGCCTACCACCTGAGGCCCGGTGGAAGCGGTCGGGGGCTCGACGTGCCCTTCGCCGATCACTTCGACCAGCGCCGGCGTGTGACCGAACACGTAGACCTCGAGGCCCCCGCCGGGCGCGAAGAACTCCTGCAGCGTGGCCCGCTCGGGCACGCGTTCGCCTCCGAACGTCACGGTCCCTAGCGCCCATCCTCCCGAGCCGGCCGATGAGCTCTTGGGGCAACCCTGCGGGCCGCGCGCTTGCAGGGTCGGCGTCGAGCAGGTCGCGAAGCCCTGCGGGTGCAACCTGGTGCCGGAGGGCAGCGCTATGTCGATGCCGAGCAGCGGCGAGGGCGCGTCGCCGTATTCCGTTCCCGAGATCTTCACCGAGCCCTTGAGCGCCGCTCCGGCGCCTGGCTTGGTCCCCGTGCCGGGGAAGCCCGGAATCGGAGCGACCGAGGCCTTCAGCGAGTCGATCGTCGGCGTGGCGCGCGCCGCCGCCGCGAGCCCCAGGGCGATCGGTGCGGTGACGAGCAGACAGCGAGCACAGCGGAATCGCATCGTGCGCCTCCTTCGGAAGTGGAACCCTCTCCAGATAAGAGGCGTGCGACCGAAAAAGGATTCCGAGGATTCAGATTTTCCTCGGGAGCTCGATCCGTTGCCCGGCGCACGCGCTCCGCGCCAGGCAACGGACTGCCGTGTTCGGCTAGGACGCGGCTGAGAACCGCTCTGCGACCTTGCCCCAGTCGACGACGTTCCACCACGCGTCGATGTAGTCGGGGCGGCGGTTCTGGTACTTCAGGTAGTAGGCGTGCTCCCACACGTCGACGCCGAGGAGTGGCGTCTGGCCGCTTGAGATCGGGCTGTCCTGGTTGGCCGTGCCGACGATCGCGAGCCCCGAGCCGTCGTGGACGAGCCAGGACCAGCCGGAGCCGAACTGGTTGATGCCGGTTTCCTTGAGCTTGGCCTGGAAGTCGGAGAACGAGCCGAAGGTCGAGGCGATCGCGTCGGCCAGAGCGCCGTCGGGCTCGCCGCCGCCGCTCGGGCTCATCGACTCCCAGAAGAGGGAGTGGTTGTGGTGGCCGCCCCCGTTGTTTTTGACGGGACCTTTCTTCTCGCCGAGGCTGTCGAGGTTCTTCAGGACCTCCTCGACGGGCTTCTCGGCCCACTCGGTCCCCTCGAGCGCGGCGTTGGCCTTGTCCACGTAGGCCTGGTGGTGCTTGTCGTGGTGGTATTCCATCGTCGCCTTGTCGATGTGCGGCTCGAGCGCGTCGTAGCCGTACGGAAGCGGTGGGACTGTGTATGCCATTGGGGCTCCCTTTCCGGGGTGTTCTTATCAGCGGTTCTGCGCGCTGTTCTATCAGAGGCAACTACCCCGCATGCAGCGGTCGCACGGGGGTGACGGGGAGCCGGTCCGGCGCGTGTTCCGAGCGAGCGCGCGTCATCTGCCGGACACGTTCTCGACCGATTACGCTTGACCGATGCCGGCAGCAGAGCCGTCCCTCGCGCCGGGCCGCCCGGGCCGCCCGGCCGCGGCCACCCGCGAGGCCGCGCTGGCGCTCGCCCGCTCCCGCTACATGGCGGGCGAACGGATCGACGTGCAGGCGATCGCGCGCGAGCTCGGCCTCGCGCGGGCGACGATGCACCGCTGGTTCCACACCCGCGAGCTGCTGCTCGGCGAGCTGCTCGCGGAGCTCGGCGAGGAGCGCCTGCGGGTCCTCCGCGCCCGCGTCCGCGGCGACGGGCCGCGCGCCCTGCTCGACACCTTCGACGCGTTCAACCGCGAGCTCGCGGCCTCGGAGGGGATGCGGAGCCTGCTCGTCTCCGAGACCGAGCTCGGCCTCCGCGTCCTGACCTCAGGCTCGGGCGTCGTTCAGCCGCGCATGGTCGCCGCCGTCCAGAGCCTGATCGAGGACGAGCGCGCCGCCGGTTACGAGCCGGCCCTCGCGCCCGACCTGCTCGCCTACGCGATCGTGCGCCTGGCCGAGGCGTTCCTCTACCAGGACGCCGCCGCCGGGGTGCGCAGCGACAACGCCCGCCTGCGCCAGATCGAGGCCGCCCTGCTCGGCCTCGACCCCTCCTCCTGAGGGTTTGAGTCTTCTCCTGCCGTCTGACTAGAATGGCGGGGGAACCCGCGGCGGGGAGACGAGGGGCCGCGTCGCACGAGCAGAGGGGATGAGGGATGAGCAAGGCAGCCTGTGACAGTTCGTCGCGAGCCCGGCAGGCGACGGTGATCGCGCTGGCGATCGTCGTCGCGTCGCTGCTGGCGAGCGCCGGCACGGCGTCCGCGAGCAAAGGCGGAACCGTTTGGCTCTGCAAGCCGGGCAAGAAGCCCGACCCGTGCATGAGCGACCGCACCGCGACCGTCGTCGCCTACAACGGCGAAACGCGGACCGAATCGATTCAGAAGCCCGTCAGGCACGGCAAGGCCGCCGTCGACTGCTTCTACATCTACCCGACGGTCTCCGAACAGGAAGGCCCGAACGCGAACTTCGAAATCGAACCGCAGCAGACCCAGATCGCGATCGACCAGGCCTCCCGCTTCTCCCAGGACTGCAAGGTCTACGCGCCCGTCTACCGGCAGCTCACGCTGAAGGCGATCGACAACCCCGAAGGGATCTCCCAGGAAGACGCCCTGAAGGCCTACGGCGACGTGTTCGCGGCGTTCAACGAATACCTGCACAAGTTCAACAAGGGCCGCGGGATCGTCCTGATCGGGCACTCCCAGGGCGCGCTGATGCTCGAGAACCTGATCAAGCAGGTCTTCGACCCGAACCCCGCCCTGCGCAAGCAGCTCGTCTCCGCGGTGCTGCTCGGCGGCAACGTGCTCGTGCCGGAAGGGCAGGCGGTAGGGGGGACGTTCGCGCACGTGCCGAGCTGCGCGGCCGCGACCGACACGGGCTGCGTGATCGCGTACTCCTCGTTCGCCAAAGAACCGCCAGCGAACGCCTTCTTCGGGCGCCCGAGCAGCCCGCTGCTCGGCGAAACCGTTCCGCCGGGGATGGAAGTCGTGTGCGTCAACCCCGCCCTGCTGAGCCAGAACGGGTCGGTGGCGAACCTGCTGCCCTACGCGCCGACGACGCCCTTCCCGGGCACGCTCGGGGGCGGCTCGCCGGTCCCGACGGCGTCTACCCCCTGGGTCGAGTCGCTCGGCAGCGCGACGGGGCAGTGCAAGCACGAAAACGGCGCGACGTGGCTGAACATCGCGCTCAAAGAAGGGACGCCCCAGAAAGTGGCCGAAGACCTCGCCGCCCACAACGAAGTGGCCGTGGAACTCGCCGGTCCCGAATGGGGGCTGCACCTCTACGACGTGAACATCGCGCTCGGGAACCTCGTCAACACCGTCGCGATCCAGACGCAGGCCTACGCGTTCGAATCCTGAACGAATAGACCCGCCGTCCCGCGAGCCGCCCGGAACCCTCCCCGGGCGGCTCGGGGATGGTCCGCGCGGGCCGATCCGTATACGCTCGTCGCTCCCGCCGCCCCGAGCGGACGGGAGCACGCGCGCATGACACGACTGAGCGAATACCTGCTGCCGACCGAGCGAGAGGCCCCCGCCGACGCGGAGGCGCTCTCACACAAGCTGATGGTCCGCGCGGGCCTGATCCGCCAGATGGGCGCCGGGATCTGGACGTGGCTGCCCGCGGGCTGGCGGGTCCACCAGCGGGCCGCCGCGATCATCCGGGAGGAGCTCGACGCGATCGGCGGGCAGGAGATGCTGATGCCCGTCCTGCAGCCAGCCGAGCTGTGGCGGCGCACGGACCGCTACGAGATCGACGAGCTGTTCAAGCTCAAGGACCGCAAGGGCTCGGAGATGGTCCTCGCGATGACCCACGAGGAGGCCGTGACCTTCCACGTCGCGCAGGTCGTCCGCTCCTACCGCGACCTGCCCCTGATCCTCTACCACCTGCAGGTCAAGGAGCGCGACGAGCCGCGCCCGCGCGCCGGGGTGCTGCGCACGCGCGAGTTCATCATGAAGGACTCCTACTCCTTCGACCTCGACCGCGAGGGGCTCGACGCCGCCTACGAGAAGCACCGCGTCGCCTACA
>Ga0134125_10001120_pt1 | contig 33669 bp, 28 predicted proteins | sample KB31751_FD_96464 | JGI IMG/M metagenome (GOLD analysis project Ga0134125, IMG submission 96464) | Terrestrial soil microbial communities with excess Nitrogen fertilizer from Kellogg Biological Station, Michigan, USA - KB3-175-1 | ecosystem: Environmental > Terrestrial > Soil > Unclassified ...
ATAGCCGCGCGCTTCCAGTTCCTTCGAACGGGCCATCAATGCGTCCGTCAATTCCGGCATGCGCTCGACGGCATCGCTCAAAAAAGGCGCGGCGATTGTCCGCAGCGCCGGCTCGAGCGGATCAATCACCAGCAGCCCATACGGCGCGAAAAGCTCTTTCAGCAGGGCGGCGAATGCCGCGCCCATCGTTCGCCCGGGCTGGTAAGCGCGCTCAATCAGAGCGGCCGCGTCGTCCGCATAAGGTAAGCCTGTGAGGGCGGATCGCAACTCGCGGATCGGGAAGTCTCTAATCGCGATGCCGCCGACGGGTCGCGAACCGGCCGTTGCGGGACCGTTCACCCGCACTTTCACCGGCTGCCGATCCGCGCCGAACATCCAAGCATGGTCGACTTCGGCGAAGTCGTGATCTTCGGTCGCAATCCAGAAAATTGGAACGGCCGGTGTACCGCTGTCTGAAAGCGCCCGCGCGATCCTTATCGCCGTCAGCGCTTTATAGACGGAATATGCCGGGCCTGAGAAAAGCCCCACCTGCTGGCCGGTGACGATGGCGACGGTGCCGGGCTTCGCAAGCTCACGCAGCGATGGGTTCCCGGCATTCAGTGGCGTGAGGGCATCGACCAGCGCGGCCCGGCGCTCATCCGGGAAATCGAATCGCGCCGCTGCGTTAAGAGCCTGTATGTCGTTTGGCCGAACGGAGTAGAGGTCGCTCACCCGATCGAAGTGGTAGATCAGGTCGGCGAAGAGTTTGGATGTCCCCGGGACATCTGTGTGGCGAACACACGAACACTCCATTGGCTTGTGTCAGGTTAGCAGATGAAGGCGAAAGGGCTTTTGCTTCAGCAAATCGACTTCAGCAAATCGGGGCTTCAGCGAATGGCTTATCTCCGCATCGACTGGGAAACCGCCGGGACGATCAGAACGCCGGTCAGGCGCTTGGCGATATCGTTGTAGATCACGAACACCACCAACATCATCAGGAAGACGAAGCCGACTTTCAACATCGCTTCCTTGACGTTCAGGCTCAGGTCGCGGCCCATCACCATTTCGATGAGCAGGGTCAAAATCTGGCCGCCGTCCAGAATGGGGATCGGCATCATGTTGAAGATGGCCAGATTCAGGCTGACCACCGCCATTAGTGTCAGGAAGGCAGTCGCGCCTTCGTCCGCGGCCTCTTTCGCATAGACTGCGATGCCGATCGGGCCCGAAAGGTTCTTCGCCGACATGCGCCGCTCGACGATGCCGCGCAGGAACTCGACGATCAGGCTGGCGTTCTTGCCGTTTTGCACCAATGATTGATGCAGCGCATCCGGGAACGACAACTGCAGCTTCTGGATGTCGTACTTGATGGCGGGCAGCACCCCGATCATCCAACGCGTGGACGTGCCGTCCGGGTTCTTCATGACCGGTTTCAGCGTGACGGTGTGATGGATACCATCGCGCACGTACTCAATCGTTGACGGCTTGCCATCGCTGCGGCGGATCACCTCCGGCAGTGTGTAGTGCGAGTGGATCGGAATGCCGTTGACCTTGACGAGCAGATCGCCCTTTTTCAGCCCCGCGATGTCGGCGGGATAGCCGGGAGTGACCGAATCCACCTGTATTTGATTCTGCCCTTCCCAGCCGGCATCGCCGACGCCTTCCTTTTCGTCAAGCACGGGACTCAACGATACCGGGAACTGATGCCCATTGCGCTCGATCGTCACCGTCAGAGTGCGGCCTGCACCTTCGATCTCTTTGGTAACAATATCTTCCCAGTCGGGATTGTCTTTGCCGTTGAGCCGCACAATTTTGTCGCCCGGCTGAATACCGGCTTTTGCCGCGGGCGAATCCGCCTTCACATGGCCGACGATCGCGCCGCCTTTGTTCAGCACCTTTTCGTAAGACACCATGTAAAGACCGGTCAGGACCGCAACGGCAAGCACCACGTTCATGAACGGTCCCGCGGCCGCGATAATCAGCCGCTGCCAGCGAGGTTTGCGCGAAAGTGCCCGTGGATCGTCGTCTTCGACCACGGCAACGCTGCCCGGAACACCGTCGCCCGCCTGCTCGCCGGCCATTTTGACGTAACCGCCGAAAAGGATCAGTGAAAACCGGTAGTCAGTCTCGCCGCGCCGGAAGCCGAACAACCGGGGTCCGAAACCGAAACTGAACACCTCGACCTTGACGTCGAAGGCGCGCGCGGCCCAGAAATGGCCAAGCTCGTGGATGAGGATCATCACCCCGATCAGAACCAGCAGCCACCAGATGTAAGCGAGACCCATGTTCCTTATTTATCGGGCCGAAGCCACGGATGGCGCGAACGCCACTGCCTGCTTTCCAATCAATTCCCTGGCCACATGCCGGGCTTCGTGGTCGATGGCAAGTATTTCAGCCACACTCGAAGGCTCGCGATGAGCCATCTTTTGTAGCGTCTCTTCCACGACGCGCGCGATGGCAGGAAAGCCAATGTTCCCGTTCAAAAACGCCTCCACCCCAATCTCATCGGCAGCATTGAGAATGCATGTTGCCGACCCTCCCTTACTCTGCGCCTCATACGCAAGCCGAAGCAATGGAAATTTCTCGAAATCCGGCGCGTGGAATTCCCAACGTCGTGCTTCACTCCAATCGATCTTCGGTACGGGGGCCTGAGCGCGTTCGGGCCAGGTCAATGCATACTGAATCGGCATCCGCATGTCGGTCGCCGAGACTTGCGCGATCACGCTACCGTCATTGTATTCCACCATCGCGTGCACAGTAGATTGCGGGTGTACCACGACTTCCACATCGCTCGGGGCGAAATCGAACAGCCAGCAGGCTTCGATGACTTCGAATCCCTTGTTCATCAGGGTTGCCGAATCGATGGTGATCCGGTTCCCCATCTTCCATGTTGGATGCTTCAGCGCATCCGCAGGCGTCACACGATCGAGAGCTTCACGCGGAGTAGTTCGAAAGGGGCCGCCCGAAGCGGTGAGGATCAGCTTCGTCGCTTCGCTGCGCCGTCCGGCTCGAAGGCACTGATGCGCGCCATTGTGCTCGGAATCGACCGGGATGATCTCGGCTCCGGCATGCTTCTTCGCGGCGTCCATGACCAACTTGCCCCCGGAGACGAGGACCTCTTTATTGGCCAGTCCGACTCGTTTCCCTGCGCAAACGCCTGCGTAAGTCGCGGGAAGCCCGGCGACCCCGACGATCGACGACATCAATGTATCGATTTCGGGAGCGACGGCGATCTGGACCAGCGCTTCGGGCCCGGTTAGAATTTCCGTCGAGCCGACGGGCGACGCCGCCATCAGGGAGCGTAATCGGGTAACGTCAGAAGAGTCCGGCAGGACTACGACAGCCGGGTTAAACTCTTGAATCTGTTTGGCTAAGAGCTCGACGTTGCGTCCGGCCGCAAGGGCGAAGACCTGGAAAACATTGCGGTTCTGGCGGACGACATCGAGAGTATTGGCGCCGATCGAGCCGGTCGAGCCGAGAACCGTGAGCGTACGTAGGGACATGCGCAGTAGAGGACGTCGCGGACAAGGTCAAAACGCCGCCCCGCGCGCGTCTCTGATCATATCACGGCAATGTCAAATTGTTCTGGTGCCGAAAGCTCCCCTTTTCTGAGCAACCGGTTTCTTTTGTTGGCTTTGTGCCAAGACCCTTGCGGGCGCCGGGGAGGTTGCTTCAGGGGTCTTTCAGTTTAGAGGTTAGTCTCGCTTTGGTGGGAGTTACTAATTCCTCCCCGGCTTGATTCCAATATTAGAATAGATCGTTTTTGGAATCAACCAAATTTTGTATACGAAATTTGGATACGTAATATAAGATACGTCAACTCTTGACCTCCACGCCGGTCATTTCTTCCAAAACCTTGATTGTAGAGCAAATATCTTCTTCCCCGTGCCCTCCGGTGATGGCCGCTTGAAAAAGTTGCCGGGCGAGACTGGTCATGAAAAGCGGGACACCGAGCTCCTGGGCGGATTCCAGCATCAGGCTCATGTCCTTGTGCATCCATTTTACGGAGAAATTGGTTTCAAAATCCCGGCGGAAGATAAAGGGCGCCTTATAGTCGATCAGGCCGGACTTCGCCGCGCTGTTTGAAAGGATGTCCAGCATCAATTTCGGGTCGACCCCCGCCTTTGTGCTGAGGACGATCCCTTCATTGAACGCCTGAAGCAGATTCGACAGCACCAGATTCTGGGTCAGCTTGGCGTGCAAACCCATGCCCGGGCCGCCGCAGAAGTAGAGTTTCTTCCCCATCACCTCCAACCACGGCCGGACCTTCTCGAACACCTTTTCATCCCCGCCGACCATGAATGTCAGGGTCCCGTTGATGGCGCCTGGGGTTGACCCGGTGCAGGGAGCGCCGAGGAACTCGATGCCGGACTTCGCCAGTTCGTCATTGACGTGACGGCTCGACGACGGACTAACCGTGCTCGCATCGACGACAATCATTCCTTTACGTCCGCCTTCGCGGATGCCGTCCGGCCCGAGAATGACCTGTTCGGACATCGCCGAATCGCCAACGCAAAGGAAGACGCACTCGGCATGCTGGGCCACTTCCTTCGGAGTCGCGCAGGCTTTGCCGCCGGCTTCCTTCGCGATCGCCTGCGCTTTGCCTTTGGAATGCGACCAGAGGGCAACGTCGTGTCCCGCTTTGATCAGGTTGCGCGCCATCGGGCCGCCCATGAGTCCGAGTCCGAGAAATCCGAGTTTTGCCATAAAGGGGATTGTACATGGGGCACCGAAAGAGATTTCACGCGAAGGCGCAAAGAACGCAAAGAAAAAGAAGGGGGCTCTCTTTGCATCGTTTGTGCCTTTGCGTGAGATGCTTTGATCGGTATATAAGGAGGCGCAATGGCGACCGTCGAATCTCTTTTCCTCGAAGTCTCGGCCGCGAAACTTCTCGAATTCCTCGGACGCATCGAGGCATGTCTCGCGAAGCTGACCGACGATCAGATCTGGGCGCGCGGGCATGAGACGAATAATGCTGTGGGCAATCTCGTGCTGCACCTCGGCGGAAACGTGCGGCAATGGGTCATCTGCGGGTTAGGCGGCGAGGCCGACCGGCGCGACCGGGACAGCGAATTCGAGGCGCGCGGAGGCCGTAATGCCGGCGAACTCATGGCCGGGATCAGGAGCGCCGCCGAACAAGCTGTGGCTGTGATCCGCGGCCTGACCACCGATCAGCTGACGGCTGGCTATTCGATCCAGAGCTATGCGGTCTCCGGCGTGGAGATCGTCTATCACGTCGTGGAACATTTCGCACAACACACGGCGCAGATCATCTTTGCAACCAAAATGCTGGTTCAGGACGATATGGGTTTCTACCGGCACTTGAGCAGAAGGGCGCATAACCGATGAAAACTTTCCCTTACGTGATCGCAGGCGGCGGCATGGTCGCGGGATACGCCGCCAAAGAAATGGTTGAGCGCGGGTTGAAAGCGGGCGAACTTTGTATCGTTTCCGCGGACGATTCGCTTCCTTATGAGCGCCCGCCGCTTTCGAAAGGGTTCCTCGCGGGCAAGGAAACGGAGGACAGCATCCGCATCAGTCCGCCGGAATTTTATGAGTCGCACGAGATCGATGTGCGATTGCGAACCCGCATCGACGGACTCGACACGGCGGGCCGGTTTCTCCACCTGGAGTCGGGCGAGGAGATCGGATTCGGAAAACTCGTGCTTGCAACTGGCGCTGAGGTCAAGACGCTCGAGGTCCCGGGAAGCGACCTCGCCGGCGTTTGCTATTTGCGTTCCATCGATGACTCACAGCGGATCCGGCGGGAGGCGGCGAATGCAAAACGAGCGGCGGTGATCGGCGGCGGATTCATCGGCATGGAGACCGCGGCGGTGCTGGCGCAAAAGAATATCGAAGTCACGATGATCATCCGCGAGGACCGGATCTGGAAGCAGTTCTTCACTCCCGCGATGTCGGAATTTTTCGAACACTACTACGCGGTCCGCGGCGTGCGCTTCGCGAAGGAAGCGAAGATTGCGCGGATCGAAGGCATCGCCGGCGAAGCCAGCAGCGTCATGCTGGAAGGCGCTCAGGCGGTCGCTGCATCACTGGTTATCGCAGGTATCGGGGTCCGTCCCGTCGTCGAGGTTTTCGGGCGCAGCGGGCTCGATATCCCGGATGGCGTCGCTGTCAACGAGTACCTGGAGACGGCGCACGCCGGCATTTATGCGGCCGGCGACATCGCGAATTACGAGGACATGATATTCGGGAAGCGGCGGCGCGTGGAACACTGGGACAATGCCGTCTCGCAGGGGCAGCACTGCGCGCGCGCGCTCATGGGCGAGCGTGCCGCTTTCAAGCATGTCCCCTACTTCTTCTCCGATGTGTTCGATTTGTCTTACGAATTGTGGGGAGATCCAGGTGTCGCGGAGGAAACGGTCACGCGCGGCGATGCGCACAGCACAAGCTTCAGTGTCTGGTGGCTGTCGAAGGGCCGCGTTGTAGCGGCGTTCGCGATGAACCGGCCGGATGAGGAGCGGGAGACGGCTCCGCAGTGGATCGAGGCGCAGCGCGAAGTCGATCCCGGGCGGCTGAGTCAGGCGGAGAAGATTGCGGACGCGGTGAAGTAGCCGCCTGAAACTCTCCTGCAACGCGCAGCATGTCGTACCGCTCGACCGTGAGCTGTTGCTGGTGCGCGATTTCCTCGCGGCGCGCAGGATCACGCCAGAGTTGCCAGATGCCATCCGCCAGCGCTTCGGCGTTTTCCGGCTCGACAAGGACACCATCGCGAACGACCTCGGGAACCGCCGCGGCGCGCGCCGCCACAATCGGCTTGCCTGCCGCCATGGCTTCGAGGAAAGCGATCCCGAAGCCTTCCTGCACGCTGGGCAGGCAGAAGATGTCCGCGCGGTTATACTCGCGGGCGAGGCCGCTTCGCGTCACCTCGCCGACCCAGGTGACGACGGATTCGAGTTGAAGATCGCGCCAGCGTGCGTGAAGCGATGCGGCTTCCGGACCGCCGCCGGCGATCCGGATTTCGAGGTCCGGAATCCGGCCGCGCAGCATGTGGGCGGCTTCGAGCAATAACGCGACTCGCTTGCGTGGATAGAACCGGCATACGCACAAAACGGTGAAGCCGTCGCGATCGGCTGGGTTGGCGCGGAACAGTTTGCGCCATGCCGCGAGATCGATCAGTTCCGGCACGATTGCGATCGGCGCGGTGACCTTGTAGAACTCGCGCATTCGCTCGCGGCAGTACTCGCTAATGGTGACGATCAGGTCGGCGCGGCGAGCGTGCTCACCTTCCCAGCGCGCCTGCCTTGTCATCGCCACGCGCGTGAAGCCCTGCTCGAAGCGGACGGCATCGGCGAGCACACCCTTGATATTTGCGATGTGGGGAACGCGGCCAGGCCGGAGCGTATAGCCGTCGAGATCGAATCCGACGACCGCGTCGAAATCCCAACTTTTGCGATGGCGGAGCGACTGGTTAAACAGATACTGGTCGGCGAGATGGGACCCCGTGCGGAATCCGGGCTGAATGAATTCGACGTGATTTCCGAGAGCACGCAACCCGGCGGCGAGGGTCGCGATCCCGACGTAACATCCACTCCCGCGGTGGACGCTCTGTGGAATCGCGGTAATGAACCCCAACCGCCGGGCGGCATGACGGGCGTCGGTCTCCCCGGGCTGTTCTGGCGGACGATTTAACGCCCCCTCGGAGGTCCGTAAAGCAGGGGAGACGGCAAGAACCCTGCACCGCTTTATCTGTGTCAACCGCACTGTCACGACCTGACTTCCACCTGACGCCGTCCTCCTTCGGTCGAAGCTGAATTGAGCGCAGAAACAGCAAACTGCGTCAAAGGCCGGCCAGGATTTTCCCCGACGGGTTTTCCCGACTGCTCGACGGTTGCATTTGTCAGGCCGAAATGAGCTCTGCCTCATTGTTTGAGCCGCGCGGGAACTCCCGGAACTCTGCCTGATTGTTTGAGCCGCGCGAGAACTGCGCGGCTCAAGGCGACGAGTGGGAGTTTGGAGGATGTAGAGGTCAGCTGGAAGATTCGATTGAGGTTACTGCTTTGGAAGGAGTTTTTCCCGTCGCGCTTGAGCCATTGATACAAGATTCACGTCCCCTCTTAAAGCAAGTCTCGGACCAAACGAGACCGCCGCCTCACGGCTTGGAAGCGGCAATGAGAAATCAATATGTTGCGTGATTTATACCTGTAGCGGCGGCACCGGTCGTCTCCGCCGCCTGCAGGAAATTCCTGCGCTACGGCAGATTCGCCGGAAGCGATGACGACTGCCGGACATTTCCGGTCTGCGCTTCGCCCAGATCAACGTGGTTGACCGTGAGAGTCGTGCCTGTAGTCTGGTCCAGACTGATCCGCGCCGACTGATAGCTTGCGAGCGCGGACAACTCCTGGGCCTGCGCTGTCGCCAGATCGCGCTGCTGCACGACGACGTTGTACGGTGTCGACGCGCCGAGATTGAACTTCTTTTCTTCCGCGTCGAATAGCTGCTGCTGCAGGATGAGGTTCTGCGCGGCCGCGTCGTAACGGGCACGCGCCTGGCGGAGGGCGACGACCGAGTTCGCAACGTCAACCTGTGCCTGGTTCATGTCTTTCGCGGTGAGGAGCTGTTGCTGGCGCAGGGAAAGCTGGTCGATTCCGTTGTCCGCCTGGGCCTGGCGGTCGTGAACCTGAGTCTGGAAAAAAACGCCGAGGTTCTCGCTCGGGAAGTTGCGGCGGAAAATCTGCCCCATCGCGGTGCCGGTGCCGCCGTTGAAATACTTGTCCGCCGTATAGGGTGCTCCACCATTCGAGGGAGTCACAAGCCGGGGCGTGCCAGCGAGGCCGGCGTTGGTATGCGTCGAGAAAACCTGCGCGTTCGGAAGCAAGCCGTTGCGCGTTCCGAGATTCGAAATCTCCGTGCGTTCGATGCCGTTGCGCTCGGTGATCAGATCGCTACGGTTGGCGAGCGCCTCCTTCACCAAATCCTGTAGTGAAGGGATGTCGTCGGTAGCCGGGATTACGAGGTGGTCGACCGGCACGATATCGACGTTCGCGATCACGGGATCGCCGATGCCGGTGCGGCTGATCAGGTTCTTGAGCTGAAGCTCCTGCTGGCGGCGGGCAGATTGCGAATTGATGACGGCCTGCCTGCTGGTCGCGACCTGGTTCTCTGCGGTGGTGACATCCAGCTCGGCGAGAGCGCCGAGTTCCAGGCGCTTCCTGCTTTCCTCCAGGAATCGCTGCGCCGTTTCAAGCGCCGTCTGTTTGGCCCTGAGATCGTCATCATCCGCGACGAGCGAGTAGTAGGTGTTCAGGACGTTGACGACCGTGCGGGTGACTTCCGTGCGGAAGTTCAGGTCGGAATCCTGCAGGTTGAGCTTCGCGACAGTGATGTTGCGCTTGTTGACTGCAATGCCGAATCCCTGAAGCAGGTTGTGCTGCATGTTAATCGCAAGCGTCGGGGCGACCGACGGGTTCAGGGTATCGGTGGGCGCGTTTTCGTTCAGGTAGTGGTCCGCGTAGGTCACAGTGAAGCCGCCGCCCGTCAGGAAGCCCTGCTGGTAAGAACCGGAGGAGTTTCGCGCGTTCTGGACGAGGACCGACGTGATGCTCGCGACGGCGTTCGGCTGCGGGCTGGTTCGATGGCTGAAAGCGGTCGATTCCTGAAAGCTGGGGTCGAGATTGGCCGTGACCGGCCCAACCTGAGAAACCGTAGCATTGGTCGTGCCGCTTGAACCGCCGCGGCTGCCGGCGATCTGGACACCAGCGGCCTGCTGGGCGCCGAGCACGCCTTGCCCGTTCTGAATGGCGGCGGACTGGGATGCTCCGCTTGGGACGCCCGGAAGAGCGCCGCCCGCTTCCGCGCGTTCGAGGTTCCAGGACAGCAAAACGGCGTTATAGCGCGCGTTTTCGATATCGATGTTGTTTTCGAGTGCGAGCGCGATAGCATCCTGCGCGGTCAGGTAAAGCTTGTTGGCGCGGATCAGGAGCTTCATGCGGCCGGAGTTCTGCAGGCGGATCGGAGGAACTTCGACCGGGAGATAAGGGCGCCTGAAAAACCTGCCGGTCGGGCGGACCGGTTCAATGGATTGCTGAGTCTGGGCTTGCAGCAAGGCCAGGGGAAGGATCGCCGCGCAACCACGGCGGACCAGGCCGGCAATAATGCCGGGCCAGCGGCCAAAATTCCCCGCCCCAGGAAGCGGGTTCACGGGCGGCCTCCGGCGGGCGGCGGGACCGGTTGGGCTTTGACGCGGCCGGAGATCGCTTCGTCCAGAGAGATATGGTTGACGTCGAGAGTGCGGCCCATGGCCTGGTCGAGAGCGATGCGCGCATGGCTGTAGTTCGCCTCCGCCTGCAGCTCGGAGCTTTGCGCCGAAGCGAGATCGCGCTCGTCTTGTACGACCTGGTAAGACGTGCCTGCGCCGAGATCGTACTTCTTCTTGTCTGCGTCGAAGGTGGCCTGCGACAAGATGCGCCCCTGGACGGCCGCGTCGTAGCGGGCTCGCGCCTGCTGGACGCCGATCACCGCGTTCTGCACATCGACGCGCACCTGATTGATTTGACGCTGCAGGCTCAGTTCGTTCTGGCGGATTTCGATGACGCTGGTCGCGTAATCCGCCTGCGCCGCGCGGTTGCGCAGCGGGATGTTGAGCGAGATGCCGGCGGAGTAGTTGGGATAGCTGCGCGCGAGGATCTGGCCAAGAAGAGTGCCGTAGCCGCCTGTGATGGGAGCGAGGGCGGCGACGCCGCTCGTAGCCGCGCCGAACGGCGTGACGGCTCCCGCGAGGCCGTTATTGGTGAGTTCCGCGAAGGCCTGCAGCGTTGGCTTGAGCGAACTTTTGATTCCCGCAAGGTTGAGCTGGTTGCTTTCGAGATTGATGCGGGCCTGCTGGACTTCCACACGATTTTTCACCGCGTCGGCGACCATGGAGTCGATGTTGCCGGTCTCGTCTGTCGCCGGGACGGTAATGGTATCGAGCGGGACGATGTGGACATCCGCGAGATCGGAGGTCGCGACCCCGACGCGGCTCAGCGCGTTCTTGAGAACCGTTTCCTGCTGGAGAAGGTTGGTTTGCGAGATGACGAGATCCTGACGCGCCGCGTAAAGCTGGGATTGCGCCCGGGTGACTTCGATCTCGGCGAGTGTGCCGATCTTGACCTGCTGCTCATTATTCGTGAGCAGCTGTTGAGCGGTGGCGACTTCCTGCTGCCGCGCCTTGACGTCCTGATCGAAGCTGACCAGGTCCCAGTAAAGGTTGAGGGCGGCGGTTACGGTGGTGATGACCTGCTGTTTGAACTGCAGATCTGTCGCCTTCATGTTGTTCTTCTGGACGCGGATGTTGCGCTCGTTGACGGCGCGGCCGAATCCATTGAGCAGGTTTTGCGTAATCTGCAGATCGAGGTCGCCCGTGGTGTAGGGGTCGAGGCTGAAAAGCTTCGAGTTGATGTTGGTGTGCGTGCTCGCGTAGGTGAGAGTCGCCGACATCCCGAACGTGAAGTTCTGGTTATACGACATCTGAAACGTGCGGTTGCCAGTGACCAACTCGGTGGCGCCCGTGAGAATGGTATTGCTCTGCGGCGAGGTTGAATGCTGGAAATTGGTGAAGATCGAGAAGGTGGGATCGAAGGACTGAATGTTCGGCCCGAGCTGGGTGACGATACCGCCGCCCGCGCTGACTCCGGATCCGCCGCCGGTCGAAGGCGCGCCATTCGTATTCACGCTGACGCCGGTGAGGCTGACGCTGGTGGGTCCGGCGGAGACGCCCTGGCCGACGTTACGCAGAAGTCCGCCGGCTTCGGCGCGGCGCAGCACTTCGCGGGCAAGCAGCGGTCCGTAACGCTGCACCTCGATGTCGATATTGTTTTCGAGCGCGAGCGCAATCACGTCCTGCGCGGTGAGGTACAGGTTGCCGGCGCGAATTAACTGGTCAAGGCGCGAGCTGTTGCCGAGATTGACGGGTGGCACGTAGCGCGGTGTGTAACGGCGGGTGAACCAGCCGATTTTGCTATCGGCGACTTTACCCGTGGGGGCGTCGATGCGGACGGCTGTGCCGGCGGGAGGAGTTTGCTGGGCCGGACACACCAGGACCGCCACACCAAGTGCCGAGATTGCAATGAAACTGCGCACGATGGCATTTGTCATTTAAGAAAAGTCTCGAAGCTTCCAGTGACGCTGGCGCCACCACGCAGGAGAATACGTGCGCCACCGGGGTATGGTTCGCGCTTTTTTGGTTGCCGCCCTCTGCCGCGGCCGCGGCAGAAAGCCGCCTGTACATATCGCCCTGAGCCGTAATTTTCAATGGTATAGTAGCGCTTTGTGACGCCGCAACCCGACCGCGTTCTGGACCTGTTTTCGAAGACAGGCGCCTACCTTGAAGGTCATTTCCGGCTGTCGAGCGGACTCCATAGTTCGGGGTATCTGCAATCGGCGCTCGTGCTCCAATATCCACATTTCGCCGAGCTGCTCGGGCGCAAGCTTGCGGCCGCGCTTTCCCCTTTGACGGATCATGAGCCGATCGGTTTGGTGATTTCTCCGGCGCTCGGCGGATTGATCATCGGGCATGAAGTGGCCCGGGCGATGGGTGTGCCGTTTCTGTTTACAGAGCGCGATGCGGACCGGAAGATGCAACTGCGGCGCGGTTTCACAATCAAGCCCGGCGAGAAGCTGGTGGTGATCGAGGACGTGATCACGACCGGCGGATCGACCAGGGAGGTGATTCACGCGGTGCAGGAACTGGGGGCGATCGCGGTGGCGGCGGGGGCGATTATCGATCGCAGCGGCGGAATGGCGGAATTGGGGATTCCGCGGAGGTCGCTCGAGACGCTGGATGTGCCCACGTACGCGGAGGCGGAATGCCCGATGTGTAAGGGTGGCGAGCCGGTGGTGAAACCGGGGTCGCGGTAGGAAACAGTCGTCAATTTGAACGATTGCTCCGCTCAGGTGTTGTGCGGGCGATTAGGATGGTGGCACAGGCTTCAGCCTGTGATTTCCAAACGTCAAGCCACAGGCTGAAGCCTGTGCCACCATCGTACGTTTCCGCGGCGCCCTGCGGTGGCGAGGAACTATGAGTTGAGCCGGCGGATCAAGATCACTCTCGCTTACGACGGCACCGAATTCCATGGGTGGCAAGTGCAGCCGGGGTTGCCTACCATTCAGGGCGTCCTTGAAGAAATCGTTGGCAGCATCGAAGGCCTTCATGTGCATGTTGCGGGATCGGGACGCACGGATGCCGGAGTCCACGCGAAGGCGCAGGTGGCGGCGTTCACGCTCACAAATCCTATTCCTACTGACAATTTGCGGCGCGCGATGAACCGGCTGCTCCCGGCCGCGATTCGCATCCTTCAGACAGACGAGACACACGCGGATTTTCATCCGCGATTCGATGCGGTCGCGAAAACATATGAGTACGTCATTCACCGCGCGGAGATTTGTTCACCGTTCGACTGGCGGTACGTGCATCACCATCCGTATCCGCTCCATGAACCGGCGATGATCGAGGCGGCGCGGCTGTTCGAAGGCGAGCACGACTTCACTGCTTTCGCGGCAGCGGATGCGCGGGATGAAGCAGGCAGGTCCAAAGTGCGGACGATCTTTTCGTCGGAGATGCGGCGATGCGGCACGCAGCTTCGGTATACGGTGCGTGGCAGCGGCTTCCTGAAACACATGGTCCGGAACCTCGCCGGAACGCTGATTGAGGTGGGCCGCGGGAATATCGATCCGGCCGAAATCCTGCGAAAATCCGGGCCAACCGTGCCCGCAAAGGGGCTGACAATGCTCTCCGTGGAGTTTGCTAACCTCGAAGGGTGAATCGTCTGTACGACATCGATCCTGGGCCGGAAACGCCCGAGATCGTGAGGATGATCGTAGAAATCCCGCAGCACTCCGCGAATAAATACGAGTACGACGGCGAGCTCGGCTTATTCCGGCTGGACCGCGCACTCTACTCGCCCCTGCACTATCCGGGCGATTACGGGTTCATTCCGGGGACGCTGGCGGATGACGGCGATCCGCTGGACGTGCTGGTGCTGGTGCAGCAGCCGAGCTATCCGGGCGTGTTGATCGAGGTGCGTCCGGTGGGCGTGCTGAACATGGTGGATGGCGACGAGAAAGATCAGAAGATTCTCGCGGTGCCCAACCGGAATCCGCGCTACGACCAGATCCATACGATGGACCAGATCTTTGCGCACGTGAAGCGCGAAATCGAGCATTTCTTTTCGATCTACAAAGAGCTCGAGGGGAAGGTCGCGATGATGGAGGGCTGGGGCGGTCCGAAGGAAGCGCGGACGACGGTACAGGAGTGCAGGCAGAGATATCTGGATCTGCACTCGGCGAGTCTTGAGCCCGCGGCGATACAGGCATAGAGTGGCGACCGGCCTTTTCGCCATCAATTACGCAGATAAACCCGATAAGAGCAGGATTCCGACTATAATCGCCCCATGCGATTCAGAATTCTGCTCTGCCTGAGCGGGACATTGTTCTTCAATGCATGTTCGTCGAAAGCGCCCGCGCCACAGACGGCCGCCAGCATTTCCACCGCAGTGTGGATCGAGAATGGGTGGACACCTCAGGAGCGCGCCGAGTACCACCATCTCTCCGAAGGCAGCGAACTCATGCCGTATGCGCTGCTCGCGAATCTGCAAGACGCCGGCACGGGTAAGCCGTTCCTCGAGAACATGGAGCGGTTCGGCTTTATTCCTGACGTGGCGAATGCGAGCACGAATCCGCGCGGGCTGCCGATCGGGCTTACAGCCGGGCACTCACGCAATATCGACCACGCCGGCCTCGAGGTCGTTGGGTTCAACTGCGCCGGATGCCACGTGACCGCGGTTACTTACAAAGACAGGAAGCTGTTGATCGACGGCGCGCCATCGCACGTGGATCTGCAGGGGTATCAGGTGGCGTTCAAGAAATCGTTCGAGGCCACTATGCGCGATCCCGTGAAGCTGGCTGCTCTGGTAGTGGCCTTTAATCGCACGTTGCTCGGCGGGGATAGCCTGGGCAGCGAAGGCGCGTCCGATTATTCTTCGGATGCGGCGGCAAAAAATGCGGGCGACGTCAAGGCCGCGCCTACAGCGGATAGAAGTTTCCGAAGCACGTCGTCTCAAAAGGCCGATGCCGCGGACCCGGCCGCGAGAATGCGCGCCGAATCTCCGGTGGCCAGATTCCGAACCACCGTCGCGCTGCTGAAGGCGCAGCTCGCTTACGTCGAACACGGCAATCTGCTGCTCGATGGCACCGAGCCGGGTCCGGGACGTGTGGACGCTTTCGGCGCGGCGCGGAATCTGCTGTTCCCGAAGGACGCGATGAGGATGCAGTCTCCGGTGAGCTTCCCGTTTATCTGGGACGTGCCCGATACGACGCAGCAACGGTCCGATGCCGACGCGGTGTGGATCCACTACGACGCGAATACGAACTCGATTCTCGAACGGAATATCGGGCAGGCACTCGGGATGGGCGCGGTGTTCGATCCGAAAACTTACGAATCGACCCTGCGGATTGAAAACCTGCATCGGCTCGAAGTCCTGACCCATAAGCTGAGCGCGCCGAAATGGCCGGCGGATGTTCTGGGGCCGATCGACGAAGCGAAGGCGCGGGCCGGCGAGAAGGTCTTCAACGATTTGTGCCGCGATTGCCACCAGAACCGTGTCTACGCGCTGACAGATGTGGGGACCGATCCGCAGCGCGCCAACAGCTTCGGACAACCCGTGGCGAGCGCGGGCGGCAAACCGTTTCCGAATGCTGTTCAGCCGATTCTCGATGGGTTGAAGGCGCGGGCATATCAGGACGACGGGGTTTCACCGGCTGAGCAGGCGACGATGGATGCGCCGAAGGTGATCTGGCGGGCGACAGGGCAGTATATGGCGCGTCCGCTGACAGGGGTTTGGGCGACGGCACCGTATCTGCACAACGGGTCGGTGCCGACGCTATGGGACTTACTGCATCCGGATCAGCGTCCGAAGAAGTTCGTGACCGGGGGGACGGAGTACGACCCGGCGAAGGTTGGGTATGCGACGACGGGGGCTGGGTGGACCTTCGATACCTCGCAGCCGGGGAACAGCAACATCGGGCACATCGGCGATAAGTACGGCACGAATCTCAGTGAAGAGCAGAAGGCGGCGCTGCTGGAATATCTAAAGAAGATTTGAGCGATGATCTCCTGGAGCAGGCGTACTGGCTCGACAGTCAATTGACGTCGATCGAGACTCGCACCAGATCGAATGCGTGGCCGGTCACGTCCTTTTTTCGCAGCATGTAACATAGTCCGGTCTCATCCGCGAGCACGATGGCGGTCCCGGGATCCGGAATGGTAGCTGTGGTGAGTTTCCTGCCGCTGGAATCGTGGATGGCGATGCTTCGCGCGTTCTGGCGTGCTCCCCCCGACTTTTCCGTGTGAACCCACTCGGACAAGAAGCGATTGTTCGGAAGGGGCAGGACGCGCCGAAGGATGTCCAGACTGGACGCGGTCGGGTCTGGCGAATTTGTTACACCGGCCGCTGCAGGTTCGAGGACCGTATCCAGCAGTTGTTTTCCGGAAAGGTCGAAAGCCCGCACGCGGTGAGAAACGGCAAGCTCGTTGTATACGACGCCGCCGATCACGGACACTTTGCCCAGCGATGTTTCCTTATTCAGCGTGTCGAAGCCGGGTCCTGGTACCGCGCTATTTGGCTGTCTCAAAATGAGGTTTGGCGGGCATGCCGAGAATGCCGTCAGCCTTTTTCCATCAGGGCCGTACTTATGAACAAGCAGACACAGGTTGGCCTTCCATTTGAAAAAGTCCGGGTCTACGCCCAAAGCATAGAAATTACCGTCCTTGTCAATCGCAAGGTGACGGACTTCGATCCGGGGAATCAGCGGGATCGTACGCGCATAATGGCCGTTTGAATCAAAGACGAACAGCGCGGTGGATGTCTGGCGAGGCGCAGGTCTCCACGTTGCCGCAATATAGACGTTCCGGTTCTGGTCTACCGTAATCTCGGGGTGAAAATACAGATGCCCCTGGCTGCTCTCGGGCACGCCCGAAATGGGAAACTGGTTTTGCAAAGCTCCCGTGGCTGAGAAATGCGTAATCACCAGCGAATTAGCATCCAGCACATAGATGTCCCCGGCCGGAGTGACAGAAATGTCACTTATTTGTCCCGAACTTGAGGAAAGAGTCACCTTTCCCAATTCCCGGATCGCAGGGCCTGCCGCAACTGCGGCTGGCATTGAACACAGGCAAGTAAACAGCGCGAGAGCGCATTGAGCCATCGAAGTCATGCAATACCCCCGGCACAGCCGCAACTGGTGCTGAAAGTGCCAAAGTACATGGAATAGCACTCGTTGTAAGAGTCGTAGCAGAACTCGTAATCGCTGGAATAGCACGCCAAACATATGTCTACCGGTGTGCATTCAGAATAAGTTGGGCAACTGCAAAAGTAATCGAGAAATTGATCTGCGTCAATCAGCATCGGGCAATTCTCGGCGCATTCCTGGCATGCTTGCGCTTCAATGGCAGGGACATTTGCAAGCAATGTAAGGGCGAATACTAAAAGCCGGAGTTTTTGCATGGGGAGACTCTAGCAATTCGAAATGTCGGCGTCAATCCACAAAAATACCAGCCAACTAAAATACTAATCCGAGGCGCAATGATATTGTCCCGAATGACCCAAATAAAATGTCCTCTGGACAGATGTCGCTGAGATGGCGGATAACGAGTGCCGGTCAGACTTCATGCATCGACAGTACATCGATCTTCCAGGTTCCGCGCGCGCGCACATAAACCATGTCGAGAATCCTGTAAGCTTTGGAACGGGTAAAACCTTCCCCCTGCGCGCGCGCCATGTCGATCAAGGTGCCTTCAGCGGCGATCGGAATGTGGCTTTCAACCGCACAACGGAAAGTTGCGCGGGCCGTCCGCCCATCCGCGGCGATCTCGATAAAGTCATGCTCGCCGAAGTCCATGGGTTGGAGACCGATGACGCCGGCAAGGGCGAGCGGCAACGTGCCGCCCGCGAACAGTTCGGCAGCGTGTCCGGTTGCGCCGTTGATCTCACGGGCCAGCGCCTGCTGCAGGCGGCGAACGGATGTTACGTCGTCAGCCGCAGCCACCGGCGCTTGAGAAAACGCGCCGGTTGCGAGCGGAAGCGCCAGCGCCGCGCTGGCCTTCGTGAAAAAGCTCCGGCGTGTAGGTTTCATACCGAACTCACTCCGCGGCCAGGCTGGAAGTACTTTCTGACGTTAAACTGACCCGCGTGGCGGGCATGAGCGCCCACGGCAGTCAAGCTGACGCCGTCGGGTCCGCCATGATAGCCGGCGCCGCAGTCGTGCATCGTGTTCATGTTGATCAAAATCGTGCCGAGCGTTCCGTTACAGGCTTCCTCCAGCCAGTAACCCAAATAAATTCCCTCGCGGATTTTGACGTAGGCCGCGGGGCCGCTCCACTCCAGTCCACCGGCGCCGTCCTGACCGAAAATGATCCACGACAGCGAGTGCGGCGTCGTGTACAGGTGCATCGACGTCAGCCCCGTCTCGGTCGAGTAGTTCCAGGTCAGGGCTTTGCCTACGAGTTCATCGGTAAAGTGATGGCGCGCGTATTTGGGCGCCACGCTGCCCTGCCGCTCGAGCACGCCGAAGAGATTCTCGACCTGTGCTTCGTTGCCAATGTAATGGCTTCCCATCGTGCCGTGCAAACAACTCGCCAGATTGTTATCGAAGTCGGCCACAACGACATGACAGTCGTGATTCGGCGCTCCGGCCAGCAAGTGGGCGAACATGATTAACCCCGGCGCCGATTCCCAGGCTTCGTAGCGCGCTACCGTCCAATTGCTGACGCCTTGTTCGCGCCAGCGCAGCGATTGGATTTCATCGAAGTTATATTCGATGACGGGTCCGCGGTCATAGCGAATGGTCATGGCGGTGCCTGCGAGGTAGCCGGAAGCTTCCTGCTTGTTGCCAGCCATGGCGTTGGCACCCGGCGGGAAGACTTTCGCCGGGTGTTGAGCCGCGATACGGTCAAACTCCGGACGCGTAAACGTCTTGAAGGTCTCGATCGGCCGGTAGACGCGCCGCGCGCCTTTCGCGGCTGCCGGTTGGTTCGCGGGAGGTACGCCGGCGTCTCCGAATTTCTCGAAGTGCGCAAGCTGGCCCAGCCATTCGCCGTGGCCGCGGAACACGTAATACTCCAGCTCATCTTTCTCGTTGAAGCCGAGTCGCGCGCCGATCTGCTCGACGCGATTCGCATCGAAGGCGTAGATGGTCTGGATGCCGGAGAACTCGCACTCGGTCCGCTGATAGATGCAGACCTGATCGTTGACGAGGATGTAGTCGGTGGGCGCGCAGAAGCCAAGCTCGCCTCCCAGACGCGTCAGTTCGACGAAATTCGAATACGCCGTCGACGGATAAAACTCCAGAGTCTCGATGCCGCTGTCCTGCTTCCAGTAGTAGCCTTTGCCTTCGGCCCTGTTGGTCGGGGCGTGCCGCGCCTTCGGCGGCTCCTGCCCGGACAGTTCCACATATCCGTGGTATGCCTGCCGCTGCACCTCGCGATTATCTTTATAGCCTGAAAACCAGACCTCGAACACGGTGGCAAGATTCGTGTGGCGGTCCACGATGACGTGGTACCCGCGCTGTGTGCCCGGGAGCAGGTGCGTGAAGAAAACGATGTCCCCGAGCGTGAGCGCGCCGTAACCGGCCTCTGCCGCGGCGGCGCCATTCTCCGATACGGCAAGGCGATTCCTGCTGGAGAAACGATAACTCAGAGCAGGGCCGTGACCGGTGACAATTTTGATCTGCCTGCCGGCATATACGTCCGACAATTCGGAGGCGCTCGAGGGCCCGTTCGCCGCCCGCAGCTTGTCGCCGATCTGGTCTTGAGTGAGCTTCGTCCAGGCGATGCGATGCAGTTGTTGAACCGGATACTTTACCTGAGCCACTCGTTGACGCGCTCCTTCCTGTCATCATAAGTGGAATCGTCGGCCTTGGGGTGCATCTTCAAAGCCACATCTTCAAAGCCGCGACCCAGGTACGTCATGTCGAATTCTGAACTTTACGACCACCCCGCGCTCTACGACGCGCTATTCCCGGTGCGCGCGGACCTGCGCTGGTATCTGGACCTCGCCCGGGCAGCGGCGGGCGACGTTCTGGAACTGGCCTGTGGAACGGGTCAGTTCACCGTGCCGATTGCGCGCGCGGGAGTGCCAATTGCCGGGCTTGACCTGTCGCCGGCGATGCTGCAAGCGGCGAGAGAGCGCGCGGCGACGGCGAATATCTCTGTTGAGTTCCTGCAGGGCGACATGCGCAATTTCGAGATGGGCCGCCAATTCAAGCTGATCTTCATTGCGCACAACTCGCTGCTGCACTTGCACACGGCTGAAGAGATCGTGGCGGCCTTTGCGACGGTCCGGCGGCATCTGGCTCCCGGAGGTGTATTCGCGTTCGATATATTCAACCCGAGCGTCCGGAGACTTGCGAGACCGCCGGGGCAACGTTTTCGGCTGATGCAGGTCGAGACGCAGATGTTCGGCTCGCTTTCGGTGGAAGAGATAGCCGAGTACGATGCTGCCGCCCAGGTGACGCACGCCAGGCTGTATATTTCGGCCCCCGGCAAGCCCGACGCGTGGGTGGTGCCGTTGGACTTGCGGAATATATTTCCCCAGGAGCTGCCACTGCTGCTCGCGGCGGGAGGTCTTGAGCTCAAGAGCCGAGCCGGAGATTTATTCGAACCGGCGTTCCACTCCGAAAGCCGATCGCAAGTGTGCTTGTGTCAGGCGCCTTAAGCCTTCCTGAACCGCCGCGCTCCGAGAAAGATCAGCGATGCGCTCAAGCCCATCAGGATTGTGCCGGGTTCGGGCGTAGCAGCGACACTGATATCGTCCAGCGCACTGTAGTCCGGATCCTCGCGATTCTGAAACTCGAGGCGGGTGGTCGTACCCGTGGCAGTTGCGGTGAAGACATATTGACTCATGGCCGGGCTCGCGGACAGGTTCACGAGATCCACCAGTGTCGTGTTGCCGAAAGTCGCCACCAGTTCCTGAGTGACCGTATCCAGATTGCTATGAATCCCCAAGACGCAATTCTCGCCGCAATCCGGGCTCCCCTCGCCTCCGGGTCCGCCGGACGCAAAAGAGAAACTGATCTGGTACGTCTGACCGGCAACCGTGGGCAGGTCCTGGTACAGATAGTTTGTGCTGTCGAGACCATCACTGCCGATACACAGCGCCCCTACGCAGCCGGTCGACGCGTAAAAAGATCCACTGGGCGTGTGTCCCCCCTGATTCGATGTCACCACCCACGGATCTTCCTGGTTTGGAGATACCGTCCAGCCTGTGAAGTCTCCGGTTTCAAATCCTCCGTTGGTAACCAGTTGGGCGTGTGCCGACATGGCCATCACGGCGGCAAATGCCACCCCCGCAGCCCAGGTTGGGATGTTTTTCATAATCTCTCGCCTCCGCGTGCTAATCCGTTTTGATTAATACATTCTGGTTTTCCTATAACAATTTACGTCTATGTGATGCAGATTACAAGTGCCCGAGTTTTGGGTAGAGTTTTGGTGCCATGTCAATCCTTCAGGATTTTCCTGCAACATGACCCGCAGCACCTCTGGAGTTGCGTTGGCCGGGGCCGGTGCGGTCACGTCACACCGGTTGAGGTCGAGCCAGTCCGGTCCACCGGAGATGCTGTCCGGCTCCACGTTCCATGCAGTACGGATCAAATCGACGACGGTGGCGTTACGCAGTTCGTAGCGTCCGTTGCCGAGGCGCGAGCAAAACGAAAAGGGCCGTGAACGTCTGTGGCGTCGTCAAATGATTCCTCCGGAAGTCTGCGATAACGATCAGTCGCCAGTACAGAACCAGGAGCGTTGGTGCGTATCCAGTTGTTTCCTGAGCTTCGCCAGTCGGCACAGTTCGCCTTTTTTCGAGCCGGTCCGGCACCTGCCGAAAAATCTGCCGCGCGTAATTCAATCGGTTCCGATTCAGGATCGTTTTCGGCAGCAACGGAAAGCGACCACAGGTCTCATACGCCTGTGCCTCCAACTTTTGCGAGCGTGGGTCACTCAACTTGTGCCACGTGGGCGACGCAAGCAGTCGGATAATCGCCCGGTATGCCGGCAAACCGGTAGTCCCGCTATTCAGGACTTCGCCGTAATCGAAACAAGGCCCCTCCCGAAGCAGTTGGATGAGCGCGTCAGCCCCGGGCTTCGTGCCCGGCAACCTGTCGATCACTCTGCGCAGCAGATCGTGCTCGTAGTTCCCGGAAGCCTGGATCTCGTTCCAGCTCAAGCTTAGCTGCCTCTGTGCCGGCATGAATGAGGAGACTTGCCCACTGTTGCGGCGTTCTCGCTCGCTGCGCGGCTTCGACCAGTTCCCGAACGGACTGTTCAGGGCTGACCTCCAAACCGATTATCAACGCACTCGCGAAAAGCCACGCGAAAGCAATTTGGCCATCCACATACATAGTCGGATCGTATCAGTCGGGATTGGGCTAGAGGCCTCGCATTTTCCGCTTTCTCCGCGTCCATGATCGCGTGCCCCAGCCTATACTCAAGTCAACCCATGCCGAAAGTCCGCGTCAACTCCTTTGCTGTATCGCTGGATGGCTATGCCGCCGGCCCGCAGCAGTCGCTCGAAAATCCGCTTGGCGTCCGCGGACCCGAGCTGTTCGAGTGGTTCTTCACGACGCAGGTATTCGGGCAGATGCACGGCGCGGGAGGAGGTTCAACCGGCGTTGACAATGACTGGGCGCGGCGCGGCTTCGAGAACGTCGGCGCGTGGATTCTGGGACGCAACATGTTTGGACCGGTGCGCGGCGCGTGGCCGGATGATTCCTGGAAAGGCTGGTGGGGCGAGGAGCCGCCGTATCATGTGCCGGCGTTTGTCCTTACGCATCACGGGCGGCCGTCAATCGAGATGAAAGGCGGGACGACTTTCCATTTCGTGACGGATGGGATTCACGCCGCCCTCGATCGCGCCCGTCAGGCGGCAGGAGATAAGGATGTGCGCATCGGCGGCGGTGTTGCAACGGTGCGGCAGTACCTTCAGGCGAGGCTCATCGACGAACTTCATCTCGCGGTACGGCCGATTCTCATGGGTTCGGGCGAAAATCTTTTCGCGGGGCTCAATATGGCGGAACTTGGATACCGGTGTACACAACACGATCCGACTGAACTTGCGCTGCACGTCGTCATGCACAAAGACTCGTGACATTTTGGCCGGGCGGGTCAGGTAACAAGTCCGCACGATCTGGTTCCGACCGCGCTTATGGCAGCGCGAACACGAAAATGTTACTCGCGTTACTCGGATGGAGCTCGGGCGCCAGCGTGTTCAGCGCCGAGCTGACAAGCGAGTTACCCGTACTCACCGCCAGATACTGCTTGCCGTTCACCGAGTAAGTAATCGGATAGCCGGTGACCGGCGACCCAAGATTGACGTCCCACAGAACCTTGCCGGTTTCCTGATCGAGCGCCATCATGTGTCCGCTGGCGTCGCCGCCGAAGACGAGTCCGCCGCCGGTTGCGACGAGCGACATCATGCCGGCGCGCTGTTCGTGCTTCCATGTAATGCGCCCGGTCTCGACATTGATCGCCTGCACCGTGCCGATCTTGTCCGTGCCGGGCGCGATCTGCGCACGTCCGCGAATCACGTAGGGCGAAGTGGTGAACGGCTTGTCTTCGAGAGCCGTGATGTTCCCGCAGGTGTTCTGCAGCGGATAGAACATTGTGTTGTTCAGCGGGCTGTAAGCGCCGGTCGGAAAATCCTTGCCCCCGTTGGCCGTCGGGCAGACAAAGCGCGTGTCGCCCACTTTGTCGAAGACGGTTTCGGGATTGACCGTGACCTTTCCGGTCGCGCCATCGATCTTCGCGACGACGTTCTGGCGCACAGTCGGGGTGGCCCAGAGAAACTCGCCGGTCGCGCGGTCCAGGGTGTAAACGATGCCGGTCTTGCCCGGAATGCCGGTCACGACCTTGCGCCGCTCGCCGGGCTTGAGTCGCGGATTGATCCAGCTGACCTGGCGTGGATCCGGCGTGACCGCAGTATCAATCAGGAGGCGTTCGAAAGGATGGTCGAAGTCCCAGTGATCGACGACGTGTTGGTAGTACCAGACAATCTTGCCCGTGTCGGCATTCAGCGCCAGTGTCGAGTTGTGGTAGAGGTACGTCTTATCGTTGCCGGCGAGCATGAATTTCGGCGCGGGCGAAGTGACTGATGTGCCGATGAAGATCATGTTCAGCTCGGGATCGAAGCTCGGCACCATCCATGTGCCGACATGACGCCGGCTGGAGTCCGGAAGTCCGCCCCAGGTTTCATCGCCGGGCTCGCCGGGACGCGGGATCGTACGCGTCCGCCAGATTTCCTTTCCGGTCTTCGCGTCGTGCGCTGTAATCACGCACCCGTTCGGGGTCGCTTTGTACTCGCACCCGCGGCCTGAAATGATCTTGCCGTTGGCGATGATGGGTCCGGAGGTTTCCTGCGCGGAATCTTCCCGATAGTCGACGATACGGTTTTCCCATGCCAGCTTGCCCGTCTTCGCGTCGAGGGCATAGACGAAATCGTCGACGCTGGTATCGATAATGAGATTGCCGTAAATCGCGAGGTTCCGGTTAATGCTGGGGACCAGAAGGAATTTGTTGGCATCCGCCGGCAGCTTGCGTTTATATTCCCAGATCAGATCGCCGGTGGCTCCGTTGATCGCCTGCACGAGGTCGCTCGGATTCGGCAGATAGAGGATGCCGTTGTGCACCAGCGGGGTGGCTTCCTGAACACCGGGACCCATGCCGCGCGTCCAGATCATTTTGAGCTGGCCGACGTTGGCCTTGTTGATCTGATTGAGCGGACTGTATCCCCAACTATTGAGCGTTCGCCGCCACATCAGCCAGTCGGCCGGGTCTGGGTTCTGCAGCATCGTGTCGGCAACCGGAATGAAATTCGGAAGCTGCGCGAGGGCGGGCAGAGTAATCAGCCCGGCGGCGATGAGGCGCGAAAGGACGGAACGGCGCATAGACTGCGAACGTATCATGCCCCCATGCGCGCGGGCAAGCGTGGCGCACAGGGCCCGCAGATATGGTGGGCGCCCGGCGCGGGCATCTCGCCATCCTGAGCCGAATAAAATAGGATCTTGAACGATTCGGGCGGAGTTCGAGTTGATGACGCAGTGCGCGCTCGCATGCGCGCCGACTGGAACGAGCGCGCCCGAGAAGATGCCCACTATTACGTGGCCTTCGGACGCCGCGATCAGGACGACTCGGAGTTTCTCTCCACGGCCGCCGACGTCGTCCGCGATCTGGAAGGCGAACTGAAGCGCCTCCCGGCCGGCCCTGCATCTTCGCGACGCGCGCTCGAAATCGGCTGCGGGCCGGGGCGCCTGCTGCGCCCCATGAGCCGGCATTTCGGCGAGATTCACGGCATTGATGTATCGGACGAAATGATCGCCCAGGCGAAAACAAAGCTGCGGGATATCCCATGGGCGCATGCGCATCCCGCCAGCGGCAGCGATCTGGCGCGGTTTCCGGACGAGCATTTCGACTTCCTGTACTCTTACGCGGTGTTCCAGCACATACCGAGCGCCGCCGTCGTGTTCTCATACCTGCGCGAGACCCTGCGAGTGCTGAAACCTGGCGGCATCGCCCGCCTGCAAATCAACGGCCTTCCGAAAACCGCGCGGGCCTATACGACGTGGGAGGGAGTGGGCATCGGGGCTGAGGAAATCCACGAGTTTACTCGGCAGCACGGCGCGAGGTTGCTTTCGCTGACCGGAGTGGAGACGCAATACATGTGGACTACGTGGCAGAAGCCGCCATTCACGGATCCCGCGCCGGACACGCCGGCCACGCGCATCCGGCACGTCGTGAATGCGTTCAGCGGCGAGCAAGCCGTGCCGTCAACCGGCCGGCTCGCCTGCGCGACCCTGCAGATCGAAGCGCTGCCGCCGGGGTGCGATCTGAACTCACTGGAAGCGCTTATCGACGGTGTACCGGGTGTGGCATGTTACGTCGGACCTCCGGTGAACGAACTCTCGCAGCTCAACGTATTTCTTCCCTCTGGCGTTCGGACCGGTATAGTTCCGGTGGAAGTTCGCTGGCGCGGTGGCCGGCTGTGTCCGGACGCGACGATTCGGATTATCCCTGCTGGTCCGGCGGTCCCGCGGCTCGTGGCGCTTTCGGATGGCGTGAATCTGATGTCAGCTCAGCGTATCGAGAGTGGCACGATGAAGGCGACGATCGAGGAGGTCGAGCACGTCGACGGATTTCGCGCTGCTGTCGATGGCATCCCGGTGCGTGAGGTGGAGACCTTCCGGACGGACCCGCTGGCCTCGCGCTATGAAGTGAACTTCCGGCTGCCCGCCGGAATCGCGGCTGGCGGCCACGTGCTTGAAATCCATCTCGGACCACGCAAGCTGACGCGCATCGGCATCGAGGTGGTTCGCAGCAGGGTGGTGCGATGAAGTATCTGGTCTTGTCGATTCTCGCGGCGACACTCACGGCCGCAACTCCCGAAGCCGAGTTGCGCACGGCGCTCGCCGCGAAGACCGGCAACGTGACGCTTCCCGCAGGCGCGATTGAAATTCCGCGGGAGATCGTGCTGCCTGCCGATGCCCACGATCTGACGATTCACGGCGCAGCGACGACGATCAAAGCGTCGGCCCAGTTTCGCGGGCGGGCATTGATCGTGATTCCTTCCGGCAAGAATATCCATATCGACGGGTTGTCTCTCGACGGCAACCGCGACGCGGCCGGGCGCCCGCAGGGACTGCCTGGCTCGGATGTCATGTTCTCGCGGTTCACCGCAAACAACGGCATCCTCGCGGAAACGGTCACGGGCCTCGAAATCGGCGCCGTCAAGGCACAGGCGATCGCGGGCTTCGCGATTCTGGTGAATGCCGGTCACGCGGTGAAGATCCACAACGTCGAGGTTTCGGGAAGCGGCGGACATAACGCGAAGAAGCGTAATAACACGACTGGCGGCATTCTGCTCGAAGAAGGCACAACCGATTTCGAAGTAGTCGATTGCAAGCTGGCGGACATCCGCGGCAACGGCATTTGGACCCACTCGCTCTATACCTCGCCGCGGAACGCGCGCGGACGCATCGCCGGCAACGAATTCGCCATGATCGGGCGCGATGCGATCCAGATCGGACACGCGACTGAGGTGCGCGTGGAAAACAATCGCGGTCGCATGATCGGTTATCCGGCCGAAGAAGTCGATCTCGAGGGCCTGGCGTTTCCCGTTGCGGTGGATACGGCGGGCAACGTCGACAAGTCGGTCTATCGCGACAATCAGTGGGAGGAGATCGATGGCAAATGCTTCGATCTCGACGGCTTCCACGATGGGGAAGTCAGTAACAATACCTGCACGAATGCCGAGGCGGCGAAAGAGTATCCGTATGGAAACTTCGGGATCATCATGAACAACAGCAATCCCGATATGCAGTCGCGCAACATCCGGATCACGGGCAATACGATCGATGGCGGGATGTTCGGAGCGATCTTCATCATCGGGTCCGGACACACGGTCAGCGGGAATCATCTGCTGCACCTGAACATGGCGCATTGCAACGACCCCGGCGGCCCGATGAACTGCGCGGCGATGGCGGCCGAGCCCGATCTGCTGCGCAGCGGGATTTATTTGGGGGCGGGCGCGGAGCGTCCCGATCCCGCGCAGGGCAACACTGTCGAGAACAACGAGATTAGCGGCTATGGAATGTCGCGGCACTGCATTGGAACAGCGCCGAAGGTATCGCTGCAGGCGAATAAAGTCGGAAAGAACGAGTGCGCTGACGATGCGGCCGTGGCACGTCTCGGCATCGTTTCCGGCGAGAGGGCGTCAGTTACGCCGCTGGCTTTTTCCCCTGCAGCACGCGCGACACGGCATTGACCAGCTTGCGATAAGGAATCTTCTCCCAGTCGTCGACCGGCAGCAGTTCGCCATCGCACCATCCCGAGTAAAACCAGCGTGCGACGGTCGCAAGCTGCTCCATCCGCTCGATGCCGGCAGCGGCGCGCGCCGGAACCGCGGTCGCGAGTTCCCGCACACGAGCATCGAGCGACACTGAAGCGCCGTCAGCCGGATGAAATTCGAGGCGCGAGAATCCCTGCCATGAGCCTTCTCGAAGCCAGCCGAGTTCGACCGTGTCCGGCTCGGGGGCTTTCGTGATTGTGATGGCGTGCAGGCGGTCCACCGCGCGCGCCAGCTCATCGCGCTGCGCCAGCACTTCCTCGATACGCTGGAGGCGCTGGTGCATGAGAGCGGCGCCTTCAAAATCCTCCTCGGCGCTGAGACGGTCACGCGCGCTCGCGGCGACACCGATCAGCGATTTGCCGCCGGTCTCGAGAAACTCGGCGACGCGCGCGGTTTCTGCAGCGTATTCGCGCGCTCCAACCGCCTGCTGGCACGGGCGGAGGCACTTCCCCATTTCGCCGTAAATGCAGCCCGGGTGATCCGGAGCCGGGAGCAGATCATCCTGGCAGCGGCGAAGTTGAAACAGATCGAGGCACTCGGATTCAAAGCGCGCGGCGGTGGCGCGATTCCGGAATGGTCCGAAATAGACGGCGCGCGCGCGGCCGAGGTGCGCGGTTACATGTGTGCGGGGAAACTGGTTCGAAAGGATGAGCTTGACGTAAGGCGGCAGACGCAGCCGGATCTGGTTGCGATAGCCAGGGCCAAGATGCCTGCGCGCCAGTTCGAGCATCAGGAAATGGGAGGCGAGCCGCGATCCCGTGAGCTGGTATTCAACGCGCTCGACGGCGCCGCGCAATTCTACGAGAAGCCGCTTGAGCCGCTTGCGCAGAACGTTCGTCCGCACGAGGTCAGGCTTGCCGGCGCCGGGCCACAGCAGGACGACCGCCTGAGCGTTGGGCAGTTCATCGAGAGCCCGATCGATTTCAGATGGTGCTGAGGAAAGCGCGAGCTCGACCACGAAGCTTTATGCTACGACGCACGGGCGGACGGCTCAGCCGGACGATTTAGCGGGCGCTAATCGTGATTCGAGCCGATTTCTTTGACAAGGCTCGCCACGAAGGACTTGGCGTCGCCGAACAGCATCAGCGTCTTGTCCATGTAGTAGAGCTCGTTGTCGATGCCAGCGAATCCGGCGCTCATGCCGCGTTTGATGATCATGATTGTGCGCGACTTGTACGCATCGAGAATCGGCATTCCCGCGATCGGGCTCGATGGATCGTTAAGCGCGGCTGGATTCACGATGTCGTTTGCGCCCACGATCAGGGCGACGTCCGTCATCCCCATATCGCTGTTGATGTCTTCCATCTCAACGAGCTTGTCGTAGGGAACATCGGCTTCGGCGAGCAGCACGTTCATGTGTCCGGGCATGCGGCCGGCGACCGGGTGAATCGCGAAACGCACTTCGACACCGCGCTTGGTGAGCACATCATGCAACTCGCGGATTTTGTGCTGCGCCTGCGCGACCGCCATACCGTAGCCGGGAATGACGACGACGGAACGCGCATCCGCGAGAATACCCGCCGCTTCCTCAGGACTGGCCGACCGCACGGGGCGCGCTTCTTTTCCACCGGCCGCGCTGGTTTGCAGTTGTCCGAAGCCGCCGAAAAGGACGTTGGTGAACGACCGGTTCATCGCGCGGCACATGATGATCGAAAGAATGAAGCCCGAAGAACCGTCGAGGGCGCCCGCGATGATCAGGAGTTTGTTGTCGAGCGCGAATCCCATGGAGCAGGCTGACAGGCCCGCATAGGAGTTGAGCAGCGCGATCACAGTCGGCATGTCCGCGCCGCCGATGGGAATGATCAGCAGGATGCCGAAGGTCGCCGCCAGCACGACGAATATAGGAAACAGGTAAGTGGCTTCCGGATGTACAACCAGATAACCGGCGATGATCACCGCGACGCCGAGCAGCGACAGGTTGGCGATGTTCTGCCCTTTGAATGTAATCGGCCGCGAGGGCAGCATCTCGTTGAGCTTGCCGAAGGCCATGACGCTGGCCGTGGTCGTGAGAAAGCCGAGTAGCATTTCGAGGCCGAGCGCGGCCATCGTGAATCCGTGGGGCTGCTTCGCGTAATACTCGGCGGTTCCGATCAGGGCCGAAGCAAGAGCACCGCATGCCTGCGAGATGGCGGTTCTCTGCGGAACCTGCGTCATCGGCATCAGGATCGCGATGGGGACGCCGATCGCCGAACCGACGATGAGTCCCGCGGCGATCCATTCGTAGTTGACGACTTCGTGGCGCATCAAAGTGCCAACGACAGCCAGCAACATGCCGAGTTCGCCGATCAGGACGCCGCGCCGTGAAGTGGCCGGCGACGACATCCACATCAAGGCCAGGATGAACGACCCGGCCGCGATGATGTACAGAAGCTGGTAAAGCGCGAGCGTCATTTCTGCGCGGGCTCCCGCTTCTTGAACATCTTGAGCATGCGGTCGGTGATCAGATATCCGCTGACCAGGTTGGTGGTCGCGGAAACGACGGCGACGAAGCCCAGGATGCGGGAGAGCATCGAGGCATCCTTTTCGCCGGAGATGAGAATCGCGCCGACCACTGAAATCGAGGCGATCGCGTTGGTGAGCGACATCAGCGGCGTGTGCAGGAGGGGCGACACTTTGCGGATCAACTGGAAGCCGAGGAACGCCGCCAGCATGAAGACATACAAACCGAACTCTAAATTCACGCGTTCACTCCGGCCTGAAAGAGTTGACTGACTTTCGGATTGGTGACCTGCCCGCTATGGGTAACGAGCGTCTCGCGGATCACCTCATCCTCAAGATTGATATTGAGCACGCCTTCCTTGTTTATCATCAGCTTGAGCAGGTTGACGACATTGGTTGCATACATCTGGCTCGCGTGGTAAGGGGCGCGCGACGCCAGGTTCACCGGACCGACGATTGTGACTTCCCGATGGACGATGCTCTGACCCGGCTGGGTCAGCTCGCAGTTGCCGCCGCGCTCGGCCGCGAGATCCACGATGACGGATCCGGGGAGCATCGCTTCCGCCATTTCCTTTGTCACCAGAATGGGGGCTTTGCGGCCAGGCACGGCGGCGGTGGTGATCACGATGTCCTGCTCGCGAAGTACGTTGCCCAGGAGCTCACGCTGGCGGCGGTAGTAGGCTTCGTCCATTTGCTTGGCGTAGCCACCCTCGCCTTCGGCCGATTCGATGTCGAGGACGACGAACTTCGCGCCGAGGCTTTCGATCTGCTCTCGCACGGCCGAGCGCACGTCATATGCGGAGACGACGGCGCCCAGACGCTTCGCGGTGGCGATGGCCTGCAATCCCGCGACCCCTGCGCCCAGAATGAGCACCTTGGCGGGCGTCAGCGTGCCCGCCGCCGTCATCATCATGGGCATGAGCTTTGGCAGAGTGACCGCGCCGATCAGCACGGCTTCGTAACCCGCGATGCTGGCCATGGATGAGAGAGCGTCCATCGCTTGCGCGCGGGTGATGCGCGGAACCATTTCCATGGCGAAGAACGACACGCCGCGCTGCGCGATCTCGCCGATTTCACGCAGGGCCGTGAGCGGCTCGCCGAACCCGATGAGAATCTGGCCGGACCGCAGGAGCGCGAGGTCTTCCGCGCCGCGCTCCGGATTCGCGCCGGGCGCGCGGGCCTGGACAACGATAGCGGCTTCTTCGAATACCTGGGCGCGGGAGACGAGGCGGACGCCTCGTTTGGAATACTCTTCGTCCGGATATCCGGCATCGAGGCCGGCTCCGGATTCAAGGATTACTTCGAGCTTGAGCTTCGAGAGGGCTTCACAGGCGCGCGGCGTCATTGCGACGCGGCGCTCGCCCCCGAACGTCTCGCGCGGGACACCGATGATCAGCGCTATGCCACACCTCCATGAAACAGAACATCATATCAGTGGGGTGGATTTGCGCATCGCTTCCCAATACGGCAAGTTTGTCCGGGTGGCGCTTTCTTGAAAAGAGAAGGCGATCTGTGCCCGTCATTCCGCTGGAGCTTATCGACAAAAACGAGGTCGCAAGACGCGTTGGGCGGCTGCAGCAGGAATATGCGGGCAACCCGCTCATTCAGCGCATCGGCTACAGCGTCGGCATTGACCGTGGTGGTGACCCCGCGATCTACATCAAAGCGCTCGTTGCTCGAAAAGACATCCCGATCGAACAAGTGACAAAACCTTGCTGAGCGGATGCGGTTCGATCCGATCCGCCTTGCCGGGAGCGAAGAAATCGGCCTGCATTCGTATCTGAGCTTTGTGAACTAAGCCGTTCTGCGTGGTCACCGATTTTCCGGAACAACTCATCGAACAGGCGGAAGAAATGCTGCGGGCGCCGCGCCGCCAGGCGGATCTGCGGCGAGCGGTCTTTCATCTCCTGATTCGCGCCGCAATCGCCAATTGGAATAATGCTGCCGATCATGCGCGTCTGGCGCGGGCATTTGACCACAAGCTAATGAAAGAAGCTTCTGCACGCATAATCAGAAAGGTTTCCGGTCTCGCGTCCACAGGCGCTGGCAATAACGTGGCATTATTGTCCTTCCTTGCCCGAACGTTCATCGAGCTTCCGGAAACGCGCCAGAAGGCCGACTATGATCTTTCCGATTCGTTCACTGAGTTGGACCCGGCTGTTCTCGTGGCTCAGGCGAGGCGGCTTTTCCTTCTCCTGGATCAAATCAAGGTTGATCCTTTAACCCAGGAGTATGTCTACACGTTGCTTTTCAAGGATCGCGGATGAGTCCTCAGGCCTGGCCCACCATAGCGGAAGCGCCTGACGACATCACGGCCGCGAAGCTGCGCGGCTCCTCTCCGAACTCCTCGCGATAGCGCGCCGCGAAGCCCGCGGGGATGCCGTTGACGGCTTCCCCATAAGCCAGCTCGCGCGCCGCGCCCTTCGCGAGAAACATCGGCAACTCGCGTCCTTCTTTGATCTTGACGTGGCCGCGCGGTTCGCAATCGATGAGGCCGCTTACGAGGCGGCAGGTGCGTTCCGACATATTGACACGTCCCGGGACGCCGCTCGATTCCATGCGGGCGGCGAAGTTGACGGTGTTGCCCCAGATGTCGAAGGCGAACTTGCGGATGCCGACAACTCCCGCGACGACCGGTCCGCTATGTAGTCCGACACGAATGTTCCAGCCGGTGCCGCCGGCGCGCGCGCCCAGTTCTTTGACCACTTCAACCATTTCAAGCGCCGCCATGACGGCATCAACCGCGTGGGACTTCCGCCGCGCGGGCAGTCCGCTGACGAACATGTAGGAGTCGCCGATCGTCTTGAGTTTTTCAAGCTGGTACCGGGCGATGATTTCGTCGAAGCGGGTGAAGTATTCGTTCAGCGCGTCGACGAGATTTCCCGGCGGCATCTTCTCGCTGGAAACCGTGAAACCCACAAAGTCGGTGAAACAGACGGTCACGTCATCGAATGCGACGGGCTCCACGGCGCCGGTGGTCTTGAGTTCGTCGGCAACCTTCGAGGGAAGGATGTTCAGGAGCAACGACTGGCTTTTCTGCTGTTCGACCTGGATTTCGTCGCGCTGGCGGCGGACTTCCACGGTTCGCTCTTCGACGATTCCTTCGAGCTTGCGCTTGTCTTCTACAAGCTGGTAAGTGCGCCAGCGGACGAGACCCCAGATACCCACCGCGCCGAAGACGGCGTAGAGCGTGTACGCCCACCAGGTGCGATACCACGGCGGCAGGATGCCAAAGCCGACCGAGGAGTCCTCGGCGATGGCCCCATGCGGGGTGCGGGCCCGGACGTCGAAACGATAAGATCCCTCCGGCAAGTGTGTGTAATCGCGGCTGGTCTCGTGACTCCAGGGTGTCCAGTCGTCATCGCTGCTGTCG
>Ga0134125_10001121_pt1 | contig 33632 bp, 28 predicted proteins | sample KB31751_FD_96464 | JGI IMG/M metagenome (GOLD analysis project Ga0134125, IMG submission 96464) | Terrestrial soil microbial communities with excess Nitrogen fertilizer from Kellogg Biological Station, Michigan, USA - KB3-175-1 | ecosystem: Environmental > Terrestrial > Soil > Unclassified ...
CCATCAGATGCGTGGCGTTGACCGGGCCGCCGCGCGTCATCACCCAGATGAGCTGGAAGTCGGTGAAGGTGAACAGCACCGAGAACGTCATCACCACCGCGATGATCGGCGTCAGCAGCGGATAGGTGATGAAGCGGAAATTCTGCCACGGCGTCGCGCCGTCGATGGTCGCCGCCTCGTAGAGCGAGGGCGACACTGTCTGCAAACCGGCGAGCAGCGTGATGGCGACGAACGGCACGCCGCGCCAGATATTGGCGAAGATCACCGACCAGCGCGCGTTCCACGGATCGCCGAGGAAGTTGATGTATTGCGTGATCAGCCCGAGCTTCATCAGGGACCACGAGATGATCGAGAACTGCGGATCGAACAGCCACCAGAAGGCGATCGCGGAGAGCACCGTCGGCACGATGAACGGGATCAGCACCACCGCGCGGATGATCGCCTTGAACGGCAGGCGCTCGTTGAGCAGCAGCGCGAGATAGAGGCCGACGGCGAATTTGATGGTCGAGGCGACGGTCGTATAGAGGATGGTGTTGAAGACGGTCAGCCAGAAGGTCGGGTCGTCGGAGAGAAAATCGTAGTTATCGAATCCGACAAACACGCCGCCGCGCCCGAGCCGGGCGTCGGTAAACGACAGCCAGATGCCGAGGCCGAGCGGGTAAGCGAGGAACAGGATCAGGAACACCGCCGCCGGCAGCATGAACCAGAAGCCGAGCCAGTCGCGGTTGGTCATCAACCGTTCCCACAGGCCGGGCTCGGCGACGATGGACTTGGTTCTGATCGCGGCGTCGGTCATTCTGAAAGAGCCTCGTGCCCCGGACGCGGTGCAGCGCGCGAGCGGTGCACCGCAGATCCGGGGCCTTCAGGTGGTACGGTCCCGGTTCTGCAGCGCGGCACTTGGCGCGCCGCGCTGCGCCCGGGACAAGGGCCTTACGAGCGATAGATGCGCTTGAGCGCCCGCTCGGCGTTCGAGATCGCGCCCTTCACGTCATCGCGGCCGGTGCAGTAGTTGGCGAACATGTCGACGACGATGAAGTCGGAGATCGCGCTCGCCGCCTTCTCGCCGACCGAGCCGAGGCCGCCCGCGGTGCGGGTGCGCTTGGCGACGTCGCGGAACGGCGTCGTCTTCGGATCGGCTGTCCACACCGGGTTCTTGTCGTAGGCGTTGAGGCAGTGCGTGAGATAGCCCTGCGCCGACTCGATCCACGGGTTGAAGTTGTCCGCTTCCAGCATGAACGCCATCAGCGCCTTACAGGCCTGCGGATACTTGGTGTAGGTCATCGCCATCACCGGATACATCAGGTGCAACTCGGTCGGCTTGCCCGAGACGCCGACCGGGAAATAGGCGTGGTCCATGTCCTCGGCGATCTGCTTCTTCGTCGGGTCTTTCTTGGCGGCGACGTAGATCGAGATGCCGTTATTGGTCCAGTGGATGTCGCCGGCGAGGAACGCCTTGTTGTTGGACGAGTCGTTCCAGGCCGCCGTGCCGGGGATCATGTTGGCGTAGAGCCCCTTGGCGTATTCGAGCGCCTTGGCGGTCTCGGGCGAATTGATGATCACCTTGTCGTTCTTGTCGACGGTCTCGCCGCCATTCGACCACAGGCACCAGTGCGCCCAGCTGTTACCGTCGCCCGAAGCATGTCCGAGCGCGAAGCCGCCGGGCGTGCCCTGCGCCTTCATCGCCTTGGTGTATTCGAGGAAGGCGTCGAGCTTGTCCGGGAACTTGGAGAAGCCGGCCTTCTTGGAGGCCGCGATGCGGTAGTTCATCAGCGCGCCGGAATAGCAGACGGGCACGCAGATCCACTTGTTGCCGCTGTGGCCGTATTTGACCGCGCTGTCGACCCAGCCGCCGTACTTCTTGCCGAGATACTCGGCGACGTCGCTGACGTCGACGCACTTCTGCGGGAACAGATGCGGCAGCGAATAGAGGCCCCAGAACAGATCCGGGCCGGTGCCGGTGTTGGCGGCGACCGACGCCTTCGGCTGCACGTCCTCGTAGGACTCGCGCGAAATCTCGACGGGCACGCCGGTCGCCTTGGAGAAGGCGGCGATCAGCTTCACGAACGCGTCGTCTTCCGACTGCACGAAATACTTCCAGCGCAGCATCGAGAGCTTGGCGCCCTTCTCCGGCTTCCATTGCGCGTTCTGCGCCCAGGCCTTGGCCCAGTCGAGCAGCGCGGGACCGGTCAGCGCACCGGCGGCGACCGCGGCTGTGGCACTGCCAAGCAGCGTGCGGCGGGTCAGATTTGTCATGAGTTCCTCCGTTCGGTTTCTTTTCGATCAGGCGGTGAGCCGTTGCCCCGACGAGGCATCGAACAGATGCACAAGGCGGGGATCGGGTTTGAGCCGGATCTTGTCGCCCGGCTTGAAAGCGTGACGTTCCCTGAAAGCGGCGACGACTTCGGCGCCGCCGATATGAGCGACGACCTGCGTCTCCGAGCCGGTCGGCTCGACGACGTGCACGGTCGCCTCGGCGCCGTCATCGGCGATGGTGAAGTGCTCCGGCCGCACGCCGTAGACCGCGGGCCGGCCGTCCGAGCCGCCGGGCGCCGCGGACAGCGGCAGGCGCGCCCCGCCCGGCCCTTCAAAGCCGGTGGAGCGGATGGCGCCCTTGAGGAAGTTCATCGCCGGCGAGCCGATGAAGCCCGCGACGAAGAGGTTGTTCGGCCGGTCGTAGAGGTCGAGCGGCGCGCCGATCTGCTCGACGCGGCCGCCGTTCATCACCACGATCTTGTCGGCCATGGTCATGGCTTCGATCTGGTCGTGCGTGACGTAGATCGTCGTCGTCTTGAGCCGCTGGTGCAGCTCCTTGATCTCGGTGCGCATCTGCACGCGCAGCTTGGCGTCGAGGTTCGACAGCGGCTCGTCGAACAGGAACACCTGCGGATCGCGCACGATGGCGCGGCCCATGGCGACGCGCTGGCGCTGGCCGCCGGAGAGCTGGCGCGGAAAGCGCTCGAGCAGGTTCGCCAGGCCGAGGATTTCGGCGGCGCGCTTGACGCGCGCCTCCGTCTCGTCCTGCGGCGCGCCGCGCAGCCGCATCGAGAACGCCATGTTGGCGGCGACGGTCATGTGCGGATAGAGCGCGTAATTCTGGAACACCATCGCGACGTCGCGCGCCTTCGGCGGAAGGTTGTTGACGACGCGATCGCCGATCCGGATTTCGCCGCCGGTGATGTTCTCGAGCCCGGCGATCATGCGCAATAGTGTGGACTTGCCGCAGCCGGACGGACCGACGAGCACGACGAATTCGCCGTCTTCGATGGTGACGTTGACGCCGTGCAGGACAGGCGTCACTCCGAACGACTTGCGCACGTCGCTGACGACGACGGACGCCATAGAGCCTCCCTTTGGGGCGCGAACTCGTTGAGTTCGTTGTTCTTTTTTGCGTCGAGTTGAATACCCGACGCGGCGCATTGTAGCGGCGAATTCAAACAATCATAGAGGTTTCGCGCGAGGAAATTTGCGACGGAACGGCGCGGACGCGGTAACCCACTGCGCGCGATGCGGGCAGTCTCGCTCGATAAGCGTCAGCGCCGGCGGCGGAAAAAAAGCGAGCCCGGGAATGCTTTGGGGAAGCGTCGTCCGGGCTCGAGTCGATCCGAGGAGGTTCAACGGGGCACGAGGCCCATGGGGAAGGTAGCGGGACCCGAACGGGGGAAGTGTGAGGTGGGTCACGGAGCGGTGGTGAAAAACTCGGCCTTGGTGCGGACGGAGGGCCCCGCGCACGTTAGCGGCGCATCAATCGAAGGGTAACCGGCCTTATCTGCACGCAGTCAAAATGGCGCCGCACACATTCGCAGCACTTCAATCTATGATAATCTTGGACCATGACACTGCCGCCCCTTTATAAATATCTTGATGTACGAGGTGCAAAGCTGACCTTGGGTAATGGTATGTTCAAGCACTCCAAGCCATCAGATTTTAATGACGTCGAAGATCTTACTATACAAAGCATTTTTCCGGAAGAAACTGAGATCGCGCTTAAGACACTTGAGAACGGGTTCACTGACGTAATTCTGCAGCATTTAAACGATCCGCCGACCTGCAGTTCACCGATGAAAGAGAAGCTCGTCATTATCCAGCACGTGTATCGTACAAATCCCAAGGCTGCCGAGATTGTCAAAGCCGAGAGGAATAAAGAGAGCACAAAGCCGATCTATGATGTCACTTACATGCGCCAGCGTTCGACCGATTTCATAAAGGAGATCAACGAATTTATGCAGGACTATCGAGTCCTGTGCGTATCGACGCATAAGGACTCCAATAAAATGTGGTCCGAATACGCCGAAGAGCATAAAGGAGTGGCGGTCCGAATTGAACCGAATGTGGCCAAGGATTCAAAGTTCACACTTTTCAAACCTGTCGAATATCGCGAGACTCGTCCTCCGCTTTTTGACGACACACTTGATTTCATAGCGGGCGCCCTTTTTGGCGATCAAGAAGAGCGCCGCCGCGCGATGCTAGAAAAGATCGTCTACGCCAAAACTCTGTCGTGGGAGCACGAAGGAGAGTACCGACTCGCGATACCCCTTCGCCAAGGTGAACCGTCGTGGAACTTGTTGAGGTTTCACCCAGAGGAAATTACTGAGCTTTATCTTGGCGCTGATATCAATGAAGCCGACAAAGCGGATATAGTGCACAAAGCGAAAGCATTAAATCCAAGCATTGCCATCTTTCAAACAACACGTGACGCGAACGGAAAATTACTCTTCAACAAAATCTAGCAATGAAGGTCTGGTGCGGACGGAGGGACTCGAACCCTCACGGGATTGCTCCCAAGGGATTTTAAGTCCCTTGCGTCTACCATTCCGCCACGTCCGCATAACGTGGTCTTCGCGCCGCGGCTCGCGCGGCGTGACGACCGACGCGAGACGTGAAGTTTTATTTCGATAAGACGTGGCCCCAGGCCGCGTCCCAGTCCTTGCCGTTCGGATCGGTGACGCGCCCGTCCTTGGCGAAGAACTTGTTCGGCACCTGGAAGATCGCGACCATCAGGCCGCCGTTCGGGCACCACGCCGAATGGCGGCTGCCGGCCGGGCGCCAGACGAACTCGCCGGCCTTCACCGCGAGGCCGGCATCCGGGCCGTCTCTGTCGACCAGTTCACCCTCGAGCATGTAGGTCTGCTCGAGCAGCGCGTGCTCGTGGTCGGGCAGCACCGCGCCCGGCGCCATCCTGATCAGCAGGGTCGCCTGCCCGGTCTTCGGGTCGAAATAGAGCGGCTTCATCTCGCAGCCTTCGAACTGGATCTTCTGCCACGGCAGTTCGGCGGGCTTGACGACGCGCGAGCGCAGGCCGTCGGTTTCGGTCGTCTTGACGGCGGCGGCGGTCATGGGCGCTCTCCCGGTCGGATCGCGGCGATCCTACACCAAGGGCACGGCCTTGGCACGGGGCGACTCAATCGCCGCCGGCGCGGATCGGCGGCACGTAAGACAGGCCGGTGTCCCAGGGGAAGTAGATCCAGGTGTCCTGCGACACTTCGGTCACAAAGGTGTCGACCAGCGGCCGGCCCATCGGCTTGGCGTAGACGGTGGCGAAGTGCGCCGCCGGCAGGATGTCGCGCACGACCCGCGCGGTCTTGCCGGTGTCGACGAGGTCGTCGACGATCAAGACGCCCTTGCCCTGCGCGCGCATCGACGTGATCTCGGCGGCGACGCCCTTGATCACCGTGATGTCGCCCTGGTTCTTGTAGTCGTGATAGCTGGCGATGCAGACCGTCTCGATCATGCGCACGTTCAATTCGCGCGCGACGATCGCCGCCGGCACGAGACCGCCGCGGGTGATGCAGACCAGCGCCTCGAACGGCCCCGCCTCGTGCAGCCGCCAGGCGAGCGCGCGGCTGTCGCGGTGGAACTGGTCCCACGACACGGGGAAGATTTTTTCCGGGCGCGGCTGCTCGGCTGCTTTCGCCATCGCGGGGTCTCCACTCATTTTTAAAATTCAGCGCGCCGCCGCCGCAACCCGCTTGTGCACTTCGGCCAGCATCGCCTCGACCGCGGCTTTCGCCGCCGCGAGCTTTTGCGCATCGCGCGCGCGCACGACGATGTTGGTGTTCGGGCCGAGCCGGTCGTCGATGAACGGATAGCTGCCGATGATCGTCTCCGGATGCGCCTTGGCGACCGCCGCGAGCGGCGTGCCAAGGTCGCCCTCCTTGGCGTCGGCGCGGATCGTCTCGGACATGAGCTTCGCGCCGGTTTTGAGCTTCGGCGCCACCTCGTCGAGCATCGCCTGCATCACCGCCGGGATGCCGGCCATGGTGATGACGTTGCCGGTCCAGAAGCCCGGCGCGCCGGACACCTTGTTGGCGACCAGCGCCGCGCCGCGCGGGACGCGCGCCATGCGCAGGCGCGCCTCGTTGAGCTCGCCGCCGGTCTTGGCCAGGCGCTCCTTGAGGATCGCGACCGCCTCCGGGTGCACGTCGAGCGGCACGCCGAAGGCTTTCGCGACGCAGTCGGCGGTGATGTCGTCGTGCGTCGGGCCGATGCCGCCGGTGGTGAACACGTAGGTGTAGGCGCCGCGCAGCGCGTTGAGCGCCGAGACGACCGCCGCCTCGTCGTCGGAGACCACCCGCACCTCCTTCAGGTCGATGCCGATGGCGGTGCAGTAGTCGGCGATGTAGCCGATGTTCTTGTCCTTGGTCCGCCCGGACAGGATCTCGTCGCCGATGACCAGCACGGCGGCGGTGACGATGTCGGGGCTGGCGCTCATGGGAACCTCGGACTGGCGGCGGCCGTAGAGGTAGCCCCTCGGACTACGCCACTCAAGCAGAGCGGGCCCGCGGCCGCGGCGGTTGTCCCCACCCGCGGACCGGCCTCTGGCAGGCGAAAGTTCCGAAATCGGGCATTTGAGAAGTGGTATTTACCTGCCATTAACGCCGGAAGCCGATTTCCCGGCGCGCGGCCGCGATTTGTGGCGCGGATGCGGCCGGCGAAAGCCCATGGCAAGGGTTTGCCGCCTAGATGATCCCCGAAAATCGTTTGTCGTAGCGAAACTTAGGGGACTTTCGTGGCGTCGACGGCGCGGGGCGGGCCGGAGCAGCGGCCCTACAGCCACTGGGATCGCGCGCGGCTGAGCGTGGTGGTGCCGATCGGCGCCATCGTCGCGGTGGCCATCGTCTGCATTGTCGTGGCGGTGCTGTCCTCGGCGCGGCGTGCCGACGAGGTGGCCGTCAGTCATGAACAGCAGATGCTCAACGCCACCCTCGCCACCTATGGCGAGCGCCTGCTGCGCGACCTCGAAGGCCTCGCCCATTCCGACGGCGCGCTGCGCAATATCGGCGACGCCTTCGTCCGCCCCTGGACCGAAAGCCATATCGACGCCTGGTCGGAGAGCGTGACCGACCACGACGCGGTCGCCGTGTTCGATGCCGCTGGCGCGCCGCTCTACGCCATCGGCCCGAGCAAGACGCGCCCCGCGCAGTGGCTCGACAGTGCGCGCCCCGAATTGGCTGAGGTGCTCGCGGCGCTCCGCGGCGACATCGCGGCCGGAACCTCCGCCTTCAGGCTCGACCATGGCCACGGCTATGGCGGCATCGCGCTGCTACGGCCCCTGCTCGGCCGCCCGGCGATCATCGCCGCTGCCGCTGTCGCGCGGGCGCAGAACGATCCGGCCGGCCGGCCGGTGCTGGTCTCGGTGAAATTCGTCGACGGCAACCTGATCGCCGCCCTCGGCGGCCAGCTCCGCCTCGCCAATCTGCGCCTGCTGGCAAAGGACGAGCCGGCGGACAGCGATTACGTCGATGCCATCCACGCCGCCGGCGGCGGCACGCTTGCCCGCTTCGCCTGGACGCCGAAACAGCCCGGCTCCGATATCGTGCACAGCGTCGCGCCTTTCATCACCGTGGCGCTCGCGGGATTCGCGCTGCTGGCCGCCTTCGTGCTGCGCTACATGCGGCGCACCGCCGCGGCCATCGCCGCCGGCGAGTCGCGCCTGCGCTTCCTCGCCATGCACGACCCGCTGTGCGGCCTGCCCAACCGCATCTATTTCGGCGAGCGCCTCGAGGCGACCCTCGCCGAGGTTCGCGGCGGCGGCGGCAACGCGGCCGTCTACTGCATCGATCTCGATCACTTCAAGGACGTCAACGACACGCTCGGCCACAACATCGGCGACGAGCTGATCCGCAATGTCACGCTCCGCCTGTCGAACACCCTGCGTGGCGGCGACCTGGTCGCGCGCCTCGGCGGCGACGAGTTCGCCGTGATCTCGCAGATCGCGCACGAGCCGGAACGTGTGCTCACTTTGGCGACGCGCATCATCAAGGCGATCTGCGCGCCCTACTCCGTGAACGGCCACAACATCGTCATCGGCGCCTCGATCGGCATCGCCATCATCGACGCGAACTGTGCCGGCGCCGCCGACATCATGCGCTACGCCGACATGGCGCTCTACCGCGCCAAGAACGAGGGCCGCAACCGCGCCTGCATCTACGACGCCGAGATGGACGCGGTGCTGTCGAACCGCAAGCTGCTCGAAGGCGACCTGCGCGACGCCATTGCCCATAACGGCCTGCGCGTCGCCTACCAGCCGATTGTCGACAAGACCGGCGAGAAGATCATGGGCGTCGAGGCGCTGTGCCGCTGGACGCATCCGGTGCGCGGCGAGATTCCGCCGACCGAATTCATCGCGCTGGCCGAGCATTCCGGCTGCATCATCGAACTCGGCGCCTTCATGCTGCGGCAGGCCTGCCTCGACGGCAACGCCTGGCCGGGCCTGAGCCTCGCCGTCAACGTATCGCCGCTGCAATTCCGCCGCGCCGACTTCGTCGACGTGGTTGAGCGCATCCTCGAAGAGACCGGCTTCGACCCGACGCGGCTCGAGCTCGAGCTGACCGAGAGCGTGCTGCTCGGCAATGTCGACAGCGCGGAAGCGGCGATGCTGCGGCTGAAGGCGCTCGGCGTGCGGATCGCGCTCGACGATTTCGGCACCGGCTATTCGAGCCTGCTGTATCTGCGCCGCTATCCGTTCGACAAGCTCAAGATCGACCGCAGCTTCGTGCATTCGATCGAGAAGGCAGCCGACGCGGCGGCCATCGTGCATGCCGTCGTCGGCCTCGGCCGCGGCCTCGGCATGAAGGTCACCGCCGAGGGCGTCGAGACCGCCGACCAGCACCTGTTCCTGCGCGCCGCCGGCGTGCATTTCATGCAGGGCTATCGCTTCGGCGCGGCCATGCCGGCGGATGAGATCACCAGCCGCCTGAGCGCGCAGGCGGGCCCCGGCCCCGCGCGCCCGGCCGCCCTGGCCGGCTAATCTCCTCCAAACCTGCCGGCACCCCCGGCGCGCCCCGCATGGCGCGAGCGCGCTTTTGTTGCTATCGGAAGGCAACAGAACACGCGCAGGACGGGGAGAGACAATGGCCGCGAAGATCGCAGTGGTGACGGGTGCGGGCACGGGCGTCGGCCGCGCGGCGGCGCTGGCGCTGGCGAAGGCCGGCTATGACGTGGCGCTGGCCGGACGGCGGGCCGAGCCGCTGAACGCGGTCAAGAGCGAGATCGAGGCGCTCGGCCGCAAGGGCCTGCCGGTGCAGACCGACGTGTCGGACCGCGACTCGATCCTGGCGCTGTTCGCCAAGGTGAAGGCGACCTTCGGCCGCCTCGACGTGCTGTTCAACAATGCCGGCATGGGCGCGCCGCCGGTGCCGCTCGAGGACCTGCCCTACGAGACCTGGCTCAAGGTGGTGCAGACCAACCTGACCGGCATGTTCCTGTGCACGCAGGAGGCGATCAAGATCATGAAGGCGCAGTCGCCGCGAGGCGGCCGCATCATCAACAACGGCTCGATCTCGGCGCACGCGCCGCGACCGTTCTCGGTCGCCTATACATCGACGAAGCACGCGGTGACGGGACTGACCAAGTCGACCTCGCTCGACACGCGCAAATACGACATCTGCTGCGGCCAGGTGGACATCGGCAATGCTGCGACGCCGATGACCGACCGCATGGTGCAGGGCGAGGGTGTGCCGCAGCCCAACGGCACCAAGATGATCGAGCCGCGCATGGACGCCGACAATGTCGGCGCGGCGGTCGCCTACATGGCGAGCCTGCCGCTTGACGCCAACGTGCTGTTCATGACGGTCATGGCCAACACGATGCCGTTCGTCGGCCGCGGCTGAGATGGCCGGCGAGATCGAGCGCTGGCACGATTTCTATGTGCTGGTCGGCACGGCGGGCGCCACTCTGGTCGCTTTGTTGTTCGTGGCGGTCTCAATCGGCACCGGCTTCCTGACCGAGCAGCGGGCGGCGCCGACGCGGGCCTTCTACAGCCCGGTGGTCCTGCATTTCACCGCCGTCTTCTTCATTTCGGCGGCCGGACTCGTGCCCGCGCACACGGCGGTCTTCTTCGCCGGATCGGTCGCGGTTGCAGCGCTGATCGGCGGCGGTGCGTCGGTGTTCGCAACGGTGCAGCTCCTGCGCAACCGCTGGACATCTTATGTCCAGGATCATCTCGCCTACGGTCTGCTGCCGATGGTCTGCTACGCCGTGCTGCTCATCGCGGCCTATATGATCGTGACGGGCGCGCCCTACGCCCTCGACGTGGTCGGCGGCACGCTACTGGTGCTGATGATCGTCAACATCCGCAATGCCTGGGACCTGATGCTGTCGATGGTGCGCCACCAGGCCGAGCACCGCTGACACTTTCGCGGCTCGCGCCGGGCGCGCGACTCGTGAGACATTGGCAAGGGCCGCGAGGGGCGGCCGCGGGCTTCGGGGGGAGCCGGCCATGCAGCACCTGCAATCGGCGCTGGGCGTCGTCGCTTTGCTGGCCTTCGCCTATCTGATCAGCGAGGACCGCCGCGCCGTCGACTGGCGCAACGTCGCCATCGCCACCATCGTCACCATCGTCACCGCCGTGGCGCTGCTGGAAGTGCCGCAGGCCAAGACCGTGTTCGCGGCTGTCGGCCGCGCTGCCGATGCGATCGGCGCCGCGACCCGCGCCGGCACCTCGCTGGTGTTCGGCTATGTCGGCGGCGGCGCGCTGCCGTTCGACCTGAAGGCACCCGGCGCCGATTTCATCCTCGCCTTCCAGGCGCTGCCGATCGTTCTGGTGATGAGCGTCCTGACCACGCTGCTGTTCCACTGGCGCATCCTGCCGCCGGTCGTGCGCGGCTTTGCTTGGCTGCTCGAGCGCACGATGGGCGTCGGCGGCGCCGTCGGCCTGTCGACAGCCGCCAACATCTTCCTCGGCATGGTCGAGTCGCCCTTGTTCATCAAACCGTACCTGGCGCGGCTGACGCGCGGCGAGCTGTTCATGGTGATGACCGGCGGCATGGCCGGGATCGCCGGCACGGTGTTCGTGCTCTACGCGACGATCCTGAAGGCGGTCATCCCGGACGTCGCGGGGCATATCCTCGTCGCCTCGATCGTCAGCGCGCCGGGTGCGCTGCTCGTCAGCATGCTGATGGTGCCGGACAAGCCGGGCGAGCGCACGGACGTGGGCCAGGTCGCGGTCGGCACCGTCGCGGACTCGACGATGGACGCCATCGTGCGCGGCACCGCCGCCGGGCTCGAACTGCTGCTGAACATCGTCGCGATGTTGATCGTGCTGGTGGCGCTGGTCGCGCTCGCCAATGCCATTCTCAGCCTGCTGCCGGACGTCGCGGGCGCCCCGATCACCCTGCAACGCCTGCTCGGCCTCGTGATGGCGCCGGTCTGCTGGCTGATGGGCATTCCGTGGGACCAGGCGATGACGGCCGGCTCGCTGATGGGCATCAAGACCGTGCTCAACGAGCTCATAGCCTATCTCGAGCTGGCGAAGCTTCCCGCCGACGCGCTCGATCCCCGCTCGCGGCTGATCCTGCTCTACGCGATGTGCGGCTTCGCCAATTTCGGCTCGCTCGGCATCATGATCGCCGGTTTGACCGTGATGGCGCCGGAGCGCCGCGCCGATATCGTTTCGCTCGGGCCGAAGACGATCGTGTCCGGCACGCTGACGACGTGTTTGATGGGCGCGATCGTCGGCGTCTTGAATTGATCAATTCGAGCAAGTCTTGCGACGTGACGCGAATTTCGGCTTAACTACCAATACGTGGTTGCATGCGGGTCATTCGATGCGGCGATTTACGGCGCCCGAACTGGTCATCGGCTTCATGCTGGGAATTGCAGTTTCCGCGATGACAGCCCTGTTCACGGCGTTAAGTGGAGTCACGGACGTCAAGAAGGAGACGTTCCTCGGTCTGGCCGCCGACGGATGGACGGCGGTCGGGACGATCGCACTGGCTGTACTGACATCGGCTTTGGCCACGACCGCGGCGTGGCAAATTTGGTCGATCCGTGACGAGGCCAAAAGAAACCGGACTATCCTGGCCTGCGACCGCTACGACACCGACCCGGTGCTCGACAACACGCTCAAGACGCTGGCGCGCGCTCGCAAGTCAGGGCAATTAGCCGCGGACCCGGCGGCATACAAAACCCAGATTGCGACGGTCCTTAACTATCTGGACGCAATAGCGATCGGAATCGATCAGGACCTCTACATAGAATCGCTGGCCCGGGATCACTTGGTTACCATTGTGAAACGCACGTGGAGCTATATATTGATGACAACATGGCAGAACGTGCCGGCCTCAATCCTCAGAACTATAATCGGCTTCAATCGTTGGCCGCCAAGTGGGACCACTGAACAAGCAAGGACGCTGCGAGCCATGCCCGGACCGAAGGAATAGAGCCTTACAGACAAATGCCCGGCCCCGGCCGGGCATTCTGCTTTTGGCCCTGGTCCTGTCGCCGGCGCTTGTATTCGCGTCTCCGCGTCCCCTCCCCGCCGCGGCCGCGCCCCTGAAAATCGTCGCCATCGGCGACAGCGCCACCTCCGGCTGGCTGGTGGCGCGCAAGGACGCCTATCCGGCGGAGCTCGAGCGGCAGCTTCGCGCCAGGGGCCACGACGTTACGGTGAAAAACGCCGGCATTCCCGGCGATACCAGCGCCGGCGCGCTGAAGCGGCTCGACCTTGCCGTCGATCCCGACACGCGGATCGCGCTGGTCGAAATCGGCACCAACGACCTGCGTTTGCATGTCCCGCCGGCGAGGATGCGGGCCAACGTCGCCGAGATCGTCCGGACGTTGCAGAAGCGGCGCATAGACGTGCTGCTGATCGGCCTGGGATCGCTCGACTTGTCGGCGCTCGCCCGCGAAGCGCGCGTGCCCTACGCGTCGTTCAAGCTGCCCAAGGGCCGCTACCGCGCCCGCGACGGCGCGCATTTCAACGCGGAGGGCTACCGCATTTTGGTCAAGCGCATCGTGCCGGAGGTGGAATCGCTAATCGCGAACGCCCGCTGACTACTTCGCCAGCACCTGCCCGACGAAGGGCACCTTGCTGACCCAGCCGGTCGGCTTCGGGCCGGATTGCTCGGGGATCGGCGCCGGCGGGACGAGGCGGTCGGGATCGGCGGGCGCGTCCGCGGCCGCGCGCACCGGCTCGGCGACCTGCGTCGGCGGCGGCAAGGCCGGCGCGGCAACTGGCGCGGCGGCGACCGGCGGCGGCGGCAGAGCGAGCGGATGCGGCGGGGCGCCGCGCGTGACGGCGGTGTCGGCTGCGGCCTCGGCATTCGCCTGTTTCTCATGCGCGACCAGCGCGCCGCGCACTGCATCGAGCCAGCGCGCGTCGGAGGCGGCATCGTGCGGCGGCGCCGCCTCGGCTGCCTTCGGCGATTCCCTGGCCGGCTCCTTCGCCGCTTCCTTCGGGGTCTCCTTCACCGGCTCGCGTACGGCCTCCTTCGCGCGCTCCTTCGGCGGCTCGCGCACCGGCTCGGCGGGAATGGCGGTGCGCAGGTCGGGCTTGCGCGCCTCCTTGACCGGCTCGGCCTTCACCTCGGCTTTGGGCTCCGCTTTTGCCTCGGCCTTCGGCACCTCGATGCGTTTCGCGACGGGTGCCGCGACCGGCGCGGCGGGCTCGGCCAGCAGCGTCTTGAACGCCGCCGCGGCGTCCGGATCGACATTCGTGCAGGTGGTCTCGAAGGTCTCGACGTCGTGCCGCACCAGCATCCGCCGCGCGGTGGCGTCGATCTTCTTGTCGATCATCGAGATGATGTTGGCGCGCAAAGTCTGGCAGGTCGTCTCGACCGAGAAATTGGCGTGGTAGACCGAATAGGCGCTGCCGAGGCCGACGGGAATCGCCAGCACCGAGCCGGCGATCTGCATCGCCGAGACGAAGCGGGTCGAGCGCGACGCGCGCGGCCGCGGCAGACCGTCATGCGCCCCCGGGGAATGCATGGGATCGCGTGTCGCCACCAACATGGGAGGGGAGCCTCGGCTGGAGAGGTCGTGTGCGTCAGACACAGGAACTTCGGGGGTTATTTGGGCCGGGATTGCGGCACAATCGGGAAAAGTGCGCCCCCTCCCCGTGCCGATTTGGTTAAGCGGCGCCGGACGCCCGCAAGATCGAGACGAAGAAGCCGTCGGTGCCGGTCGCCCGCGGCGTCATCAGGACGCCCTCGGGCGAGGTGCGAATGGCCTTGCCGAACAGGAAGGCCCGTTCGCCCAGCGGCACCACGATCTCGGATGCCGGCGCGGCCGAAAAGCTCGGGTGGCGGGCTAGGAAGGCGCGGACCTGCGCGCCGTTCTCCGCCTCGAGCACGGAGCAGGTGACGTAGGCGATGCGGCCGCCGGCTTTGAGCATCGGCACCGCGCGGTCGAGCACCTCGGCCTGGTCCTTCACGCGCTGCTCCAGCGCGCCCGGACGCATGCGCCACTTGGCGTCGGGATTGCGCCGCCACGCGCCCGTGCCCGTGCAAGGTGCATCGATGAGCACGAGGTCCATGCGGCCCTGCAAGTCGTTGATTTCGCTTCCGATCGACTTCGGCGTCCTGACCTGCACATTGCGCGCACCTGCACGCTTGAGCCGCTCATGGATCGGCGCCAGCCGCCTTTTGTCGTCGTCGGTGGCGAAGATCTGGCCTTTGTTCTCCATCATTGCCGCGAGCGCGAGCGTCTTGCCGCCCGCGCCGGCGCAAAGATCGAGCACCTGCTCGCCCGGCTTCGCACCGGCGAACAGCGCCGCAAGCTGCGAGCCCTCGTCCTGCACTTCGACGAGCCCCTTCAGAAACGCCGGCTCGGCGTGCACCGGCGGCGCCTTGGCGTCGGCGGCGAGACGGATGCGCAGGCCCCACGGCGACCAGCGCGCCGGCTCGGGCGCGAGGTCGGCGAGCATGGCCGCGGCCACGTCGCGTTCGGCCTTGAGCGTATTGACGCGCAGGTCGAGCGGCGCGCGCGAGGCTAGCGCCGCGCCCTCCTCGGCCCGCTCGTCGCCGAAGGACGCGGCAAAGGCTGAATCGAGCCATTCAGGATAGTCGCCGGCGACATGAGCCGGCGCGCCGGCGATGTCGCCCGAAACCAGCCGCGCGCGCTCGTCATCCGTCAGCGGCTCCGGCGCGAAACGCGAGCCGTCGGCAAGCTTTGCGATCGTCTCGGCCTCGAGACCGCGCTCGCGCCTGAGCATGCCGAGCAGGATCGCGCGGGGGGTGTCGGCACCCATCAGGAACGCGCTCGAGGCGCGCCGGCGCAGCGCGTCGTAGACGAGACCGGCGATCGCCGCGCGGTCGCCCGAACCGGCGAAACGGTGCGCCAGCCCCCACGATTTCAGCGCATCGGCGGCGGGGCGGCGTTCGGCGTCGATCGACGCGACAACCTCGATGGCGGCGGCAAGGCGGGCGGCGGGTGTCATGCCGCGACCTAGCCCCTGCCCGCGGTCATTTCAATGGGAAAACGCCGGCCGCGCCCCTCACGGCGCCCCGGCGAGGATGCGCACGATAAAGATCAGCCACATGACCGCCAGCACCAGGAGGCCGATGCCGAACAGCGGCCCGCGCCTGCGCACGTCGTTGCTCGTCGTGTGCACATAGGCGTGCGCGAGGCGCGACAGCACGAAAGCCCACGCGAGCACGACGAAGATGACGTCGGCGTGGTGCGTGAGGACCGACAGGATCGTCAGCACGTAGAACAGCATCGGAATTTCGAGCTGGTTGTGCGCGGCGTTGGCGACCTGAAGCACATGCGGCGGCCAGTTCGGCTCGCGCAGCGCGATGTCGCGCATGCGCACCGTGCGGCTGCGGATCGCGGCCGTGCGCAGCCACGCCATCCAGAAATAGAGGCTGAAGGTGAGGAGGACTTCGACGAAGAGTGGGAGGAGGACGGTGGGGAGCGACATGGCGTTTGCCTCGGGATTTCGTCGGCCGCTTTAGCAGATCGGCCGGACGCGTACCATCGGACGGATCAACACGCGCTGCCGAGTCTTGGAAAATATCGCCATGTGGGTCCGTAGCCCAGCCCGACCGCTTATGACCCTAATCAGACTTGACCTCCCGCGCCGCTCGGAGGTTCCGGAGCATGGCCAATGCGCTAGTCATTCCGAGGTTGAAGGCTTCCGCGTGAAATGCCGTCGGGCGGCTTCGCATCATGAAGCCATGAACCGCGCCGACGACGATGTGCGTTTCGAGGTTTCCCATTGTCGCGGACAAGTCGCGATAGGTTTCGACTACCTCGGCAGGGGCCAAATAGTCGCGGTCACCCCAAATGACGCAAACGGGTTTATCGACTCCTTCCACGTCTGACGCGAACTCGAGCATCTGCGAGCCGTGACAGGAGATGCCGGCGGCGTACCCAAGGCGCTTCGGTCCCAGGATTGCGTAGGGGCCGCCATAGCAGAAGCCCATCGCCAAGGCTTTGCCATTGAAAACCGGGAGCGTTCGCAGATAAGCCAGCGTGACGGCCATATCGGATTCCCCGGCTCTGATGCATTGAAGCCGTGGTTGCGAACGCTCTGCGGCTCGACGCTCGCCGTGCGGAAGCGGTCCCGGAATCGAACGCCAGAACAGGTCCGGCGCGGCGGCAATGAAGCCTTGCTTCCCGAACTCGTCCGCCAATGTGCGGATATCTGCGTCGACGCCGTGCACGGCAGAGGCAAGCACGACGGCGGAGGTCGGAACCGCGCCCGCGGGCATCACGACATAACAATCGAAATTGCCGTTATCCCTCGATGGAATGCGTACTGTACGACCAGGCATGTGCGGCTCCGAGGATAAAGCGACCCCAAGGCTGTTTGCGAACGCGAGCGGCAATCTTGGATTAAAGCGGCTTGATGTCCGCGACCTTTATGACCGTTCTCCATTTTCGGGTTTCGTCAGCGATGAGTTCGCCGAACGCGGCCGGTGACCCCGGAAGCGGATGGCCGCCGAGGGCTGCGATCCGGGCCTCAAACTCAGCATCTGCCAGCGCCGCGCCGACTTCCTTGTTGAGCAGGTCGATGATCTCGACCGGCGTGCGCTTCGGCGCGCCGATCCCGAAAAACGAACTTGCCTCATAGCCGGGTACAGACTCGCCTATGGGAGCAACCTCGGGCAGGACGGTAGAACGCATTGAGGTCGTGATCCCGAGAGCGCGCAGCTCGCCTGATCGGATGTAACCGATCGATGGAAGCACATTCATGAAGACGACCTGGACTTGGCCGCGCAGCAGATCCGCAAGCGCCGGCGCCACTCCGCGATAAGGGACGTGCAATATCTGGAGGTTGCCCGCCCGCTGTTTGAAGAGTTCGGCCGTAATGTGAGTGATTCCGCCGAGGCCCCCCGAGCCATAAGACAGCCTGCCGGGATTGGCCTTAACGTACGCGATAAATTCCGGAAGTGTGGTTGCAGGCACAGTCGGGCTGACCACCATGATCAACGCGCCGCGCATCAAGCCTGCAACCGGCGCGATGTCGTGGACGAAATCAAATTTGAGGTTGTCATACAGCGTCGCATTGACTGCGTTTGGGGAGCCGACGAGCAAGAGCTCGCTGCCGTCCGGAGCTGCACGCACAATTGCCTCGGTGGCGATATTGCTGCCGGCGCCCGGCCGATTCTCGACCACGAATGGCTGCCCGAGGTGCTCCGCGAACCACCGGGCGATCAGACGCGCCAGGATGTCATTCGGGCCACCTGCGGCGAAACCGACGACGATGCGTACGGGCCGCGAGGGATAGGCCCGTGCCGACGCCGGCCGAAATCCCGCGCGAAGGGCGGCAGCACCGGCTGCGACCTGCAAAGCTTGGCGCCGGGAAATGGGCATGTGGACTTCCCCTGGGACGGGTCGCATTCAGGTCAGAAATCGCCCAAGCAAACGATAGCCCGCGACGCCATAAGCGCATAAGGCTATTCTGTGATTGCCTCATCTCAAACTCGGTATGGGTGAAAACATGCAATGGAGCGACCGCATCGGAAGCCGCCTGAAATTGCACGATCTGCATGTTTTTATGGCTGCAGTGCACGCCGGCAGCATGGGTCGAGCGGCGCAGGCCCTGAACAGCACGCAGCCGAATGTGTCGAGATCGATCTCGGAGCTCGAGCGGACTCTGGGGGTCCGTTTGTTCGATCGGCACGCTGGCGGCATAGAGCCGACGGAGTACGGCCGATCCCTGCTCGATTGCGGAGTGGCCGTTTTCGACGATCTTCGCCAGGGTGTGAGGACCATCGAGCATCTTGCGGATGCGAGCGCAGGAGAATTGCGGATTGGCACGACCCCGTTTCTGGCCGCAAGCTTCGTATCAGCCGTGGTCGATCGACTTTCGCATCGTCATCCACGCATGATATTTCACGTTACAAGCGGCTATACGGGCGCGCTGCACGAGGCGCTTGCGGCGCGAGAGGTCGATCTCCTGATCGTGCGCAGCCCGGGCGACACCGACGACCCGCGTTTCGACTTCGAGCGGCTTTTCGACGAGTCCTACGTCGTCGTCTCCGGTGCGCAAAACCCCTTGGCGCGGCGGCGCAGAGTCGAACTCAAGAACCTGGTGGGCGAGACATGGGTGCTGCCGCCCGCGGGCAGTGTCATCGGTGGTATAATCTCCGGCGCATTTCGGAGCAGCGGATTGAGCACGCCTCGGGCTACCGTCGTTACGGATTGCCCGCATATGCGGGTCAGCCTCTTGGCGACCGGCCGCTTCGTCACCTTGTTTCCGGCGTCTTCAATAAAGTTTCTGGCGAAGCATTCGGAATTGAAGGTGCTGCCAATCGATCTACCAGCCGCGCGCCGGCCCAACGGAATTGTCACGCTAAAGAACCGCACGACGGGCCCTGTCGCGCAGACCTTTATTGACTGGGCGAGGAAGGTGGCCGAGCCCATGACGAGTGGAGTTGCATAGTTTTTAGCCCGTCTCCGGCCAGGATCGCGTCAAGTCCGCTCCTGGCCCACAGCAGAGCTGAGCGCGTAGGCGCGCTTGGTCGGCTTCCGGCCTGATAAGGAGCCAACAGCGGCACCGTCCGTGCGCGAAGGTTGCGCTCCCACCCGGTGCCTGACGGCGCCAACCTCCCCCTGCGGGGGAGGGATAAGAAGCCTCACACCGCGCCCGGATAGTTCGGGCTCTCGCGCGTGATGGTCACGTCGTGGACGTGGCTTTCGCGCAAGCCCGCGCCGGTGATGCGCACGAACTCGGCGCGCTGGTGCAGCGCGGCGATGTCCTTCGCCCCGACATAGCCCATCGCGGCGCGCAAGCCGCCGGCGAGCTGGTGCAGCACCGTCGAGGCCGAGCCTTTGTAGGCCACCTGCCCCTCGACACCTTCCGGCACGAGCTTGAGTGAGTCCTTGATGTCCTGCTGGAAATAGCGGTCGGCCGAGCCGCGCGACATCGCGCCGACCGAGCCCATGCCGCGATAGGTCTTGTACGAGCGGCCCTGATAGAGGAACACCTCGCCCGGCGTTTCGTCGGTGCCGGCGAGCAGCGAGCCGACCATGGCGCAGTCGGCGCCGGCCGAGATCGCCTTGGCGAGGTCGCCGGAATACTTGATGCCGCCGTCGGCGATCACCGGCGTGCCGGTGGCGCGCGCGGCCTCGACGCAGTCCATGATCGCGGTCAGTTGCGGCACGCCGACGCCGGCGACGATGCGCGTGGTGCAGATCGAGCCCGGGCCGATTCCGACCTTGATCGCGTCGGCGCCACTCTCGATCAGCGCTTTGGCGCCGTCGGCGGTGGCGACGTTGCCGGCGACCACCTGCACGGCGTTCGACAGCTTCTTGATGCGCAGGACGGCGTCGAGCACAAGGCGCGAATGGCCGTGCGCGGTGTCGACCACGACGAGGTCGACGCCGGCGGCGATCAGCGCCTCGGTGCGGGCGAAGCCCTTGTCGCCGACCGTCGTCGCCGCGGCGACACGAAGGCGGCCCTGCTCGTCCTTGCAGGCGTTCGGATTGGCGACCGCCTTCTCGATGTCCTTGACGGTGATGAGGCCGACGCAGCGATATTTGTCGTCGACGACCAACAGCTTCTCGATGCGGTGCTGGTGCAGGAGCCGCTTGGCTTCGTCCTAGCTGACGCCCTCGCGCACGGTGACGAGTCTGTCCTTCGTCATCAGCTCGGCGACGCGCTGGCGCGGGTCGTGCGCGAAGCGCACGTCGCGGTTGGTGAGGATGCCGACGAGCTTGCCCGGCGCGCCATTGCCGCCTTCGACCACCGGGATGCCGGAGATGCGGTTCTCCTTCATCAGGTCGAGCGCTTCCTGCAGGGTGGCGTCCGGGCCGATGGTGAGCGGGTTGACCACCATGCCGCTCTCGAATTTCTTGACCTGGCGAACCTGCGCCGCCTGCTCGTGCGGCTCCATGTTGCGGTGGATGACGCCGAGGCCGCCGGCCTGCGCCATGGCGATGGCCATCTGGCTTTCGGTCACGGTGTCCATCGCCGAGGCGACGATCGGCAGATTGAGCGGGATCGAGCGGGTGATGCGGGAGCGAAGATCGACGTCGCCGGGCAGGACCTCCGACAGCCCGGGCCGGATCAGCACGTCGTCGAAGGTGAGCGCCTCGCGCGGGCTTGTGTTTCTATTGTCCGCCATTTGCCAACTCCATCACACCCGAACGGGACGCTTAAGCCGGCGATTCAGGCTGAAAATAAGCCTTCGCAGGGCGTGTCCCCGCGCCGTTCCGGCCCGCTTTTGGGTTGGCGTGGGTCGATAGCATGAAGGGCCGCTGATTCCTAGGGAATTCGCCGGATGGCTGTTATGAAGCCGGAACGCGCTTGAAGCCGCCGGATTGCGCCGCCCGGCCCGTTTCTTTGACATCGTCCATGACCGCAATGCGCTCCCTCCACCCGCCATCGCCGCCCGGCCGCGGCCGCAAGTCCCGCTGATGCGGCCGGACCGGATCGTCCCGCTGATCGTCGCCACGGCGCTGTTCATGGAGAACATGGACTCGACCGTGATCGCCACCTCGCTGCCGGCGATCGCCACCGACATCGGCACCAATCCGCTGGCGCTCAAGCTCGCCGTCACCTCCTATCTGCTGTCGCTCGCGGTGTTCATCCCGGCGAGCGGCTGGACCGCCGACCGTTTCGGCGCGCGCACGGTGTTCCGCGCAGCGATCGCCGTCTTCGTGATCGGCTCGATCGGCTGCGCGCTGTCCGGCTCGCTCACCGACTTCGTCATCGCCCGCATCGTGCAGGGCATGGGCGGCGCGATGATGACGCCGGTCGGGCGCATGGTGCTCGTGCGCACGGTGGCAAAGCGCGATCTCGTCAACGCCATGGCCTGGGTGTCGACGCCGGCGCTGATCGGCCCGGTGCTCGGGCCGCCGGTCGGCGGCTTCATCACCACCTACGCGACCTGGCACTGGATCTTCATCATCAACGTGCCGATGGGCATCCTCGGTATCGCGCTGGCGACGCGCTACATCGAGAACCTGCGCGCGGAGAAGCACGCGCCGTTCGACCTCACCGGCATGGTGTTCTCCGGGCTGGGCATCGGCGGCGTCGCCTTCGGCCTGTCGGTGCTGGGGCTGAACTTCCTGCCGTGGTGGATCGTCGCCGCGCTGATCGGCGGCGGCTCGGTCTTCATCGTCGCTTATCTGGTGCACGCCAGACGCACGCCCTACCCGGCCCTCGACCTGACCCTGTTCCGGCTGCCGACCTTCTTCACCAGCATCGTCGGCGGCTTCCTGTTCCGCATGGGCGTCGGCGCGCTGCCGTTTTTGTTGCCGCTGATGCTGCAGATCGGCTTCGGCATGTCGCCGTTCCAGTCCGGGCTCGTCACCTTCGCGTCCGCCGTCGGCGCCATGACCATGAAGATGGCGGCAACCCGCATCCTGCGCCGTTTCGGCTTCCGCACCGTGACGATTACCAATGCCCTCATCAGCGCCGCCTTCCTCGGCGTGTGCGCGGCCTTCACCCAGGCGACGCCGGCCGCCGCGATGTTCGCATTGCTGCTGATCGGCGGCTTCTTCCGCTCGCTGCAGTTCACCTCGATCAACACGCTCGCTTATGCCGATGTCGAGCCCGCCCGCGTGTCCCGCGCCACCGCGCTGATGAGCGTGGCGCAGCAACTCGCCATCTCGTCCGGCGTCGCCTTCGGCGCGCTGGCGGTGGAAACGGCCGTGCACCTGCGCGGCGAAGGCACGCTCGGCGCGCGCGACTTCCAGCCGGCGTTCCTCGCCGTCGCCGTCATCTCGGCGCTGTCGGTGGTATTTTTCGTGCGGCTGTCGCCGCACGCGGGCGCAGAACTGTCGAACCGCATGCATTTGCGCGACAATTCGCAGGAGAAGAGCGCGGCGTGAGATAAAGCGCGCCGCATTTGAATAAACTTTTACATGTTAACTATGCCGTAATGTTCGAGCGGAGAATTCGTTTGTAACGCTCGATGTCATGGACCCGAACATGGTTAACCCGTATTGTTAAGCGGACGAAGTTTGTTCGGGTACGCGTCGATGCATGGGCGGAAAACAGCGTGGCTGATCCGGAGCGCCGCCGTTGCGGCGGCTCTCGCTGCCGCGTGCGCCTCGCCCGCCGCCAATGCAGTGCAGACGCGCGACCTGCGCGACTGCGCGACGCAGACGCAGAACCTCGCCGATCAGCGCATCGCGGCCTGCACGAAACTGCTGCAATCCGGCCGCCTCAAGGGCAAGCCGCTCGGCGTCGCCTACGGCCTGCGCGGTCTCGCCTATCTCGATCGCGGCGACGTGCCGCACGCCATCGGCGACCTCAACAACGCCATCCAGCTCGCGCCGGATTTCGCGCCCGCCTACCAGAACCGCGGCAACGCCTGGTACGCGCGCGGCAATTACGGCCAGGCGCTCGCCGACTACGACGCCGCGATCAAGCTCGATCCGGAATCGCCCTCGCCCTACATCAACCGCGCCACCGTGCGCCGCGATCTCGGCTACACCGAGGGCGCGCTGGCCGACTACCAGAAGGCGATCGGCCTCGGGTCCGACCGCGCGACGGCCTGGCGCGGCCGCGGCGAGCTCTATCTGCGCGCCGGCGACAACGCCAAGGCGATCTCGGACTTCGACCGCGCGCTCAGGCTCGACGCCGACACGCCGACCTACATGCTGCGCGCCAAGGCCCGCGAGGCGTCGGGCAATCTCGACGGCGCGCTCGCCGACTACCAGGAAGCGGGCCGGCGCGACGAGAAGAACGTCATCGCGATGACGGCCATCGCCGGCATCTGGAAGAAACGTGGTGATCTCAACAAGGCGATCGCCGTCTACGACCGCGCCCTCGCCCTGGAGCAGACGCGGCCGGCGACTTACAAATTGCGCGCGGAAGCCTACGCCGCCAAGGGCGAGCGCAAGAAGGCGATGGACGACATCAGCCGCGCGCTGAAGTTCACTTGGACCGCCGACCTCCTCAAGACGCGCGGCGCGCTGCGCCTCGACGACGGCGACCTCGCCGGCGTGGTGCACGACGCCGACGCCATCCTCAAGCTCAACCCGCAGAGTGCCGACGCCTTCGCGCTCCGGGGCGCGGCGTTCGCGCGCAAGAAGGACTATGCGCACGCGCTGCCCGACCTCGACAAGGCGATCGAGGCCGACGAGAAGAACGCGGTCGCGCTCGACGCGCGCGGGCAGATCTATCTCTCGCGCAAGGACAACGACAAGGCGCTCGCCGACTTCAACAAGGCGATCGCGCTCTCCGACATCTCGCCGGCGCCGTTCCTCGCCCGCGCCGCGATCTACAAGGCCAAGGGCGACAAGGCGAAGGCGATCGCCGATCTCGATCAGGCGATCAAGCGCGATCCGCGCCCCGCCGATCCCTATTACGAGCGGGCGATGCTGGAGAACGCCTCGGGCAAATCCGACGACGCGCTGATCGATCTTGAGGCGGCGCTGGCGCGCGCGCCCGACAACGTCAACTGGCATCTCGCGCGGGCCGGCATCTACCAGAACAAGGGCGACGCCGCCGGGGCGCTCGCCGATTACGACGCCGTATTGGCGAAGCAGCCGAAGAACGCCAGCGTCTTGCAGGCGCGCGCCGCGGCGCTGATGCAGGCCAAGAGCTACGCGCAGGCGGCGGAGAACTTTGGCCGGCTGGCGGCACTCGAGCCGCGGAACGCGCACCTCATCTACCAGCGCGGCCTCGCCTGGGAGCAGGCCGGCCAGCGCGACAAAGCGATGAGCGACTACCGGCTGGCGCTGGCGCGCGACCACCGCCTGGCCGACGCGAAGAAAGCCCTCGACCGCCTTGCCGCGCTCGAGCGCACGGAGAAGTTCGAGACGGCGCGGCAGAAGAAGCTCGCCAAACAGGCGCCGGCCGAGCTGGCTTCGCCCCCGCCGCCACAACAGCAGCAGCAGCAGGCCGCGGTGCCGCAGCCGCAGGCGCGGCCCGAGATCAAGCCGGAGCCGAAAGTCGAGGCCAAGGTCGACAAGAAGCTCGAGCCGAAGATCGAGAAGAGGCCTGAAACAAAGGCTGCCGCCAAGCCCGAGGCTAAGCCGGCCGCGCCCGTCGTCGAGGCGAAGAAGGAAGAGCCGCCGGCGACCGGCAGCATCGAGCGCCATCGTGCGCCGGCGCAGGAGATCGTCGTGCGTGAGCGGCCGCGCGATGCGAAGGGCAAGCGCGACGAGCGTCTCGCGGCGCGCGAGCGCGAGCAGCGCCGCCTGCGCGCCGAGTTCGAGCGTGCCGAACGCATCGCCGCGCGGCGCCGCGCGCCGCAGCCGGCGGTCCGCTATTACCGGGCCGGCTCGCGCGATCCGAGTTTCAACGACATCTTCCGCTGATCACGCCTTGCCGCCGCGGAAGCCGGTGGCCAGCAGATAGAGCTCGGCGGAATCGGCGCGGCTTGCCGGCGGCTTGATGTGCTTCACGCTTGCGAAGTCGCGCTTGAGACCCGCGAGCAGCGAAGCCTCCGTGCCGCCTTGCAGCACCTTGGCGAGGAACGCGCCGCCCGGCGCCAGCACCTCGCCGGCGAACGCGGCGGCGAGTTCGACCAGCGCCATGATCTTTAAATGATCGGTACGCGCGTGGCCGGTGGCGTTCGCCGCCATGTCGGAGAGCACGACGTCGGCCTCGCCGCCGAGCATGGCCTTGAGCCTCTCCGGCGCGGTCTCGTCGAGGAAGTCCATCACCGCAAACTCGGCGCCGGCGACCGGCTCCATCGGCAGCAGGTCGATGCCGACCACCCGTCCCTTCTCCGGCGCGCCGACGCGCTTGACCGCGACCTGGCTCCAGCCGCCGGGCGCGGCGCCGAGATCGACCACGCGCGCGCCTTTCTTCAGCACGCGCGCCTTGTCGTCGATCTCGATCAGCTTGAAGGCGGCGCGCGAACGGTAGCCCTCGCGCTTGGCGCGCGCGACGTAAGGGTCGTTCAGCTGCCGCTCGAGCCACAGCTTCGACGACAGCGAGCGCTTGCCCGCCGTCTTCACGCGCACCTTCAGCGCACGCGTGCCGCCGCCCGTTTTGCCCTGCTTGGCCATGACGCGTTGCTACACTGTCCGCCGCGCCTTGGGGAGGGAGAATGCGCTCACACCGTCGCGGCCTGGTCGCCGCCGCCCCAGGCGCCGTCGTCGCGCATCATCTGCACCAGCATGCCTTCGCGCAGGCCCCGGTCGGCGACGCGCAGGCGCGGCGACGGGAAGGCGCGGCGGATCGCGTCGAGGATGGCGCATCCAGCGAGCACGAGGTCGGCGCGCTCGGCGCCGATGCAGGGGCTCGCCACGCGCTCGTCGTAGTTCATGGCCAAAAGCCGATCGACCACCGCGCTGATCTCGCCCTCGCTCATCCAGCAGCCATCGACCCGGCTGCGGTCGTAGCGGCGCAGGTTGAGATGCACGCCGGCGATGGTCGTCACCGTGCCGGACGTGCCGAGCGTGTGGATGCCACTGACACCCCCGGCGCCGTGCTCGCGCACGAACGGCGCGAGCATCGCGGCGACCTCCGCGACCATCGTCTCGTATGACTCGCGCGTCACATTGATGCCGCCGTGCCGCTCGGCCAGCGTCACGACGCCGGCCGGCAGCGAGATCCAGCCGCGGATGCGCGGCAGCGGCGGGCCGCGCCGCATGCGTTGCGAGCGGTTGAGGCGCACGACTTCCGATGAGCCGCCGCCGATGTCGAACAGCACCGCGCCCTCGGCCTGCGGATCGATCAAGGGCGTACACCCGGTCGCGGCGAGGCAGGCTTCGGTTTCGCGGTCGATGACCTCGAGCTCGAGTCCGAGCTCGCCGGCAACGCGGGCGCGGAAGTCGGCGCCGTTCTCGGCCGCGCGGCAGGCCTCTGTGGCGATCAGCCGCGCGCGCGTGACGCCGCGGTTCTTCATCTTAGCGCGGCACACGGCGAGCGCGCCGACGGCGCGGTCCATCGCCGCATCGCTCAGCCGCCCGGAAAGCGACACGCCCTCGCCGAGGCGCACGATGCGCGAGAAGGCGTCGACGACGCGGAAACCTTCGCCGGCCGGACGCGCGATGAGCAGGCGGCAATTATTGGTGCCGAGATCGAGCGCGGCATAGGTCGGCCCACCCCGATCGGCGGACGATCCGGGCCGTTCAGACGACCGCCGACCCCATCGGGCGCGCGCCGGCGGCGCCCGATCGAGGGCGGGGTCGAGGCCTGGAACATCTCCGGCCTCGCCGCCCATCGCCTTTAAACCTTCCTGCCGCCCCCGCGCGCCCTTCGCCTCGCAGGCGCGGCATTCGTTGTTCCTAGATCGCCGAAAAGTCTAACAGCGTGGTCCCGAGGCGCAACCCTCGCACCACCGGGCCATTCTTGTGCAAGCGCACGGCGTGCTTTATCTCAGGGCCCGGCTCCCGCACGCATCCGAAAGTACCCCCGGCATGGACGACAGGACGATCGAAGCCACTCTGGCCACGACAAAATTCGGTGTCGGCCAGCCGGTGAGACGCACCGAAGACCCCAAGCTCGTGCGCGGGGAAGGCCGCTATACCGACGACATCAACGTACCCGGGCAGGCCTATGCCGTGATGGTGCGCAGCAGCAACGCGCACGGTATCATCCGCGGCATCGACACCGCGGCCGCGAAGGCGATGCCCGGCGTGCTCGCCGTCCTCACCGGCCATGACCTCGCCGGCTATGGCGGGCTCAAGTGCACCCTGCCGCTCAAGAGCCGCGACGGCTCGCCGATCCGCTACACGCCGCGCCCGGCGCTGCCGACCGACAAGGTGCGCTATGTCGGCGACCCGGTGGCCTGCGTCGTCGCCAAGACCGTCGCCGAGGCCAAGGACGCGGCCGAGGCCGTCGTCGTCGACGTCGAACCGCTGCCCGCCGTGATGAGCGCGCGCGAGGCCGCGCAGCCCGGCGCCCCCGTCATCTGGGACGACGTTCCGGGCAATGTCTGCCTCGACTATCACTTCGGCGACGGCGAAAAAGTCGCGGCCGCCTTCGCGCAGGCCGCGCACGTGATCAAGCTGCCGATGGTCAACCAGCGCCTCGTCGTCAATTCGATCGAGCCGCGCGCCGCGATCGGCGAATACGACAAAGCGGACGAGAAGTGGACGCTGCACTCGTGCAGCCAGGGCGTGTTCGGGATGAAGAACATGCTGCGCGACATTCTCGGCGCGCCGGCCGAGAAGGTGCGCATCCTCACCGGCAATGTCGGCGGCTCGTTCGGCATGAAGGCGACGCCCTATCCCGAATATGTCTGCATCCTGCACGCGGCCAAGGTGCTCGGCCGCCCGGTGAAGTGGACCGACGAGCGTTCGGGCAGCTTTGTCTCCGACCATCACGGCCGCGACTTCGACATGACCTTGGAGGCCGCCTTCGACAAGCGCGGCATCATTCAGGCGATGCGGCTGACCGGCTTCGGCAATATCGGCGGCTATGTCGGCAACTTCGGGCCGCTCTTGCCGACACTCAACGTCACCAAGAACAATGTCGGCATGTACCGCACGCCGGTGATGGAAGTGTCGACCAAGTGCGTGCTCACCAACACCACGCTGGTGTCGGCCTATCGCGGCGCCGGGCGCCCCGAGGGCGCCTTCCACATGGAGCGCATGATGGACTATGCGGCGGCCGAGCTCGGCATCGACCGCATGGAATTGCGCCGCCGCAACTTCATCCGCGTCAAGGACATGCCGTTCAAGTCGGCCGCCGACATGGTCTATGACTCGGGCGACTTCCCGGGCCTGTTCGATTTCGCAATGGAGCAGGCGGACGCGGCCGGCTTCAAGCAGCGCAAGCGCGAGAGCAAGAAGGCCGGCAAGCTGCGCGGGCTCGGCGTCGGCTGCTACGTCGAGACCACCGCCGCCGGCACCACGGAGATGGGCGGCATCCGTTTCAACGACGACGGCACTGTCACCATCGTCACCGGCACGCTCGATTACGGCCAGGGCCACGCCGCGCCGTTCGCGCAGATCCTCACCGACAAGCTCGGCGTGCCGTTCGACAAGATCAAGCTCGTGCAGGGCGACAGCGACAGGCTGGTGACCGGCGGCGGCACCGGCGGCTCGCGCTCGGCGATGCTGTCGGGCACGGCGATCATGCAGGCGGCCGACAAGGTAATCGAGAAGGGCAAGGACATCGCCGCGCAGGTGCTCGAGGCCTCGGCCGGCGACATCGAGTTCAAGAGCGGCCGCTTCGTCATCGCCGGCACCGACCGCGCCGTCGACATCATGCAACTCGCCGAACGCGTGCGCGGCGGGCTCAAGCTCGCCGACGGCGCGGCCGCCTCGCTCGACGTCAACCACGTCACCGATCCGGTGCCGGGCACGTTCCCGAACGGCGTGCATGTCGCCGAGGTCGAGATTGATCCGGAGACCGGCGACGCGCAGGTGGTGAAGTACACCGCCGTCAACGACTTCGGCACGGTGGTCAATCCGATGATCGTGGAAGGCCAGATCCAGGGCGGCGTCGTGCAGGGGCTCGGTCAGGCGCTGCTCGAAGGCGCTGTCTACGACGCCGAGGGGCAATTGCTCACCGGCTCGTTCATGGACTACGCGATGCCGCGCGCGCACAACGCGCCGAACATCACCGTGCTCAACCGCGGCGTCCCGACCAAGACCAATCCGGTCGGCGCCAAAGGCTGCGGCGAGGCCGGCTGCTCCGGCGGCCTGCCGACGGTGGCGAACGCCGTGATCGACGCACTCTCCGACCTCGGCATCCGCGATTTGCCGATGCCGATGACGCCCGCGCGCGTGTGGGAAGCCATCGACCGGGCGAAGAACAAGAGCGCGTAGTTATCCCTCCCCTGAAAGGGGAGGGATAAAGCGTCTTACGCCCTGCCCCCGAGGTTCGCGTCCTTGAGCGGCATCTTGCGCAAGCGCACGCCGGTCGCGGCGAAGATCGCGTTCGCCACCGCCGGCGCGGTCGGCGCCGTGCCCGGCTCGCCGATGCCGCCCCAGCGCTTGCCCGGCGTCAGCGCGAGATGGACCTCGATCTTCGGCGCATCGGCCAGCCGCACCATCGGGTAAGTGTCGAAGTTCTCCTGCTCGACGGCGCCGTCCTTGACGGTGATGTCGCCGTAAAGCGCCGCCGACAGGCCGTAGATGATGCCGCCCTCGATCTGCGCCTCGACGATCTTCGGATTGACCACGGTGCTGCAATCGACCGCGGCGACGACGCGGTGCACGCGCACATTGCCCTGCTTGTCGACCGAGACTTCCGCCACCTGCCCGATGATCGTGTCGTAGCATTCGTGGATGGCGATGCCGCGGCCGTGGCCGGCCGGCAGCGGCTTGCCCCAATCGCCCTTCTCCGCGATCGTGTCGATGACGCGGATGAAGTCGCCCCGGTGCGCCAGCAGCGCACGGCGGAACCGGTAGGGGTCCTTGCCAGCCGCGTGGGCCAGCTCGTCGATGTAGCTTTCCATGAAGAACGCGTTCTGCGACGAGCCGACCGAGCGCCAGAAGCCGACCTTGATGTGCGTGTTCCTGAGCATCGCGCCGACACGCAGGTTCGGGATCCTGTAGTTCGTGTTGGCGATGCCCTCGATCGCCTGCGGCTCCAGCCCGTTCGGGGTGTTGCCGCTGCCGCTATCGCGCTGGATCGAGCCGACGGCAATGCGCGCGTCGAAGGCGACCGGCATGCCGTCCTTGTCGAGCGCGGTCTTCAGCCGAACCGCCGCCTGCGGCCGGTAGCGGTCGTGCGTCATGTCCTCCTCGCGCGACCAGACGAGCTTGACCGGCTTGCCCGCCGCCTTGGCGACGAGGATGGCGTGGCGCAGTTCGTCGTTGTTGCCGCGCCGGCCGAAGCCGCCGCCGAGGAAGCAGTTGTGGATGGTGATCTGCTCCGGCTTGAGGCCCGAGGTGGCGGCGGCGAGCCTGAGCGCGCCCATCTGGATTTGCGTGCCGAGCCAGACCTCGAGTCTGTCGCCGTCAAAGCGCGCGGTAGCGTTGAGCGGCTCCATCTGCGCGTGCGCGGCGTGCGGCGCCTCGTACAGCGCCTCGACGATTTTGCCGCCGGTGCTTTGCGCCCGCGCGAACGCGGCCACGACGTCGCCGTCGTTGCGCGCGCTCGCCATCGGGCCCTCGAGCGTATCGCGGTAGAGCTTGGCGAACTGCGCGCTGTCGGTCTTGCCGGCCGCGCCCGTGTCCCATTCCGGCTTGAGCTGCGCCAGCGCCTCCTTGGCGCGCCAGTAGCGGTCGGCGACCACCGCCACGGCGTCCGGCAGCTTCACCACCTGGATAACGCCGCGGCGGCCCTTGACCGGCGCGTCGTCGACCGACATCAGCGTGCCGCCCATTACGGGACAGGCGTTGATCGCGGCATAGACCATGTCCGGCAGGCGCGTATCGAGCGCGAACTTCGCCGCGCCGTTGATCTTGAGCGGCGTGTCGAGCCGCGGCAGCGACTGGCCGATCAATTTGAACTGCGCCGGCGTCTTGATCGCCGGCTCGGCGGCAAGCGTGATCGTCGCGGCGTCGGCGACGAGCGCGGCGTAGTCGAGCGACCGGCCGGACGCCTTGTGCGTGACCTTGCTGTTCGCCGCCTCGCACTCACCCTCAGCCACGCCCCAGCGTTTCGCCGCGGCCGCGACGAGCCGCACGCGAGCCGAGGCGCCGGCCTGCTGCAACATGCGCCACGACATGCGGACGCCGCGGCTGCCGGCGGTGACCATGTCGCCATAGACCATCTTCTCGCGCATGTTCCGCGACGGCGAGGCGTACTCGACCTTGATCCTGGCCCAGTCGCATTCAAGCTCTTCGGCGACGATCATCGGCAGCGCGGTGATGGCGCCCTGCCCCATCTCGGCATGCGGCGAGCGGAACATGATGGTGCCGTCCGGCTCGATGGCGAGGAAGGCGTTGATCTCGTTCGGCGCGGTGTCTTCACCGTACGGCGTCGCGCCGATGGTGGCGGCATCGGCGAAGTTGACGCTGATCGCGAGGCCGCCGGCCGCGGTGAGCGAGGCGGCGACGAACTGGCGGCGGGAGAGCGTGATCGTCTGGTTCATGGTGCCCTCCTCAAGCCTTCATCAGCGCGGCGGCGCGATGGATGGCGCGGCGGATGCGGACGTAGGTGCCGCAGCGGCAAATATTGGTGAGGTTGTCGTCGATGTCGGCGTCGGTCGGCGACGGGTGCTCCTTGAGAAACGCCGCGGCCGCCATGATCTGCCCGGACTGGCAGTAGCCGCATTGCGGCACGTCCTCGGCGAGCCAGGCCTGCTGCACCGGGTGCTTCGTGTCCGGCGACAGGCCCTCGATGGTGGTGATCGCCTTGCCGGCGGCGTCGCCCACCTGCAAGCCGCAGGAGCGTACCGCCTCGCCGTCGACATGCACCGTACAGGCGCCGCATTGCGCGATGCCGCAGCCGTATTTGGTGCCGGTCAGCCCGATCTCGTCGCGGATGACCCAGAGCAGTGGCGTCTCCGGCTCGATGTCGAGCTCGTAGGCCTTGCCGTTGACTGTCAGGGAAATCATGGGCTGCGTCCCGCACGGGCGTCCCGTCACACGCGGAATGCGGTCGCGCCCGGCAACCGCAGCCGCGATCTTGCCGGGAAGACTAACACCGGCGGGGCCGCCGCCTTAACGGGCGGCGGTGGAATTTACGATCACGTTATCCGGAGGTCCGGCTGGTAACCTGTTGCGGCCGCATGGCCCGCGCGCGGCGCGGCCACTGGATCGGCCCGGCGGCGCGGGCCATAGTCCGCCGCTCTTCGGATTCGGAAATGACATGACACAGGCGATCGACGCCTTCCGCCCTGCCCGGCCGTCCTATGTCCGCGTCGTCGGCGGGGTCGGCGCGGCGCATTTCGTGTCACATTATTATATCCTGCTGCTGGCGCCGCTGATGCCTTTCGTGCGCCAGGAATACGGCGTCAGCTACACCGAGATCGGGCTGGCCTTCGCCGCATTCAACATCGTCTCCGCGGTGTTGCAGACGCCGGCCGGCTTCCTGGTCGACTGGCTCGGCGCGCGCCTCCTGCTCATCGCCGGTCTGATCGTCGGCGCCGCCGCCTTCGCGGTCGTCGGGCTGACGCATTCGTTCTGGCTGCTGGTGGCGATGTTCGGCCTCGCCGGCATCGGCAACACCGTCTACCACCCCGCCGATTACGCGCTCCTGTCGCAGCACGTGCCGAACGAGCGCATCGGCCAGGCGTTCTCGGTCCACACCTTCGCCGGCATGCTCGGCTCGGCGGTGACGCCGCCGGCGGTGCTGGCGATGCAGGCGCTGTGGGGCTGGCGCGGCGCCATGATCGGCTCGGCCGCGCTCGGGCTTGCCGCCGCAGTGCTGCTCATCGCCATGCGCGAGTCCGAAACGGCGCGACCCATTGCCCGCAAAAAGGACGGCGGCGCGGCCGACTGGCAGGTGCTCATGTCGGCGCCGGTGCTGCTCAACCTGCTGTTCTTCGTCCTGTTGGCGATGATCAGCGGCGGCCTCTACAACTATTCGGTCGTCGCCTTCGGCGCGCTCTACGGCACCCCGGTCGCCACCGCCAACGCGGCACTGACCGGCAACCTGCTCCTGACCGCCATCGGCGTGCTCGCCGGCGGCCTCCTCGTCGGCCGCACGCGCCGGCACGGGCTGGTGGCGAGCATCGGGCTCGCGACGGCCGCCGCCTTCACCCTGCTGTTTGCCGAGATCGACCTCGGCACCGTGGCGCTGATCGCAGCCATGTCGGCGGCGGGCTTCTTCTCCGGCGTGATCATGCCCTCGCGTGACATGATCGTGCGGGCGGTGACGCCGGCCGGCTCGTTCGGCAAGGTGTTCGGCTTCGTCACCACCGGCTTCAACATCGGCGGCATCGTCGCCCCGCTGATTTTCGGGGCGATCATGGACCACGGTAGCCCGCGGCTGGTGTTCCTGACGGTGGCGGCGCTTACTTTGGCGGCCATCGCGACGGTGGCGACGCGGCCCCGCCGCGCGGCCGCCGACTGAGCCGGATTCCGGCCTTCAAGGGCTTGCCAAATCGGCCGTTTTGGCCCATGTGAGGGCCACCGCGAGCCGTTCAGGCCGAGCGCCTTGGGGAATGGTGTAACGGTAGCACAACAGACTCTGACTCTGTTTGTCTAGGTTC
>Ga0134125_10001122_pt1 | contig 33607 bp, 43 predicted proteins | sample KB31751_FD_96464 | JGI IMG/M metagenome (GOLD analysis project Ga0134125, IMG submission 96464) | Terrestrial soil microbial communities with excess Nitrogen fertilizer from Kellogg Biological Station, Michigan, USA - KB3-175-1 | ecosystem: Environmental > Terrestrial > Soil > Unclassified ...
AGCGCTCCTCCCCGCTACGAAGCACGCGGATGAAGCGGAAGCCCCCGAGGCGCCTATCGCGTCCCGGCGCTGACCCGGCGTACGTCTCGTGGCTGCACGCCCGGCCGTGCGTCGGCCCCAAGGTCGACTCGTTCCACCGCTGCTGCGGCCGCCTCGAGCAATCCCACCTGCGCAGCATGACCGGGATGGGCCGCAAGGAGCCCGATAAGCGCTCGGTCACCATGTGCTCGGAGCTCCACCGAGAGTGGGAGCAGCACCGGGGCGTGTTCCTCGGGATGTCGAAGTCGGACCGGCTGGCGTGGGTGATTCTGCGCATCGCAGAGGAGCACCTCGCGTACCAGCTCGGCGGCGGGGTTCTGGCGTGAGCTTCGCCGAGGGCACGACCGTCCCGGTGGAGCGAAGCCGGGCGGAGATTGAGGCCACGGTTACTCGCTACGGCGCAACGCGCTTCGCCTCTGGCTGGGACGGCGACAAGGCGGCGATCAACTTCGTGGCGCGCGGCCGACTAGTCCGGTTTGTGCTCCCGCTTCCGACGCGAGAGACGGTACTAGCCGCGCTCAAGAAGACCGATCGGTATCGGTGGCGGACGCCGGCAGAAGGTGTCATCACGGACGCGCTAGCGAAAGAACTACGTCGTCGGTGGCGCTGCCTATTGCTCGCCATCAAGTCAAAGCTGGAAATCGTAGAGACCGGCATCGAGACGTTCGAGCAGGCGTTCTTAGCGAACATCGTCACCGCCGGCAACCTGACCATCTACGAGCGCATCACACTCGCTGACTCACCGGTTAAGATGCTAGCCGCTGCGGAGGAGGTTAAGATGCTAGCCGCTGCGGAGGATTCATGAGGTCCCCCGAGCGCGCCGCCGCCATCGCTGCAGCAGACGCCGCGTGGGAACGCTGGTGGGAATCAGAGGGGACGCTATTCCCCGATCTGTCCCTGCTCGAGGCGGCCAAGGAGGCCGAGAGGCGTTTTGAGGCCGTGTTCTGGAGGGAGTGGCGCTCGCAATGAAGGTCGCCGCTCTCTACGTCGAGACCGGCGGATGCTATTTCGGCCTGCCCGACGTCGACCCGTGGGACAAAGAGCGGGACGCGAGGCTGTACGCGGGACCGTGGCCGGTTGTGGCGCATCCGCCGTGTCAACTCTGGGTGAACATGGCCGGCGTGAACTTTCGGCGCTACGGCAAACCGAAGAACCGTCCCGGCAACGACAGTGGTTGTTTCGCGCGAGCCCTTGAGGCCGTGCGGCGCTGGGGCGGCGTACTTGAGCACCCTGCTGGATCGTTCGCCTGGTCTACGTTCGCCCTGCAAAGACCGTCCGGTGTAGGTAATTGGATCGGCGGAAGGGAGAACCGCTCGGCATACGTCGCCGAGGTGTGGCAGAGCGCCTATGGGCATCGAGCTCGCAAACGCACGTGGCTCTATTGCGTGCCGCCGGGAGCTCTCCCCGTGCTCAATGGCATCCAACCCTCAGGCGCTCATCAAATCGGATGGTTCGACCGCATCAAGCCGACGTTGTCGAAGAAGGCCGCGAACGCCACCCCAATCCCCTTCCGAGACCTCCTTCTCAGCATCGCTCGCAGCGCGCGCGCAGAGGTTGCCGCTTGAAGCGGGCGGCCCACAGGGCACGCATCGTCTGCTCGGCCTGCCACGACAAGGGTCCCGGAGTCGAGCTGACCACGCTTTCGGTGGTGGTGAAGGCGGGAGGCCCTGAGCTCCTGGCGCTCTGCCTGGACTGCGTTGGTGAGCTGATCACGGTCTGTCAACGCAACGTCAACGCAAGTGCCAACGCTAGCGTTAACGCAGGCTCAACGCAGAGACCAACGCAAGGTCAACGCAAGGTAAACGCAACCGAAAACGCACCGATTAACGGGTATGTTTCTGGATCTGATTCTGATCTTTCTCTTCTTCCTCTCGAAGCCTCTGATCCGGAGCGCGCGCGCGTAGAGCCAAAGTATTCCGCGGAGTTCGAAGCGTTCTGGGCGCAGTGCCAGGGCAAGAAGGGGAACAAGTGGCCAGCGTTCAAGCACTTCCAACGCTTGAAGCCGCCGGTAGCGTTAACGGTCCAACGCTGGAACCTCTGGATGGCCACAACGCAGTGGCAACGCGGCTACTCGAAGCACATGGAAGGCTGGCTCAACGCAAGGGGATGGGAGAACGAGCCGGACCCGTCCGAGTTCGACAACGCACCGTCAACGCTACCCGCCAAGGTGGCCGCCAGTCGCGCCACGGTGACGGCCTGGGCGAAAGGAACCGGATGACCAAGCGCGAAAAATTCGGGGTGGTGCTGCAGACGCTGGCCGAGACCTTCAACCGCCAGATCACGCCGCTGATGCTCGAAGGCTACTGGATGGGTCTCCAGGACCTCCCGGAGACCGAGATAGCAGCGGCTGCCAGGCTGGCGCTGCGCGCGTGCAGGTTCATGCCGACCCCGGCCGACATCCGCGGGTTCGTGCGCGACGTCAGGGCCAATGGCCTGGCGCGCTCCACGACTCTCCTGCTCGAGGCGCAGCGGGACTGCGTGCCGGCGACGGCGGACCAGCTGGCGGAGCTCCGACAGGGAAAGGTGGGAGCGTGAGTAGGCTTGTTTATACGCGCGGGGCGAAGCGGAGCGGCGGCGGGAAGTTGAGCGAGAAAACCAAACCAGGCGCGCTTCCGTTTTTCAGCACTGAGGAGATTTTCGTCAACCGGAAGGATCCGAAGTACCTGGAGGCACGAAGCCGCATAATTCGGGTCGACCGCCACTTCGCCCTCAAGCGCCTTGTCGAGGCTCGCAAGTTCATTGCCGGGGTCAAGGCCAGAAAGGCGGGAGCGTGAGCCAAGCCGAGTACAAGCGCACCCTGTACCTCGAGGCGGTCAAGGCCGGCCTCTGTGTCATGTGCAGACGCCGCTCCTCGGACGATGGAAAGACCAGGTGCGCGACGTGCCGCGCTCGGCAGAACGACAGGGAGGGCAAGCGCGGCCGCCCCAAGTCGGACCCCACCCTCTGCCTGGTGGTGACCTGCCTTCGCCCCGCCGCCGCCTCTCGCCTCTGCCGCAAGCACTACGACGCCCAACCGGGGCGACAGAGCTGGTCCACGCCGGGCGGCAGCAAGAGCGAGTGGGGACCGGCGGACGCCCGCCTAGCTGCGGCCGGGCGCTGCCCCTGCGGCCTCCTGCTTCCCTGCGACTGCGGAAAGACCCGCGCGACGCTCTTGCACGCTGCCACGTCGCGGCCAGGAGCCCAATGAGCGCCTGCCTCGTCGAGGCCCGCACCGGCAGGCCCTGCGCGAGCTGCATGCGGCGGTATCTGTCCCGGGGCCCGCAGGTGGGCGGCAGTCGATACCAAACCGCTCGCGCCTCCGGCATGTGCGGCTGGTGCCGGCATCGGCCGGCCGGTCGCGGGGCGCTGTGTCCCGGCTGCTACGACAAACAGGCTGCCCGCAACCGGAAGATCCCCCGCAAGACGGGGCGTCGCTGGATCTGCCGCAACTGCGATGGGCGCGGCCACTCGGCCAAGACGTGCCACCTCGGGTCAACGGCATGAGCGCGCCCGTTGTTTTACGTGGAACCTCGGCTATTTCGACCTACGTCGTCGTCCGTCTGCCGCACGGAGACGGCATGGCGCGCAAGCCCCCGGCGCTGGCGCGGCTCCTCTCGCGGTCGGGGGGCAAGGTCACCGTGAGCCTGCGGCGCGGGCACCGCGCGTGGGCGGGACCGCGGGAGCTGGACGCCTCGGCAGTGATACGAGAGGCGACGCCGCGGGAGGTGACGTTGGGGTTTCCGGTCTAGGGTCTCATCAGCGCCGGCATTACCGGCGGACGGGGCTCGCGCCCCGTTTCGGCCTAGTATGCGCCGCAGGTGCAGTTCGCGTCGGGCGTCTCGTAGTCCCAGCAGACGCACGCGGCGCGGCCGATGACCTTGCGGAGTTCGCGGCGTTTATCGCGCTCTTCGATGCGTCTCGTCCCCTTGTCCGGACTCCCTTCAGGGTCTCTCTGTCGGTCACAGGGACCGGCGGAGGTGCAGGGGGAGGTCATCAGCGCCACCGGGCCGCGCCGTGCGTGCGCCCGTAGGGAGGCCAGATCGGCTCGCCATCCAGCGATGCGAGCCGATCGTTGCGTCGCCTGGCGATCACCGCCGAGGTGATGCCGCCGCGAGCTCTTATGACGCGGTTCCGCTCCTCGACATCCGACTCGGCCTCCGACTCTGTCGCTCGGACAGGCCCCGACCAGTCGGTCAGGGTCTCGTAGGCGCGATACTCTCCGCCGCCGCCCATTATGCAACCTCCCACTCACGGACCTGGTGGCTGCCGTCGAGCGCGGTCCGCGCCGCCTCAAGATCGTCGTCGTCGATGGTCACGATAACGACCTTGCCTCCGTTGTGCTTCGCACTCGCGCTCCGGATGTCGGCCAGTATGTCGGCCCGGCGAGCGTCAGAATTGTTCGTCATCACGATCCGCAGCTTCGTCGTCATCGTCATCTCCTTGTTGGCGTCCATCGGGCTCATCAGTCGGCGCACTACGCCGAGACGCGGCCGCAGCCGCGTTTCGCCCTACCTGTACGACGTCTTCCGTCCGCCGTGGCTCCGTGCGGGCGAGCCATCCGCCCAGGAAGCCACGCCACCGTGTCCCGAGCAAGCCCCCCGGTGCTCCGCCGGGTTGGTGCCCATCATGGTCTTGCCGTCGTTGCAGGTGGCCACGGGGACGAGCTCCGGTTTCTTGGTGGCGGCCGGCGCGGCGAGCGCCAGCGAACCCGAGAAGGCGGCGAGCGAGAGAGCGAGGATGGCGATGCGGATTTTCATGGCGGGTCCTTTCGTGTGGGGTTTTTGCAGTGATTTTGCAGTAACGGTCACTCTTGGGTATCGCAGGGCGCGTCGGCATCGTTGCCGCGTGCGTGGCCGGCGCAGAGGCAGCCCATCGAGGCGGCGCACGGCGGGACGCGCTCCGGCTGCTGCGCGAGGTCGATAAACTGCTGCACGTAGCGGCGTGCCTCCCATCGGTCGCGGCAGACACCGGACTCGTCGAGGAGAAGCGCCAACGCCTCGGCCGTCCCTTCGAGGTGCGGCTTACTCTCCGAGATGCAGGCGACAAACGCGCGCGCGGCGTCCAGCTGCAGGCCGCAGGCATCACAGGGATCGGCGTCCGCGTCCGCGACCTCCAAAAGGAATTCTCGGACCTCATCCGTCTCGATCTGAAGACCACTACACGCGGTGGCGCGATAGATCTCGTTCTCCATCGTGAGCGCTTGGTTTTGGATCTCGGTGAGAGTGGCCATCTTCGTTCCTCCTGGCCAAACGTATAGCAAACGCTATACCTAACGAACGACCGCGCGAAACCGGCCCCGCGCTGGCCCAACTGCGAAACGTATTACGCTAAACTGCGAAGCGCTATACGCACCCCGCGTAGAACGCTATACACTTCTCCCGCGGAATCCCGGGCTCGACACGTAGGCCCCGGAATTGCTGTACGTACGCCTGATGCCCCGCAAAAATCACGACCGGACGGTAGCGGCGCCGGTGATGGTGCGCCTATCGCCGGACGAGCGCCGGGCGCTCGAGGAGAAGGCGGCGCGGGCGGGCCTGATACTCTCCGAGGCGGCCCGGCTGGCGTTCGCAGCCTGGGACCCGAAGCCCGTGGTACGCTGACGGCGTGAGTCCTGAGGACGCTGAGGCGCTGCGCCTGGGGCTTCCGACGGTGCGTAAGCGACCTCGGCCGTGGTCGCGCGCGCGCGTCGAATACGCGACGACTGAGGACGTGGCGCGGGCCCTCGGGGTCACACGCCGGACCGTGCAGCGCTGGATCAGGGGGGTGCATCGGCCGCGGGCGATCCGGCTACGCACGGTCGATGTGATGGAGTTCGTGCGGCGGCTCGGACGGTGACTGAGCCAGTAGATTGGATCCCACTCGCCCTGTCCCAGGTCTACCCGGCTCCATTCCCGGGTCAGGTCCGCCGAGGCGACAGGCGAGGCGCATGCGTAATCTGCACGCCACCGACAGCGGTGCGCGCGCGCCGGTGACCAGGCCCCAGGTGGCTCCAGGGCTGCGCGAAAGACCCCTCCCACCCCCCAAAGTGGCGATGACGAGATGTGTCTAGATCTGGCTCACCCCGAAGAGTCAGCGCCTATTACGGTTGCCGCGCCGAGCGGATTGCGCAACGGTCGCACCCGACTCCCCATGAATACCCCGAGGGTGACTGCGATGCGCGCCGGATCCGACCGGGCCATCGCGACAGGGCGACCGACGCTGACCCGGCGCTCCACCGGCTAGGGGGGGATGGCACATAGCCCCGGCGAGCGCTGCGAGCCTCCGACGGGTGAACCGACGTAGAGAGCCTGAACCAGATTCAGAATGGTCAGAGGTTTAGGCTTGCGTCCGGAGGGGGAATGAAGACAGGTTGAGTTCGTGGGCATCACGTCGGACCAGGCCAAGGTGCTTGCCGCGCACCTGTTCGCCTGGGCAGTCCTCCGGGCGCGCATCCAGAAGATGGTCTGGTCGGGGGAACCGTACTCCGACGTCGAGCACGACCAGTTGGTCCGGTGGGCGATGCTGGTGAACGCGTAGCCATGGGCATCGGCATGTTCAGGCGTGGTTGCTACACCTCACCGGCGGCTCCGGCGCCGAATCCCGATCCGTCCCGTTGGGAGTTGATCCAGGTCGCGCAGTTTAAGCACGCCCACGTGCTGCACGTCCGCTATCTCGACTGCACCAACTTCGAGGGGGTCAAGATCCTTGTGATGCGCGGGCCTCACATCCCCGGCCGCCGCCCACTCGACCCGCACTTCTCAGAGGCCGCGACGTCGCTCATCGCCCGCTTCCGACCTGACGCCGAGGGAATGCGAATGGCGCTCGAATTGGCCGAGAAAATTCAGATATGACCCTCGTCCTTGCCCACCGAGGAGTGCTGTTCTTGCTCGGCTTGATGCTCTGGCTGTTCAACGACCCCGAGAGGACCCGATGATCCAACCGAATAAAACCAAACCGCGCGGCTTCGCCGCCATGGACCCCGAGAGGCGCCGCGCGCTCGCGCGCCTGGGGGGCGTACGCGCCCACGAGCTCGGCGTCGCGCACGAATTCACCCCCGCCGAGGCGGCCGAGGCCGGGAAGAAGGGCGGCCGCGCCCTTCGTGGGACCGTCGCGGGGTAGTCGGTGCCGTTCGCGTCAAAGGCCCAGCAGAGGTTCATGTTCGCGGCGGAGGCCAGGGGCGACCTGAAGCCGGGGACGGCGATGGAATTCGCCCACGCAACGCCGAACATCTCCCGGCTCCCGCAACACGTCGGCGACAAGGCAAAAAAACGGCGTAGAATCGGTCTCCAGTAGCCGAACATGGCCGACAACAAATACGTCGAATCGCTCCCGTACCTCGGTTTCAAGAAGACCGGCGCCTTCTACAGCGTAATGGAACCGCCCGGACGGCCAGATCTGCCGTTCCGTCCTCCCGGCCAGGAACCGGCGCGACTTCCTCCGCCGCTTCCACCGAAACAGGACGCGGTCCCGCGCAACTTTTACATCGACCGCATCGACGAAGGCCGCGCCGTCCTCCTCGACGACAAGGGAATGCCCACCGAGGTCCCCGCGAAACCGGGCTGGCGCGAGTCGATGATGACCGACGGCTCCGTCCCGCCTCGCTCGGCTGGCGAGGACATCCGGAAGCGACTCTCGGCCGGCGACAAGGGCGGGAACATCTACCTCGACGAGATCGGAAACTCGCTCCCGAAGGTCCCGCTGGCCCCGGGAAGCCCTGGGCCGCCGCTCCCGCCGCCCGCGGACGCCTTCATCGGCCAGAAGAAGGGCGGCCAGAAGAAAAAAGCCGCCCCCAATCCCCCCGGCACTTGACAGTCGCTCTGCCATTGTGTCCGTCTCGGACTCGATGGTCAGTCCTGGCGCCCCGGAGAGAGTCCCCTTTCCTCTCTCCGGGGCCGCCTCCTAGGGAACAGGAGCAACGATGACGCCCGGAGATATCTCGATGTACACGGATCAAGGCGGAGTTTCTCACCCCGCGATCGTCTCGGCGGTTCATCCCGACGGGACGGTGGACCTGGCGGTCCTCAGGACCACCCACCGGAACGTTCCCCGGAGCACGGACATGGAGCCGGGGAAGTTTTTCGACCCGACCTTGGCCGACGAGGCTCCGTTGGTGGATGCCGCCGCCGACGCCGCCGCCGACGCCGCCGACGAGCAGCCGGCGCAGGCGGATGTCGCGGAAACGCCGTCCGAGGGCTGATGGGAGAGCACAAGACGAACCCTCGCGCGCTCGAGAAGGCGATGCGGCCGTCGTTCCCGCCGGGGATGGAGATCGTCGGCTTCCGGCTCGACACGACGATCGAGTTCAACCGGGAGACGATGGACGAAGTCACCCGCGCCGCCGACGCCGCCACTTTGAACGGTGAAGATCCGCGCCGCGCGCTCCACCTTGCCTCGCAGCAGTGGAATCCCAAGGACAACCCGGAGCGATTCGACGTCGTGGTGTGGAACGTGCTCACCCTCGGGCGGCCGTCTCCGATCCTGCCCGACCCGAGGCAGATCCCGACGGCCCTGGTTCGCATCGGAGAGCACGCCAGGATGCCGCTCGCCACGCTGCGCGCGCGCGCGGACGAGGCATTCGAGGCGATGAGCGCCGCCGGGCGGTCCGAGTTGCAGTAAGGGGCGCATGGGAAGCGAGCTGGCGGCGCGGCCGGTAGATGCAGTCGATGAGCTGCGAGCCAAGTACGAGAAGCTCCAGGCCCGGGACCTCGGAACCGTCCGGGCCATCAACCGCTTCGCCGATTTGCCCTCCCGGCTCGAGGATCCGGAGGGGGAGCAGATCGCGGCGATGCTGTCCCTCTCGGACGACGAGCTCAAGACCATCGGCTGGACGCGCCGGGAGCTTCGCCTCGCCTACTACGGCACCCGGCCCAAAAAGGACTGGCCGGCCGCCGCTCAGGCGGCTCACGAGCGCGTGGGGATGCGCATTCGGAAACAGGGCGCCGTGAAGTCGGCCAGCACGTTCAACCTGAACGTGATCAACATCCCCGCCCAGAAGCCCGCCGAGCCCTCCCGGATCATCACCATCGACGTCGAGGAGAAGCCGGAGACCTGATGGACGCGACGACGCTGCCCCCGGCCCTCATCGAGAGGCGATCTCGGGAGCGGGAGGTGTTTCTGCTCGTCAACGCCCTCCGCAGGCGCGCCCAGGGCGGCCAGCCGACCGGATCCGGGGCCCTGTTGTCGATGCGGATCGGCCGCGGCGACGTCTTCAAGGACTCCTCGGGTAACGAGCTGATCATCGACCAATTCGAGATGCCAATCGCCGTCGGATCCTTCGGCGTCACCTTCGCGGGACGCGGTTCTTCGGTGTCCGGGTCGGCCATTTTCCGCGTTCGCCTCGGCGGAACGGACGGCCTCGCGACCGACGGCGTCGTCATCGCCGAAATTGTCGCGGCGTCGCCGTCGATCCAGCGCATCGCAACGACCCCGGCCGTTGTCACCAACACGGCTTTCGCGACGCTGATCAAGATCACCGGGCAGAGCACGGCAGGACATCAGGCGCAGTTTCGAAACGGCACCCTGGCGCTCAATTGACGGTCGCATTCGTCAATGACGGCAGATTTCGCGGCCCATTCCCGGGCCAGCAGACGAAGTTTTTCGAGTGCTCGGCGCGTGAGATCTTCTATGGCGGCGCCGGTGGTGGTGGAAAGTCGATCTGCGGGATGGGGAAGTTCGGGCAGCAGCTCGCCGTCGAGCGCGAGCGCTGCGAGCGCGGAGAGATCACGAAGTCAAAGGCATGGGGGATGTACTTCCGGCGCACGATGCCTGACCTCGTGCAGGCGATTGACAGGTCGCACCAGTTCTTCAAGGACATCGACCCCGACGCCGAGTACAACGTCAACGGCCACATCTGGACGATCCCGAGCTGCGGAGACGCGAAGTTTCAGTTCGGGCACATCGAGAACGAGAGCAGCAAGTACAAGTACAAGTCGGCGGAGTGGACGTACATCTTCGTCGACGAGCTGACCGAGTTCACGGAGACCATGTACGAGTACATGGACACCCGCCTCCGCACGACAGATCCGGTGCTCCAGGGGATGCTTCAGATCTGCTCCGGCTCGAACCCCGACGGCCCCGGCCTCCTCTGGGTGCGCAAGCGCTTCGTCGAAGGGAAGGAGCCCGAGATCATCTACCGCCGGATGATGAAGCTCCGGGACGGCAGGAAGATCCCGTACGAGACCACGTTTATTCCCGCGCGCCTCAAGGACAACCCCGTCCTCATGGAGGCCGGAACCTACGAGGCGTCGCTCCTGACCAAACGGCCCGAGGTGCGGCGGGCGATTCTCGACGGCGACTGGTACATCAACCCCGGCGCCTTCTTCGCCGAGAGCTGGGACCCACGCTACCACGTCGTCCCGAACCACGAGGTTCCGAGGAATGCTCACGTCTTCCGGTCCTGTGACCCCGGCCTCTCGGCTCCTTCCTCGGTGACCTGGTGGTACGTCGATCGCAACGGCGCCTTCACCGCGATCCACAACCTCTACGTCAAGGGACACGACGCCGCGATGCTGGCCGGCCGAATCCGCGAAGTGGAGATTCACTACGGCTGGTGGGACGAGGAGGCGAACGTCTCTCGCCTCTCCGGCCCCATCGACGAGGACGCCTTCTCCCGTAACCTGGCCGGCGGCCCCAGCTACTCCAAGGTGATGGCGTCCTGCGGCGTCCGCTGGGTCCGGTCGAAGAAGGACCGCTTCAACGGCACCGCCGAGATGCTGCGCCGGATGAACGCGCGCTACAAGCCCCTGCACCCGGGCGAGGACGACGTTGCGGGTATCCGGTGGATGGAGCGGTGCAAGGCTCCGATCGAAACGATCCCCGTCTTGCAGGCCGACAAGAACGACCCCGACGACGTGGACACCAAGGGGGAGGACCATGCGTTCGACGACACTCGGTACGCCTGCATGTACCGGACCCTGCGCCGGACTGAGGCATTGACAGACGACGACGATGATGACCGTGTCATCGACATGAGCAAGTACCGCCGCTCGGGCACCGACGGGCGCCTTATGGAGCCGCCGGGGGGCTGGTGATGGATCTGGTCGACGAGACGCCCGAGGACCAGCCCGACAACGAGACGGGGGAGCCCGCGCCCGAGGCGCCTGCCAACGATCCCGCCGACAACGTCATCGAGGCGATCAACATCCTCCCCGCGCTCGTCAAGGCCAAGCCGGAGTGGGTGAAGAAGGTCTCGGCCCGCGCCGTCTCGGCGGCGATCGAGGACAACGAGAGCCGCGCGGACTTCATGAAGCGCTACGCGAACCAGCTCAAGTTGTTCGCGGGCGTGGTGAAGGATTTCGGCTACCCGGCGCAGGGGGCGAAGGCGCCGCACATCGCCATCATGTGCAAGGCCATCCTGCACCTCTGGGCACGGATCTACGACCAGGTGGTCCCGGCCAAGGGCGACATCGTGAAGGGCTCGGCGCTGGGACCCGCTGACCTCGCGCGCGCCGAGCGCGTCGAGAAGCACATGAACTGGCAGCTCCGCCACCGGATGCCGGAGTGGTCGACGGGGATTCTATTCACGATCCTGGGCTGGCTCCTGGCCGGATCGCGCTTCCGCGCGTACCGCTGGGACCCGATCGCCCACACGCACGTCATCGACGATCTGCCGATGGACGACATCATCATCTCCTACACGGAGACCGATCAGTCGCCGCAGATGAAGAACGTCGAGCGCGTGACGCGCGTGCGGCGCATGGCCCGCTGGGAGATCGAAAAGTACGCCGCGGCGGGGTTCTTCTCGAACATCGACGCCATCTTCCCGGACCTCAAAGATCCCGACGCGCCCGACGACACCGAGAGCGGGAGCACGACCGACGGCGACAGCCTCCCGACGACCGAGGAGGACGACAGCCCGGTGCGCGAGGCCGCCGACAAGGTCGGGGGTGTCGAGCCGCCGAAGACGAAGTCGAAGTACGCGAAGCGCGAGATTTACGAGCAGCACACGTTCCTGGCCTTCCCGAAGGGGATCGGAATCGACGGTCTCGACGGAGAGACGAAGCCGGTCATCATCACGGTCGACAAGAAGACCAAGAAGCCGCTGGCGATCACGATTCGCGAAGAGCCCGACGCCGTCGATCAGGAGCGGTTCAACCAGGAGACCGCCGCCTACCAGCAGGCCGTCCAGAACATCCAGCAGACCGCCGCGCAGGCGCCTCAGCAACTCGACGAGAGCGGGGCGCCGATTCCCGCTCCTACGCCACCTGCCCCGAAGAAGCCGCGGCCGGTGCGGATGCAGACCGTCTATCGGATCATCCACTTCGGTCTCTTCCCGAACCCCGAGGGATTCTACCGGCTCGGCGTGGGGTACTTGCTCGAGGGATCAAACGAGCTGGCGAACGCGCTGGCCGGCGAGTACACGCTGACTGCGAAGTTCCAGAACCTCATCACGGGCTTCATGGCCCGGGGGACGAAAGAGAAGCGCGGGGACATCCAGGTCAACCACGGCAAGATCATGGAGACGGACCTCGAGCCCGAGTTCCTCGACAAGGCGATCAAGCTGATCGAGTTCCACCCGCCGTCGGAGGGGCTGATGAACGTGGTGGCGAAACTGGAGGAAAACTCCGAGATCGCCGCCAGCGCCGATATCCTCTCGGGCGAGAAGGGATCGTCGAACGAAACGGCGAAGGGGACCGCGATCAGGAACGCCAACGCGATGTCCCTGATCTCGGTCATGACCCGGCTGTTCCTCGACCCGCTCAAGTACGAACTGAAGCTCATCGCCCACGCCAATTCGATCTACCTCGATGAGTCGGAGTACTTCCCGTTCGTGAGCCTGGTTCCCGATCTGATGGGAAAGCCCCAGATCGAAAACATCCAGGTCTTCCGCGCCGACTACGTCGAGGACGTCCATCTCGAGTTCACCGCCGACGCGCGGGTGACCTCGAAGCCGGAGCGCATCTCGGACGCCAAGGACGCGCTCCAGATGATCCTCACCTCTCCGCTCCAGGAGAACGTCCAGCTCGTCGACTTCGCGATGCGAAAGTACTTCGAGGTCTCCGACGGCTTCGACTACCTGGCGAAGATGGGGCCGCCCCCGCAGCCCCCGCAACCTCCCCCGCCGCCGACGCCGCAGTCACAGGACACGGAGAACGCCGGGTTCTTCAACGAGAAGGACCACCCTGTTCTCCCCGACGACAACCACGTCGCGCACCTCCACAGGATCAACGAGCTGAAGCAGTCGCCGCTGCACGAGCACATGTCGTCCACCGGCAAGCAACTGCTCGATCGGCACGAACGCGCGCACGTCGCGCAGTTCTACTTGCAGCTCCAGGCCGAACAGGAAAGGACGGGCATCCCGATTCATGAGCTGGCTAAGCAAGTCGGACTTGGAAGAGTGGCTCCAGGACCCCCTGGCGCAACGGCTGCGGGAGGTCCTGGAACGCAAGCGCCAGGAGGGAATGTCCCGGTTGAGGCAAATGGCGCGCCTGGCTGATCTGCCCAAGATCGTCGAGGCGGAGGCCAGGGTTGCGACCCTGGAAGATGTCCTCACCTATTTCAAGGAGTCCGAATGAGCAAGGCGATCACGAAGTTGTCGGCGATGGAGCGGCTCTATCATCGCCCGGTCTGGTACGAGACGAAGAAGCTGGAGGCGCGCTGCAAGGAGATCGGAGTCGACCCTCCGACCTTCGCCCCCATGGACAACAACGTCGTGTGCTGGCGCCTGCCGCCGCTCGAAATGTCCAGGGGGGGAATCGTGATCCCCTCCGAGCACGCCTCGCCGCACATCAAGGGCATCCTGATGGCGGTCGGCCCGCGCGCGCGGGACGTCCTCTTCTCGAACGGAATCGAGCTGGGAGACATCGTCATCTGGGCAAGGTTCTCGGGCTGGGAGCTGAAGGACAAGACCGTCTCCGCGGAGCGCGCCGACGAATTTTGCGTCCTCAAGGACCGGGACATCCTCGGCTCCGATGATCTCGCCGCCGATCTGGCGAACGGGCGGGCCGCCTACCAGCTCGACGACAAGACCGGCCGCTACTGCCTGACGCGGAAGATGCTGGGCAGCCGGAAGGTCCAGAAGCTTCGGGCGCTGGCCGCGTCCACCACGAACCCACACGAAGCCGAGACGGCGCGGCGTCTCGCCGACGAGATCAAATAAGGAGACACCATGGCGAAGAACGCTGGAGAGAAGCTGGAACTGGACGAGCCCGTCGAGCCGACCATCGCGATCGACACCTCGGAGGAAGACGACGAGACGGAGGGCGCAGAAACCGAGCGCGCCGCGGCCGACGACGGCGGCGCGGAGGAGCAGGCCCAGACCCCGCGCGAGCGCGATCCGGCCACCGGGAAGTGGAAGGCCCGCAAGCAGGAGCGCGGCCGCCAGAATCGCGAGCGCCAGGAGGGCGGCCTCCGGGCGGAGCTCGACGCTCGCTTCCGCCGGATCGAGGATTCCCATCGCGAGGAGGTGGCGCAGCTTCGCCGCGACCTCGCCCAGGCGAGACAGCCAGCCGGCGCGCAGCCCCCCGCCGACCCCTACGCGGGGCCTATCGGCGATCTCAACAAGCAGATCAACGCCGAGCTGAAGCTCATCGAGGGCGATCCGAAGTACGGGTACGACCGCTACAACGAGCTGGTCGAGAAGAAGAACGAGCTCATCGCCGAGCGCGTGGCGATGCGGGTGGCCCAGAAGAACGCCCAGCAGCAGCCTCAGGGACGCCCCAATCCCTACGACAACCGCATCCCCTTCATCGAGGCGGAGTTCCCTTGGACCCGCGACGCCCGCTACGCCGATCTGGCGCGAAAGGCCGGCGCCCATCGGGCCTATCTGATTCAGTTCGAGGGGCGCCCGGACACCATCGAGACCGATCGCGAGGCGCTCATGGCCACCGTGGCGAGGTTCGGCGCCGAGTACGGCCTCCGGGCGCCCGCCGCGCCGTCGCAGCGCACCCGGGCCATCTACCAGGGTCCGGCCGCCGGCTCCGGCCCGGTCCGCGGCGAGCGGCCGGCGGAGACCGAGGTAGAGGTCCCGCGCGCGCTGGCGGCGGCCTCCGGCCTCTCCGCATCTGCCCTGCGGGCGGCCCTGCGGTCCACGCTTCCGGAGGGCTGAAAATAATTCTTGACGCCCGCCAGGGCATTGTGTTGCAGACTTAGATCAATCGCATAGCGGCCTGGTCCCTCGGGACTGAACGGCTGGCGACTGAAGCGGCCTGGCGAAAGCAGGGTGGCTGAGAAAACCGAATACGAGCTGACGCAAGTCGCGAAGCTCGGTTTGAGTCTCTCTCAGGAGCCGCCCGAATGGCCAAGGACCAGCAACCCGCAGTCGAAGCACCGAAGAAGCCGCCCGCACGGAGGCGCGTGCGCAAGTCGGACGCCGAGGAGGTGCTGGGCGTCAAGTTCCTGAGCCGGTTCGACCCGGACGAGGACTTTTCGGATGTCGACGGCGATCCGCAAAACGAGTTCGGCCTCCGCGAGGAGGAATCGGACCGTCACTACCATTGGGCGCGGAACACGCCCGACGACATCGGGCTCTACAAGGGCGGCGTCGTTCCCTACCGCGTCGAGTACGCGGAGAAGGACGGCGTGCGGCCGGCGATGTCCTCGGAGATTCCGATCGGCGAGCCGATCGCGAAGCGGGATCTCGTGCTGGTGTCCTGCGACAAGGCGCTCTGGCAGAAGCGCAACCGCTTCGAGCGCTCGCGCCAGGTGAAGACGAACGAGCGGATGTTCCGGCGCCGCCAGCGCGACACGGACTTCTCTCACGGCGACCGCGCGCAGATGCGGGCGCAGATCGAAGCCGAACAAGAAGAGATGGGAGCCTGAGCCATGTCGAACATCGTCAGAGGCGGATTTCACCCCCGGCGCGGGATCGCGTGCGTCGCCAAGCCGCGGCGCTACGAGGTGCCGAGCGGCTACGCGACGGCGCTCTTTCCCGGCGATCTGGTCACGCTCGACACCACCGGCACCGTGAAGGCGATCGCCGCCGGATCGGGCACGATCCTCGGCGCCATCGCCCACGTCTCCTACTGGTCCGGGACGCCGGCCCGCCAGTACGGCCAGTACGTCCCGGCGAACACGACCTACTCGCCGACCTCGCGGGGGAGCTATCAGGCGACCTACGTGTACGTCTGGGACGACCCCTCCATCGAGTACATCGCCTCGGTGAAGGTGGCGACCACGGCGGCCCTGAACTATGCGGGCGTCGGCGCGAACATGAACGTGGCCACCGACGCGGGGGACACGACCTACGGCCGCTCGGGTCACAAGCTCGACGGCACCTACGTCGCCGGGGACGCGCAGATGCGCATCCTGGAGATGCTCCGCATGACGGCCAACGACCTGACGTCGCAGTTTCAGCAGGTGGTCTGCATGATCAACGACGGCTTCCACCCCTTCTTCTCGAACGCGGGGATCTGACCATGACCTTCCTCCAACTGTTCGTGCTGGCTCTGTTCTGCGGGTGGCTCGCCTACTTCGGCGGCTCCCGGCCCGTCCGCGCCGTCGCCGGCTTCCTGCGGCGGAACTTCCCGCGCGCCTACGCCTTCCTGGGGGCCGTCGCCACGCCGAGCGGCGTCCTGGCGTCGATCTACTCCGGAAACTTCCCGAGCGTCTATCACAAGATCCTCGGTGCGGTCTGGAGAGACGAGGAGGTCAAGAGCGAGCCCGTCTGGAAGCGCTACCTCCAGGAGAAGTCGACGGAGAAGAAATACTTCGACGACGTTGAGCTCGTCGAGCCCGATCTCTGGAACGAGACGGACGAGGGCGCCGACATGGACCTCGACGACTACAGCCAGGGGATCACGAAGCGCTACGAGCCAAAGAAGTTCTCGAAGCGCCTCATCATCCCGGAGGAGTTGCTCGAGGACTCGCAGTACCCCGAGATCACAGACGCCGTCCGGATGCTCCAGAACACCTGCCGCCTCACGCAGGACTACGACGCGGTGGGCATCCTGAACGACGGCTTCGCGGGCACCACGGACTCCGGGCTCGCGGGCGACAACGTGGCCGTCTGCTCGGCCTCGCACCTGATCCGCGGCGGAGCCACGGTGTCGAACATCCTCTCTCCGTCGGTGTCGCCGTCGAACGTGGCGATCCAGTCGTTGCTCATCACGGCGGAGAAGATGCCGGGGACGAACGGCCGGGTGCGGTCGATCAAGCTGCTCAAGATCGTGTGCCCGACGAACCAGAAGTGGCGGTTCAAGGAGATCTTGAAGTCCGAGCAGAAGGACGACACCGCCAACAACGCCATCAACGCGCTCAAGGGCGAGCTGTCGAGCGATCCGCAGTCGGTCCCCTTCATGTCCTCGACCACCAACTACTTCGGCATCACGGACGTCCCCCGCGGGGCGATGTTCATCTGGCGCCGCAAGCCCCGGTTCAAGGTCGGCAACATGCAGGAGAACGAGACGATCATGCACACCGGGAGCGCCCGGTGGACGAAGGGCGTCTCGAACTGGCGCTACTTCATCGGGGTCCAGGCGTAAGGAGCGGCCATGCCCATCCAGGACATCAACCTCAATGGCCCGATCGTCATCCCGTCGATCGGCGCCTTGGACCTGCCGACCGGCGGGAACGTCCGCTACGTCTACCAGGACGCGAACGGCAACGGCATCGCCTCGCTCTCCAACGTCACGGCGAGCCTCCAGGACGCGAGCGACCTGACGGTCGCGGCCGCCTTCGGAAGGTGCCGCGCCAATCGGGGGGACCGCATCATCGTCCTCCCTGGTCACGTCGAGGCGATCGCGACCACCGGCTGGCCGGTGGTCGCGGGCGTCACGGTCATCAGTCTCGGCAACGACGACAGCGACATGCCGAACTTCAACTGGACGGCCGCGGGTTCGAACATCGCGTTCAACGCCAAGGGCGTCCGGGTGATCGGCGGCGTCTTCAACTTCGCCGTCACCGCGGCCACGAACGTCGCCGAGGCCTGCACCATCTCCGCGGCCACGCGCTTCGAGCGCCTGAAGGTCATCTTCTCGACCTCCAGCACCGTCACCTGCACGAACGGCTTCAACTTCGTGACCGGGGCGGATCGCTCGGGGTTCGACTCCTGCTACGGCGTCGGAAACGCGGCGGGCGCCTCGAAGCCGATCTTGCTGACCAACGCCATCGACAGCTTCTCGTGCAAGCGGTCGACGTTCATCGCGGGGACCTCGGGGACCGGACAGGGCGTCATCCAGGCGGCGGCAGCGGCCACCAACTGGACGATGGACGACTGCGTCTTCCTCAACTCCATCACGAGCTCCACGGCGGCGGTCGTCGGGTTCGCCGGGGCGACGGGGTTCTTCTCGTACGTCCTGGCCGGCATCACCGCCGCGACGGGCGGCGCGACAGCCATCGGCACCCCCGGCAACATCGTCATGGCCCAATGCTTCGGCGGTGTCCTCGGCAAGGACGCCATCGCCATCACCCCGGCCTCCGGCTAACCGAACCACCAGGAGGGACCCTTGTCGAGCATCCGGTCCTACAAGAACGGGGCCGGGGGCTCGGCGGGGGCCGACCTCGCGGTTCTCTCGCCCACGTACCAGTCGGGCAACTACTGGTACGTGGGGAATACCGTGGCGGGCGCCTCGGACGCCAACGCCGGCACGGAGCGGGCCAAGCCCCTCCTCACGTCGGCGCAGGCGAACACGAACGCCGCGGCGGGCGACACGATCGTCTACCTCGCCGGCCACAGCGAGATCATCGGGACGTCCGTCGTCCTGGCGCACGCCGGGCTCTCGCTGGTCGGGGAAGGGACGGGCGCCTCGGTGCCGCGCTTCACCTGCTCGGCCGGGATCGCAATGTTCGACATCACGGGCGCCTCCATCCTGCTCGACAACCTCTACTTCCCGGCCTCGACCTCGGTCCCCACCGCGCGCGTGCGCGTCGGGGGCGCCTCTGTCCAGCTCAACGCCTTGCAGTTCGACTGCGGCTCGAGCGACACGAACCGCGCCCTCTCGTTCGTCACCGGGGCCGCGCAGGCGACCCTTCGTAACTCGCGCTTCACCTCGGTCGGGGCCGGGGCGGCCGTGGGCATCGAGATCATCAACGCCACCGCGGACATCTCCATGGACATGGTGACGCTCGACGGCGGCTCGTTCGGCTGGTCGGACTACGCCATCAAGGGCACCGCCGCCGCCACCCGCATGCGGTGGAAGCGCATCTACCAGCTCAACGGCTCCCACATCCTCCTGCCCACGGGCTCGACCGGGACCGTGAACGTAATCTCGGCCACGGGCGATTCCAGATGCGACTGGACTCCCTAATGATTCGACACGAGATGAGCCCAGGTTACGCCGTTCGCGATGTTGGAAATCGACGTTACGACGACCCCGAGATGTCTCGCTATGGAGCCTCTGGTTTCCCCGGCGGCAAGCCTCGCACGAATTGCCAGGACGTCCCCTTCGGTGAATTTGGTATTCGGGTTGTTCGCCCCGCGCCGATCGTACCAGCCGGTCTTGTTCCTTCCCTTCGTGACCATGTCATGGACGTTGTCATTTGGCGATCCGTCAAAGAGATGGTCGATGCGGAAGCAAGGACGGTTGTCGCAATGATGGAGGACGAGCGCGTCAGTGTCGCCGTGGACGAGTGCCCACGCGAGACGGTGAACTTTGTATGCACGGCCGCAGACCTTGAGGCGCCCGTACCCGCTCACGAGACGCGAGCCAGACCATTCGAGGCAATCGCCCCTCCTCACGCCCATGGCGACGAGATCGGCGATGTCGATCCGTTGCAGAACTTCGACTGGAATCGGCTTCACTGTGGCCATGGAGACATCATGGACTGGATGGTCCTGGATGGCGACTGATACTGGCTATAAAAAGCATGATTATCTGCGGTGCTGCGACGTGTGCGGCCACAGGTTTCACTTCTCGGACCTGAGGCCGATCGGAGAGCTGCGGTGGGCGTGCCCTGACGACTCGCCGGGCTTGACGGCGATGCAGATCAGCCGCTTCAACGCGCGCGCGCGGCCGCTCAAGGTCCGCCCGAACAAGTGGGCCAAGGGCATCATCCAGACGCCGACCTACCAGCTCCCCGAGGCGGCCACGTTCAACTTCATCGCCTCCGTGGCGCCGTCCCAGGTCCAGGACGGGCCGCCGGTGGCGCTCGCGGCGGCGTGGGCGGCCATCTACATGGCCGACATCGTGAGCCAGGAGCTCCGGCCGCCGATCTGGATCGCCCAGGCGAAGCTGACCCTCCGCGCGTGCCTGAACTACCTCCTGACCCAGCAATATGGGTCGCCTACTGGCGTCTCTCCCGCCGGAAGCGCAACCGATCCGCGCTACGGCGGCATCCTGACCAGCGGCTTTTACCTCACGGGGACCGCCATCGCAGCCGGGGTGGCCTTCGTCAAGGGCGCGGCTGCGCTCGGTGACTCGACTCTCCTCCTGGCGGCTGACCGGGTCGCGACATTCCTGCGGCACGTCCAGTGCGGAGACCTCCAGGCGTCGCAGTGGACGGTCTACCCGTCGGGAGGCTCCCCGTACCACATCGGAGGGCTCGCCTCGGGCGTACTGGACTCGACGGGGCTGTTTTTCGCGAACTACCTCATCGCCGACGTCGCGGCGCTCTGGTTCCTGGGTCTTTTGGCGGCCGTGCGGAGTCCATCTGAGGTCTATGGGGACGGCACGGCCACCGCATTCTTCACCGCCCCCACCGCGGCTCCCCTGTCGCAGATGATCGCCGAGATCGGCGCCTTCGCCGCCGCGGGAGCCAAGGACGCGACGGCCGGCGGCGCGCTCGTCACGGGCCTCTCGCCCGCTAAGCCGCAGGCCTCCTACGGGGCCGCCCTGCACGGCGCCGGCGGCGCCGCGGCGTGGACGTTCTCTTCGACCATCGCCAGCGATTCCATCGCCCTGGCGACTCTCGGCGTCTATCAGGCGTCGGGCCTGAACGCCCAGGTCATGGGCATCCTGGCGTGGCTGGCGTCCTTCACGCCCAACCCGGCCAACGCCGTGCCGAACCAGCCCGAGTCGGTGACCATCCTCGGCAACGCGGGCACCTACAACCCATCCCTGGCGCCCGCCAACACCCTCCAGGCGTCCGCACCGTTCACCGAGGCCGCCGGGGCGGCCTATTCGTGGGCCTCGGAGGGCCTCCTGTCGCCGATGCTGAGCCAGCCAGGGCTTCCGGGCCTCCGGGCGTCGAAGGACACCCTGGCGCAGCCCCAGCGCGTCTCCACGGCCAACGTGAGCCTGCGCTACCTCGGCCCCCAGGGGCTCTCCGGGCTCTCTCTCCAGCCGGGAACCCGGGCCTCTGACGTCGCACTGGCGGCCAAGGCCGGCATGATCTGGCGCCAGCCCCCCGGCATCTACCCCCGCGTGGCCCTCTTCTGATGACCACCACCTACAACTTCAACCCGACCGCCGACCAGATGGTCAAGAGCGCCCTGCAAAAGTGCGGGGTGCTCGGCCTCGGCCGCGCCCCGAACCCGGAGCACCTCCAGGACGGGCGGGACACCCTGTCGACCATCCTCAAGGCGCTCCAGGCCCGCGGCGTCACCCTGACGCAGATGATCCCGTCGACCCTCACTCTCACGCCCGGCGTGGCGAGCTATGCGCTCCCGACGAACTTCATCGACGTCGAGAACGAGCCCACCACGATCTTGCAGCCCGACGGCTCGACGACAGAGACCTACGTCGAGCGGATGACGTACGGCGACTACCGGATCATCTCCGACAAGAGCGTGTCGGCGATCCCAACCCGGGTCTACGTCCAGAAGCTCTCCACGCTGACCGCCTTCTTCTGGTCGGTGCCCGACAAGGCCTACACCTGGAACTACCGCGGCCTCCAGCTCCTCCCCGACATGTCCGACGGCTCCCAGGGGAGCGGTCTCACGCAGCGGTGGATGGCCGCGCTCGAATGGAGGCTCGCCTACTGGCTCTCCTTCCCGCTCAACATCCCGGGCCAGAAGCGCGCCGAGCTGAAGGCCGAGGCGGACGCGCAGGAGGCCGTCGTCATGGGTCAGGAGTCGGAGCGCTGCGACCTCAATTTCATGCTCCCGATGGACCCCTGGGGGAGCTGGTCTTGACCGCCATGGCAGAGCTTATTACGGTTGAGGGATGCCGACCATCACTCGCCGGGGGTTTGTCATGTCCAACCTGATTACGAGCCTCGCCGTCGCCGGCTGCAGGAAGTCCGACGGGACGCCGAACGCCTCGGGCTACGTCTTCCTGTACGCGCCGGGGACGACCACGATCGTTCCCGGGTACAAGGACGACGCGCTCACGGAGCAGTGGACCACCGTCGGCGGCGGGATTCCGCTCGACGCCGCCGGCCGCGCCAACATTTGGGTCGGCGGCAAGGTGGACGTGCTCATCACCGACGCCAGCGGGGCGACCGTGAACAGCCTCCTCGGCTTCAACGGCACCACCGCCAGCTCCGTCGAGGTCGAGAACGCCGGCTACACGGGCGCCATCGTTGACCCCGTCACGGAGGCCGTCTCCCAGGGGGCCGGCGGGCTCACGGACCTCGACACGGTGCTGTCGCGGCTCGCGGCGTCGGTGGGCGGGACCGACGGACAGTACAAGGAGAGCAAGGGTGCAACGCCGCGGCTCATCGCCGACGTGCTCCGAGAGACCCACGTATCGGTCAAGGACTTCGGGGCGCTGGGGAACGGGAAAAACGACGACACGTCGGCGTGCCAGCAGGCGATCACCGAAGCGGTGAAGCTGGGCGGCGGGGTCGTCTATTTTCCGCCCGGAATCTACAAAACCTCGTCGGCACTGCTCGTGCCCTCGACAACGGGGGTACGTCTGCTCGGCGCTGGACGTAGCTGCGCGCAGATTCAATGTACGAACGGCGCGCAGGACGGCGTTCAGTTCTCGGGCGCAACCGAGTGCAGTCTCGGCGGCCTGACGATTACGCACACCGGGACCAGCACGGGAAGCGCCCTCAAGCTGACGGGCGTGACTGATTTTTACGCCTACGAGTCGATCCTCTGCGACAACGTCCAGTTCGCATTTGGGCTGACCACGTCGGGCGATTGCTCCCTGGTGCGGGTTGACTCATCGACGGTAACGGGAAGCACGAGCGCCGCTGTCGTCTCCGGCGTCAACGGGGCCTGGCTGGACAAGGCGCTGTTGGCCGCGGGGTCGGGGTATTGCGTCGACATCACGGGTGCGACCAGCAACGTGTTCATCAGCAAGTGCGGCGCCAATGCCACGAACGGCATTCGATTCAACACCAGCGGAGTCGACGAGCAGGAGATCGTCATCGTCGACAGCCCCGACTTCGGGCAGAGGACAACGACCCCGTTGACGCTGACCGCCCTGGGAACGGCTCCGTACATCGTTCAGCGAGGAAACTCGATCCCCACGACGGCGACAAGCTCCGCGGTCGGGGCGACGCAGACCCCGGTAGTCGTCCTGTCGGACGGAATCAAGCTGACCGCCGCCAGCGGCGGCGCCGGGACCGTGACCGTCGCCGCGCCTGCGATCGTTCCCGCGAACGTTGACGACGGTAGGGTCTACACGTTCACGTTCGTGAACGCATCAGGTGGTGCGGTTACGTGGTCGCTCAATGCGATCTACAAGTTCAACGCGATTCCGACCACCGACGGTCACACGATCGGCGTCATGTGCCGGTGGGACGGCGCCGCGTTCAGGGAGATCGGCCGGGCCGATACCGTTACGTAATGGCAGAAACGCGGGAACCCATAGACTTTGCCTCGGGGCAGAAGTCGTCGAGTGACCCGCTCGGGGGATCCATCCCTCGGACCGTCAATATGCTCGTCGACATCACGGGCGCCATGCACCTGCGGCCCGGCATCTCGGCGTGGTCCGACTTCGGACCGACTCCATCGCTCGACGCTTCGACGTCCATCGACGGCATTCAGGCGTGGAACGGATACGTCGTCTACGTCTCCAGCGATCGGCGCCTGCACGCGCAGCTCTCGCCGGGCTACGGCATCGACATCTCGGACGGCACCGCCGACACGCAGCTCGACGGCGGCGGACGCCCGGTCTTCTACGCCGCGCGCACGCGCGTCGTCATCGCGGGCGCGGGCCTGATCCAGAAGTGGGAGGGACCGGGGGCCGGGCTGAGTGCGCGCCTCGGGGGCAACCCTCCGGCCGCCTCGCACGTCGTCGCCATCTCGCAGCGGCTCGTGGTGAATCCCCTCGGCCTCTCGGGGCAGATCATGTGGTCCGACGTCGGGGACATCGGCAACGAGACGTGGTCGGGCTTCACGGTGCCGAACTTCCTCGAGCTATCCAGCGACCCCGACCCGCTGACGGCGCTCTACTCGAACACCGGCGAGATCATCGGCATCGGCACGCGCACCGTCCAGACGCTCGACCCCGACCCCACGGAGATCTTCCTCCCCGTCCGCACCTGGACCCAGGGCTCCGGCGCCCCCTACTCCGTCGCCCAGAACGACGAGACCTTCGCCTTTCTCGACAACCTCAAGAGGATCCAGCTCTCCGACGGCCGCCAGTACACGCCCATCTCCGACCCCGCCATCACCGACAGCCTCAAGCAGCTCACGACGGTCTCCGATTGCTGGGGCTTCCGCATGGCCATCGGCTCGTGGGACCTCCTCGGCTTCCACTTCCCGACGGAGGGCCGCACGTTCGTCTATGACACGACGGCCAAGCAGTGGCAGGAGTGGGCGGGCTTCGCGGGAGGGAACTTCGCGGGCTGGATGGCGAAGTCCCACTACCACTGGCCCGAGCAAGACCTTCACCTCATCGGCCTCGGCGACGGGACCGTCGCGAAGATGGACGTCAACGCCGTCACCGACATGGGCCAGCCGATCGTCGCGGAGGCGGTCTCCGGCTTCAACGACTTCGGGACCGACGTGTGGAAGCAGCACATCTCGACCCGGTTCTACTTCCGCCGCGGCGTCGGATCGGGCGTGGCGCCCGGACCCCAATGCCAACTTTTTTGGCGCGACGGCCCCGGCGCCTGGCAGGGACCCGAGAGTCTCTCGCTCGGCGACCCGAGCGACCAAGCCCCCGTCGTCGAAATTCGCTCATTGGGAATCTACCGTATGCGACAATACAGGCTAAGGATGAGCGATTCCGTTCCTTTGACCTTCGTGCGGGCGATCGAAACCTTCGAGCCCGGGGAGATGTGACGCTTTGTCATGGTACGATTACGTTCCGATCGTTGGATCCGTCGTCGAGGCGACGAAGGGGAACTACGGGCACGCCGCGGCCGATCTCGTCCCTGGCGTTGGGCCTGCCGCTTACGACGTCTACGAAAAGTACAAGGGCGCCATCAACGAGCAGAAACAGGGCGACCTCCAGGCGTCTGCCGCCGCATCCGCGCTCGGCAAGAATCTCTATGGTGAGTCGATGACCGGGCTCGCGCGCGCCAACAACTTCTATCAGCCCGCCCGGGAGGCGATCAACGGCGCCTACGGCGCTCCCGGCTCGATGACCGGAGGCCCCGCCCAATACCCCGTCGCCCCGGCGCCAACGCGATGACCGCCTCCAATCCGTTCTACACGGGCGCCGCGGCGCCGAACACCCAGACGCAGGGCGCCGGTCCGTTCTACACGAACCCAAACGGCACCCCGAGCCAGTACAACCCCGCCAACAACTACGGCGACTCGGGGATGTCCTATGCCGACTACACGGCGAAGTACGGGACGCCCGCTCAGCAGGCATCCGCGGGGAGCGCCGCGGGCGCCGCGGCCAATGCGGCGGGAATTGCCGCGGCGAACAACCCCGCCGTCAATCCCACCCTTCCAAACACGACGGTCGGACAGACGCCCGGAAGCACGCCGCCCCTTCAGGGGCCTGGCTACGGAGAGACGGAATTCGCGGCCCACGGCAACGACCTCATGGGCGGCACGAACAGCCAAGCCCTCTTCAACGAGGGTGACGCGGGCTCAAACCCGTTCTACGACGACGCGATCAACAAGACGAACGAGGCCATCAATAACCAGGAGTGGGCGCGCGGCGAATGGAACGGCGGCGGCGCGCTCGCGGCCATCGGTTCGGCGGACGCGGATCTGCGCGGCCAGCAGGCTCTCGGCCTGACGAACCTGGCGAACCAGGCCGACAGCGCGAACGAGGGTGCCTACACATCCACCATGAACGCGGCGAACGGGGCCGAGACCGAGACGAACAACCGGGTTAGCGGCGGCGTGACGGCGAACATGAACCTGTCGAACGACCAGGCCAACCTGGTCGACAACTTCTACCAGATGGCGGAGAGCGGCCAGCTGACTACCGGCATGGCCTCCATCGAAGCTCAGCTCGCGGCCTCGGGGGTTGACGCCGCGACGGCACAGGCACTCACGAACGACATCCTACAGGCTGGCGGGATCGCCGCGAAGGTGTCGGGCGGGTCGGGGGGGAAATGACCTGATGGCCTACTTCGACCCCTCCGCATACGGCCCGCAGAAGTCGGCCCTCGACTTCAGCACGGGTCTTTCTTCCCTCGGCGACGCCCTGACCGACGTCCTGAACCGCCGCCAGAAGCAGCGGGAGGTCGACGCCAAGATGGCGCTCGACAAGACCCAGCAGGACATCAACGGTCGCAAGGCGCTCGAGGACACCCTGCGCTTCCGCCGCGAGGAGGCCGCGGACCAGTCCAGGGCCACCCTCGAGGCCCAGAAGTACATGGGCCAGGGTAATCCCCAGGCCGCGGCGGCGGTCATGCACGGTGTCGTTTCGTACGACCCCGCCACGGGAGCCGAAACCGGACGGGGCGAGCTCGTCCCGGGACCAGCTCGCGACGTCGGCCCCGCACCGCAGGCCCCCGTCGCCCCCGAGGCGCCGGCTCCGGTGCCCCCGGAGGTGCTCGCGCGCCGCCGCGGCCGCACCTCGACGTCGGAAGACGAGGGCGCGGGGTTCTACCAGTCCGAGGGCCGCCCGATGCCGGCGGCACAGGGCGTGGATCCGCTGGCGCCACCGGAATTCACGGACGACGGCAAACCCCCGGCGCCTGGCCTCTTCCGCGAGTACTCGCCGGAGGCCCAGGCGTCGCGCGAGGAGGACACCCGCGACGCGCTCGCAGAGCAGCAGGCCCGGATGGATGCCGAGAAGTACGGCGCCGAGAAGGCCTCCTACGACAAGGCCGCGGCCGACTTTCCGGGCCAGAAGGCCGATTACGACCGCGAGCGCACCATCGCCGACAACGAGCGCCCCTACACGCTCCGGTTCGGCAAGAACGATCCCGGCGTGACCGTGGACGTGGCGGCGCAGCGCTACCGGGCGCGCGACCAGGCCGCCGAGGACTTCGCGGCGTCCCTGGACGGCCTCACCCTCGACGAGCAGGGGAAGCAGGCCGCCAGGGCCGCCTACTCGGCCATCAAGGCAGGGTCCGACCCGCGTGCGGCCATCAAGCAGTTCAACGCCGAGAGGATCGGCCTGCACGGCGAAGAGTTCAAGCACGGCGAGGGTCTCCTGCGCGACCAGGCGGCCCTCGAGCGGGCTCAGATCGCCGGCCCCCGCGGCGGGGACTACCACATCGGGCAGCTCCACGAGCAGCAGGAAGCCGGGACCGTCCGCGACATGAAGGAGTTTCAGCAGGATTTCCGCGATTGGGAGCAGAAGGCCGCCGGCATCCCGCTTCAGAGCAAGAGCTACGCGCGCCTCTCGATGGCCCTCAAGAACATCAACTCGGGCAACGGCCCCCTCCAGCGGGACGCGCAGTCGGCGCTCGTCTCCTACTTCTCGGGCGGCGGTGTCGTCCGCGAGTTCGAGCAGAAGTTCCTGCTCTCGAACCTCGCCGGCCTCGGCGCCCAGGGGGAGACGGCGCTCGAGCACCTCAAGTCCGGCAAGCTCGGCCCCACCGACCTCCGCGTCATGCAGGAGGCCACCCGCCGAGCCCTCCAGGAGCAGCAGGACCGGGCCGAGGAGCTGGCCCAGTCGGCGCACGTTCGCTTCGGCCCCGGCAGCGGGTACGAGAACTTCGGCGGCAACGTGGACGCCGCCGTGGGCGGCACCCTCCGCGCGCTCGGCTACGACGCCGAGCCCATGTACCCTGGCCAGGAGGCCGTCAGGCTCGGCGACATCGTTCGCCCCTACCGCGCCCAGGGGAAGCGTCCCGCTGGCGCGCCGCCCCAGGTCCAGGCCCGCGACAAGGCGAAGCACACCTCCTCTCTCGACGACGCCATGCAGTAACAGATGGAAGCCGCCGAGAAAATCGCCCGCCTATCCCAGGCCCTCCAGGAGCCCGAGGGGAAGTACACCCACGCCCAGATTCGGGCCAAGCTGAACGAGCTGGTCCAGTCGGCCGGCGAGCCGGCGGTGTCAGGGCCGGGCGCGGACGTCCCGGAACCGCAGCCGGAGCCCCAGGGCGGCGCGGGAGGCTCGCTCCCCGTGCGCCTCGGCGCGCGCGCCCTCGATGCCGCCTCCTTCGGCATGTACGACCGGGGTCTCAACGCCCTGGACGCCCTCACGGGCCACCGCACCCACTTCGGGGTGCCACCGGAGCAGGCGGCCCAGGACGAGCAGGAACACCCGCTCCTGGCGCACACCGCCGACGCGGTGGGCTACGTCATGCCCGGCACGCCGGTCGCGCGGACGGCGGAGGCCGCGGGAAAGGGGGTGGACGCGCTCACGAACGCGCTGGTGAAGCGCAAGCTCCTCACCGAGGCGCCCGGGGCCGTACCGACCGCAGCGCGCGTGGCGGCCCGCGGGCTGGCCGGCGCGGCGAAGGGCTCGCTCACCGCCGGGACGACCCGGGGCGTCGAGGGCGTGGTCGCGGGGGAGGACCCAGAGACCGCCGGGCGCGCCGCGATGGACGCCGCGTCGAGCCCGGTGGCGCCGGTGGCCGGGGCGGCGCTCGGGGGCGCGCACGGGGCGGCGGACGAGGGGGCGCGGATGGCGCGGGGGGCGAGCTCGGACCTCCGAGTGCTCCACAAGGCAGGCCTCGAACCGGGCCCCGTCCCGGGACGGCCGGTGATCCGCGAGGACCAGCCGATCTACCGCCAGCTCCCGGGGGCGTCGGAGCCGCCGCTGGGCGTCTCGACGGCCACGCCCGCCACGCGCGGCGCGGCGGCGCGGCGCGCGGCGGATGACATTCTCCCGGACCTTCAGGCCCGCTCGACGGCCAACAACCAGCGATTCGGCGAGCTGAAGCAGGAGGCGGTCGCGCGCCAGGGGAAGAACCCGGCCGCACTGAGCCCGATCTTCCGGGAAATCGACCGCCACCTTGCCGATCCGGGCCTCTCGGACTCGACCCGCAGCCGCCTCGAGGGCCTCCGAGAGAAGCTGGTCGCCAATTCGACCCCCACGCGAGGAGGCACGTTCGCCACGGCGGCCGATCTGGACCGCCTCCGCGACTACGCCGACGATCTCGCGCGCCAGGAGCGCGCCGCGAAGGCCAGCGACGTCCCTCTGCGCAAGGTCTCCGACATGATGCGCGACAGCGTCGCCGAGGCGGCCCCCTCCATCGCCCGCGTGAACGCGCAACAGCACGACGTGCTGAGCGGCTTCGAGGAGCGGCGCGCCCTCCTCGGCATGCCCCGCTCGCAGCTCCGCGGGGCGCCGACCTCGGAGGCCACGCGCCGGGCGGTCGCCCGCAGGATCCGACAAGGGGGTGAAGAGACGGCCACGGCCGGCGTGGGGACCGCGAGCGAGGGGAGCGCGGCCGACCGCCTCGCGCGCGCCGGAGCCCCGCCGACGCTGCCCGGAACGAAGGGGCTGCCGCCGGAGCCGACCTACGGGGCGAGCCTGGCGATGCCGCGGCTCCAACTCGCCCAGGAGAACCTCCAGCTCTCGCCATCGAAGCTGTTTTCGGGGGCGCACTCGGGGGCTGGGATCGCACACCGGGCGCTCCACTACCTCCCGATGCGCGTGGGGTACCCGGCCATGCGGAGATTCGGGGACTCTGACGTGGGAGGCGGACCGCTGGCGGCGGATGCGCTGATTCGAGCAATTCGAGGAAGAGACAAGCAGGAGAACAACGATGCCGATTGAAGACGTTTCAATAGGGGTGTCCGGCGGAACGCCGGGGGCCGACGCGAACGATTACGTGCTGTTCGACTCGACGAAACATCTGTCGGGGGCGATCTGGAAAAGCTGCGGCTTCGACCGCGCGCAGTTCATAGTCAACAACGCGCAGGCCGGCATCCTCAAGTCCTACTGGTCCCCCGACGGCGGGACGACCTGGAACCTGAATAGCTGGACGGCGGTCGCCGCAAACAGCGGCGTCGTCACCGGCGCGGGTGTCGCGCTAACCCCGTACGACTTCGCGCTCTCCGGATTCCCGGACTGGAAGCTCATTTGGACGAACGGCGGATCTGCTCAGAACCCCTGGCAGCCGACCTTGACCCTCTCGCGGGGCCAGAAGCAGGCGAGCGTCTGATGGGAACGTCTATTCCTACGGCCGGAGGCGGCGGCGGCTCCGGGTTCGGCACTCCATTCACGATCGATCAGCTCAACAGCGTCGGGGCCAATGTTCAGACGTGGGAGTTCCAGAACCAGCTTTTGGTGAACACGTCTGGGTCAGAGACGGCGAACATGCTGATCACGGTCCCCGTGAACGGCGCCCAAGTGTCCCTGGACCTGGCCTCGCTCAATGCCAGGGGCAGGCAGACCGCTTCGACGAACGCCGCCACCCCCACGGTAGCGCTCAGCCCACGCGCCGACATCCTGGTGATTTCCATCGGCGCCGATACCACGTCGTTAACGATCACCGGGACGGACCTGGATACCGATTTCGAGTACGAGGTTAGTCTAGACCCCTACGTCGGTGCGACTACGCCGTCCGCAATCACCTGCGACCTCAACGGCTCGACGAGCACGTACGTTGGTCTCGCCTTCGCCGCGCATGGTACTGGCTCCGGTTCGATTCTGAGCAGAATCCAGTTGGCCGACACGGATCTGACCGGAACTGTCGGCATGGCAAAGGTCAATGTCCGAAAAACCCCAGGAAAGGCAGCGACCTGGAACGGCCAGAACTTCACGACCGAGGGTGGCGGAACGTTCCTTGAGTTCGTGCAGGGCAACAGCAACATCACCGCGAACGTGACGAGCCTGGTATTGAACGGGAACATCGGAAACGGCTCGGTCGTCGTGCTCAAGCGGAACCGCTGCACGGTGCTGTGACACATGGCGGTGACGGTCCGCAGCGGTAACCTGCTGCTGTTCACCGGCGACAGCATCACGGACTCGCGGGTATGGTTCGATCAGCCTGGCGGGTTGCTCGATCTCATCAACGCTGGCCTGAAGAAGATCGGAGGTTCCCCCGGAACCGGATTCATCGCGGGCAAGCAGGGATCGTCCTTCATCGCCGGCAGGCTCCTGGGCTGCGCCGTCCGTAATACCGGAGTCAACGGCAACGTGACTGGCGACATCGCCGCCGACGTCCCGGGCCGCATCACGAACTACAACCCGGACGTGGTTGTGATTCTCATTGGCGTCAACGACGTCGCTGGTCGAGTGGCAACGGCGACCACGCTCGCCAACATGACGACGATCCTGTCATCGACGAGAGCGAGCCTTCCGAGCGCGCAAATCGGAGTCGTCTCAATCATGTGCTACGGGGAAGCGTGGACGGCCGGCCCACCCCTCGCCTGGAACAACGGCGTCACCGACACAAGCTTCCTCGAACCTGACAACGTCAACTTCCAAGCCCTTTGCGCCACGTATAACGCGACATTCATCGACATCCGTACGCCGCTCCTCGCCATCGAGCCCACTATCAATCCGACCAGTCAGAACCAGGCATTCACCATCGACGGAGTCCATCCGGTCGAGCCGGCGTCATGCGTGCAAATGGGTACCTGGGCCTTCCCGTACTTCACGGTGGTCCCGTGAAGTTACTCCGGTACATCCCTCTCGCGCTCCTGCTCGTCGCCGTCTCCGCCGTTGTCGCCCATTCCCAGGTGGCGCCGCAAACCTGGGACGCCCCGCAAGACGGAGGGGGAAACGCCCTCTATGACGTGGCATCGCTCCAGGTTAACAACCTCGCGGGGATCGGGACCCGATGCGTCGAGGTCGACGCGGCGGGGAACATCATGCCGATGACCGTTGCCTGCAACGCCGGGACCGTAACGAACGTGATCGGCGCGGGAGGATTGACGTGCTCTCCGTCGTCTCCGAATCCGACCTGCACGCTGGTGAATTTCACGTGTCCGGCCAATGAATTCGCGTCATCCGCGAGCGCAGCATCCGGACTTCAATGCTCCCAGCCTACTTATGCCAATATCGGAGGATCCGTTCCGGCCATTACGCAGCTAACGACGGACGTCCTTGCCGGTCCCGGCTCCGGCTCCCAGTCCGCGACCATCGCCGGCCATGCCGTTACCTACGCGAAGATGCAGCATGAGGGAGCATCGACTCTCCTTGGCAACTCCACGGCATCATCGGCCGACATCGAGGAGATTGGGCTCGGAAATGGACTCGGTTTTACGCACCCCGGCCCGGGCGTTGACCAGGTCGAAAACACGAGCGCACTCTTCATGCTGACCGCCGTCACGCCGCTGGCGTTCAACGTCGGCGCGAACACGCTCACGGGGCCGGGCGTGGTCTACACGGGGGGCACGTCGCCGATCGACATCGGGACCGCCGTCGGCAATGGCATCTTCGCGTGCTCGACGGTGGCCGGCGTGTGCTCGCCCGCGCCCGCCACCGTGACGGGCGGCGTGGCGTACAACGGTGCCACCGGGTTCCTCACCGACGCTGCGTTTTCGTGCGGAGCGAACACGTGGGTGTCGTCGACCAGCACGAGCGGGCCGGCGTGCACGCAGCCGGCGTTCTCAAGCCTGAGCGGGTCGGCGACGTGCGCGCAGCTCCCGGCGCTCACCGGCGTGATCAATACAAGCGCGGGATCGTGTGCCACCGCATTTCAGAACATCGCCGCGCATACTATCTGGGCAAACGGAACCGGGCTGGCTGCACCAGCGGCTCAGACCCCCATCGGGACGACGATGGCGTTTGACGGAACGGGGCAGCTCCAGAACGTCGGCCTTCGCGACGGCGGCGGCGTCAATCACGTCACGACGGGGACGTGGCCCATCTCCAGCGTCATCGAGACGGACGTGAGCGGCAACATCGCCGCCGAGGCGCAGCTGGCGTGCGGGCAGAGTGAAGGGCCGTGGACGGGAGACGCGCGCAAGTCGGCCGGCTCCTGCGCGGTGACCAACGTCGCGATCACCGAGACGAGCGGACCGACATCGCTGACCATCGGCGCCATCCCGGACTCGGCGCCCGAGGCGACGGTTCTTATCCGTCCCGCGGGCTCGCCGACGGTCGTCGGAGTTGCCGCCCATAACGTCGCCATCCAAGCAACGAAGCTGCACTTTTCCTACACGTTTGCGTCCTCGTCCAACGTAACGTCGTGCTGGCTAACCCCAGGAGGACCGTTCGCGAATTGCGGGACCCTCGAATACCCAAACGATTTCCTGGCTGGACATATTCAGGTCAGGTTGAACATCAACACCAATGGAGTAACAGCAGGAAATCTAACCTTCTTCGCGACCCGCAACGGAACCGGAATCGGCGGAACCGGAATAAACGTAACGTCTGCAACTAGCACCGGCGTACATGTTGGGACTGCGGTCGTAACCAGCTCTGCGTCCTCGAATGATACCTATGGGGCGGCGTGGAGCACTGATGCCGGGTTTGCGAACAACTTCAACATCATGTCGCTCGAGGTGATCCTGACGCCATGATCGAAGCGACCATCGGCGTCGGAGTCACCATCCTGCTCGGCCTGGCGGGCGTGATCTACACCTACGGGCGCAACGTCCAGGCCCTCACCATCCTCACCAAGGAAGTGTCGGAGA